>Ga0073899_10001393_pt1 | contig 22109 bp, 17 predicted proteins | sample KloWWTmetaKNB5Ph_FD_88975 | JGI IMG/M metagenome (GOLD analysis project Ga0073899, IMG submission 88975) | Active sludge microbial communities from Klosterneuburg, Austria, studying microevolution and ecology of nitrifiers - Klosterneuburg... | ecosystem: Engineered > WWTP > Aerobic digester >... | reverse complement strand
CGTGTGGAAGTCATTCGGTGAGGCAGTCACGATCGTCGAGGCACTCCCCCGACTGGTTCCAGGAGAAGACGAGGCTTCCTCGAAGGTGCTTGAGCGTGCCTTTAGGCGCCGCAAGATCGCGTTCAAAACCGGTGTGCGTTTTGAGTCTGTAAGTGCCACTGGCGAAGGCGTCGACGTACTCCTCTCCAGTGGAGAGACCCTCAGCGCCGAACTACTGCTGGTTGCAGTCGGTCGCGGGCCAGCCACAGATGGGGCTGGCCTGAGCGAGGCCGGCGTGGAGCTCGATCGCGGCTATGTCGTCACCGACGAACGTTTGCGCACATCTCTGGAAGGGGTCTACGCCGTCGGCGACATCGTCCCTGGCCTCCAACTCGCCCACCGAGGGTTCGCGCACGGACTCTTTGTCGCCGAAGAAATTGCCGGGCTGAACCCTGCACCGGTGCTCGACGTTGCGATCCCCAAGGTCACCTATTGCGACCCCGAACTTGCCTCCGTTGGCCTCACCGAGGCCGCCGCGCGTGAGCAGTACGGCGACGCCATTGAAACCGTCACCTACGATCTAGGTGGCAACGGCAAGAGTCAGATCCTCAAGACCATGGGCTTTGTGAAACTAGTCCGAGTCACACAGGGTCCCGTCGTCGGCATCCACATGGTGGGTGCTCGCGTGGGAGAACTCATCGGCGAAGCCCAAGTGATTTGTAACTGGGAAGGACACCCCGAGGAGGTCGCCGCAATGATCCACGCGCACCCGACCCAAAACGAAGCTCTCGGCGAGGCGCATCTAGCCCTGGCCGGCAAACCACTACACGCACACTCCTGAAAGGCCACCCATGTCGACGCCCGTAAATCTCCCCGCACTAGGCGAATCTGTCACTGAAGGCACAGTCACCCGCTGGCTCAAGCAGGTCGGTGACTCTGTGGCCATCGACGAGCCGTTGCTGGAGGTTTCCACCGACAAGGTTGATACCGAAATCCCCTCCCCTGTCGCTGGTGTGCTGCTCGAGATCAACGCCGCCGAAGACGACACCGTTGCTGTTGGCGCCCAGTTGTGTGTGGTGGGCGACTCCGCTGCCGCGGTCGCATCGCCGGAGCCCGAGGCTGCCCCGGCACCAGTCGTCGAAGAGGCTCCTGCAGAAGCAGTCGAGATGCCCGAGCCAGCTGCTGTTTCCGTGCCTGAACCTGCACCTGCACCTGCGGCTACGGACTCCTCTGGCAGCGCTACCGCTGTCGTCTTGCCGGCCTTGGGTGAGTCGGTCACTGAAGGCACCGTGACGCGTTGGCTCAAGCAGGTTGGTGACTCCGTCAACGTCGACGAGCCCATCTTGGAGGTCTCCACCGACAAGGTCGACACCGAGATCCCCTCCCCTGTCGCTGGCACCTTGCTGGAGCAGAAGGTCGCCGAAGACGAAACCGTCGCGGTCGGCGCCGAACTCGCGCTGATCGGCTCTGGTGTTGCGGCTGCCCCGGCCGTGGTGGAAGCCCCTGCTGAGCCTGAGATGGTTGAGGCGCCGGTTGAGCCTGCACCCGTTGAGGCAGCACCTGCCGTTGAGGCTGCTGCCCCTGCTATGCCTGCTGTTCCGGTGTTCGAGGCACCTGTGCTCTCACCAGAACCTCCGGCGGTCGCCGAAGCTCCTGCCCAGTTGGCTCCCTCCGACTCTGACGACGCGCCTGGCTATGTCACGCCGTTGGTGCGCAAGTTGGCTGCGGAGTACTCCGTTGATTTGGCCACCATCAGCGGCACCGGTGTCGGGGGTCGCATCCGCAAGCAGGACGTCATCAACGCCGCCTCTGCCGAGGCTCGCGCTGCCAAGGCCTCGGCTCGACCAGTGATTGCAGATGCGCCAGTCGCGGCTCCTGTCGCCGTACCTGCAGCTGCTCCTGCTGCTCCGGCCCCTGCTGCTCCTGCTGCTGCCGCTTCTGCTCCGGCCCCGAGCCCGCTGCGCGGCAAGACCGAACCGATGAGCCGCCTGCGCAAGGTGATCGCTGCCCGCATGGTGGAGTCGCTGCAGACCACGGCCCAACTGACCACGGTTGTTGAGGTCGATGTCACTGCGATCGCACGACTGCGTGAGAGCGCTAAGGAAGAGTTCTTCAAGCGTGAGGGCACCAAGTTGTCCTTCATGCCGTTCTTTGCCAAGGCTGCCGTCGACGCACTGAAGTCGCATCCCTCACTGAACGCGTCGATCGACACCGACAAGGGCGAGGTCACCTACTACGACCGCGAGAACGTCGCGATCGCCGTCGACACCGACAAGGGCCTGCTGACCCCTGTCATCAAGGACGCCGGCGACCTCTCGGTGAGTGGACTCGCCCGCAAGATCGCCGACGTCGCCGAGCGCACTCGCACCAACAAGATCACCCCCGACGACCTCTCCGGTGGCACTTTCACGCTGACCAACACAGGTTCGCGCGGAGCGCTCTTCGACACCCCGATCTTGAACCTCCCCCAGGTTGCGATCTTGGGCACCGGTGCCGTCGTCAAGCGCCCCGTCGTGATCGATGACCCCAACCTGGGCGAGACGATCACCGTGCGCCAGATGGTCTACCTAGCCCTCACCTACGACCACCGCCTCGTCGACGGCGCCGACGCTGCTCGCTTCCTCACCGACGTCAAACAGCGCCTCGAAGCCGGCCACTTCGAGGTGTAGGTAGGGCCCTTCGGGCCCCTGCAGGAATCCCAGGTTAAGTACCCCGTTTGTTACTTCACCCAGGTTGCAACCTAGGTGAAGTAACAAACGCCTAGGTGAAGTTGGTGCTGGTGTGGCGTCGCCGTACGCCTAGGTGCTGGTTGAAGTACGACGACCTAGCCGACCTGTTCTCGTACAGGGGCGTGCTCGTACGACCAATCGACCTAAACCGCTACTCACATTGGGCGGTGCACGTCGCGCTGGGTCAGCTACTCGTGCAGCGGGTTGCACCTAGCAGGCCATCAGTCACTTGAACATCCCTGCAGCAAGTCCCTTGCCCCGAGCCCACACGGCTCATCGCACCATGAGTCACAACTTCACCCAAGTGTTCGTCACTTAACCCAGGTTGCAACCTGGGTTAAGTGACAACTTGGGTACTTAACCTGGGATTTCGACACCCGGAGGCTAGAGGTGGATCATGTGCCCAGCGATGCCCTCGATTGCCTCTTTGACGGCCTCGGAGAGGGTGGGGTGTGCGAAGACGTTGCGGGCGACTTCGTCGGCGGTGAGGTCCCACTGTTGGGCCAAGGTGAGCACCGGGAGCATCTCGGTGACGTCGGGGCCGATCATGTGGGCGCCGAGGAGCTCGTTGTGCTTGGCGTCGGCGACGATCTTCACGAATCCGACTGCGTCGCCGAGGCCTTGGGCCTTGCCGTTGGCCGAGAAGGGGAACTTCGCCACCTTGACGTCATAGCCCTTGTCGGCGGCCTGCGCTTCGGTGTAGCCGAAGGAGGCGATCTGGGGCTGGCAGTACGTCGCCCGCGGGATCATGTCGAAGTTGACTTCCATCGTGTCGGCACCGGCAATGGTTTCGACTGCGACGACGCCCATGGCCTCAGCAGTGTGGGCCAACATGAGCTTGCCGGTGACGTCACCGATCGCCCAGATGCCGGGCACGTTGGTGCGCCCGCGAGCATCGACGGCAATCGCGCCGCGCTCGGTGGTGGCCACGCCAGTGTTCTCCAAGCGATAGCCATCGAGGCGGGGAGCGAAGCCAAAGGCGGCCAGGAACTTGTCGGCCTCCAACACTTTCTCGTCGCCTCCGGCAGCGGGAGCGATGGTGACTCGCACGCCCGAACCGGTGTCTTCGACCGATTTGACCGCGGTCGAGGTCAAGATCTTGACGCCGAGTTTCTTGTAGTGGCGCAAGAGTTCTTTTGAGACCTCTTCGTCTTCAGTGGGCACGATGCGGTCGAGGAACTCCACGATCGTGACGTCGACACCAAAGTTCTTCATGACGTAGGCGAACTCGACGCCGATCGCACCCGAGCCGCCGATGATGATCGAGGCAGGGAGTTGGTCGCTAAGGATCTGCTCTTCGTAGGTGACCACGCGTTCAGAGAGCGTCACGCCGGGCACCAGGCGCACCTTGGCGCCTGCTGCGACCAGGAAGTTGTCTGCGGTCAGGGTCTCGGTGCCGCCGTCGTTGAGCGCAACCGAGAGGGTCTTGGCGTCGGTGAAAGTGCCCCAACCGTTGACCTCGGTGATCTTGTTCTTCTTCATCAAGAAGTGCACACCTTTGACGATCCCCGCTGAGACCGCGCGACTGCGGGCGTGTGTGGGACCAAACGACATAGTGGCGTCGCCCTCAATGCCAAACTTCGCCTTTTCGTGAGTCAGCACGTGCGCCAATTCGGCGTTCTTCAGCAAAGCCTTTGAGGGGATGCAACCAACGTTGAGGCACACCCCGCCCCAGTACTGCTTTTCAACCACAGCAACGTTGAGGCCGAGTTGGCTGGCACGGATTGCAGCGACGTAGCCACCAGGGCCCGCGCCGAGGACGACGAGATCAAAATGGGTCACGAGGTGAGCCTATAGGCTCACACGCATGCGGTTTCTCATCGCCGGATCATCGGGATTCCTCGGCACCCAACTGCGCGAAGCATTGCTGGTGCGCAATCACGAAGTGATCCGTTTGGTTCGCTCCCCAGGCTCAACAGACTCTGCGGTCTGGGATCCGTACTCCGGCGCGGTCCCGATGGATCAGATCGAGCAGGCTGATGTCGTGGTCAACTTGGCTGGGTCGCCCACAGCGGGCAACCCCCACTCCACGCCTTGGGCACACGAACTTGAGCACAGCCGGGTGACCACCACCCGCACTCTGGCCCAAGCGATCGCCGCTAGTGACCGCAAACCGACATTCCTAGCTGGCAACGGCATCAGCTTTTACGGCGACCGCGGCGACGAAGTGCTCGACGAGACGGCTGACTCTCGCGGTGATGCGCTGCTCACTCGGGTGACGCGCGCCTGGCAGGCTGCGGCGCAACCAGCCCAAGATGCCGGAGCTCGTCTTGTCATCGTGCGCACCGCTCCGGTGCTTGATGGACGTTCAGCGCCACTGAAGCAACTCGCCCTGCTGTTCAAGCTCGGATTGGGTGGCCCACTGGGCAAGGGCTCGCAGTACTTCCCTGTCATCGGCACCACCGACTGGGTCCACTCGATGATCTGGTGCGCAGAGCATGACCTGCATGGGCCGGTGAACTTCTGTGTGCCCACAGTGCCAACGAACGCCGAATTCACCGCAGCCCTGGCCGCCAAAGTGCATCGCCCGGCAGTGCTGCGCGTGCCCGCCCCGGTGATCAAGCTTGCCGCTGCCGCTATGGCTCCCGAGGTGCTGGGCTCGGTGCGAGCCGTGCCGAAGGCGCTACTTGACTCGGGCTTCACCTTCGCGGCTCCGACCATCACCGAGGTGCTTGGCGCGGCCCTTTAGCTGGGTCAGTGACCTCGCTCAACTGCCATTGAGTCGTTGGGCGGACAAACGTCATCCGCAGGCGACGCGCATGGCTCGCAGGCAACCAGACGCGTTCGCCGTCCATGCCCTCGGCACGAGCTGAGACCAACCGATCGAGCACCGAAAGCACCAGTTTGCGCGGGCTGTGTTCGATGATCTCGACCTTGAGGATCTGCCGCTGCATTCGGCGCACGACGAACCCTCGAGCCACCCATCTGCGCAGCACCCCCACATCGGCTTTGCCAGCGCTGGAGCCGGGCACATACAGCCTGGTCAGCGCACCAACATCGCCAGCAGCCCAGGCTCTGGCACGCTGGTCGTCCCAGGCGTGTAGCACCGACATGGCCTCAGCTTGAGGACTGCGCTGTGCAGCCGTGCTGGTGGTGGGTGCTGCAGACGGGGGCGCTGCACCCACCACCAACCAGATCCCGAGCGCAACCAAACTCAGTGCTGCGGCTAGCAGCACGAGTCGAAAGAACCACCCTCGAGCCATGTGAACACCCTGCCCGCAATCCCATCGGAATGCGTTGAGTTATCCACAGGCCAGGAGCTAGCGGGTCTTGATCTCCTCGATGATCGCGGGCAGCACTTCGTGCATGTCACCCACCACGGCGTAGGTCGCTTTGGTCACCATGGGCGCCTCGGCGTCGGTGTTGATCGCCAAGATCGTCTTTGATGAGGCACACCCTGCCCAGTGCTGGATGGCACCGGAGATGCCACAGGGCACGTAGAGCTCTGGTGAGATTCGCGAGCCGGTTTGGCCCACTTGCTCGTGGTGAGGGCGCCAACCCAGCGAGGTGACGACGCGCGAGACACCAACAGTGGCGCCCAGCAACTCGGCGAGTTCATCGACGCCACCGAATCCATCGGGTCCACCAGCGCCGCGTCCGCCGCCGACCACCACGCGAGCGGTCTTGAGGTTGCCAGACTGGTCAGCCTCGCCTGCGGAGGTGGAGGCGACTCGGGCGATGAGGTCTTCGGGGCGAAGGATCGCGCTGATAGGGCTCACCGCAGCAGGTGCGCCGCCGACTTCAGCAGCTTCAACGGCGTGGCCAGCCACAGAGAAGATGGCTGGGCGGTGGCCCAACTGCATTTCCTCCAAAGCGGCCCCACCCATGATCTGACGCGTCACCACGAACGGCGAAAGCCCGGAGAACGAGATCACGTTGGCAGCCATCGGGGCATCAACGCGCGCGGCTGCATGGGCCAGCACCTCGTTGCCGCGTTGGGTGCCGGCAGCGGTCACCACGACTGCACCGGATGTCTCGCGGGCAGTCAGCACGCCCGCAGCCCAGGCAGCAGCGCCGTAAGCCGAAACGTCGTCACCGACCAGGTCGTAAGCAGTGCGTACGCCGTGAGCGCCGAGGACGTCAGCAAACTGGGCCACCCCAACGCCGACCACATCGACAGGGATGCCGCCACCGGCGGCACCCAGGTCGCGAGCGAAGCGGATGGTTTCAAGAGAGGTGTCCACGAGCCCATCGGGGCCGTGTTCGACAAAGACCAGAATCATGGTGCGAGCACTCCCAACTGGGCGAAGAGGTCAACGACGGCGCCTGCCGCCTCGGGTCCGTTGCCGAGCACCTGCACATTTGAGGGCACTGGCGGGGGCAAGGTGAGCTTCACGCGCGAAGCTCCCACCAGGTCTCCAGACAGCGCCCTGGTTTCGATCTCGACCTTCTTGGCGGCCATGCGGCCCTTGATCGAGGGATAGCGCGGCTCGACGCCACCTTCGGTGATCGCCACGACTGCAGGGGTGGGCAGCACGTACGTTTCGGTGCCTCCCTCAGGTGAGTCCCCCACGCAAGTGATCGAGCCATCGGCGGCCGAGACGGTTTTGATGCCAGTCACGACGGGCTGGGCCAACGCATGCGCGAGCCGAATCGGCACCTGGAAGTCACCCGAGTCAGCGGCGTCGTTGCCTAGCAAGATGGCGTCGTAGCCCTTGCCTGCTGCCTCGTGCTCGCGCACGACGGCAGCAATTTCGCGGGCTATGTCTGCTGGCCCGAGGTCCTTCGGCTCCGCCTCAATGTGTACGGCGGCGGTTGCGCCGACACCCAACGCGGTACGCAACTGCTCCACAGCTTCAGGGCCACCGACGGTCAACACCGTGACGTCGTCACTGATCTGCACAGCGCACTCGACGGCACAGTTCTCGTGGTCACTAATCGTGAACCCCGCGAACCTGCCATCGACTGCTTGCGCATCGTCAGTCAGCACGACCTGACCAGATGAGTCAGGCACCCGCTTAATGCAAACGAGCACCCGCATTAGCGGATCCGGTCGTTAGCTGGGTCGAGCAAGGGGGTGGCGTCGATTGAGCCGACGGTGACCGGGTAGAGCTCCTCCATGTAGGAGACGGCCAACTGGTTGCCCAGCACCGCCTGGTCCACAGGCAGGTAGGCCAACAGCACGTGCTTGCCTAGTGAGGGCGCTGAGCCTGCGGTGGTCACGTAGGGGTGGTGACCGTGGCCGTCGGTGAGTTGGCCACCGTCGCGGGTCATGATCGGCTCGCCGCCGAGCATGTAGCGCTTCTCCCCTGTCGAGGAGGTGTGGTCATCAACCGTCATGGTGCACAGGATCGTGGCCGGTGAGGCTTCGCGCTGAGCCAGATAGGCCTCGCGTCCCACGAAGTCGGCAACCTTGACCTTGGGTCGCTGCATGCCTGCCTCGACGATCGAGCGCTCGGCATCAAGCTCGGCACCGAACGCGCGGTAGCCCTTCTCGATGCGGCCCGTGGTCGCGTAGACGCCGATGCCGACGGGCACTGCCCCCATAGGCGCACCAGCGGCCAAGAGCGCCTCCCACAACGAGGCAGCAGCCTCCATGGGTACATAGAGCTCCCAGCCGAGCTCACCAACGTAGGAGATGCGCGAGGCCAAGACTGGTGCCCCAACCCCGTTGACCGAGATCTCACGGCACGACAAGAAGCCGAAACCGGCGTCGCTCACGTCGTCGCTGGTCAACGAGGCGAGGATGTCGCGGGCCTTCGGTCCCCACAAACCGATGGTGGACACGTCGGAGGTGAGGTCGGTGATCGTTGCGCCCGTGGCAAGGTGGTCGCTGAACCACTTTTTGTCGGCCATGCCGTGCGCACCGCCGGTCACGACGCGGAAGTGCTCATCACCTAGGCGCATCACGGTCAGGTCGGACTTGAAGCCACCCTTGGCGTCAAGCACCGGGGTGTAGATGACCTTGCCGACAGGCACATCGCATTGCGCAACGCAGGTCTGTTGCACGCTGGCCAGTGCGCCTGGACCGGTGATGTCGAAGATGCAGAAGGCGGTCAGGTCGATCACGCCAGCGTTCTCGCGCATCGCCAAGTGCTCAGCGTTGATGATCGGGCTCCACCAGCGCGACTCCCACTCTGCAGTGCGGGGCATGACGGCATCGCCGTACTTCTCCACGAGGGGGGCGTTAGAGGAGTACCACCACGGGCGCTCCCAGCCGACAGTCTCGTAGAACTCTGCGCCCAAAGCCTGCTGCGAGGCGTGCATGGGCGAGCGGCGTACGTCGCGATCTGAGGCGTACTGCTCGGCCGGGTGCACGATGCCGTAGGTCTTGTTGAACGACTCTGAGGCGCGTGCTTGCACGTGCGGGCGCTCGGTCTCGTGGGGGTAGAACCGCGAGATGTCAGAGTGCGAGACGTCGATGTCGGAGTAGCCCCGAACCAACCATTCGGCAACTGCACGGCCGGTGCCTGGACCTTCTTTGATCCACACGGCCGCAGCAACCCACAGACCCTTGACGTCGGACTCGCCCAGGATCGGCATGCCGTCGGCGGTGAGTGAAAGAAGGCCATTGATGGCGTAGCGAATCTCGGCTCCGTCAGCACCGAGCAACTCAGGCATGAGCTCGAGTGCCTGCTCCAACTGCGGGTCGAAGTCTTCTTCGGTGAAGGGCATCTCGGTGGGGCTGAGTTTGGCTTGGTCGAGCGTCGGGATCTCTTCGGGCTCGTGCAGGATCGGACGGTGGGCGTAGGAGCCGACCTCCATGTCGGCGCCGTGCTGGCGCTCGTAGCAGAAGGTGTCCATGTCACGCACGATCGGGAAGGAGATTTCGCCTTCCTTCTCGGCCAATTGCGGGCATGGGCCGACCGAAATCATCTGGTGCACTGCGGGTGTCAGCGCGATCTTGACGCCAGCCATGTCGCCGACTTTGGGGCTCCACACACCGCAGGCGATGACGACGTACTCCGCCTCGATGGTGCCCTTGTTGGTGTGCACGCGGGTGATGCGGCGCCCGCCGTCGGGCAGGTCTTCGGTGTCGAGGCCGGTGACTTCAACGTGGGGTACGACGCGAGCCCCTGCGGCCAGCGCCTTCTCGCGCATGATCGTGCCTGCGCGCAACGAGTCAACAACACCCACAGTGGGGCACCAGAACGCACCAATGAACTGGTCGGTCTCGATGAAGGGAACCTTCTCCTTCACAAACTCTGGATCAACAAGGTGGGCCTCGATGCCCCATGCCTTGGCGCTCGACATGCGTCGGCGCAGTTCTTCCATGCGCTCTTCGGTGCGGGCGATCTCGAAACCACCCGATTGGGTGAAGACGCCCATCTCCTTGTATTGCGCGACCGAGTCTTGAGTCAGATCGGTCATCTCACGTGAGTGATCGACGGGGAAAATGAAGTTCGAGGCGTGCCCGGTTGAGCCGCCTGGGTTGGGCAAGGGACCCATGTCGAGTTGGACCACGTCGGTCCAGCCGAGGTTGGTGATGTGGTGGATCAGCGAGTTGCCGACGATGCCGGCTCCGATGACTACGACTTTGGCTGAGGCAGGGACGTCGGCCATGAAAGGGTCCTTACTGGGAGTATTTTGTTGCGCATCACGCAACGTGGGTGCGTATTGAGGAACAGCATAGCAACAACCGTGTCGCCAAGCTCACATGAACGTTGGGTCCCCGGGGGTCACCCCGAGGACCCAACGTCCGTGCTTAAAGCAGTACTACTTCAGCCAAGCGTCGACCTTGTCGGCGTTGTCGGCGATCCACTTCTTAGCGGCCTCTTCAGGGGTCATCTTGTCGGCGGTGATGTACTTCGCCACCAAGTTCTGGTCCTCGTTGGTCCAAGTGAACGCCTGCACCAGCTTGGCGCCGGTCGAGCCGGAGTCCATGAATGCCTTCGAGGCGACCTTCTTCAGCTCGGTCTCGGCGTAGTCACAGGCAACCTTGGCCTTGTCAGCGTCGCAACCTTCGGTGTACGGCGGGAGCATCACGCGCTTGAGGGCGACCTCAGCGTGGACATACTGCGGCTCCCAGAAGTAGCCGATGAGCCACTGCTTCTTGGATTGAGCCTTCTTGAACGCCTCGACAGTGGCAGTCTCGCCACCAGCGAAGACGACGTTGAAGTTCAGCTTCAAGTTCTTCACGATCGCTTCGTCGTACTGGGTGTAGGTCGGGTCGGAACCTAGGAACTGACCCTTGCCCTTGGACTCAGAGGTTGCGAAGTTCTTGGCGTACTTGTTGAGGTTCTTGTAGTCCAAGATGTCGGGGTGCTCTTCGGCCAACCAGCCTGGGACGTACCAACCGATGATGCCCACGTTGCCCGGCGAGCCAAGGTCAACGGCGCTGCCATCGGCGATGCCGGCAGCGAGCTCCTCTGCGTGCGACCACTCTTCCATGATGACGTCGCCGTCACCGGACTTGAGTGCTTCGTAGGACGGGCCGCCCTCCTTGAGGTCAACGTAGGACACGTTGCAGCCCAGCTTCTCCTTGGCAACCTCGCCCACGACGTAAGCGTCTGCGGTGTAACCAACCCAGGGGTTCAGGATGATCTTCAGGTCACCGCACTCGCCGCCAGCGGCCGCTGCCTTGGATTCATTGGCTTTCTTGGCGTCTGACACGCTGCCGCCACCACACGCGCTGAGTGCCAGCATGGCACCCGCGGTGAGAGCGACGAGGCGCGTGGCTTTGCCGATCCTGTGTTGCATTCCTTGTTCTCCTTCATTACGGGCCGCGGGTGCGACCAGATCTATACATCAGTTCAGGGGTTGGTCACTTCTTGGTCGCAGCTTTTCCTAGACGGCCGCGAACCGCGGTATCCAGCGTGGTTCCAGCGCGATCGGCCGCTGACCTAGCGACGCGGTCGATCATGATCCCGAGCAGTGAAATTGATAGTCCTGCAGCAAGACCCTTACCCGAGTACTCGCTGTGGGCGATGCCGTAGACCACGTCGTAGCCCAACGCTTGCGCCCCGACCAGTCCACCGATCACCACCATGGACAAGACGTAGAGCAGTCCCTGGTTAGTGGCCAGCACCAAGGAACCCTTGGCCATCGGCAACTGGACCTTGCTGATCTCTTGCCACGTCGTGGCCCCCACCGATCGACTGGCTTCGATGGTGCCTGGGTTAACACTCTTGACTCCGTCAGCCACCAACTTGATGGCGGCCGGAGCGGCATAGACGATGCCTGCCACGATGGCGGTGAACCGGGTGGGGCCGAATAGCGCCAAGACCGGAATCAGGTAGACAAAGGCAGGAATGGTTTGCCCAGCATCCAGGATCGGTCGGATAGCCAGGTCAGCGCGATGGCTGCGAGCCATCCAGACCCCAAAGACCAGGGCCATCGCCATCACAAGCAAGGTGGCGACCAGGGTCATGTTCAACACGATCATGGAGTTGTTCCACAGCCCCAGCACCCGGATGAGTACCAACGCCACGAACGCTGGTACGACCGCCTTGCGGCCCCCAATCACCACAGCGATCGCGAAGATCGCTGCGAACGCGAGCCACCACGGTGAGTCAGCTAGCAACGATTGCATGGGGTTCAACAGACCGTAGGAGATCGCGTTCTTGAACCCGGTAGCAGGCACATCAAGCGCGTTCACCACAGCCTCCATGGCGGCGTTGAACATGTCGGCAATCCGCGAACCCAATTCGTTCTTGGGGAACACTGCTGCTGCTAGGTCATAGGTCGAATACCAGACTGCAACTGCCACAGCAGCGAGCCCCGCACCCAAGGCAATGCGACGACGCTTCGGATTGCCACCACCGCCGCGAGCCACGCGCTCAGCGCGCTCACTGGCCGCAGTGGTCGTGCGGTCGAGCATGATGCCCATGACCACAATCAAGAGCCCGGGCACCAGACCGCGACCGAAGTCATTTTGGGTCAGCGCCTGCAACACCGGCTTGCCCAGGCCCGGCCCGTTGACGTAGGAGGCAATGATCGCCATCGACAGCGCCGCCAAGATGGTCTGGTTAAGCCCCACGATGATGGTCTTGCGCGCCAGCGGCACTTGCACCTTCCACAGTCGTTGCCATGTGGTCTGGCCTAGCGAGTTGGTGGCCTCGATAACGGTCGGTGAAACCTCACGGATGCCAAAGCCTGCAATGCGGATGATGGGAGGCAACGCATAGGCCAAGGTGCACATGACCGCGGCAGGTGCCCCAACCCCGAACAAGATGACCACTGGGATGAGGTAAACGAAGGTGGGCAGGGTTTGGAGGAGGTCAAGACCCAAGGTGATGTAGCGGGCAGCCCGTTCACTGATGCCGATCCAGATCGCGAACCCAAAGCCCAACACCACGGCGAAGACCACGGAAACGGCCGTCACCACCAACAAGTCGATGGAGTCTTGCCAGAAGCCGAAGATGCCGAACGAGATCATGCTCGCGGCGACGAGCAATGCGATGCGCCAGTTGGCCACTGCATAACCAATCCAAGTCGCAATCGCAGCGACTCCCAGCCAACCGATCGTTGGCGCTGGCGAGGGCGGGGTTGGCAGCGAAACCAAGCGACGTAGCCAGTCAACCAAGACGTTGATGCCATCCGCTAAACCACGGGCCACGGGGTTCTCGCCGATGCCGTTGGCGATTTCAGCCATCTTGGTGTGCAGCGCGGTCAAGTCCGAGCCCGCCAACACCAAGGTGTCTTTGCCCTTAGTGAGCGACCAGATAGCGATCCACACCGCGATGACAACCAGCACCCACGCCCAGCGTGGTACCGGGCGTTTGTCCTTCGGCTCCGCACCGACGGCCTGAGGCCGCTGGGCCTCGACCCCGACGCTCACGCTCAGTCCTCACCCTCGGCGACGACGACCTTCAAGATGTCCTCGTCATCGACCACTCCAAAGAATTTGCCTTCGCCATCGACCACTCGCACCTCGCCTTGAGTGGCTAGCACCTGGCGCGCAGCCTCTCGCACGATGGTGTCTTGATGCAGAGTGGGGCGTCCGACGCCCTCGTCACCGACCGGTGGGCGCATCACCCACTTGAGGGTGAGCACGTGCGACTTCGGCACGTCTGAGACAAACTCACGCACGTACTCATCAGCCGGTGCACCGACCACTTCATCAGGCGTGCCGATTTGTACGACGGCGCCATCGCGCATGATCAAAATTCGGTCACCCAACTTCAAGGCCTCAGCCAAGTCGTGGGTGATGAAGACCATCGTCTTGCCGACCTCTTTGTGCAGGCAGATGACCTCGTTTTGCATGTCTCGGCGGATCAGTGGGTCGAGCGCAGAGAACGGTTCGTCAAAGAGCAACATCTCGGGGTCACCGGCCAGCGCCCGGGCCAAGCCGACACGCTGCTGCATGCCGCCAGAGAGTTGATCGGGGTAGTTGAGTTCGTAGCCTTTGAGTCCAACCAGGTCGACAACGCCGCCTGCGATTTCACGGCGCTCCTTCTTGCCGATCCCACGCACCTCGAGGCCGTAAGCAACGTTGTCGATCACTTGGCGGTGTGGCAGCAAACCAAAGTGCTGGAAGACCATCGAGACCTTGCTGCGCCGCATCTCGCGCAATTGCGCTTCGCTAGCGGCAGTGATGTCAGCGTCGCCAATCTTGACGGTGCCGTGCGTGGGCTCAATGAGTCGGGTCAGGCAGCGCACCAGCGTTGATTTGCCGGAGCCCGATAGGCCCATGACCACGAAGACCTCGCCTGGCGCGACATCGAAGCTGACGTCGCGCACACCGACAACGCAGCCGGTCTTCTCTTTGAGCTCAGCTCGTGAGAGACCCTCGTCGGCCGACCCAATAATCGAACCAGCCTTGGGGCCAAAGATTTTCCAGAGGTTCTTGACCTCTAGGCCCACGGTGTTTGCGGTGTTGCTCATCTGGCCTCCTGCGTCGAGTTGTTGAGCACCGTATTGCGTGGGTCGCCTGGCGGATAGAGGGGCGAGCCATCGCGATGGCGGTAATAAGGCACCGTGGAGGGCGCCAATGGGGTGTTGCCCAAGATCAGATCGGCCGCCTTTTCGGCCACCATCATGACCGGGGCATAGATGTTGCCGTTGGTGACATAGGGGAACACGCTGGCATCGACGACTCGCAGACCTTCGACGCCGTGGACCTTCATGGTCAGCGGGTCTGTGACGGCCATGTCGTCTAGACCCATCTTCAACGTGCACGATGGGTGCAGTGCCGTCTCAGCGTCCTTGCGCACCCATTCCAAGATCTCTTCGTCGGTCTCGACGCTGGGCCCAGGGCTGAGTTCGCCACCGTTGAATGGCGCGAACGCTGGTTGGTTCAAGATGTTTCGCGCGACCCGGATCGCCTCGACCCACTCTTTGCGGTCGGTGGCGGTGGTGAGGTAGTTGAAGAGCATCTTGGGGTGCTCTTTAGGGTCGGTGCTAGCGATCCTGATCCAGCCTCTGGTGTCGGCGTACATCGGGCCGATGTGCACCTGATAGCCATGGCCTTCGGTGGGGGCTGAGCCGTCGTACCTAATCGCGATCGGAAGGAAGTGGAACATCAGGTTCGGCCAGTCAACGTCGTCGTTGCTGCGGCAGAACCCGCCACCCTCAAAGTGGTTGGTAGCCCCCAGCCCAGCGCGACCAAAGAGCCACTTAGCACCAATCATGGGGCGCTTGTGCCAAGCCAGTCCGGGAGCGATGGAGACAGGCTGTGTCGAGGCGTACTGGATGTAGACCTCAAGGTGGTCTTGGAGGTTCTCCCCCACACCTGGCAGGTCGTGCACCATCTGTACGCCCAGAGGGGTGAGGTGCTCAGGGTTGCCCACGCCAGAGAGTTGAAGCAGTTGAGGTGAGTTGATTGCGCCACCGCACAGCACCACTTCGCCGGCAGCGGCATGCTTGGCCACCCTGCCACCACGCAGGTAGTCGACTCCGGTGGCCCGCTTGCCATCAAAGGTGATCTTGGTGGCGTGAGCCAAGGTTTCGACCTTGAGGTTGGGTCGGCTCATCACGGGGTGCAAATAGGCCCGCGCCGCACTCCACCGTCGGCTGTTCTTGATATTGCGATCGAAGCGAGCGAAGCCCTCTTGCCGGTAGCCATTGACGTCGTCAGTGAGGGGGTAGCCCGCCTGCTGAGCGGCCTCGAAGAATGCTCCAAACAGCGGGTTGTCGGCCTTGCCGCGCTCCAGCCATAACGGCCCGCTGCCACCACGCCACTGATCCGACCCGTCGGCCCCAGTCTCGAGGTGACGGCTCTCCATGCGCTTGAAGTACGGCAAGCAGTGCCGGTAGTCCCATGTCTCCATGCCGGGGTCGGCAGCCCAACGCTCGTAATCCATGGGGTTGCCGCGTTGGAAGATCATCCCGTTGATCGAGGACGAACCACCGAGGACCTTGCCTCGGGCGTGATAAACCCGACGGCCGCCCATGGCGGGCTCGGGCTCCGACTCGTACTTCCAGTCATACAACCGACTGCCGATGGGGAAGGGCAACGCAGCTGGCATATGGATGAACGGGTCAATGCGGAAGTCACTGCGCCCGGCCTCTAACACCAAGACCGAGTTGTTCGGGTCGGCACTGAGTCGGTTGGCCAGCGCACAGCCTGCTGATCCGCCACCGACGATCACGTAGTCCCACTGCCGAGTCATGGTGTTGCCTCTCCCCCGCTGCCAAACCAGCCCTGCGGTCCAGGTTCGGTATTGCGCCAGATGTGCTTGGTCTCTCGGTATTCCTCTAACCCGGCACGCCCGAGTTCGCGACCGATGCCAGATTGCTTGTAGCCGCCCCACTCGGCTGCAGCCACGTAGGGGTGATAGTCGTTGATCCACACCGTGCCCATGCGCAGCTTGGCCGCAACCCGGTCGGCCTTCGCGGCATCGGTGGTGAACACCGCGCCAGCTAGGCCATAAATCGAGTCGTTAGCAAGGCGAATCGCTTCAGCCTCGGTGCGGAAGCTCTCAACGGTCAGCACCGGCCCAAACGACTCATCTTGCACGCACTGCATCTTCGAATGGCACTCATCAAGCACTGTGGGCGGGAAGTAGAAGCCGTCGGCCAAGTCGCCACTGATTTCGCGCTCGCCGCCGGTGCGCAACACCGCACCCTCAACGACCGCTCGCTCGACGTAGGCCTGCACTTTGCGCAAATGCGCCTCGGAGATCAATGGGCCAGTCTCAGCCTCGGGGTCAAAAGGTCCACCCAGGGTGATCTGGGCGGCCCGGCGAACCACTTCATCGACAAACTCGGTCTTGATCGAGTCTTCAACCAGCAAGCGAGCACCCGCTGAGCAGACTTGGCCGGAGTGCAAGAACACTGCGGTCAGTGCCATATCGATCGCAGTCTCGCGATCTGCGTCGGCAAAGACGATGTTGGGGTTCTTGCCACCCAACTCCAAGGCAACCTTCTTCACGGTGTCCGCCGCGGCCTTCATGATCCGCTTGCCGGTCTCAAGCCCTCCGGTAAAGCTGACCAAGTCAACGCGATGGTCGGTGCTCAGCGGCGCACCTGCGTGCGGCCCATCACCAACGACAAGATTGGCAACCCCGTCGGGCAGGCCAGCTTCTTGCAGCAGCCTCATCAACATGATGGCGGTGTGGGGTGTGAGCTCACTGGGTTTGAGCACGAAGGTGTTGCCAGCAGCCAGACAGGGGGCGACCTTCCAGGCCACCTGCAACAGCGGGTAGTTCCAGGGCGTGATCAGCCCGCACACCCCAACGGGTTCGTGTACGACGACGCTGTGGACATCACTGCGCCCCAGGTCGACCACGCGGCCAGCCTCGTGGCCCGGGGCATCAGTGCCCTCGTTAAGGGCAATGGTGGCGAAGTGACGAAAGACGCTGGTCACGTCGTCGACGTCGTACTCACTTTCGATGAGTCGCTTGCCGGTGTCGAGAGATTCGGCCCGGGCAATCGCGCCCTTGTCGCGCTGAAGTAAGTCAGCAACCCGCTCTAGCAAGGCACCGCGCTCGGCGACCGTTGTCGAGGGCCATGGGCCGTGGTCAAATGCGTGTCGGGCGGCAGCGATGGCATCACGCGTGTCGTCGGCGCCGGCCTCGTCAATCTCAGCAACGAGATGCCCGTCGGCTGGGCAGCGGATCTCTCGGCGCCCGCCCGCTTGGGCAGTTCGCCAGCTCCCATCAATAAACAGCTCAGGCACACCGCTCCTTGTTGTTGCGTGATACGCAACGTTGCAGCTTATTTCGCAACACCTAGTTGATCGTGAGCATGATGCGCGTCACACCCTGAGTCAAGGACTCAGACCCATTGGTGGACATTCGTGACCTAACAAAAACACAACCGCCGCGTGAACTCGACGCCCACGCGGCGGTTGGATGGAGCTAGTTACTAGGACAGTTCGACGGGCCAGCCCTTAGCCTGCAAGTGGGCGGTGACCCGCTCAATGTCGGCTGATGTAGGCGTCTCGTGAATCTGCGCAGTGATGGCGTTTTCAATGTCATCGGTGTCTGGTGACAACAACCCATTGGCCTTCAACTGCTTGGTGACGGCCTTGACCTCACGCTTGGTGAGTCGGCGTTCCAAGATCGCTACCAACGGAATGAAGTCGCGAGCCGGCACACCTTCGGGGTAGCCGGCACGCAGCCAGTTAACAACCCCGCCGATTGCCCGACCCAAGACACTGCCGTCATCGTCGCCTTCGCTCTCACCTGGGTTAGCCAAGGGCCAACCACCGGCAACGAGTTTGGCAGCGACCTTGGCAATCTGCTCAGGCGTGGCAGTGCCAGCCGGAGCCTTGCCCATGAGCGCGGTGATTCCAGAGAGCTGATCTCCAGACACGAAGTCACCGAGCACTGCGATCAGACCAAGGCGGTCTGCTGCGGGCACGCCGTCGGGGTAGGCCGCACGGACCCAGCCCAAGATTTTGTCGAGTGTTGCTGAACGTTCCATCTCTAGGCCTCCTTATTACGGCTTGGGGACGAGGTGCGGGAAGGGGAAGAAGTCAACGACCTTGCCCATGCCAGCGCCCACAATGATTTCGATGCCAACAATGACACCAAGCAGGCACAGCGCGAAGAAGATCAACGACAGTGCGCGACCGCCAGCCGAAGGCCCAGCAGCCACTGCGCCCTCTTCAACGGCAGGACCAGCCATGAACCGAACGCCAAGGGCGAACAGGATCGGCAAGCCAGCACCCACAACCAACCCGTATCGCAACAGGTCCCATGCCCCTTCGAGGGACAACCACACGGTATCCATCACTTCACCTTCCGGACGCTCGGAGCGCCCTCCCAGATCTCGCCCACGTTGTGGTGGTCAACCACGTGTTCGCGAGAGCGGATAAACATAGTCAAGGCGCCAGCGATCAGCAGGCCCATGACAACAATGGGTCCGAACACCGGGCCGAGCCCGTGCCCGATGGCCCACAAGATCGCACCGAGAAGCGCAGCGGCAGGCAGAGTGGTCGCCCACGCAATCACCATGCGACCAGCGACACTCCAGCGCACGTGTGCACCGGGACGTCCCACACCGCTACCCATGATCGAACCGCTAGCCACCTGCGTGGTCGAGAGCGGAACACCGAGGTGGCTGGCTGCCAAGATCACAGCGGAGCTCGCACCGTCAGCGGCCATGCCCTGAGGTGCGGAGATCTCCACGAGGCCCTTGCTCAGGGTGCGGATGATGCGCCAACCGCCAAGGTAGGTGCCACCAGCGATAGCCAACGCACACACCAACTTCACCCAGAACGGGATCGAGTCAGTGGCAGTTTGGGCGCCGTAAGCGATCAGACCCAAGGTGATGACACCCATGGTCTTCTGCGCGTCGTTGGTGCCGTGCGCAAGGGAAACCAGCGAGGCGGCCGAGATTTGGCCCCAGCGGTATCCACGTGCTGAACGAGCCTCGTCGCGACCTTGACCAAGCTTGATGACAACCCAGGTGCCAATCGCGGCGATGAGGCCAGCGATCAGCGGTGAGAGCACAGCCGGGATCAAGATCTTGCCGACAACACCATCGATCTTGGTGCCATCGCCGAGCCACTTGACGCCATTGACGCCAAGGCCAGCCATAGTCGCACCGATGATGCCGCCCAGCAGGGCGTACGACGAGCTCGAGGGCAGACCCAGCAACCAGGTGAACATGTTCCACAAGATTGCTCCGGCGAGACCGGCGAGCACGATCACAAGCAACTCATGGCCATGGTCTGCCATTAGTTCCGGAATCGGGGCCCCGTCATCGCCTTGAATCTTGACGACTGAGTTGGTCACGGTGAGTGCAACTGCCACGGACAAGAACGCGCCAACAAGGTTCATCGCGGCAGCAAGAGTCACCGCAGTCTTGGGCTTAAGGGCACCGGTTGCGATGGACGAAGCCACAGCGTTACCGGTGTCATGAAATCCATTAGTAAAGTCGAAAAAGAGGGCTGTGCCGATAACGCACAGCAGAATGAAAAGTGCCACTGTCACAAGCCTCACGATGGCCCTGATGACGCCTGAGCACAAATTCTTCGAGGCCCGTTCACCAACTGTTCATCTTGCGGATGCCCTGCATTTGCGGAATGTCCAATTTGGGGGGCTAGGCAAGAGGGTTTTGTTAGCGATGGCCCCAGCCAAGGCGGTGACTGACCTCGTTCGCGGCCTCGACACAAGCAGCGATCGCGGTGGCCAAGGTGTCGGCCTGCAGCCGGAACGTCGGGCCACTCACACTCATCGATGCGATGACGTCACCATGGGCATTTCGGACGGGTGCGGCAACCGCAGTGAGACCGATTTCCAGTTCGTCGACAGCCACGGCATAGCCATCGCTGCGCGCCTTGGCTAGCTCCTCAATGATGGCCGAACGCTTGGTGATCGTGGAGCCCGTGAAGGCTGGGAGCCTGCCCAACATCTCGCTGAGCCGGTCAGGCTCGAGCCCACTCAACAGCACCTTGCCGTTGCTCGTGGCGTGCAGGGGCACGTGCTGGCCAACCCAGTTGTGTGACTGCAAGGCGCTAGACCCAGCGACCTGGTCGAGATAGAGAGCGGAGTTGTCGCTGAGCACGGCGACGTTGACGGTCTCACCGGTGCGCTGAGCGAGTTGTCGACAGATGGGCCGAGCCTCTTGTACGACGTCTAGACGTGCCGTCGTCGCGCCTGCCAACCGCAGTAGACCGACACCGAGGCGGTATTTGCCTCGCTCTTCGGTCTGCTCGATGAGCCCGCGCTGCTCAAGGGTGGCGATGAGTCGAAATGCGGTGGACTTGTGCACACCAAGTTCGCCAGCGACCTCGGTCACGCCCATCTCACCGTGACGGGCCAGCAACTCCAAGATCGTCACGGCGCGATCCACCGACTGCACTGACCCTGTTGCGGCCTCCACACCAGTGTTGCTCATGGCGCAACAGTAGCGGCCGAGGGTGGATCTAGCTCCGCAGCAGCGCGAATCTGATCGAGCCATTGATCCATCGAGGAGGCAACGACACCGATGTTGACGATCGTGGCCCCGGCATCGTGCACCCGCCCTAACGTGTCTCGCGCGGCCTCGGGTGCGCCGATGGGGTCGATTGGGATGCCCGCTGGAAGCACCACCTCAAACCCCGGCGGAATGTCAAAGGCAGCGAGCGCTGAGCGATAACCACCAAACGTCATGCCGAAGGGTTGCCAGCCATCGCCCAACTCGACCGCACGACGCAGCGATCGCCTCGTCGAGCCACCGACCCAGATCGGCACGCTCGAGCGGTGCGAGGTCGGGTCGATGACGAAGTCGCTGAAGTCGTAGTGCTGGCCATGAAATCGCGGCTCACGCTGACCCCACGAGGCCTTAATCGCCCGCAAGGCCTCATCGGCGCGCTCCCCGCGATCGGAGTACGACGCGCCCAGCAACTCAAACTCCTCAGGCAAAGAGCCCACACCGACCCCCAGGACCACCCGACCGCCACTGAGCCGGTCGAGCGTGCCGTACCGCTTCACCACGGCCAATGGGTGGTGATAGCCCAGCACCAAGACCTGGGTGAGCAACCGGATGCGTGAGGTGTGGGCGGCCAAGAACGACAAGGTCGCCAACGGATCCCAGTAGGTGCCGCCGCGCTCAGCGGCAGCCGCCTTTGGCACGGCAACGTGCTCGCTGACCCCAATGTGGGAGTAGCCCAGTTCGTCGGCCAGTTTGGCGGCTTCGACGAACTGCTCTGGCCCCACGTTGTGTTCCCACGCCGGGGTGTAAGCAGGGTGCGCGATCACACCAGGCGGCATCAAGCCCATGCGTAGTGCGGGCACGACTGGTGGCCTTTAGTCGCCTAGTTCGAAGCGGCGACGGTCGACGTACTCACGCAACTCGGCGTCGATCGCTGAGTCGAGTGGCGGTTGTTCGTAGTCTTCGAGCTTTTGCTTCCAGATCTTCGAGGCGCGCGCCGAGGTGTCGTTGCCACCGTTGCGGTTCCAGCGCTCGTAGTTCTCCGAGGAGGAGAGCAGCGGGCGGTAGAAGCAGGTGCGGAAGCGCTCCATGGTGTGCATGGCGCCCAGGAAGTGACCGCCGTGGCCCACTTCCTCGTGGGCGTCGAACCCAATCGAGGCGTCATCGATCTCAAGCGGGGTGAACTCGTGTTGGAGCATCTGCAAGATCTCGATG
>Ga0073899_10001392_pt1 | contig 22110 bp, 13 predicted proteins | sample KloWWTmetaKNB5Ph_FD_88975 | JGI IMG/M metagenome (GOLD analysis project Ga0073899, IMG submission 88975) | Active sludge microbial communities from Klosterneuburg, Austria, studying microevolution and ecology of nitrifiers - Klosterneuburg... | ecosystem: Engineered > WWTP > Aerobic digester >... | reverse complement strand
TGCGCGCCTCCCAGGCCGGGTCGGCCGCCGCGGTGAGCGGATGAATGAAGGGTGCATGTCGGAGGTGTTGAGATCGTTCTTCTCGTACCAGGTGGCGGTTGGCAGCACGATGTCGGAGTAGACGCAGGTCGTCGACATGCGGAAGTCCAGCGTCACCAGCAGGTCGAGCTTGCCTTCGGGCGCCTTGTCATGCCACACCACCTCGGTGGGCTTGGCCTCGTCCTTGCCCAGGTCCTTGCCCTGCACACCGTGGCTGGTGCCCAGCAGGTGCTTGAGGAAGTACTCGTGGCCCTTGCCGCTGGAGCCCAGGATGTTGGAGCGCCAGACAAACATGTTGCGCGGCCAGTTGTCGGGGTGGTCCGGGTCCTCGCAGCTCATCTTCAGCGTGCCGTCCTTCAGGCCCTTGACCGTGTAGTCCTTGGGGTCCATGCCGGCGGCGCTGGCATCGCGCACCACCTTCAGCGGGTTGGTCTTGAGCTGGGGTGCCGAGGGCAGCCACCCCATGCGCTCGGCGCGCACGTTGTAGTCGATCATGCTGCCGGCGAAGGCCTTTTTGTCGGCCAACGGCGACAGGATCTCGTCCATCCCGAGCTTCTCGTAGCGCCACTGGTCGGTGTGGGCATAGAAGAAGCTGGTGGAGTTCATCTGCCGGGGCGGGCGGATCCAGTCGAGCGCGAAGGCCAGCGCGGTCCAGCCGGTTTGCGGGCGCAGCTTCTCCTGGCCCACATAGTGCGCCCAGCCGCCGCCGCTCTGGCCGATACAGCCGCACAGCATCAGCATGTTGATGACGCCGCGGTAGTTCATGTCGCTGTGGTACCAGTGGTTCATGGCCGCGCCGATGATGACCATGGACTTGCCGTGCGTCTTGTCCGCGTTGTCGGCAAACTGGCGCGCCACGGTGATCAACTGCTCACGCGGCGTGCCGGTGATGCGTTCCTGCCAGGCCGGCGTGTAGGGCGTGTCGTCGTTGAAGTCCTTGGCGGCGAGTTCGCCGGGCAGGCCGCGCGCCACGCCGTAGTTGGCCACTTGCAGGTCGAACACGGTGGCCACCAGCGCCTCGCGCTTGTCGCCGTCCTTGCCCAGGGAAATGGTTTGCACCGGCACGGTACGCACCAGCACGTTGTTGCTGCCGGCGCCGGTGGCGTTGTTGGGGAAGTGTTCGCTCTCGATGCCGCCGAAATACGGAAAGCCGACCTTGGCGGTCTGGCCGCTGGCCTGTTCGCCTTCAAGCACCGTCAGCTTGAGTTTGACGTCGGAGCCATGGCGCGCTTCCTTGGCCTGCAGGTTCCACTGACCCTCGTCGGCCCGGCCGTCGGCGCCCCAGCGAAAACCGATGGCGCCATTGGGCAGCACCACCTTGCCGCTTTGATCAAGCGCGACGGTCTTCCATTCGGGGTTGTTGGCGGCACCGAGCTTGCCGTTGAAGTCGCTGGCGCGCAGGTAGCGGTCCGGCACCATCACCTTCTCGCCGCTGGGCAGCGCCTGTTCCTTCAGCATCACCAGCATCGGCATGTCGGTGTAGCGGCGCACGTAGTCGTCAAAGTAGCTGCTGCGCTGTTTGCCGCCGTCGGGGAAGTAGAACTCCTTGAGGATCACGTGGCCCATGGCCATGGCCACGGCGGCGTCGGTGCCCTGCTTGGGTTTCATCCAGATGTCGGACAGCTTGGCCACCTCCGAGTAGTCGGGCGTCACCGCCACGGTCTTGGCACCCTTGTAGCGCACCTCGGTGAAGAAGTGGGCGTCGGGCGTGCGGGTCTGCGGTACGTTGGAGCCCCAGGCGATGATGTAGGTGGAGTTGTACCAGTCGGCCGATTCCGGCACGTCGGTCTGCTCGCCCCAGATTTGCGGGCTGCTCGGGGGCAGGTCGCAGTACCAGTCGTAGAAGCTCATGCAGACGCCGCCGATCAGACTCAGGTAGCGGCTGCCGGCGGCGTAGGAGACCATCGACATGGCCGGAATCGGCGAGAAGCCGATGACGCGGTCGGGGCCATGCTTCTTGATGGTGTAGACGTTGGCCGCGGCGATCATCTCGTTGACTTCGTCCCAGCTGGAGCGCACAAAGCCGCCCATGCCCCGCACCGCCTGGTAGTCCTTGCGCTTGGCGTCGTTCTGGGCGATCGAGGCCCAGGCGTCCACCGGATCGAGTGACAGGCGCGCCTCGCGCCAATGCTTGAGCAGGCGGCCACGCACCAGCGGGTACTTGACGCGGTTGGCGCTGTACAGGTACCAGCTGTAGCTGGCGCCGCGGGCGCAGCCGTGCGGCTCATGGTTGGGCATGTCCCAGCGGGTGCGCGGGTAGTCGGTCTGCTGGGTTTCCCAGGTGACGATGCCGCCCTTGACGTAGATCTTCCAGGAACATGAGCCGGTGCAGTTCACGCCATGGGTCGAGCGCACGATCTTGTCGTGGGCCCAGCGGTCGCGGTAGGCGTTCTCCCAGGTGCGGTCCTCGCCGGTGGTGATGCCGTGCTCGTTGGAGAACGGCTCGGTCGGTTGTGAAAAGTAGCTCAGTCGGTCGAGAAAGTGACTCATGGTGGTCTCCTGGATTGGTTGGGGTCAGAGCGCATCTGCTGCGCCACGTGATCCGACCCGCAAGGTTTCAAGTCAGTTGTGGTCAGGGGTTCTTCACGTAGGCGTTCTTGCGCAGGTAGAACCACCAGTTCAGCACCAGGCACAGGGCGTAGAACGCGGCGAAGCCGTACATCGCGTACTGCGGGGTGCCGGCCTTGATCTGGTCGCCGATGACGATGGGTGCGACGAAGGCGCCGTAGGCAGCAATGGCCGAGGTCCAGCCCAGCACCGGGCCGGCCTGGGTGCGGTCGAAGATCACGCCGATGGTGCGAAAGGTCGAGCCGTTGCCCACACCGCTGGCGAAGAACAGCACGACGAACAGGCCCAGAAAGGCCGGAAAGTACTGCTCCGGCGTGGCCGAGTTGTAGGCCTGCATCATCACGTAACCCACGGCCACCGAGGCCACCACCATCACAGCGGAGATGATCTGGGTGACGATGGAGCCGCCGACCTTGTCGGAGATCCAGCCGCCGACGGGCCGCACCGCGGCGCCGACGAAGGGGCCGATCCAGGCGTAGGCCAGCACGGTTGGGGCATTCGGATTGTTCAGGGTGTGCTGCATCACGCCGGCGGCGTTGGGCACGTGGCTGACGCCGAAGATCACCTTCATGGACAGCGGCAGCGCCATCGAGAAGCCGATGAAGGAGCCAAAGGTGACGATGTAGAGCATGGTCAGCGACCAGGTGTGCTTGTCCTTGAAGATGGCGAACTGCTTGGCCACGTTCTCCTTCATCGGACCGAAGGCGGCGAGCTTCATGATCAGCAGCGCGCTGACCACGTCCAGCGGAATGGCTACCCACATGCTGATCAGCCCCAAACCGGTGGGCTTGGGCAGGTACAGGTACAGACCCAGGATCGAGGGGATGAAGGCCAGCGTGTAGAGCCAGGTGATCTTGGCGAAGGCCACCAGCGGATGACCGCTGTCGGGTGTGACCGTCTTCAGGTTATTCATGCCGAACCAGCACAGCACCGACAGCGGAACCAGCGTCAGCACCCAGGCAAAGCCGGCGTTCTGGATCCAGGTGGAGGTGCCGGCAGCGATCTTGCCGAAGATCCAGCCGCTGTCCTTGAGCAGCGTCTCGGGTGCGCCACCCAGGCCGCCCAGCAGCGGCAGCGTCATCACCAGCGGAATCACGATCTGCATGGTGGTGACGCCGAAGTTGCCCAGGCCGGCGTTCAGACCCAGTGCCGTGCCCTGCAGGCGCTTGGGGAAGAAGGTGTTGATGTTCGACATCGAGGAGGCGAAGTTGCCGCCGCCCACGCCGCACCACAGGGCCATCAGCTGGAAGGCCCACAGCGGCCAGTCCTTGTGCTGCAGCACGATGCCGGTACCCAGCGCCGGCGCCAACAGCATGGCGGTGGTCAGGAAGATGGTGTTGCGCCCGCCGGCCAGTCGGATCAGGAAGGAGGCCGGGATGCGCATGGTGGCGCCGGCGATACCGGCTATTGCCGTGAGCGTGAAAAGCTCGGCCTGGGTGAAGGGAAAGCCCAGGTTGAGCATCTGCACGGTGATGATGCCCCACATGCCCCAGACCGCGAAGCCGCACAGCAGCGCCGGCACCGAGATCCAGAGGTTGCGGTAGGCAATGCGCTTGCCGGTGGACTCCCAGAATCGGTTGTCCTCGGGCTGCCAGTTCTCGATATCGGCGCCGGAGGCGTCGGTGCCGCTGCTGGAGTGCCCTCTATCGACGCTGGATGCGTGGGTGGTGCTCATGGAATGCTTTCTTTGGTTCGGAGATCAGTTCTGAAGGCTGAAGGCGGTGGCGTTGTCGCCCATCAGTTCGCTACGGCGCACTTCGGTGAAGTACATCCAGATCAGCGAGACCCAGACCACGCCGTACATCAGCATGAAGGCGCTGGAGCGAACACCGGTGAGGTCCATCAGCGCGCCGAACAGAATCGGCAGCACAAAGCCGCCCAGCCCGCCGGCCAGGCCGACGATGCCGCTGATGGTGCCGATGTTCTGGGGGTAGTCGTCGCTGATGTACTTGAAGACGCTGGCCTTGCCGAAGGCCCAGGCGATGCCCAGGATGAACATCAGCACGGTGAACATGTAGACATTCAGGCCGATGTGGAAGGTCCTGGGCCCATTGACGGTGGTGACGGTGAAATCGGTTTGCGGGTAGGACAGCAGGAACAGGCAGATCCAGCTCACCCACATCACCCACCAGGTGACCGAATGGGCTCCAAACTTGTCGGACAGCCAGCCGCCCACCGCGCGCAGCACACCGCCGGGCAGCGAGAAGCAGGCCGCCAACAGTGCGGCGGCGCGGATGTCCAGACCGAATTCACCCACGTAGTACTGCACCATCCACAGCGACAGCGCGACGTAGCCGCCGAACACGATGCTGTAGTACTGGCAGTACTTGACCACCTTGGGATCCCTGAGCGACTTGAGCTGGTCGGTGAACTTGACGTGACTGGGCACCAGGTGCGCCGGGTCGCTGTGGCTGAACAGCCAGAACAGCACCACCGCGCCGAGCATGATGGCCGCGTAGACCTGCGGCACCATGGTCCAGCCGAAGGCCACCACCAGCGCCGGGGCCACGAACTTGTTGACCGCGGCACCGGAGTTGCCGGCGCCATAGACGCCCATCGCGAAGCCCTGCTGCTTGCGCGGGAACCAGCGCGCCACGTAGGGTGTGCCGACCGAGAACGAGCCGCCGGCCAGGCCAACGAACAGGCCGATCACCAGGAAGTGCCAGTAGACCGTGGCGTAGCTCATCAGCCAGATCGCCGGCACCGTCATCAGCATCAGCGAGGCCATGACGATGCGCCCACCGAACTTGTCGGTCCAGATACCCAGCGGCACGCGGATCAGCGAACCGGTCAACACGGGGGTGGCGGTCAACAGGCCGAACTCGGTGGCGTTGAGGCTCAAAGCCTTCTTGATCGGGATGCCGATCACGCCAAACATCATCCAGACCATGAAGCACACGGTGAATGCCAGGGTGCTGACGATCAGCACCGAGAGAGCCTGACCTTTCTTGCTAACGCTCATGTCACTTACTCCTTCTAGGGTGAGAAGGACTGTAAGTTTTCGACGCTGCTCCAGCCATCCCTCGGAGGACGGGCACGCGGTGGCCGAAGGAACTAGGCCGCGCGTGGCGCCATAGTTCTTTGGAACTACTATCCGATGCGGACTCCCAAGGCTTGCCAGGTCTAGGTCAGGCCGGCCTCGGTGGCGATGACGGCCGCGTGCACGCGTGAACTCACGTCGAGCTTGCGCAGAATGTGCTGCACGTGGATCTTCACCGTGGTCTCGGCAATGCCGTGCTGGCGGGCGATCTCCTTGTTGCTCTCGCCGCGTGCGATGCCGCGCAGGATGTCGCGCTCACGTGGCGACAGGCTCTCCAGCGGGCTGGTTGCGGCGGGTGTGCTGGCCGGCTGGCCGGCACTCGGGCTGGCGCTGGCGCGGTAGGCTGCCACCAGCTTGCTGGTCATCTCGCTGGCCACCACACTGTCGCCGGCCATGGCGCGCCGGATCGCGTCGCACAGCGCATCACCCTCGATGGTCTTGAGCAGGTAGCCGGCGGCGCCGCCGCGCAGCGCCGCCGACAGATCGGCCTCGTCCTCGCTGACGGTGAGCATCAGGATGCGGCAGCGCGGCGCGGCCTCGCGCAGGGCCGGCAGGGCATCGACGCCGTTGACGCCGGGCAGGTGGTTGTCCAGCAGGATCAGGTCGGGCTGCAGCTCGCCGGCCTTGCGCTGGGCCTGGCCGGCGTCGGCGGCATCACCGACGATCTCGATGCCGGCATCGCGCGACAGCAGGGCGATCAGGCCGCGGCGAAACAGCGTGTGGTCGTCGACCACGAGCGTGCGGATGCGGGGGGCGTTGGCAGGTTGCATGGGTCGCTCAGGAATGGCTGGCCGCGGCGTGCGTGCGTTCCTCGGCGGCCGCTGGCACCTGGGCGGCCAGCGCCGGCTCCAGCGTCAGCACCACCGAGGTGCCACGGCCTGGCGTGGACAGCACGTCGACGCGCGCATGGATGCGCTGCGCGCGCTCGCGCATGATGCCAAGGCCGACATGGGTCTCGTCGGGTTGCCGCTCGTCATGGTCGAAGCCCCGACCGTTGTCGCGCACTTCGAAGCGCCACTGTGGTTGCTGCTGGACGTCGAGCCAGACGCGCGAGGCCTGGGCGTGCTTGCGTACGTTGGAGAGCGCCTCCTGCACGATGTGCAACACCTGGATCTGCACGTCGGCGGGCAGCGGCAGGCCGTGGCCCTGAATCTCCAGCTCGGTCTGGATGCCGCTCTGGTGCTCGAACTTGCGCAGCGTGGTCGCCAGCGCCGGCTCGATGTCCTCGGCACTGGCGCGGGTGCGAAAGTGCATCAGCAACTCGCGCACGTCGCCGTAGCTCTCGCGCACGCCGGTGTCGATCTCCTCCAGCGCCAGCGCGGTGTCCTGGGTGTTGCCCGACTTCAGGGCGTCGCGCATGAACTGCACCTGGATCTTCAGGAACGCCAGTGACTGCGCGATCGAGTCGTGCAGCTCGCGCGCCAGCAGATTGCGCTCCTGCGAGACGGCGGCCTCTTTCTCCAGGGCGTTCAGGCGCAGGTTCTCCATGGCGCTGGCCAGATGGCTGGTCAGCGCCTCCAGCAGCGCGCGTTCGGCCGGTGAGGGCGACACCTTGGCATGGAAGAACAGGTCGACCTCGCCCATCAGCCGCTCATGCAGCCGGATGGGAATGGCGATGATGGAGCCAAAACCGGCCTTTTCGCACTGCTTGGGTGGCTCGTTGTGCAGTCGCTGGATCGGGATCACGCGCAGGCTGGCGTTGGCCGAGGAGTTGGCGCACAGGCACTGGTCGGCGTGGATGCACTGTTCCTCCTCGATCAGGCTGGCCGGCAGGCCCTGGCTGGCGAGCATCAGGTAGCGTTGGCGAGCCTGGTCGGACCAGCGCAGCGCGATGCCATCGGCGCGCGCAATGCGCGCCACGTTGTGAGTGAAACCCTGCGCCAGCTCCTCCAGCGTGGCGGCTTGCGACACCAGCGCGGTCACCGCGTACAGGCTCTCCAGCCGCTCGTGCTTGTCCAGCAGTTCGCGCGTCTTCTCGCTGACCTTGCGCTCCAGGTTGCGGTACATCGATTGCATCTGCTGGGCCAGCACGTTGAAGCCGCGCGCCAGGGTGCCGAGCTCGTCGCTGCTGTCGATCTGCACGCGCGCATTGAAATCCCCGCCCTGCAATTTCTCGATCGCCTGCTTGAGCTGGCTCACCGGCTCCAGCACAAACACGGTGCCGGTGTAGAGCACGATGGCGGCGCTGATCAGCGCAATGCCCATGATGGCCACCTGCAGCAGGTGCAAGGTGGCGGTCCAGCTGGCCATGTGGGCCTCGATGGCCGACACCAGCGCATCAATGTCGGCAACGAAACCCGCGGCCTGGCGGCTGAGTTCCAGGCTCTCCTCGGCGCCGCGCGCGCGCTGCATCCATTGGGTCTGGAACTGCTCCCAATTGATCTCCACCTTGGCAAAGCGCGCCTTCACGGCGTCGTCCCAGGGCATGAACAGAGGTCGCTCCGGGTCGCCGCGGCGCAGCACCGTCAGGCTGTGGTTGAACTCCGTGATCTGGCTCGGCAGCAGCTCGCTTTGTCCATTGCGGACCGACAGCGCCAGGCGGTAGGTCTGCATGCGCATGCGACCGGCCTCGTTGACCGCCGCCGCCCCGCCGTCGAGTTGCCACGCCACCCACAGCGTGGCCGAGGTCGACAGCAGCGCCAGCAACAGAAACGGCACACCGATGAGCGCCAGCTTGGCGCCCAAGGTCCAGCGTTGCGCGTAGGCCATGGTGGCGGGGCTGGCGCGGCCGGGCGGCGGCTCAGGCGAGGCGCTCGAAGATGGCGGCGATGCCCTGACCGCCGCCAATGCACATGGTCACCAGCGCGTAGCGACCCTTGATGCGTTGGAGTTCATGCAGCGCCTTGACCGTGATCAGCGCGCCGGTGGCGCCGATCGGGTGGCCCAGCGAGATGCCCGAACCGTTGGGGTTGACCTTGGCCGGGTCCAGCCCGAGGTCTTTCGCCACCGCGCAGGCCTGTGCGGCAAACGCCTCATTGGCCTCGATCACGTCGAGGTCGGCCACGCGCAGGCCGGCTTTTTGCAGCGCCTGTTGCGTGGCCGGCACCGGGCCGATGCCCATGTACTTGGGGTCCACGCCGGCATGGGCGTAGGCCACCAGCCGCGCCATGGGCTGCAGGCCGCGCGCCCTGGCCGTTTGTGCCTCCATCAGCACCACGGCCGCGGCCGCGTCGTTGATGCCCGAGGCGTTGCCGGCGGTGACGGTGCCGTTCTCCTTCAGGAAGGCAGGCTTGAGCTTGGCCAGATCGGCCAGCTGGCAGTTGGGGCGGAAATGCTCGTCGGTGGCGTATGCGACGTCGCCCTTCTTGCTCTTGAGCATGATGGGCACGATCTGCTCCTTGAAGTAGCCGGCCTCGGTGGCGCGCTGCGCGCGGTTGTGGCTCTCCACCGCCAGCGCGTCCTGCGCCTCGCGGGTGATGCTCCATTTGGCGGCGATGTTCTCGGCGGTCACGCCCATGTGGATGTTGTGAAACGGATCGTGCAGCGCACCGATCATCATGTCCACCATCTTGGTGTCGCCCATGCGGGCGCCCCAGCGCATGTTCAGGCTGGCGAAGGGCACGCGGCTCATGTTCTCGGCACCGCCGCCGATGGCGATGTCGGTGTCGCCCAGCAGGATGCTCTGGCTGGCGCTGACGATGGCCTGCAGGCCCGAGCCGCACAGGCGATTGACATTGAACGCCGGCGTGCCCTCAGCGCAGCCGCCGTTGATGGCGGCCACGCGCGACAGGTACATGTCCTTGGGCTCGGTGTTGACCACGTGGCCAAACACCACGTGCCCGACGTCCGCGCCGGCCACCTTGGCGCGCGCCAGCGACTCTTTGACGACCTGTGCCGCCAGCTCGGTGGGGGCAATGTCCTTGAGGCTGCCGCCAAAGGTACCAATGGCAGTGCGCACCGCGCTGACGACGACGACTTCACGATTCATGATGACTCCTTGCATGGGGAAAGGGAATGCCGGCGTCGGACTTGGCGCTGGCGACGGGGCTGGCTTCACCACATCTTAATGGCGAAACCGGCCGCGATCGGGCACATTGTCCTCCCGTGCGCGGCCACCCGGCCGGCAATCAGCCGCGGATGTCGGCCACCGGCTCGGCACCGAAATCGGGCCGTTCCAGCCAGGCCAGCACGCGCTGCGCGGCTTGCGCGGGCGAACTGAGTTGGCCATTGGCGCGCAGCGCGGCAAATGTGGGCTGGTCCGGAAAGTCGGCCGGGGCGCTGCCGCGCAGATGGGTCTGCATGTCGGTGTCGATGACGCCGGGCGCCAGCGAGCAGACCTTGGCGCCGTTGGGCTGGGTCGCCTCCTCCAGCGCCAGGCAGCGCGTGAAGTGGTCCATCCCGGCCTTGGCCGCGCAGTAGGCCGCCTGCGAGGCCATGGGCCGGCGTCCCAGGCCGGAGGAGATGTTGAGCACGCGCCTTGCTGCGCGCCAGGGCCGCGTGGCGCGCAGGAAGGCGCTGGTCAGCAGCAGCGGCGCCTCCAGGCCGATGCGCAGCGACTGCGAGAGGTCCTGCGCTGGCAGCGCGTGCAGCGCAGCGACACCCAGGATCACGCCGGCGTTGTTGATCAGCGTCACGCTGTCCAGGCGCTGGTGGTCCTGCTGCGCCAGCCAGTTGCCCAACTGCTGCGCCACCGCGCCGGCCTCGCACAGGTCGAGTTTCCATTGCGTCAGGCTGGCGCCGGTCTGGCTGGCGCGTTCGGCCAGGGTCGGGTTGTCATGGCGCGCGATGCACAGCAGCCGGTTGCTGCCCGAGAGCAATTGCATGGCCATGGCGGCACCCATGCCGCGCGAGCTACCGGTGAGGATGAAGAGTTGCTGGTTCATGCCGGATGCTAACGCGGTCTCGCCTGCAAGCGCAATAATCGGTGCGCCGCCGGCAATCCCAAGTATTATTTGCCGCATCCGGGGATCTGCCGGTCCAGGCAAAGGCCCAGATCGATGCCCTGGATGCCCCGGTCGGAAGGACTGCAATGCGTTGGATGACGGCATCCCTGTTGGTGACGAGCCTGTTGCTGCCGGTTAGCGGTCGGGCGGACAGTGCCAGTGCCGCCGCGCAGCGCTGGGTGGACGTCGAGTTCACGCCATCCACCTTGAGCCGCTCGCAGCAGCTTGACGAGCTGCAGTGGTTCGCAGCTGCCGCGCGCGCGCTGCGGCAACAGGGCGTCACGCGGGTGCGGGTGGTGTCCGAGCTGATCGACACCCATGTCTACGAGTCCACGGTGCTGAGCAAGGCCTTCGAGGAGATCACCGGCCTTGGCGTGCAGCACGAGGTGATTCCCGAGGGAGAACTGGTGGACCGCTTGCAGGCCTCGATCCAGCGCGGCAGCAGTGAGTATGCAGGCTGGATCTCGGACTCCGACCTCATCGGTACACACTACCGCTCGGGTGCGGTGCTGGCCTTGTCGGATTACATGGCAGGCATTGGCAAGGCCTACACCAACCCGCGGCTGGATCTGGCCGACTTCATCGGCATCAAGTTCACCACGGCGCCGGACGGCAAGGTCTACCAGTTGCCCGATCAGCAGTTTGCCAACCTGTACTGGTTCAGGGCCGACTGGTTCGCCCGCAAGGACCTGCAGACGCGCTTCCGGGCGCGCTACGGGTACGAGCTCGGGGTGCCCTTGAACTGGTCGGCCTACGAGGACATTGCCGCCTTCTTCAGTCAGGACGTGCAGCAGATCGACGGCGTCAAGGTGTATGGCCACATGGACTATGGCAAGCGCGATCCGTCGCTTGGCTGGCGTTTCACCGACGCCTGGCTGTCCATGGCTGGCGCCGCCGACAAGGGCATTCCCAACGGACTGCCGGTGGACGAGTGGGGCATCCGGGTGGCGTCCGACCAGTGCACGCCGGTGGGCGCGTCGGTGGCGCGCGGCGGCGCCACCAACTCGCCGGCGGCGGTGTTTGCGCTCACGAAGTACGTCCAGTGGCTCAAGCAGTACGCGCCCGAGGTGGCGGCCAGCATGACCTTCTCCCAGGCCGGCGGGGTGCCGGCGCAGGGCCAGATTGCGCAGCAGATCTTCTGGTACACCGCCTTCACCGCCGACATGCTGAAGAACGGCCTGCCCAGCATGGGTGAGAACGGCCTGCCCAAGTGGCGCATGGCGCCTTCGCCGCACGGACCGTACTGGAAAGAGGGGATGCAAAACGGCTACCAGGACGTCGGCGCCTGGACCTTCCTCAAGTCCACCCCAGCGCCGCAATTGGCGGCGGCCTGGCTGTATGCGCAGTTCGTCACCTCCAAGACCGTCTCGCTGCGCAAGTCGATCGTCGGCCTGACCTTCATCCGCGAGTCCGACATCAAGCACGAGTACTTCACGCGCAACGCGGCCAAGTATGGCGGTTTGATCGAGTTCTACCGCAGCCCGGCGCGCTTTGCCTGGACGCCAACCGGCAACAACGTGCCGGACTACCCGCGCATGGCGCAACTCTGGTGGCGCAACATCGCGACGGCGGTCAGCGGTGAACGCACGCCCCAGGCGGCCATGGATGCGCTGGCCGAGGACATGGATGGCGTGCTGGCGGACCTGGAGCGGCGCGGCATGAAGCAGTGTCCGCCGCGGCTCAATCCCAAGCGCGACCCCGCGCACTACCTGTCGAGCAAGGGCGCGCCCTGGAGCCGGCTCGCCGACGAGCGGCCGCCCGGCGCCACCATTGCCTACGAGAAGTTGCTGCAGGCCTGGCGCGAGGGGCGGGTGCGCTGATGGGCGACCCGGGCCGCAGCGTGTTGCAGCGCTTGCTGGCGCGCCGGCCGGCCGCCTGGCGCTTGCTGCCGCTGGTGGTCGGGGCGATGCTGCTGGCGATCGTGGCGCAGACTTGGTGGGCGATCGCGCAGGACAGACAGATCACGCTGGACGCGGAGAGGACCAACGGCCAGGTAGCGGTGCGCTTGCTGGAGGAACTTGCCACCCAGACCCTGCAGGATGCCGTGCGCAAGCTCGACATGGTGGCAGCGCTGGTGCCCCAGGGCGCCTGGAACGAGGCCGCATGGCGCGAGCTCATTGCCAGACAGACGTTGCGGGAGACGCGGCACCTCAAGGCGCTGCAGTTCATCAACCTCGATGGCCTGAGCTGGATCAGCTCGCCCGACTATCCGGCGCACCAGGAAAACGTGATGGAGCGCGAGCACATCCGCTTTCTGCTGACGCGCCCGGCCTACCGCGACGTGGTGATCGGTCATCCGTCGGCCAGCCGCTACGACAGCCAATTGGTGATTCCGGTCGCCAGAAACCTGTACGCCGGTGAGCGCCATGTGGGGGTCCTCGGCACCGATATCCGGGTTTCCTACTTTGGTGACCTGTATGCGCGCGTGGCGCGGGCCAACAACGCCAGCGTGGCGCTGCTTGCCAACGAGGGCTTCGTGATCGTGCGCTCGCCCTTCGAGGCGCGCTATGCCGATCGCAACATCGCCGATGCCCCGGCGCTGGCGCAGCTGCGCGCCGGGGCGGAGGAGGGCACCTTCGAAGACGAGTCGTTTCTGGACGACGAGCTGCCCCGCCTGTACACCTACCGCAGAATCGTTGGCTTTCCGGTGACCACGGTCTATGGCCGTGATCTGGACAGCATCCTGGCCGAATGGCGCGACCGAACACGCGGGCGCATCCTGTTCACCGCGGCCACGGTCAGCCTGATCGGTGTGCTCACGGCGCTGCTGCTGGTCTATCTGCGGCGTCTGCGGCGCTCCGCCGCGGCGCTGCGGGAGAACGAGAGCAAGTTCGTCGGCCTGTTCCAGCGCTCGCCCATGCCGCTGGTGCTGGTGCAGCGGCCCTCGCGCCAGATCATCGAAGTCAACGACGCGTGGCTGCAGCAGTTTGGCTACGCCGCGCAGGAGGTGCTGTCGCACACCGCGACCGAATTGCGGCTGTGGGTCGACCCACAGGCACAGCAGGAGGCGATCGAATTCCTCGATGCCAATGGCTTTGTCGACCGGCAGGAGGCCTTGCTGCGCCACCGCGACGGACACACCATCTGCTGCGTGGTCACCGGGCGCATGATCGAGTCGGCCGGCGAGTCCTGCGCGCTGTTCAGTTCGCTGGACGTGACGCCGCAGCGGCAGATGGCGCTGGAGCTGCGCCAGCTCAACCAGGAGCTGGAGCAGCGCGTGCGACAGCGCACCGAGACGCTGGCTCAGACCAACCACGAGCTGGTCCAGGCGCTGGCCTCGCTCAAGGCCATGCAGGCCGAGCTGATACGGTCCGAGAAGATGGCCGCGCTGGGTTCGCTGGTGGCTGGCGTGGCGCACGAGCTCAACACCCCGATAGGCACCAGCTTCACGGTTGCCAGCGCGCTGCAGGACCAGACGCGCCAGTTGCAGGCTCAGGTGCTCGCCGGGGGCTTGCGGCGCTCGGTGTTCGATCACTACCTGGCCACCACCGGCCAGGGCGTGGAGATCCTGATGAGCACGCTGCGCCGGGCGGTCGACCTGATCGGCAGTTTCAAGGGCGTGGCGGTGGACCAGGCCAGCGATCAGCGCAGGCGCTTCGATCTGCGCCAGATGCTGCAGGACCTGCTGCTCACGCTGCAACCGATGTGCCGCAAGAAGTCGTTCGTGCTCAGCGCGCAGCTGGCCTCCGGCATCGAGATGGACAGCTACCCCGGCGCGATCGGCCAGGTGGTGACCAACTGCGTCACCAACGCGTTGATGCATGCCTTCGAGGGACGTCAGCAGGGTCACATGCACCTGCAGAGCCGACGCGTCGACGACGAGCACTTGGAGATCGTCTTCACGGACGATGGTGTCGGCATGAACGAGACCACCTTGGGCCGGGTCTTCGATCCCTTCTTCACCACCAAGTTCGGCCAGGGTGGCTCGGGCCTGGGCATGCACATCGTCTACAACCTGGTGACCGACATGCTGGGCGGTTCGATCCGGCTGGAGAGCGCGCCGCAGCAGGGGCTGAGGATCTACATCCTGCTGCCGACCATCGCGCCGAGCGTCAGAACGCCGGCGGACTCTGCAGCGTGAGCATCACACCGGTCTGCGGGTGCGCCAGCGCCAGCGACTCGGCGTGCAGGGCCAGGCGCGCGCACTTGGCTTGCGCGGCCGCGCCGGCGTAGAGCGCATCGCCCAGGATCGGGTGGCCGATGGCCTGCAGGTGCACGCGCAGTTGATGCGAACGCCCGGTGACCGGCTCCAGCGCCAGCCGGGTCGTGCCCTGTGCCCGATCGTGCGACAGCACCCGCAGCGTCGTGACGCTGGCCTTGCCGCGCGCAAAGTCGATCATGCGCCGTGGCCGATGCGGCCAGTCCACGCCGATGGGCAGATCGACGGTGCGCCAGGCGCCAATGCCTTCTTGCAGCAGGCCATCGACCAGCGCGATGTAGCGCTTGCGCACCTGGCGCTCGGCGAAGGCCTTGCTCAGCAGGCGCTGGTTGTCGGCGCCGCGCGCCATGATGATCAGCCCGGAGGTGGCCATGTCCAGCCGGTGCACCACCAGGGCGTCGGGGTAGAGCGCCTGCACGCGCCGGCTCAGGCAGTCCTGCTTGTCCGCGCCGCGCCCGGGCACCGACAGCAGGCCGGCGGGCTTGTCCAGCACCAGCAAGGCGGCATCGGCGAACAGGACGCTGAGCACCGGCGCATCGCCGGTGAGCGCTGAGGCAGGCGGCATGGCTCAGTCGCGGCGCTGCGTCGCCTCGTGATCCTGGATCAGGCGCTGCACGGTCTCGCACAGCTCGGAGACATCGTTGGGCTTGTGGATCAGCGCACGTGCCCCCTGGGCCAGCGCGCCGGCCTCGATCTCCGCGGTGACATAGCCCGAGGCCAGCGCCACCGGCAGGTCCGGGCGCAGCTGGCGCACGTCGTGCAGCAACTCCAGGCCGCTGTAGCCTGGCATGTTGTAGTCGGTGACCAGCAGATCGCAGGGCACGGTCGCGTCGCGCAGCGTCGCGATGGCCTGACGCGGGTCGTTGAAGGTCGTCACCGAGAAGCCCTTGCGCGTCAGCGCCCGTTGCACCAGGAACACCAGCGCCTGGTCGTCATCCACGTAGATCACCCGCTTGCCGGCGCCCTCCACCACACTGGGTTTGGGCGGCTCGGCGGCGATGGCCACGGCGTCGGGATCGGCGGGCGGGAAGTAAAGCGTGAACACGCTGCCCTGGCCCACGGTGCTGCGCACCCCCACGGTGCCCAAGTGTGAACGCATGATGCCGTGGACCACGGCCAGCCCCAGACCGGTGCCTTCGCCCACTTGCTTGGTGGTGAAGAAGGGCTCGAACACGCGCTCCAGCGTTTCGGGCTCGATGCCGCTGCCGGTGTCGCGCACCGCCAGCGTCACATGGTGGCCGCGCGAGCTGCGGCGCCGTTCCGCCTGCGACGGCAGGCGCGGCGTGCTGCCCAGCTCGATGGTGATGATGCCGCGCTGCGCGCCGATGGCGTGAATGGCGTTGGTGCACAGATTCAGTAGCGCCTGCTCGACCTGCGTTGCGTCGGCCATCACTGGCGGCACCACCGGCTCGGTGTGCACCACTAGCTCGATGTGCGGCGGCAGGGCGACTTTGAGCAGGCGCACCGATTCGTGTACCGTGTCGGCCAGGTGCAGCAGGGCGCGCTTGGGCGCCTCGTTGCGGCTGAAGGTCAGGATCTGGCGCACCAGGTCGCGTGCGCGGCGTCCGGCCTTCTCGATCTCGGCCAGGCTGATCTGCGCGGCCGACTGGGGCGGGCTGTCCTGGCGGGCCAGCTCCGCGTTGCCCAGGATCGCGCTGATGATGTTGTTGAAATCGTGGGCGATGCCGCCGGCCATGGTGCCGATGGCCTGCATCTTGTGCGACTCGCGCAGTTGCGACTCCAGCACGTTGCGCTGCGCCTCGACGCGCTTGCGCGCCGTCAGGTCACGCGCGAACACGGTCGTGATGTCGCCTTCGGGGCGCTGCTCGAAGGAGACACTGATCTCGACCGCCAACTGCTTGCCGCCGGCGGTGCGTCCCTCCATCTCGCCGAGCTGGGCATGGGTGGACACCTGGGTGTAGGTCAGGGTCTCGATGGCGTTGGGCAGGAAGCGCTCCAGCGGGCTGCCCAGCGCCTGGTCGGAAGGGCACTGGAACAGCGTTGCCGCGGCCGGGTTGAACACCGTGATGGTCTTGCTCGCGTCGACGCAGATGATGGCGTCGAGCGACGAGTTGATGATCGCCGCCAGGCGGGCCTCGCTCTGGCGCAGCGCCTCGTTGCGCTGCTTGAGGGCCGAGGCGCTGCGCTGCAGGGCGTGGCGCTGCGTCAGCAGCGGGCCCTGGTCAATGAAGGCGCAGATGAAGTGCGCCAGCTCGTCCTGCGGGTTCTCGATGCGTGCAACGTGCAGGTCGCCGGTCAGCGAACCGGCGCTGCCGCCGCTGAACACCACCTCGGTGATCTCGCTGGTGCCGTGCTGCTTGGCGTCCAGAAAGGCTTGCGCCACCGCATCGGAGTGGCCGGGGTCGACCAGTGGCAGCAGGAAGTTGAGCGGCGGGTCTTGTTCCATCGGCCGGAACAGTCGCAGCGCCATGGCGTTGCTCTCCAGCACCAGGCCGTGTTCATCCACCACCATCAGTGCCAGCGGCACATTGGAGAACAGCGTCAGGAAGCGCTCCGAGGCGCCCTCGGCCACCTGCTGGCTGTAGCGCAGAGCCTTGTTCTGGACCTCCAGTTCCAACTGGTACTTGCGCAGATCCTCCACCATCTGCGGCAAGGAGAAGCCCTCGGTGAGCATGCCCTGCTCCAGGCCGCGTGGGCGCATTGCCAAAGGCCGCTTGGGCGGCGGGGGATGGCTCTTCTTCTTTCGTGGCGGGTTCTTCATCGGGCCAATCGCGTTGCGCCGGCGCCCGGCTGGAGCCGGCGCGCGCGGGGGAATCGGCGACACGCTCGCCAGCAGGCTACTTCTTCAGCTTGCCGCGCACCGGCACCACCGTGGTGATGGTTGGGCGCACTGCATCCGGCGATGCGGGCTTGGGCGGCGAGGTGTCCTTCTTCGGCTTCTTGGCTTCCTTGTTACTCTTTTGCTGACCTTTGGCCATGATGGTCTCCTAGGGTTGGATGGCTTGCCCTGATCCGCTCAGGGACGCTGTGATTATCGGCCGAATGGGGCGCCTTGCGAGCCGGTACGCGCACGCCACGCTCAGCGGCGCTGGACCACGTCTTGCGGCGCATAGTCGGCCACCTTGATCGGGCTGCTGGCACCAATAAAGGCGCGCAGCACCTCGGCGTCGACGAAGCCGCTGTCGACAAACGTCTTGTGCTGGGTCAGCCTGGGGTAGCCGTCGCCGCCAGAGGCGACGAAGTTGTTGACAGCCATGCGGTAAGACCTGGCCGGGTCTACCGCCGCGCCCTGGATTTCCGCACGGCTCACCTTGCCACCTTCGATCAGCAGCTTGATGCCGGCAAACTGGGGGAAAGCGCCCGAGCCGGGGGTCATTCTGACCACCACCGCCAGGTAGTCCAGCAGTTCGGCGCCGCTGAACTCCACCGTGGCGATGGTGTTGCCAAAGGGATGCACCTTCAGCAGGTCCTTGTAAGTCAGCCTGCCCGCTGGCAGCGAGTCGCGCACCCCGCCGGCGTTGACCACCGCCAGGTCGGCTCGGGTGCGCGCCATCATCGCGCGTCCCACCAGGTTGCCCAGCGCGGTCTGTTGCGAGCGCACGGTGGGCCGGTCACCGGCGAGCGCGGCGTCGCTGCTGCCGACGTCGACCAGCAGCATCTGCTGCCCGAAGTTCTGGTAGGGCCACAACAGGTCCAGCATCTCCTGGTTCTCGGCAATCTGCGGGGTATAGAGACGCAGCGTGCTGCTGCCATCGGCTTGTGCGATGGCCTGTTTCAGGTTGACCGGTATCAGCGCGTAGTGAACCAGCTTGAACGCCCCCTGGCGGTATTCGAAGTCGGCCCGCCCCACGTACTTGCCCCACTCGTGCGCCTGCACGATCCAGGTGCCGTTCTGTCGCTCGGGCTGGCATGGCGTGCCAGGCACGTAGGCGCGGTCGAGCACGTTCTCGGCCTTCATGCAGGCCGGGTTCTGGGTGTGGCCGCCCACGACCAGGTCGAGCCCCGGGACCGCGCGCGCCATCTCCACGTCGCCTACCGCCTGCGTGCCGTGCTCGCCGTTTTCGTAGTGGCCCATGTGCGTCGCCGCGATCACCACGTCGGCCTTGGCGCGCAGTTCCGGCACCAGCCGGGTGGCTTCGGCAATGACGCTGCGAAACTCGATGCCCCGCACATGGTCGGGGTGGGCCATCTTGTGGGTGTCCTCCGTCGTGAGTCCCATCACGGCGACCCGCAGCGGGCCCACGTTGAACAGTCGGTAGGGCTCGAACAGCCGCTGCCCGTCACGGTAGATGTTGGCCGACAGCATCGGGAAGCGCGCCAACGCGCGTTGCGCCTGCAGCACCGCCGGGGGTTTGTCGAACTCGTGGTTGCCCACCGCCATCGCGTCGTAGCCCAGCAGATTCATGCCCTTGAAGTCGGGCCGCGCGTCCTGCAGGTCGGACTCGGGCACGCCGGTATTGACGTCGCCGCCGTCGAGCAGCAGGCTGTAACCACCGGCCTTGGCGACTTCGGCGCGGATGCCGTCGATGACGGTCTTCCTGGCGGCCATGCCGTATTCGCCGTCGCCGTTCTTCCAGAAGCGGCCATGGTGGTCGTTGGTGTGCATCACCGTCAGGCGGATGGTCTGGTCCGCCGCAGGACCCCCCGCGGGTTGCAGCGCGCAGCCGCCAACCAGCGCGGCCAGCAGCAAGGACAGCGTGGCGGGGGTGAACTTCATGAGCGGGCCTCTTCGCAAGCGGTGGATTCGGGCAGCACCGATTATGGCCGCCCCAGGCTGAATCAACCCCCTCGGCGCCCCGGTCGTTCAACGGCTTGTACTATCATTCCTCGCCAGAGCGCTTGCTCCGCGGTCACCCGACCAAAGGTCCTAGTTTCGAGGGATGGACTGATCTTGCCAACTCCAACACTTGTAGCCACCGGCGCCGAGGCCGTCTCGTCAACGCCGAGCCCCAGCGCGAGCGCCGCCGGCTCGGGTGTGGAGCGCCTCGCCGCGGAACTCCAGGCCGTGCGCCTGCAGGCGCAACGCACGCAGGCCGGCTTGGCGCAACTGCGCGAGCCGGCATCCGCCGTTTCGCCGATAGAGCTCCTGGGCACCGCCGGCGCGCTGGGGGCCGTGGCGGCACTGGCGCTGGGGCTGCTGGCCGTGGGTTGGTGGCTGCGGCGCGGGCCGGCCCGTCGCGCTGCTCGCCCGGGCATGGCCGTGGCGGATGCGCGCATGCGCCACCCCGAAGGCACAGCGGCCCGTGCCGCGCCGGTGCCCGCTGCCAGGGCGACCGCGCCGGCGCCGGTGGTGGCAGCGCCTTCACGTCCCGCCCCGGTGGAGCCTGCTCGCCGCACGCCGCCGGCGGCCAGGCCGATGGTGCAGGACTCGGCCTTTCGACCCTCCTCGCTGGATGTCACCTTCGTCGAGCACGATGCGTTGGACTCGTCGATGATGCCCGCCACCGCCTCCAGGCTGGGCCGGCTGTTTGACGCCGTGCCCGCTGCGGCCGCGGACGCACCGCCGGCCGACGGCGCTGCGCCGATCCACTTTGAGCCACCCGCGCCGCAGGAGCAGGCGGTGGATGTGCTGCTGGATTTCCCCGATTCGGTGGCGGAAGTGGCCCAGGCCGAGACGGTTCCCGTCGCCGATCCCGCGCCGGCCGAGCCGGCGCGCGAGATCGATGTCAGCGTGTCGCTGATTCAGGAGCTGCGAGGCCTGGGCTTGTGGTCCGAGGCGCGCGAGCTGGCCAAGGAAGTGGTCAGCAGCGCCCCCGCGCCGCTGGATGCCGACCTCGCGACCTCACTGCATCAGGTGCAGTACGGGACGCCAGCCGCCGGCGAGCGGCGCAAGAAGGAGCGCGGGTAGCGCTTCAGGCGTCGGCCCACACCACTGGCTGGGCCTGGCTCAGCCAGCGCTCGTAGCGGCCGGCGTACACCTCTTCAATGCGCGCGCGCTTGACTTTCAGGGTCGGCGTGACGAAGCCGTTCTCCGGCGTCCAGGGCGTCGTCACGACGGCCAGGCAGTCGAGTTTCTCGTGCGGCTCCAACCGGCTGTTGACCGTCGACAGATGCGAGCGCAGCGAGGCCATCAGCGCGGCCTTGCCGTCGGCCGAGGCGCAGCGGGCGATGGCGTCGGCCGACAGCATCACCAGGGCCAGCGGCTGCGAGAAGTTGGCGCCGGTGACAGCGCAGGCTTCGACGTCAGGATGGGTCACCAGCAGATCCTCCACCGGCGCCGGCGCCACATACTTGCCCTTGCTGGTCTTGAAGATGTCCTTGACCCGGCCGGTGATGCGCAGACAGCCATCGGGTTCGATCTGGCCCTTGTCGCCGGTGCGCAGCCAGCCGTCGTCGGTGAAGGTGGAGGCGGTCTGCGCCGGGTCCTTGTAGTAGCCCAGCATCAGGGCCGGGCTGCGCATCTGGATCTCGCCGCTGTTGGGATCGATGCGGCTCTCCACGCCGTCATACGGCAGCCCCACCGTGCCCGGGCGGAAGGTGCCTGGCAGCGTGGCTTGCGAGACACCACAGTTCTCCGTCATGCCATAGACCTCGATCAGGTCCAGCCCCAGGTCGCGGTACCAGTGCAGCACGTCCGGCGGCATCGGCGCCGCGCCGCCGGCCGCGATGCGGCATTGATCCAGGCCCAGGCCCTTGAGGATCTTGCGGCGCACCAGCCAGCCCACCAGCGGCAGGCCCAGCAGGCGCTTGAGCTTGGCCGCTGGCATCTTGTGGTGCACGCCCTGCTGGAACTTCACCCACAATCGCGGCACCGAGAAGAACACCGTTGGCCGGGCGCGCTGCAGGTCCTGCACGAAAGTGTCGAGCGACTCCGCGAAGAAGACGCGGCTGCCGTGGTGCAGCACGCCTTGCTCGATCACCATGCGCTCGGCCACATGCGCCAGCGGCAGGTAGGACAGGTAGCGGTCGTCGCTGTTCATGGCGATGCGCGCCGCTGCCGCGCGCAGGCCCCAGGCGAGCGCGCTGAACTTGTGCATCACTCCCTTCGGGTTGCCGGTGGTGCCGGAGGTGTAGATGATGGTGCACAGGCTTTCGCCATCGCGCACCGGCTGGCCGGGCAGCGGCTGGCTGGTGGCAATCAACTGGTCCCAGGAGGGGGCCTGGATAGCCGCGGGCGCCAGCGGCAGCGTGATCAGCGGCACGCCGGCGGGCACGCCATCCTTCAGGCTGACCGTGTCGTCGAGCTTGCCGACAAAGCAGGCACGCGCCTCGCTGTGCTGCAGGATGTAGCGCAGCGCGTCGGCGTTGAAGGTTGGGTAGATCGGCACCGAGACGAAGCCGGCCATCCAGATCGCCAGGTCGGCCAGCAGCCAGTGCGCGCTGTTCTTGCCCAGGATCGCCACCGTGCTGCCCGCCGGCCAGCCCTGTGCCTGCAGCCAGCTTGCCATGCGGCGTACTTCATTGCCGGCCTCGGCCCAGGTGATGTCGCGCACAACGCCGGCGCCCATCGGTTGAGTCAG
>Ga0073899_10001391_pt1 | contig 22111 bp, 21 predicted proteins | sample KloWWTmetaKNB5Ph_FD_88975 | JGI IMG/M metagenome (GOLD analysis project Ga0073899, IMG submission 88975) | Active sludge microbial communities from Klosterneuburg, Austria, studying microevolution and ecology of nitrifiers - Klosterneuburg... | ecosystem: Engineered > WWTP > Aerobic digester >... | reverse complement strand
TCGGTCCAGTTGCGCGCCTCGGTCACCAGCGGCACCGTGGTGCTGCGGCGGCCGCCGAAGATGAAGGCGTCGATGGCCACGCCGTTCGGGTTGTCCCACTCGGTGTCGAGCACGGGGTTGTGGATGGAGGCCACGGTGAAGCGCGAATTCGGGTGCGCCGCCGGGCGCGGCTTGCCGTTCACGGGGTTGGCCTTGGCGATCTCCGGCGTCCAGTCGCGGCCTTGCCAGTCGATCAGGTGCGCCGGCGGCTCGGGCGTCATTTCCTCCCACCACACGTCGCCGTCGTCGGTGAGCGCCACGTTGGTGAAGATGACGTCGCGCTTGAGCGAGTCCATGCAGTTCGGGTTGGTCTTGTAGTTGGTGCCCGGCGCGACGCCGAAATAACCCGCCTCGGGGTTGATGGCGTACAGGCGGCCGTCGGCCTGCGGCTTGATCCAGGCGATGTCGTCGCCGATGGTCGTGACCGACCAGCCCTTGAAGCCTTGCTCCGGCGGCACCAGCATCGAGAAATTGGTCTTGCCGCAGGCGCTGGGAAAGGCCGCGGCCACGTGGTATTTCCGGCCGGCGGGCGAACTCACGCCCAGCACCAGCATGTGCTCGGCCAGCCAGCCCTGGTCGCGGCCCATGGTGGAGGCGATGCGCAGCGCGAAGCACTTCTTGCCCAGCAGCGCGTTGCCGCCATAGCCCGAGCCATAACTCCAGATCTCGCGCGTCTCGGGGAAGTGGACGATGTACTTGGTGGCGTTTCAGGGCCAGGCCACGTCCTTGGCGCCGTCGGCCAGCGGGGCACCCACGCTGTGCACGCAGGGTACGAAATCGCCGTGCCCGCCCAGCACGTCGTAGACCGCCGAGCCCATGCGCGTCATGGTGCGCATGCTCACCGCGACGTAGGGGCTGTCGGTCAGTTCGATGCCGATGTGCGCGATGTGCGAGCCCAGCGGCCCCATCGAGAACGGCACCACGTACAGGGTGCGGCCGCGCATGCAGCCCTTGAAGAGCGCCTTGTCACCGGTCTGCAGCAGCGTGCGCATCTCGGCCGGGGCCATCCAGTTGTTGGTGGGACCGGCATCTTCGGCCCGTTCGCTGCAGATGAAGGTGCGGTCCTCGACCCGAGCGACGTCGCCCGGGTCGCTGCGCGCCAGGAAGCTGTTCGGGCGCCGCGCCGGATTCAGCCGCAGCAAGGTGCCGGCGGCCACCAGCTGCTCGGTCAGGCGCTGGTACTCGGCCTCGGAGCCGTCGCACCAGTACACCGCCTTGGCTTCGGTCAGCGCCGCGACTTCGGCCACCCAGGACACCAGCCGCGCATGCTTGACATGGGCGGGAACATTCAGGCGCAGGCCTTCGAAGGCAGGACGGTTCATGACATCTCCGAAAAGGAAGTGATTGCAATGCGGATTTTGGCCAGACCCTCCCGCCGCCGGTGCGGCCGGCCGAGATGGGCGAGACTCGCCAAAACCCGCTCGCCGCGGCGCATGCACACGCCAGCGCCGCGACTGCGGGGCCATCATTGTCGGATCAATGTAATCACCTCGTAACTACCCGTGCGAGGAGGTTCATGCATAATTTTCATAACTCGATGCACGAAGATTTCGGAGCCGGTCGATGAGGGTGATCCAGGTCTGCGTGGGCCGGTCGCGTGCCGCGCGCATCGGTGACCGCAGCTTCATGACCGCCTTCGCCAAGCGCGCCGTCGACGGCCCCGCGGCCGTGCGTCCGCTGGGCCTGGAGGGCGACGAACAGGCCGACTTGAGCGTGCACGGCGGCCTGGCCAAGGCCGTCTATGCCTACCCGCAGGAGCACTACGCGTTCTGGCAAACGGTACGGGCGCAGGCCGGCGTGGCGCCGTGGGACGAGCCGCTGCCGCCCGGCAGCTTGGGCGAAAACCTGCTGCTGCATGGGCTGCTGGAAGACCAGCTGTGGATCGGCGACCGGCTGCGCATCGGCGACCCGGCCTCGGGTGCCGGCTGTGTGCTGGCCGTGAGCGAGCCGCGCCGGCCCTGCTTCAAGTTCGATGCGGCCATGGGTTTTGCGCAGGCGAGCCGGCTGATGATCCAGTCGGGCTGGTGCGGCGCCTACCTGGCGGTGTTGGAGGCCGGCGCCGTGCAGGCCGGGGACGCCGTCGAGCTGGTGCCGGGTCCGCGTGAGGTGAATCTGCGCGAGCTCTTCCGCAAGCGTGCGCCAGGGACCCCGGGCCGCTAGTGTCCTCGGCAGCTTGTCGTTGTATTCATCGCCGCAAGCCACAGGCCGCGGGAAGCCGGTCTTCGGCCACTAAGACGGCAGGCAGGTAACGACCCGCAGCAGTCGCTCGGCCCGCTGCCCTGAAGCAGCCGCCCGTGTTGGTGCCGTCCGGGTCGGCACAGGATGGCTACACTGCCGCCCATGCATGCGCTAATCGAGACCCACCGCGCGGAGCTGCTGGCCCTGGCACGCAGACGCGGCGTCACGGGTGTCCGTATCTTTGGCTCGATGAGCCGTGGCGACGGCAGCGACGACAGTGACGTTGATCTGCTGGTGACCCTGTCCCCAGGGACCAGCGGCCTGGCCTTGGGCGGCCTGCTGCTGGATGCACAGGAGTTGCTGGGCCGCCGTGTGGATGTCGTCACCGAAGCGAGCCTGCACCCCGCACTGCGCGAGCGCGTGGTGGCAAGCGCCATACCGCTGTGAACCCAAGCCCCGATGCCGACCGCGTGCTGTTGGCGCACATGCGCGACTGCCTGGACCGGATTCTCGAGTACACGAACGCCGAACGCGCCCGATTCGACGCTTCGCGTCTTGTGCAAGACGCCGTGATCCGCAATCTTCAGACCTTGGCTGAGTCGAGCCAGCGCTTGTCCAGCGAGATCAAGGGCACCGAACCGCAGATCCCGTGGCGCGAACTCGCCGGGTTTCGCAACGTGATAGTGCACGGCTACCTGGGCGTCGACCTCGGCGCGATCTGGCTGGTAGTCGAGCAGGATTTGCCGACGCTGACCGAGGCTGTGAATCGCATGGCGACTCACCTCGGCCCTGACAGCTGATTCGAGCGGCCGCTTGGCCGCTGAACGACCGGCTACTCCTGGCCGATCGCTGCCGGTCACTGCGGAGAGCGAAGCCCTGTTCTCAGCTCGTCCAGGCACCTGGACGATAAGTGCACGTCTGAACTGCGCATCACACTGGCGCACAGGCCCGGGCGCTTGCCACAATGCTCGTATGAGCACCGAACCCGTGACCCGCGGCTGGCCGCACCCGCTGGGCGCCCGGCCGCAAGCGGACGGCACGAATTTCAGCGTCTTCTCGCGCCATGCCGAGCGGCTGGACCTGCTGCTGTACGGCCGTGCGGATGCCGCCGCGCCGGCGAGGGTGATTCCGCTGGAGCACCACGGCCACCGCAGCGGCGACTACTGGCACGCCTTCGTGCCCGGCGTGGCGCCGGGGCAGATCTATGCCTGGCGCGCGCACGGTCCGCACGACCCCGACCGCGGCCTGCGCTTCGACGCCGGCAAGGTGCTGCTCGACCCCTACGGCCGTGCCATCGCGCTGCCCGCCGGCTACAGCCGCACCGCCGCCAGCGAACCCGGGCGCAACGACGCCGTGGCGGCCAAGAGCGTGGTCGCCGACGATCACGGCTACGACTGGGAAGGCGACGCGCCGCTGCAGCGCCCCTTCGCCGCCACCGCCATCTACGAGTTGCACGTGCGCGGCTTCACGCAGCACGCCAGCTCCGGCGTGGCCGCGCCCCGGCGCGGCAGCTACGCCGCGCTGGTGGAGAAGATCCCCTACCTGGTGGACCTGGGCGTCACCGCGGTCGAGCTGATGCCGGTGTTCGCCTTCGACGTGCAGGACGCACCGCCGGGCCTCACCAACTACTGGGGCTATTCGCCGTTCTCGTTCTTCGCGCCGCACCCCGGCTACAGCCGCGCCACGGAGCCGCTGGCGGTGCTGGACGAATTCCGCGACCTGGTCAAGGCCTTGCACCGCGCCGGGCTGGAAGTGATCCTGGACGTGGTCTTCAACCACACCCACGAAGGCAACGAGAACGGCCCCACCTGCAGCCTGCGCGGGCTGGACAACAGCGCCTACTACCTGCTGCAGTCCGGCGGCCGCTACGCCAACCACTCGGGCTGCGGCAATACGCTCAATGCCGGCCATGCCGTGGTGCGCCGGCTCATCCTGGACAGCCTGCGCTACTGGGTGCAGGTGATGCACGTCGACGGCTTCCGCTTCGACCTGGCCGCCGTGTTCTCGCGCGACGAGCGCGGCATGCCGCGCACCGACGCGCCGGTGCTGTGGGACATCGCCAGCGACCCCGTGCTGGCCGGCACCAAGCTCATCGCCGAGGCCTGGGACGCCGGCGGCCTGTACCAGGTGGGGCGCTTTCCCGGCAACCAGTGGAAGGAATGGAACGGCCAGTTCCGCGACGACGTGCGCGCCTTCGTGCGCGGCGACGAAAACACCGTGCCCAGGCTGGCCAACCGGCTGCTCGGCAGCCCGGATCTCTATGGCCAGCGCCCGCGCGAGCCGGCGCAGAGCATCAATTTCGTGACCAGTCACGACGGCTTCACGCTCGAGGACCTGGTGTCCTACAACGTCAAGCACAACCAGGCCAACGGCGAGGGCAACCGCGACGGCGACGACAACAACATCAGCTGGAACTGCGGCGCCGAAGGGCCGACCAGCGACCCCGCCGTGCTGGCGCTGCGCGAGCGCCAGGTGAAGAACCTGCTGGCCATCACCGTGCTCTCGCTGGGCACGCCGATGCTGCGCATGGGCGACGAGATGCGGCGCAGCCAGCACGGCAACAACAACGCCTGGTGCCAGGACAACGAGGCCAACTGGCTGGACTGGCAGCTGCTGGAAAGCCACGCCGGCATCCACCGCTTCGTGCGCGGGCTGCTGCGGCTGCGCGGGCTGCGTGACTCGGTGCGCGAGGACCGCCACCTCACGCTGGCCCAGCTCACCGACCAGGCCCGCGTGCGCCTGCACGGCGTACGCCTGGGCGCGCCCGACCTGGCACCGTGGTCGCACAGCCTGGCGCTCAGCGCCGCCACGCTGTCGGGTGGCTGGCAGATGTATTTCGCGCTCAATGCCTGGTCGCAGCCGCTGGACTTCGAATTGCCGCCCGGCCCGGCCGGCGGCGGCCCGTGGCTGCGCGTGCTGGACAGCGCGCGCGCGTCGCCCGACGACCTGCACGAACCGGCCGCGGCGCCGCCGGTCGCGGGAACGATCCTGAGCGTGCAGCCGCGATCGGTGGTGGTGTTGTTCGCGGCTGCGGCCCCGGTGCCGCCGGAGGGCGCAGCGCCGCCGGCGTGAGCGGCACGCCCGCCGGGCCGGTGGATTCAGCCCGTGCGGGCGGCCGCGCGCGCGCGCAGCCAGCGGTACAGCGGCGCGGTGAGCGTGAGCACCGCGATATAGCGCGTGACGTGAAACGCGGTGACCACCGGCACGCCGAGTTGCAGCACCTTGGCGGTGATGCTCATCTCGGCGATGCCACCCGGCGTGGTGCCCAGCAGCACCGTGGCCGGGTGCAGCCCGAAGAGTTGCGCCAGCAGCCAGGCAAAGCCGGCCGAGGCCGCGATCATGGCCAGCGTGCCCGCCGCCACCGCGGCCAGCCAGCGCGGTGCGCTGCGCGCGAAATCCACCGTGAAGCGACTGCCCAGCGCCACGCCGATGAACAACTGCCCGGCATTGCTGGCCGCCTTGGGCAGCGCCGAGAGCTGCACGCCGGCGGCGGTGATGAGCAGCGTGACGAGCAGCGCGCCCAGCACCCAGGGATTGGGAGCGCGCAGCAGCGCCAGCAGCGCCATGCCGGCCGCACTGGCCGCCAGCAGCAGCACCAGACCCAGCGGCCGCACTTCCTGCAGCGCGGGCACGGTGGGGTCGATGCCATGGATGCCGGCGAGCTTGAAACCGAAGGGGATGAGCACCACCACCAGCAGCACGCGCAGCGAGTGCGCCGCCGCCACGCGGTCGACGCGGCCGCCGTGGCGTTCGGCCAGCAGCGCCATCTCCGAGGCGCCACCGATGGCGGCGGAGAAGAAGGCGCTGGCGTGGTCGCCGCCGTTCACGCGCAGCAGCATGCGGTAGAAGCCATAAGCCATCAGGAAGGCCCAGCCGATGCCCACCAGCAGCGCCGGCGCCAGCGGCAGCAGCAGCGCCATCACCGACGGCGTGAAATACAGCCCCAGCGCGACGCCGATCATCCACAGTCCGGCGTTGCGCAGCCGGTTCGACGAAGCCGGCTTCAGCCCGGCCATGCCGCAGGCGGCCGTGGCCAGCAGCGGCCCGATCATCCACGGCAGCGGCAGGCGCAACTGCCCGGCGGCCAGCGCCGCAGCCAGCGCCAGCACGAGCGTCAGGCCGACGCGCCGCGCGCGCTCAAGCCGGGGCGGCATCCAGCGTGGGGTAGTCGGTATAGCCGGCCGCGCCGCCGCCGTAGAAGGTGGCGACATCCGGCGCATTCAGCGGCGCGTCTTCGCGCAGGCGGCGGCCGAGGTCGGGGTTGGCGATGAAGGCCTTGCCGAAGGCCACCAGGTCGGCCGCGCCCGAGGCCACCGCCTGCAGCGCCATGGCGCGCGAATAGCCGTTGTTCACCATCCAGGCACCGTTGAATTGCCGGCGCAGTGCGGCGTAGTCGAAAGGCGCGAAGTCGCGCGCGCCGCCGGTCTGGCCCTCCACCACGTGCAGGTAGGCCAGCTTCAGGGGCGCCAGCATGCGATGCACCTGCTCGTGCAGCGCCTGCGGGTCGCTGTCGGGCGCGGCGTCGTTGGACGGCGTCACCGGCGACAGCCGCAAGCCGGTGCGGCCGCCGCCAATCGCGCCGGTGACGGCCTGCATCACTTCACGCAGGAAGCGGATGCGGTTGTCGATGGCGCCGCCGTAGGCGTCGCTGCGGTCGTTGATGGAGTCGCGCAGGAACTGGTCGATGAGGTAGCCATTGGCGCCGTGCACCTCGACGCCGTCGAAACCGGCGGCCATGGCATTCAGCGCGGCGCGGCGGTATTGCTCCACCACGCCCGGAATCTCTTCGGTGGCCAGCGCACGCGGCGGCGAGCAGGTGGCGAAGCCGCCGGCGATGTAGGTCTTCGTGCCGGCCGGCCGCGCCGTGCTGGACACCGGCGCCTGGCCGCCCCGCTGCAGCGACACGTGCGAGATGCGCCCCACGTGCCACAGCTGCACCACGATGCGGCCGCCGCGGGCGTGCACGGCGTCGGTGATGCGGCGCCAGCCGGCCACCTGCTCGGCGCTGTGGATGCCGGGGGTGTCGAGGTAGCCCTGGCCTTCGGGGCAGACCTGCGTGGCCTCGGTGATCAGGAGCCCGGCCCCGGTCGCCGGGTCGGCACGCTGCGCGTAGTACTCGCGCATCAGCTCGTTGGGCACCTGGCCGGGGCTGGCGCGGTTGCGCGTGAGCGGCGCCATGACGATGCGCGTGGCGAGATCGATGTCGCCGGCGCGGAGAGGGTCGAAGAGGGTGGTCATGGCGCGAGGTTAGCGCATGGCCGCAGCGCCTTCCTGCCCGGGTCGGGGCGGGCGGGCGGGCGGCGACGTGGCACAGTCGCGCCATGCTCGCCTACCGTCACGCCTTCCACGCCGGCAACCACGCCGATGTGCTCAAACACCTGGTGCTGACGCTGGTGCTGCGCCACATGAACCTGAAGGACAAGGGCTGGCGCTGCGTGGACACCCATGCCGGCGCCGGCGGCTACTCGCTGGAGGGCGACTATGCGAAGAAGCGCGGCGAATTCGAGCAGGGCATCGCCCGGCTGTGGAACCGCAGTGACCTGCCGGCGCCGCTGGCCGACTACGTGGCGCTGGTGCGCAGCTTCAACGGCGGCAGCAAGCTCAAGCAATACCCCGGCTCACCCGCGCTGGCGCAGCTGCTGATGCGGCCGCAGGACCAGTTGCGCCTGTTCGAGATGCACCCCACCGACCACAAGATCCTGGTTTCGTTCCTGGGCGACGCGCCCGGCGTCGAGGTCAGACTGGCCGACGGTTTCGCCAGCCTGAAGTCGCAGCTGCCGCCGCCGACGCGGCGCGGCGTGGTGCTCATCGACCCCAGCTACGAGCTCAAGTCGGACTACCCGCGCACGCTGGCCGCGCTGCGCGAGGCGCTGGAGCGCTTTGCCGACGCGGTGGTCATCGTCTGGCTGCCGCAGCTGCAGTTGCTGGAAGCCACGCAGCTGCCGCAGCGCCTGAAAGCCGCCGCTGCGGCCGGCGCCAAGAAGGGCTGGCTGCACGCCCGGCTGACCGTGGCGCGCGCGGACGAGCGCGGTTTCGGCATGCTGGGCAGCAGCGTCTTCGTGGCCAACCCGCCGCATACGCTGCACGGCAGCCTGTTGCCGCTGCTGCCCTGGCTGGCCGAGACCCTGGCGCAGTTCGACGGTGCCACGCACCGCCTGGAGCACGGCGCAGGGGCTTGACCCCCCGCATCGCGCGCGGTTGCCTGCCCAGGAAGGCCGGGGTGCCTTGACCCGTTCGGTGCCGATCCGCCCGCGGGCCGGCTTTGCAGGCCCTCGTCATTTGTCACGCCGATGCTGCCCTTGCGCCGCGGAAGGACAGCCGGCTTTGCGGATACTCGACCCATCGCCCAACCGCGCCGACACCGGGCGTCGATCCGATGACCTTGCCCTTTCGCCGCGCCGCCTTCGTGCGCGCCGCTCCCTTCGTGGCCTTCATGGCTTTCCTGGGCCTGCGCGGCCTGGCACCCGCCGATGGCGCCTGGGGCGGACTCGACCCGCGCTGGGTCTATCTGCTGCAGGTCGCGGTGCCGGCCGGCCTGCTGGCACTGTGGTGGCGCGAATACGGTGAACTGGCGCGGCAGGCCCTGCCCACGCTGCGCGAAACACTGTTGGCGGTGGCGGTGGGTGTGGTCGTCTTCCTGCTCTGGGTGCGGCTGGACGCACCGTGGATGACGATCACCACCGGAGCCGTGGCGCCATTCGTGCCGCTCACGCCCGAGGGGCCGTTCGACTGGGCGCTGATCGTGCCGCGGCTGCTGGGCGCGGCGCTGCTGGTGCCGGTGATGGAAGAGATCTTCTGGCGCTCGTTCCTGATGCGCTGGTTTCAGCACCCGGTGTTCGAGTCGGTGGCGCCGGCCCGGGTGGGGCTGAAGGCGGTGGTGCTGGCGACCTTTCTCTTCGTGCTGGCGCACACGCTGTGGCTGGCCGCGATCGTGGCCGGGCTGGCGTATGCCTGGCTGTACATCCACACGGAAAAGCTGTGGGTGGCGGTGATTGCCCATGCGGTCACCAACGTCATTCTGGGCGCCTGGGTGCTGGCCACGGGAAACTGGCAGTTCTGGTAGGTCACCCGTCGGCCGGGCGGGCTACACGCCGCGCGCGCGATCGCTCCTGAATTGCGCGCGCCAGGTCTCGAAGCGGTCTTCGTCCAGCGCCGTTCGCACTTCTCGCATCAGGTTCACGTAGTAGTGCAGGTTGTGGATGCTGGCCAGCATGGGGCCGAGCATCTCGCCGCAGCGGTCCAGGTGGTGCAGGTAGGCGCGGCTGAAGCCGCCGCTGCAGGCGTGGCAGCCGCAGGTCTCGTCGACGGGCCGCGCGTCGGACTTGAAGCGGGCGTTGCGGATCTTCAGGTCGCCGAAGCGCGTGAACAGGTGGCCGTTGCGCGCATTGCGCGTGGGCATCACGCAGTCGAACAGGTCCACGCCGCAGGCCACGCCTTCGACCAGGTCCTCGGGCGTGCCCACGCCCATCAGATAACGCGGCTTGTGCGCGGGCAGCCGGTGCGGCGTGTGCGCCATGATGCGCAGCATCTCCTCCTTGGGCTCGCCCACGCTGACGCCGCCCACGGCATAGCCCGGCAGGTCCAGCTCGGCCAGCGCCTGCAACGACTCTTCGCGCAAGCCCTCGAACATGCCGCCCTGCACGATGCCGAAGAGCGCATTGGGGTTGCCCAGGCGCTGGAATTCGCCCTGGCTGCGGCGCGCCCAGCGAAGGCTCAGTTCCATCGACACGCGCGCCTCCGCTTCGGTGGTGACGTGGCCCGCGGTCTGGTAGGGCGTGCATTCGTCGAACTGCATCACGATGTCGCTGTTCAGCACGGTCTGGATCTGCATGCTCAGCTCGGGCGTGAGAAAGAGCTTGTCGCCGTTCACCGGCGAGGCGAAGTGCACTCCTTGTTCGGTGATCTTGCGGCCCTTGCCGTCTTCGCCGCCCAGGCTCCAGACCTGGAAGCCGCCGCTGTCGGTGAGGATCGGCTGCGGCCAGCCCTCGAAGCGGTGCAGCCCGCCGAATTGCCGCAAGACGTCCAGCCCCGGCCGCATCCACAGGTGGAAGGTATTGCCCAGGATGATCTGCGCGCCCATCTCCTGCAGCGAGCGCGGCAACACGCCCTTCACCGTGCCGTAGGTGCCCACCGGCATGAAGACCGGGGTCTCGACGACGCCGTGGTTCAACGTCAGGCGGCCGCGGCGGGCGCGGCCGGCGGTCTTCAGCAGGTCGAATTGCAGCATGTTGCCGATTGTGTGCGCGGCACCCAGCCAGGTGCCGGCGCGGATCCGGCTACGCCGGTCCGCTGCCGATGCCCCCTTGGGGGGCAGCGACCGGAGGGAGCGTGGGGGTCCTTTCCAGCAACATCGCGTCGCCGTAGCTGAAGAAGCGGTAGCGCGACTCCACCGCATGGCGGTACAGCGCCATCACGTGGTCGTGGCCGGCGAAGGCGCTCACCAGCATCAGCAGCGTGCTGCGCGGCAGGTGGAAATTGGTGAGCAGCCGATCGACGACGCGGAATTCGAATCCCGGCGTGACGAAGATGTCGGTCTCGCCGCTGCAAGGCTGCAAGGCGCCGCCGTCCTTCACCCGAACCGCGGCCGATTCCAGTGCGCGCAGCGTCGTCGTGCCCACCGCCACCACGCGCCCACCCACGGCACGCGTGGCGGCGATGGCGGCCACCGTCTCGGCGCCCACCTCGAACCACTCACTGTGCATCCTGTGTTCGGCGATGCGCTCCACGCGCACCGGCTGGAAGGTGCCGGCGCCCACGTGCAGCGTCACCGCGGCGCGCTGGATGCCACGCGCCGCCAGCGCGTCGAGCAGCCCGGCGTCGAAATGCAGCGCCGCCGTCGGCGCGGCCACGGCGCCGGGGCGGGCGGCGAACACCGTCTGGTAACGCTCGGCGTCTTCCGCGGTGTCGGTGTGTTCGATATAGGGCGGCAGCGGCACATGGCCGTGGCGTTCCATCAGCGCCAGTGGGTCGGCGGGAAAGCGCAGGTGGAACAGCGCCCCTTCCGGTCCGGCACGGCCCAGCACCTCGGCGTCGAAGGCGTCGGCGAAGCGCACCCGGCTGCCCGGCCGCGGCGATTTGCTGGCGCGCAGGTGGGCCAGCACCTCGTGGCCGGGCAGCACCCTTTCCACCAGGGCTTCCACCGCGCCGCCGGTGGGCTTCTCGCCCAGCAGCCGGGCCTTGATGACGCGCGTGTCGTTGAACACCAAGAGGTCGCCAGGCTGCAGCAGCGCCGGCAGGTCGCGGACGGCGCAGTCCACCGGCATGGCCCCCGTGCCGTCGAGCAGCCGCGCGCCGCTGCGCTCTGGCGCCGGATGCTGCGCAATCAGCTCCGGCGGCAGGGCGAATTCGAAGTCGGCGACCGTGTAGTGGCGTGGGCGGGTGTTCATGCGCGGGGCCGAGCCCGGGTTCGAGGCTGGGTGGGAGCAGTCAAAATTGTTCCATGCCCAGCCCGCCGCCCGCGCCCGCGGCCCCCAAGCCCCCACACGACAAGCTCTCGGCGCCCGCCCGCGCGCTGCGCAAGCTGGGCCTGGCGCGCGATATCGACCTGGCGCTGCACCTGCCCATGCGCTACGTGGACGAGACGTGCTTTACGCCCATCGGCAGCCTGCGCGACGGCGATACGGCGCAGGTGCAGGGCACGGTCGTCGAATGCCGCGTGGAGACGCGCACGCGGCGCCAGCTCGTGGTGCGGCTGGCCGACGACAGCGGCGAGATCGTGCTGCGCCTGCTGCACTTCTACCCGTCGAACCAGAAGACGCTGGCCGTGGGCCAGCGCGTGCGCGCCCGCGGCGAGGTGCGCGGCGGCTTCTTCGGCCGCGAGATGGTGCACCCGGAATTCCGCGCCGTCACCGCCGAGACCGCACTGCCGCAGGCGCTGACGCCGGTCTACCCGAGCAGCGCGCAACTGCCGCAGTCCTATCTGCGCAAGGCCGTGGCCTCGGCACTGGGGCGTGCGCCGCTGGGCGAGCTGCTGCCGGCCGACTTGCTGCCCGGTGGCCTGCCGACCTTGCGCGAGGCGTTGCAGTTCCTGCACCACCCCAGCCCGAACCTACCTCTGGCCACGCTGGAAGACCACAGCCACCCGGCCTGGCAGCGGCTGAAGTTCGAGGAACTGCTGGCGCAGCAGCTCTCGCAGGCCCAGGCGCAGGCCGCTCGCGCCACGCTGGCCGCTCCGGTGCTGGCGCCGCGCGACGGCGGCCTGGCCGCGCAGCTGTTGGCCGCGCTGCCTTTCGACCTGACCGCCGCTCAGCAGCGCGTGACGGCCGAGATCCGTGCCGACCTGGAGCGACCACAGCCCATGCACCGGCTGCTGCAGGGCGACGTGGGATCGGGCAAGACGGTGGTGGCCGCGCTGGCCGCCGCCACGGCCATGGATGCCGGCTGGCAATGCGCGCTGATGGCGCCCACCGAGATCCTGGCCGAGCAGCATTTCCGCAAGCTGGTGCAGTGGCTGGAACCGCTGGGTGTGCAGGTGGCGTGGCTCACCGGCGGCCGCAAGGGCAAGGCCCGCCAGTCGATGGTCGAAAGCGTGGCCTCGGGCGCAGCCAGGCTGGTGGTGGGCACGCACGCCGTCATCCAGCACGACGTGGCCTTTGCGCGGCTGGGGCTGGCCATCGTCGACGAGCAGCACCGCTTCGGCGTGGCGCAGCGGCTGGCGCTGCGGCAGAAACTGGAGGAACAGGCGCTGGAGCCGCACCTGCTCATGATGAGCGCCACGCCGATCCCGCGCACCCTGGCCATGAGCTACTTCGCCGACCTCGACGTGAGCACCATCGACGAGTTGCCGCCCGGCCGCACGCCCATCGTCACCAAGGTCTTCGCCGACAACCGGCGCGAACAGGTGGTGGCGCGCATCCGCGACGAGGTGGCGCGGGGCAAACAGGTCTACTGGGTGTGCCCGCTGGTCGAGGAGAGCGAGCACCTCGACCTGCAGAACGCCACCGCCACCCACGCCGAACTCGGCGCCGCCCTGCCCGGCGCCAGTGTTGGCCTGCTGCACGGCCGAATGGCCGCGGCGGAAAAGGCCGCGGTGATGCAGCACTTCACCGGCGGGCAGATGCAGCTGCTGGTGGCCACCACCGTCATCGAGGTGGGCGTGGACGTGCCCAACGCCAGCCTGATGGTGATCGAGCACGCGGAGCGATTCGGCCTGGCGCAACTGCACCAGTTGCGCGGCCGCGTCGGGCGCGGCGAAGTCGCCAGCGTGTGCGTACTGCTGTATACGCCGCCGCTTTCCGCAACGGCCAAGGCGCGGCTGAAGGCCATGGCCGAGACGAACGACGGCTTCGAGATCGCACGCCGTGACCTGGACATCCGCGGCCCCGGCGAATTCATGGGCGCGCGCCAGAGCGGCGACGCCTTGCTGCGCTTTGCCGACCTGCAGACCGACGGCGCGCTGCTGCAGCACGCCCGCGCGGTGGCGCCGAAGTTGCTGCGTGAACATGCGCAGGCTGCGGCGGCGCATGTGCAGCGCTGGCTGGCCGGCCGCGCCGAGTTCCTGAAGGCCTGACGGACGCGCCAGCAGCCCGGCAGCGGCCCGCCCGCCGACTTCGCCACAATCGCGCCATGACCCTGACCGAGCTCAAGTACATCGTCGCGGTGGCGCGCGAGAAGCATTTCGGCCGCGCCGCCGAAGCCTGCTTCGTTTCCCAGCCCACGCTCAGCGTGGCCATCAAGAAGCTGGAGGAAGAGCTCGACGTGAAGATCTTCGAACGTGGCACCAGCGAGGTGAGCGTCACGGCGCTGGGCGAGCAGATCGTGCGCCAGGCGCAGCAGGTCATCGAACAGGCGGCGGCCATCAAGGAGATCGCCAAGCGCGGCAAGGACCCGGTGAGCGGGCCGCTACGGCTGGGCATCATCTACACCATCGGCCCCTACCTGCTGCCCGACCTGGTGCGCCAGGCCATCGAGCGCGTGCCGCAGATGCCGCTGATGCTGCAGGAGAACTTCACCGTCAAGTTGCTGGAGATGCTGCGCACGGGGGAGCTGGACTGCGCCATCATGGCCGAGCCCTTTCCCGACACCGGGCTGGCCGTGGCGCCGCTGTACGACGAGCCTTTCATGGCCGCCGTGCCCACCGGCCACGCGCTGGCCAGGCGCAAGCACATCAGTGCCGAAGAACTGAAGCAGGAAACCATGCTGCTGCTGGGCACCGGCCACTGCTTCCGCGACCACGTGCTCGAGGTCTGCCCCGAATACGCGCGCTTCGCCAGCGACGCCGAGGGCATCCGCAAGAGTTTCGAGGGCAGTTCGCTGGAGACGATCAAGTACATGGTGGCGTCTGGCATGGGTGTCACGGTGGTGCCGCAGTTGAGCGTGCCCCGGGAGGCGCAGCCGCACATCAAGTACATCAAGTTCAGTGCGCCGGTGCCCACGCGCCGCGTGGTGCTGGCCTGGCGCCGCACCTTCCCGCGCTACGAGGCCATCGCGGCGCTGCGCAACTGCGTCTATGCCTGCGAACTGCCCGGGGTGAAGCGGCTGACGGCTTGAACGAGCGCAGGGGCGGGCCGATCGTTGCGAGCTATCGTCGAATTGAGGCTACTCAATTTCCCATTTCGATAGCGATCTTCTAATATCTCCGCATCCCCGGTACCGGCAGTTCGACGGGCCGGCGCCGGGAACGGTTCCTCGATCACGCAGACAAGGAGAAGACCATGGCCAAGAGCAAGACCGCCAGCCGAGCGCCGGCCATCCATATCGGCATCGCCGAGAAGGACCGCGCCGCCATCACCGAAGGCCTGGGCCGGCTGCTGGCCGACACCTACACGCTGTACCTGACCACGCACAATTTCCACTGGAACGTGACCGGGCCCATGTTCAATACGCTGCACGCGATGTTCATGGCCCAGTACACCGAATTGTGGAATGCGGTCGATCCCATCGCCGAGCGCATCCGCAGTCTGGGCCACACGGCACCCGGGTCGTACGCGCAATTCGGCAAGCTCGCTTCGCTGAAGGACGCGCCGGCGGTGCCGCCCAAGGCGCTGGAGATGGTGCGCATCCTGGTCGACGGCCATGAAGCCGTGGCGCGCACCGCGCGCAGCATCTTCCCGCTGGCCGACAAGGCCGGCGACGAACCCACCGCCGACCTGCTGACCCAGCGCCTGACGGTGCACGAGCAGACGGCCTGGATGCTGCGTTCGCTGCTCGAGGAGTGAGGTCGATGCCACGCCGGCTCGGCCGGCCGCCCGGTCTGGGCGTTGGCGTCTTGCTCAGCGTGCCAGGCCGCTGAGGTCGATCTCGCCGCTGGTGCCGAAGCCCGTGCCGCCCAGGCCCGCGCCCCCCAGCTTGCCGCGCAGTTCGTAGGCCACGCGCTCGACACGGTTGCCCGCCTCGGCCTGACGCACCAGGTCGAGCACCTGGCGGGCGATGGTGAAGCCCGAGACCGAGACCGGCACCTCGAGCACGGCCTCGCCATAGGCCGGAATCTGGCCTGCCAGCGGCGCCACGCCGCTGGCGAAGCGCTGGCCGCGCAGGTCCAGTTCCAGCGAAACGCCTTCGTAGGTCAGCGGCTGCGAATTCGGGTTCTGCACCCGCAGCTTGGCCAGGAAGCGCAGCTCCAGGCCTTCGCCGGGCAGGCTCTTCAACCCCGCCAGGTCGACCCGCGGCGGATCGCCGAAGGCCACGCTGCTGCAGGCCCCGAGCGCCAGGGGCGCCAGCGGCAGCCAGGCCAGCGCGAGCCAATGCCGGCGGGCCGGGTCGAGGGGGGATCCGGGCGTGGCGTGGCGCTCGGCGGCCAGCGGGTGGGCAGGACGGGGCATGGGGTCTCCGGCGTGGGCGGCAAGAAGGGGTCAACGATAATCCCATGTCTGCCTCACGCCCACGCGGGCCACCCCAACGTGTCCGACGATCTTGCCCGCGAGGTGCTGCGCCGCCGCACCTTCGCCATCATTTCCCACCCCGACGCCGGCAAGACCACGCTGACGGAAAAGCTGCTGCTGTTCAGCGGCGCGATCCAGATCGCCGGCAGCGTGAAGGCGCGAAAAGCCTCACGGCACGCGACATCAGACTGGATGGAAATCGAGAAGCAGCGCGGCATCTCGGTGGCCAGCAGCGTGATGCAGATGGAATACCGCGGCTGCGTCATCAACCTGCTCGACACGCCCGGCCACCAGGATTTCAGCGAGGACACCTACCGCGTGCTGACCGCGGTGGACGCGGCGCTGATGGTCATCGACGCGGCCAACGGCGTGGAGCCGCAGACGCGGCGGCTGCTGCAGGTGTGCCGCGCGCGCCACACGCCGATCCTCACCTTCGTGAACAAGATGGACCGCGAGGTGAAGGAGCCGCTGGCGCTGATGGACGAGATCGAGCGTGAACTCGGCATGGAGGTGGTGCCCTTCACCTGGCCGGTGGGCATGGGCAAGGCCTTCCACGGCGTGATGGACCTGCGCGAGAAGCAGATGCGCGTCTTCAGCCCCGGCGAGGACCGCAAGGGTGCCGACGACGAGATCCTGGCCGGCCTGGACAACCCGGCCTATGCGCAGCGCTTCGGCATGCAGTACGAGCAGGCGCACGGCGAAATCGAACTGCTCGCCGACGCCGCGCCGGCCTTCGAGCCGCACGCCTTCCTGGCCGGCCACCAGACACCCATGTTCTTCGGCTCGGCGGTGAACAATTTCGGCGTGCGCGAGGTACTCGACGCACTGGTCGACCTGGCTCCGCCGCCCGGCGACCGCCCCGCCATCCAGCGCGTGGTGCACCCCGAGGAGCCCAGATTCAGCGGCGTCGTCTTCAAGATCCAGGCCAACATGGACCCGGCGCACCGCGATCGCATCGCCTTCGTGCGCGTGGCCAGCGGCCACTTCGAACGCGGCATGCGGCTGAAGGTGTCGCGCAGCGCCAAGGAACTGCGGCCGAATACGGTCGTCAGTTTCCTGAGCCAGCGCCGAGAGTTGCTCGACGAAGCCTTCGCCGGCGACATCATCGGCATCCCCAACCACGGCGTGCTGCAGCTCGGCGACACGCTCACCGAAGGCGAGGTGCTGCAGTTCACCGGCCTGCCCTTCTTCGCGCCCGAGATGTTCCGCAGCGTCGAGGTGGCCGACCCGCTGAAGACCAAGCAGCTCAAGGCCGGCCTCACGCAGCTGGGCGAGGAAGGCGCGATCCAGGTCTTCCGCCCGGTGGCCGGCACGGTGCTGCTGCTGGGTGCGGTGGGGCAGCTGCAGTTCGAGGTGGTGGCGCACCGGCTGGAACATGAATACGGCTGCAAGGCGCGCATCCTGCCCAGCCGCTACCAGGTGGCGCGCTGGGTGACCTGCGACGAAGCCGATGGCGGCGAACGCGAACTCAAGCGCTTCATCGACGCCAATTCGCACCGCGTCGCCTACGACGCGGTGGATGCGCCGACGGTGCTGGTGGAATATGCGCCCGAGCTGCGTGCCATCGAGAGCAACTGGCCGAAGATCAAGTTCCATGCCCTGCGTGAGCATGCAGGGCTGGTGTTCCAGAAGCGGCTGGAAGGCTGAGTCAAGGACTGGTAATATTTGTCTTATTACTTGGAGCCCGACCATGACCATGACCGTCAAGCTCGACCCCGTGCTGGAGCAGCGCCTGCGTCAGCACAGCGCCGCACTCGGACGGCCGGCCAGCGAGCTGATCCGCGAGGCGCTGGTCGCCTATCTCGACCAGACCGCCAAGGCAGCACCCTCGGCCTACGCCCTGGGCAGCGACCTTTTCGGGCGCTTCAGCGGCCCGGCCGATCTGGCCACGGGCCGCAAATCGGCGCTGGCCGATGTCTGGGGTCGCAAGATCGCCAGGCCGGGCTGAGGTCCCATGGCCACCCCAGTGCGGGCGCGGGAGCCGTCACCCCGGTTTCTTGCCGTCGGCCGCGTGCTGGCCGACAGCGGGCCGCTGCTGGCGCTGTTCAACGCCGCCGACCACTGGCACGCCCGCGTGCTGGCGTGGCTGAAGGAGCATCCCCAGGTGCAGCTCTTCACCACCTGGCCGGTCGCCACCGAGGTCTGCGCGCTGCTCGCGCGCCGCGTCGGCAACCCGGCCGCTCTGGACTTCCTACGCTGGGCACAGCGCGGCGCCGTCCGCTTCGACCTGCCCGACGCCGGCTCGCTGGCAGAGGTGCTGGCTATCAGCGAGCGCTTCCGCGAACTGCCCTTCGACCTGGCCGATGCCTCGGTGGCCGAGGCCGCTTCGCGCCTGCGCATCCGCCATGTGCTGACCCTCGACGCCGACTTCGACATCTACCGAGACAAGGCCGGCCGGGCCTTGGTCAACGTGCTGCGGCAGGCGACCTGACAACAGGCTCGGCCGCAAGCTCGACGCCGGTCCGAACCACGGTTGGACTGGGCCGCCGACTGCGGATAATCCAACCGTGTCCACGCTGCCCCTGCCGCGCTCGCGCTTGGCGCTCTATCTCGACCTGATCCGCTGGGACCGCCCCGCGGGCTGGCTGCTGCTGCTGTGGCCCACGCTCAGCGCGCTGTGGATCGCCGCCGACGGCTGGCCGGGCTGGCACCTGGTGGCGGTGTTCGTGCTCGGCACCATCCTCATGCGCAGCGCCGGCTGCTGCGTCAACGACGTCGCCGACAAGGAATTCGACCGCCACGTGAAGCGCACCGCGCGCCGCCCGGTGACCAGCGGCCTGGTCTCGGTGCGTGAAGCACTGACGGTCGGCGCACTGCTGGCGCTGGCCGCCTTCGGCCTGGTGCTGACCACCGCGCCGCCTGCCATCCTGCTGTCCTTCAGCGCCCTCGTGGTGACGCTGGCCTACCCCTATGCCAAGCGTGGCTTCGGCATGCCGCAGGCGGTGCTGGGCGTGGCCTTCAGCTTCGGCATTCCCATGGCCTTCGCCGCCACGCTGGGTGGCGCCGACTGGAGCCTGGCCGCCATCCAGGCCGCCGTGCCGCCGCACGCCTGGGCGCTGCTGCTGGGCAACCTGTTCTGGGTGCTGGCCTACGACACCGAATACGCCATGGTCGACCGCGACGACGACCTGAAGGTGGGCATGAAGACCTCGGCCATCACGCTGGGCCGCTGGGACGTGGCCGCGGTGATGGGCTTTTATGCCACCTACCTCGCCAGCTGGGCGGCACTCGGCCTGTCGCTCGGCCTGGGCCGCCCCTACCTGATCGGCATCGCCGCCGCCGCCGCACAGGCCGGTTGGCACTACACGCTGATCAAGGACCGCACACGCGAGGGCTGTTTCAAGGCCTTCCGGCTCAACCACTGGGTGGGGTTTGCCGTCTTCTGCGGCGTGGCGGCCGACCTGGCGCTGCGCTGACCGCGGCGCTGTACAGCGCTATACCGAGCCGAATTCGTCGCCCAGTTCACGCGCCCGTTCGCGCGCGGCATGCAAGGCGCGAACGAATGCCGCCTTCACGTCGGCTTCCTCCAGCGCCGTGATCGCAGCATGCGTGGTGCCGCCCTTGGAGGTGACCTGTGCCCGCAGTGTCTCGGGCGACTCCTTCGAAGCCGCCGCCAGCGCTGTGGCGCCATCGAAAGTCGCCAGCGCCAGTTGCCGACCCTGCGCCGCCGTCAGGCCCATCTCGGCGGCGGCCTGCATCATGGCCTCGACGAAATAGAACACATACGCCGGGCCCGAACCCGACAACGCCGTCACCGCGTCGAGGTCGCTCTCCTGCGCCACCCACAGCGTGGTGCCGGTGGGAGCGAACAGGCTTTCGGCGCCGGCACGTTCCTCGGCCGTCACCGCTGGGCGCGCAAAAAGCCCCGCGATGCCGCGGCCGATGAGCGCCGGCGTATTGGGCATGGCGCGCACGACACGCTGGCTGCTGCTGGCGCGCACCAGCTCGTCGCTGCGGATGCCAGCCATCACGCTGACCTGCAGCGCGCGGCCGATGAAGGGTGCACAGGGCGCCGCGGCGGCCGCGAAGAGCTGGGGCTTCACGGCCCACACCACGGTGTCCGCCACGGCCAGCCGTTCGTCGGCCGCAGCCAGCGGCTGCAGGCCCCATGCCTGCGCCAGTCGTTCGCGCTGTGCCGGCAACGGCTCCACGACCAGGATGGAGGCTGCCGCCCGCCCGGCGCGCCGCAGCCCGCCGATCAGCGCGCCGGCCATGTTGCCGCCGCCGATGAATGCAATCGTCGAGTCCGTCATCGCCGGCAGTGTAGCCACGCGCACGATGACGTCGCCGCACCGCCCTCATTCAATGGCCGCAAAGCACGCAAACGACGCATGGAACGCCCTATACCGGCGAACCCCGCGCGCACTTACAGTGCAGGACACGCGCAGTGGCGCCTGCACGGCCACCCCACGAGGGTGTCCCGTCGCGCGACGCCGACCCGGGCGCCACGCCGATCCCACCACAACGAGGAGACCCCATGACCCAGTCGCTTTCATTCGTACACCCCACCGCCGACAGCCCCTGGGGAACCTACCTGATGCAGGTCGACCGCGTGGTGCCTTACCTGGGCCATCTGGCGCGCTGGGTCGAGACCCTGAAGCACCCCAAGCGCATGCTCATCGTCGACGTGCCGATCGAGATGGACGACGGCCGCGTGGCGCATTTCGAGGGTTTTCGCGTGCAGCACAACCTGAGCCGCGGTCCGGGCAAGGGCGGCGTGCGCTTCCACCCGGACGTGACGCTGGAAGAGGTCATGGCGCTGGCGGCCTGGATGAGCGTGAAGAACGCCGCCGTCAACCTGCCCTTCGGCGGTGCCAAGGGCGGCATCCGCTGCGACCCCAAGCTGCTGTCGAACAAGGAACTGGAGCGCATGACGCGGCGCTATACCAGCGAGATCGGCATCATCATCGGCCCGCAACGCGACATCCCGGCCCCCGACGTGAACACCAACCCGCAGATCATGGCGTGGATGATGGACACCTATTCCATGAATACCGGCTCCACCGCCACCGGCGTGGTCACCGGCAAGCCGGTCGACCTGGGCGGCTCGCTGGGCCGCGTGAAGGCCACCGGCCGCGGTGTCTTCGTCACCGGGCGCGAAGCGGCGCGGCGCCTCAACCTCGACCTGAACGGCGCGCGCGTCGCGGTGCAGGGTTTCGGCAACGTCGGCGCGGCGGCGGCCGAGCTTTTCAACCAGGCCGGCGGCAAGGTCGTCGCTGCGCAGGACCACACCGGCAGCATCTTCAACGGCCACGGCTTCGACATGGCCGACCTCATGGCCCATGTGAAGTCTGCCGGCGGCGTGGGCGGGTTCAAGGGCGGCGAAGCCATGAAGGCCGAGGAATTCTGGGACGTCGACTGCGACATCCTGATCCCGGCCGCGCTGGAAGGCCAGATCACCGCCGAGCGCGCGCGCCGCATCAAGGCGAAGCTGGTGCTCGAAGGCGCCAACGGCCCCACGGTGCCCTCGGCCGACGACATCCTGGCCGAGCGCGGCGTGCTGGTGGTGCCAGACGTCATCTGCAACGCCGGCGGCGTGACGGTGAGCTATTTCGAGTGGGTGCAGGATTTCAGCAGCTTCTTCTGGACCGAGGACGAGATCAACGTGCGCCTGGACAAGATCATGATCGGCGCGCTCAAGCGCATCTGGGACACCGCCGACCGCCACCAGATCACGCTGCGCACCGCCACCTTCGCAGTGGCCTGCGAGCGCATCCTGACCGCGCGCGCCGAGCGCGGGCTGTATCCCTGACGACCGGCCGCCGCGGCGCCAGCCAGGGCCGGGCGGCTGAAATTCGGTTCCGGTGACCGTGCTGCCGGGCCTGTTCCGGCCCGCCGCGGTCGCCTGCGTTTCAGGGGATCCCGCACCATGTTTGCCAAGACCAGCTTCGACACCGCCGGCTACAGCTTCAACACCCCCGGCGCCCAGTCCGTCGCCGCCGCGCCGGCCCTGTCGTTCGACGTCACCGAGGCCGACTTCGAGAAGGCCGTGCTCGAGCGCTCGCTCGAGATGCCGGTGCTGCTGGACTGCTGGGCACCCTGGTGCGGCCCCTGCCGTTCGCTGGGGCCGGTGC
>Ga0073899_10001390_pt1 | contig 22114 bp, 17 predicted proteins | sample KloWWTmetaKNB5Ph_FD_88975 | JGI IMG/M metagenome (GOLD analysis project Ga0073899, IMG submission 88975) | Active sludge microbial communities from Klosterneuburg, Austria, studying microevolution and ecology of nitrifiers - Klosterneuburg... | ecosystem: Engineered > WWTP > Aerobic digester >... | reverse complement strand
GGTCTTTTCGAAAGACCCTCTTCTCTACTCCGCGCCGGGGTCGAACTTGGCGTCGCGCAGGCAGGTCTGGCGGATGCCGGTCTTCGCGCCCGAGCTGGCCTTGGCGTAATACTGCTTGGCCTTCGCCTGGTTCTTGAGCTTGCAGGCCGACAGCGCGGCGGTGTTGACCGCCTTGTTGGCGACGCCCGGCGGGATGCCCGGCATCTTCAGGGCCTGCTCGGCCAGCTGCAGCGCCCGCGCGTACTGGCCGTTCATCGCTGCCGAGCTGGCGTCGCTGACGATCTGGGTCGGGTCGCCCGACGGGGGCGGGCTGCCGCCGCCGCTGCTGCCGCCGTTGCTGCCGCCGTTGCCGCCCGTCGGGTTGCCGGCCACGGCCTCGTCGCAGTCGACGTCGCGCACCGCCGCGCCGGCGTCGGAGAACACCTTGCCGGCCTCGGTGGCGAGCTTGTCGAGCTCCTTGCACTTGTGGTTCTTGGCCAGGCTGTTGGCCTGCCGCTTGGTGTCGTTGATGAACTGCGTGTGCAGCTTGTCGTAGCCGTCGCGCGCGCGGTTCTTGTAGACCGAGTCGGCGGGGATCTCCTCGAACGCGGCCACCGCGGCCTCGTACTGCTTGCGGCCGGCGGCGGCCGCGAAGTCGCTGTACAGGTTCGAGTTGGCCAGCTCGCGCTTGGCCTGATCGGCCAGCGTGCGGGCCTCGGCGTTGCCGGGGTCGAGCTTCAGCACCTGGTTGGCGAGGTTCGAGGCCTCGCCCCACTTCGAGGCGTCGATCGCGGTGCGGGCGTCGCCGAGCAGCTTGGTGGCGTCGCCGGCCACCGCCGGGGCGGCGCCGGTGCCGGGGCCGGGTGGCGTCGGCGGGGTGTCGCTCGAGCCCGAGCCAGCGGGCGGCTCGACCGCGGTGCCGGGGCCGGTGCCGGGATCGCCCGAGCCCACGCCGGGGTCCGCCGAGCCGGTCCCGGCCGGGTTGGCCGCGGTGCCGGCCGCGACGCCGGGGCTCTTGCCCGCCGAGCCGTCGTCGGAGCCCTTGACCGCGACCTGCTCGGGCTTCTTGCCGCCGCCGCCGCCGCCGGCCACCACGGCGATCACGCCGCCGACCACCACCAGGCCGAGCAGCGCGAACAGCCAGGTCTTGCTCTTGCCGGTGGGCACGTCGACGATCTGCGCGTCGCGCCCGAACAGGAAGTCCTCGCCCGGCTCGACGAAGCGGAACCGGACGTGGCCGAGGTCGATGGTGTCGCCGCGGCGCAGCTCGACCTTGCCGTAGTCCTCGCCGTTGACCCGCACGCCGTTGCTCGACTGCAGATCCATGATCGTGTAGCGGCCGGTGTCGGGCTCGCGCACGATCTTGGCGTGGTTGCGGCTGATCGACCGGTGGTTGATCACCACGTCGTTGTCGTCGGTGCGGCCGATGACCATCTGCTGCTTGGTCAGCTGGAACTCGCGGCCGGCGAAGTTCGACGACAGCACGACGATGCGGGCGTAGCCGCCGGGCGCGGTCATCGCCGCCGGGGCGACCGCCCGGGCGGTGGGGTCGGTGTCGGCCAGGCCCAGCGGCACCGCCGCCGCCGGCATCGCCGCGCCTGGCATCGCCGCGGCCAGCTGCGCCGGGTCGAGGCGCTCGATCGGCTGGGTGCGCGCGTCCTCGTACGGGACCGGCTGCTCGACGCCCTCGGCCTTCAGCTCGATCAGGTAGTCGCCGATCTGGACGCGGTCGCTGACCGCCAGGACGGTGCGCTGGGAGATGCGGGTGCCGTTGACCCGCACGCCGTTGTAGCTACCCAGATCTTCGATCGCGACCGCCCCGTTGGCCCGGCTGATCCGCGCGTGCTTGCGCGAGACGTTGCGCTCGGTCAGGCGGATCGTGTTGCCCTCCTTGCGGCCGATCGTGATCTCGTCGCGCACCAGCGGGACGACCGTCGTCTTTCCCTCGTCATCCTGGATCACTAGCTTGAACATCGGCTCATCTCCACTGGCAGCGGCCAGCGCATGTCCGCAGGGAGGGGGACCCCACCACGGACCTCACTTGGACCCCAGCCAGCGCTGGGCGGTTTGGTAGGCGATACGAAGTTGGTAGTCGTCGGCCAGCCTGGCCTCGAGTATCGCACGGTTGCCGGGCGGTTGCACCGCCGGGTCGGCCTCGTCGTCACCCGGATCGGCGCCGCCCACCACGGTCTCGGCCTCGAACTCCGGCACCTCGATGTCGGGCGTGATCCCGCGGCCCTCGACCTCGTTGCCGGCCGGGGTCAGGTAGCGGTGCGTCGTGAGCTTCAGGCCGGAGCCGTCGTCCAGGTCGAAGTAGGTCTGGATGACGCCCTTGCCGTAGGTCTTCATGCCCAGCACCGTGGCGCGCCGGTGGTCTTGCAGCGCGCCGGCCAGGATCTCGGCCGCCGACGCGGTCTCGGCGTTGACCAGCGCGATGACCTTGGCGCCAACCGCCAGGCCGCCGCGGTGGGCCTTGTGCACCTCGACCGCGGCGGTGCGGCCGCGGATCGTGACGATCAGGCCGTCGTCGAGGAACTCGTCGGCCACCGCCATGGCCTGATCGATCAGCCCGCCGGAGTCGGTGCGCAGGTCGAGCAGGATGACCTCGCCGGCGTGGGCGGCGATCAGCCCGCGCAGGGCGTCGGCGGCGTCGGCGCCGGTGGCCTCCTGGAACCGCCGGATGGCCAGGTAGCCGATCCCGGGCGCCATCGGCTCGGCGCTGACCGACGGCACCTTCACCTGCGCGCGCACCAGCTCGAAGCTGCGCGGGACCGGCCAGCCCGGGCGCGTGACCTGGACGGTGACTCGCGAGCCGGGGCTGCCGCGCAGCCGCTCGTCCCAGTAGCGCTCGTCCTTGGCGTCGTCGCCGATCGTCGCGGCGCCGTCGATGGTGACCACCCGGTCGTCGACCGCGATGCCGGCGGCCGCGGCCGGCGAGCCGGGCACCACCTCGTCGACGATCGGCCACGGCAGCGCGTGCGGCATGGCGTCGTCGGGGCCGCCCGGGCCCAGCGCCAGGCCGACGCCGCCGAACTCGCCGTCGGTGTCCTCGCGCAGCCGGCGATACTCGGTCGGCGAGAAGAACGCCGAGTAGGCGTCGAGGCTCTGCACCATGCCGCGGGCCGCGGCGTACAGGAGCTGGCGCTCGGGCACCGGCGCCACGTACTGCTGGCTGACGTAGGACAGCGTCTGCGCGAAGGTGTCGAGGCTCTGGTAGCGCACGGCCTCGGCGCGGCGGGGCTTGGCCGCCACCGACACCGCGGCGGCGACCGCGCAGCCGGCGACGAAGGCGGCGGCGTGGCTCGCGCGCGACACGCGGCGATGGTAGCGCGAACGCCGCGCGCTTGCCCGGCCGGCGTTACTTTGCCGGCGAAAGGTACGGCTCGGGGTCGACCGGCAGGCCGCCGGGCCCGAGCGGCACCCGGACCTCGAAGTACACACGGTAGCGCATCGGCTGGCCGAGGCGCTGGCCGGCCGCGACGTAGTCGCCGGTCGCGACGGTCAGCTGATCGAGCTTGCCGACCACCGTCCACACGCCGCCGTGATCGAGCACGACGCCGTCGTCGAGGCCGCGGATCGGCCCGGCGTAGCGCACCAGGCCGTCGGCCGCTGCCACCACCGGCGCGTCGCGCTCGACCTCGAAGTCGACGCCGCGCCGCGACAGCGTGGCCTTGCTGTCGTCGTGGACCAGCGGCCCGAAGCGGCGGACGATCGCGCCGGCCACCGGGCGCGTCAGGCGCAGCTCGGCGGGCGGCTCGGCGGCGCGCGCGCGGTCGGCGGTGATGCGCGCCGCGGCGCTGGTCAGGCTGTCGACCTCGCCGGCGTACATCGCCACCTCGGCGCGATCGCGCGCCAGGAGCCAGCGCGCGGTGGCGCGGCCGCGGGCCACCGCCATGCGATCGGCGGGCGCGATCGCCAGCGGCTCGCCGGCGGTGCGCAGGAGCTTGTAGGCCAGCCGCACCCGCTGCACCCGCGCGCGCTGGCTGTCGTGCAGCTTGGTCTGCACCTGATCGCGGGCGCGCGCCACCGACGCCGCCTGCTGATCGAGCTGCTCGCCCAGGGTCGGCCCGGCGTGGGCGCGGGTGGCCAGCGCCAGCGCCGCCGCGGCGATCAGCGCGGCGCTACGCATCGCGGGCCCCGGCCAGCACGCCGCCGGCGAGCCCGATGCCGGCGCCCAGCGCCAGCACGATGCCCAGCGTCGCCGGCGTCCAGGCCTGGGTCGAGAACAGGCTGCCGAGCTCGGCGGTGGCGGCGAGGCCGCGGCCGACCGCCAGCGCCACCGCGGCGCCGGCGACGCCCAGCCACAGCCCGGCGCCCCAGGTCGGGGCCCGGGTGAACAGCGGGCCGGCGCCGAGCAGGCGCAGGGTCGCGCGCTCGGCGCGATCGGCGGCGAGGTGCAGGCGGATCGCGGCGGCGACCGCGATCACCCCGCCCACGCCGACGACGACGAACAGCGCCCACGCCAGCCGCGCCAGCCGCGCCAGCGCGTCGGCCAGGGGCGCGCTGGCGTCGCGCGTGACCTCGACGTCCTCGACGCCGGCGGTCGCGCGCAGCTCGGCGACCACCGGGCTGGCGGCGGCGACGTCGGTGGTGCCGGCGGCCAGCGTGATCTCCAGCGAGATCGGCAGGCTGGTCGGCTCGACGCCGTCGAGCAGCTGATCGTGCGCGCCCAGCGCGACCCGCAGGCGGTCGCTGGCCTCGGTCGAGCCGACCACGGCGACGCCGTCGACGCCGCCGTGGGCGCGCAGCCGCTGGGCCAGCGCGTCGGCCTGCGCCGGCGTCGCGCCCTCGTCGAGGTAGACCACCATCGACGCCTGGGCCCGGGCGCCGTGGGACCAGGCGGCGACGTCCTGAGCCGCCAGCCGGGTGGCCGCGACGCCGACCAGCGCGGCGGCGATCGCGGCGATCGCCCAGGCCGAGGCGCGCCGGTGCTTGCCCACCAGCGCCAGCGAGCGGCGCACGACGCCCCACGCGGCGGTCATCGGCGGTTCCCGGCCGAGCGGGCCAGCGGGAAGGGCACGACGTTGGGCACGGCGTCCTCGGTCGGCCGCGGGATCTCGGCCTCGACCAGCGGCGCCGCGTCGATGTCCTCGACGACGATCGTCGCGACGTCGACCAGCCGGCGCTGGTGGATCGTCAGCGTGCGCCAGCCGCGGCGGGCCGCGGCCTCGGCCAGCGTGGCGTCGCGCGAGGCGACCAGCGCCGCGGCGCCGTCGGCGGCCCGCGCCGCCAGCAGCTCGACGAACCGCGCCGCGCCGGCGCCGTCCTGGTGGCTGGTCGGCTGATCGGCGATCACGACGTCCGGATTTCGGACGAACGCGCGGGCCCAGGCGACGCGCTGGCGGGCGGCCATGCCCAGGCTGGCGATCGCCAGGTCGCCGTCGACCTCGACCTCGGCCAGCGCGGCGTCGGCGCGGCGGCGGGCGTCGGCGGCGCGGACCCCGGCCACCGCCAGCGCCAGCTCGACGTTGGCGCGGGCGCTGGCGTCGGGCAAGAGCGCGAGGTCTTGCGGCACCAGGCCCAGCCGGCGGCGCAGCCGGGTCAAGGATGACGCGCGCAGCTTGCCGACGCGGTGGCCGGCGATCGCGACGTCGCCGGTGGCCGGCACCAGGCCGGCGATCATGGCGCACAGCGCCGAGGCGCCGGCGCCGGCGGGCGCGCCGACGATCACCACCTCGCCGGCGGCGATCGCCAGCTCGGCATCGACGAACACCGGCCGGCCGGCGAAGGCCAGGCCGGCGCGACCGAGCGCGATCATGGGCTCGCTCATGGCCTTCGGTGGTACGCCCGCTGGTCCGCCGGGGCAAAAAAACGGCCGGGCCGCGGGCGGTGGGCCGGCCCGCGGCATACGATCGGCGCGTGCAAGCGCGGACGCTGCTCGTCGCCGGGGCCTGGCTGGCGTGCGCCTGCCGCGGCACCTCGCCCGACAAGCGGGTCGACGATCTCAAGGCGCGGCTGGCCGAGGCCGAGGGCCGCCTCGAGTCGATCGAGCGCACCGGCACCAAGGTCGACGCCCAGAAGGTCGCGCGCGAGCTGGCGGGGATGGGCCCGTCGAGCGGCCTGGCCGGCCCGGTCGGGCCCGCCGGACCGCCGGGCATCGTCGGGCCGCCGGGGCCGCTGGGGCCGCCCGGGCCCGCCGGCGCTGGTCCCGAGGGGCCGCCCGGGCCGCCGGGGCCGTCGGGGCCGGTCGGTCCCGAGGGCGCGCAGGGCGTCCAGGGGCTGCAGGGGCCGCAGGGCTTGCAGGGTCCACAGGGGCCGCAGGGGCCGCGCGGGCCGGCGGGGCCGCCCGGCGCGTACGCCGCCAAGCAAGATCTGTCGCGCCGCGAGGCCCGGGTGTCGGTCGGTGCCGGCCAGGTCGCGTCGGCGGTCGCGGCCTGCGAGCGGGCCCGCGATCTGGTGATCACCGGCGGCTGCTACGCCGATCCGATGTGGGTGGCCGAGCTGGTGGCGGCGCGGCCGGTCGGGCTCACCGACGAGCACGCCGCGTCGAGCTGGCGCTGCGACTACCGCAACACCTCCACCAGCCAGGCCATCGAGATCGTCGCCGAGGTCTACTGCGTCGCGCCGCGCGAGTAGCCGCGTCCGAAACGACGAACGCCGCCGGGTGAGGGCGGCGCGGTCAGCGGTGGCGCGGCGCGGTCAGCGCCGGGCCCGGGTCACGGTCGCGTGAACGTGGCCGTGATGCTGTAGCTCGACGCGGTGTAGCCGTCGGCGGCGACGTAGAACGAGGTCGCGCCGGTCGGCACGGTGATCGCGCAGCTCTCGCTGGACGTCGACAGGTACGGCCGGCACGCGAAGCGCGAGCGGGTCGGCGCGTTGTTGAAGCGCACGTACAGGTCGGCGTCGCCGGTGCCGGTCATCGTCACGTTGAGCAGCGATCCGACCTTCACCGGGATCGGGCCGCCGACCACCTTGAACTGGCCGAGCGTCAGGCTGCCGGTCCACGTCTGGGTGCCGCCGCCGGTCGGCGGGGGCGGCGGGGGCGGCGGCGGCGGCGAGCCGCCCGGCGCGCCGTACAGCGCCGTGGCGCCCTCGGCGTCGCGGGTGGTGAACGCGAGGTTGCTCGAGCTGCCGTTGCACTGCGGGTAGTGCATGATCGACGCCGAGTCGTACGGCGTCAGCGGCCGCCAGCTGTTGTCCTCGAAGCAGGTGCCCGACTCGGGGCGGGTGTGCTCGTGGCGGAAGCCGAGCGCGTGGCCCAGCTCGTGGCCGATGATGTTCTTGAGCGGCCAGGTCAGGCCGGGATCGAACGCGGTGTTGTCGACGAGCACGTTGCGGTTCGCGCGCGCGTTGTTGGGGAAGAACGCGCGGGCCAGGTACTGGCCGTTGACGTTGACCGGGTTGACGTCGAACACGACGTTGGCGTTGCTCGCGGTGCAGTTGGCGTCCTGGGCCGGCACGTAGACGAAGTTGACGTTGGCGCGCACCTCCCAGCCCAGGTCGGTGGCCTGGCGCAGCGCCTCGACCACCGCGGCCTTGTTGCCGGCGAAGCGATCGCTCACGCAGTACGTGAGGTTCAGCTTCTGCGTGTCGTTCCACTTGGTGTCGAGGCCGCCCGCGGTGTTGACGATCAGCTCCTGACCGCCGTACAGCGCCAGCCACTCCTCGTACAGCGCCTTCTCGTTGGCGACCGGCGTGTCGCCGTCGATGATGTACGCGCCGCCCTCCCACGGTTCCTGGAACGTCAGGTCGCGGAACTCCTCAAAGGTGAGGTCGTCGTTGAGGGTGGCGGTGGTGTCACCGACCATGCAGCCCGCGAGCGGCGTGGCGGCGATGAACCCGAGTGCGATGAGCGTGCGCTTCATGTCCGATCCTCCGTGCGTCCGACACTCTTCACGTGGGATGCCAGCTCGACGAGCGCGCCGCTGACGCGCGCCGCCGTCGCGTGTCAGCGCGGCGCGTTCTGCCAGACCCACATCGGCGCTGCGCGACGCCGCATGCGCAGGCGCGCCGCGATCGGTAAGCGCGCTGACGTGCCTCGCATGCGGAGCGGCTGACAAGCACCCGCGCGATGACAGCGTCGGTCAGCGCGCTGTCATCGTCGCTGCCGCGGCGTCGTGCAACCCGGCGAGACGACGTCGGTTCGCAGGCTCGCGCCGCGCGCCATGGCGGCGCAGCGCCCACGCGGCGGCAGGCGCGTTTTGCCTCGGCGTGTTCGTGCGGCGCGCGCCTACACCGCCATTCCTCGACGGAGATCGCGCCGCATCCGCCCACGTCGCGCGCGCGTCGGGAGATGGACGGCGGTGGTCGGCGATGTAGGACAGGCGCGCCGGGCGTGGACCCACCAGGGACTGCAACCAGCGAGTTGCAGTCGCCTTGACCCTCGCGCGGGCGCGAGGCGATCATCGGCGGATGCGCTCCTCCTGGTGGCTCGCCGCGCTCGTGGTCCTCGGCGCCTGCGGTTCCGACGACGACGCCCCGCCTGGCGACGGCGACGGCGGCCTCGCCGTCGATGCCGCCGCCGGCCCGATCGACGCGCCGCCGGTCGTGGGCGAGCCGCCCGGCCTCGAGGGCATCGTCAACGCCCACAACGCCGAGCGCGCGCTGGTCGGCGTCGGCCCGCTCACCTGGGATCCGGCGCTGGCGGCGATCGCCGACGCCTGGGTCCGGCAGTGCGTCGACACCCAGGCGCCGACCGGGCTGGTCGATCACAACGCCGGCCGCTCCAACGGCTACCCGACCTACGTCGGCGAGAACATCTACGGCTCGGGCGGCCAGGCCAGCGGCACCGGCGCCACCGCGTCGTGGATCAGCGAGAAGCAGTACTACCACCACGCCACCAACTCGTGCGACGCCGGGCGCGTGTGCGGCCACTACACGCAGGTCGTCTGGCGCAACACCACCAAGATCGGCTGCGCGATCTACACCTGCCCCGGCTTCCAGTACGGCTCGACCGTCGTCTGCGACTACGGTCCCGGCGGCAACATCGGCGGCCAGTCGCCGTATTGAGGCCGAGCACCCGGGCCGCCGCGCCTATATACAGAGCGCCCCGGGGCGGTCGCCCCGCTCCCGGCGGGTGCTACAATCCCGCCGCAATGTTCGGCATGGGCATGAACGAGATCCTCGTGATCCTCGTGGTCGCGATGCTGTTTCTCGGCCCCGAGAAGCTGCCCGACGCCGCCAAGACCATCTCCAAGGGCATCCGCGACCTGCGCAAGCAGACCCGCGAGTTCCAGGACACGATCGAGAACGACACCGAGATCGGCGGGGCCATCCGCGACATCAAGAGCGCGCTGCGCGGTGAGGAGATGCGGCGCCCGGCGGTGAAGAAGCCGCCGCCGAACCCGACCGAGGCCGCCATCGCCGCGATGGCGACCGGGGCGGGCGGGCTCCCCACCGGCTCGGCCGCCGACGCCGCGGCCGCGGCCGCCGCGGGGGTCGTCGCCGCCGAGGCCGCCCTCGCCGCCCCGGGCCCCGCCGCCGAGGTGCCGCCGGCGGTCGCCACGCCCGAGGCCGCGGCTGCCACCGAGGCCGCCGCCGCGCCCGATGTGGCCGCCGACGCCGACGCCGAGCCTGATCCCGCCGCCGAGGCCGCCGCCGCCGAGGCCGCCGAGGCCGCCGAGCTGGCCAGCCTCATCAAGCCCGCCGCGGGCGCCATCGGTCGCGGTCAGAGCTGACGATGGCTGCCAGCGAGTCCGAACTCGACGACGGGCGGATGCCGTTCCTCGAGCACCTGCGCGAGTTCCGCAGCCGGCTGCGCAACTCGGCGATCGCCTTCATGATCGCCACGGTCGCGTGCTGGTTCTACGCCGGCAAGATCTACCAGGCGCTGCTCGAGCCGTACCAGAAGGCCATCGTCCACCACCCGAAGCTGGCGACGACGACCATGAAGTACAACGTCATCACCGAGCCGTTCTGGGTCGGGATGTCGGTGGCGATGTGGTCCGGGATCTTCGCCGCCAGCCCGTTCATCTTCTACCAGCTGTGGAAGTTCATCGCGCCCGGGCTCTACAAGGCCGAGCGGCGGATGGGCCTGGTCTTCTCGATCCTGTCGGCGATGTTCTTCATCGGCGGCGCGGTGTTCTGCCACCAGCTCGTGCTCGAGCCGATGTTCGACTACCTGCTGGGCATGGACATCGGCAACGCCGAGCCGGCGCTGACGATCAGCGGCTACCTCGACCTGACCCGCGACATGATGCTGGCGTTCGGCGCGGTGTTCGAGATGCCGTTCGTCATCTACTTCCTGGCCAAGATCGGCCTGGTCACCCACAAGAGCCTGTGGCGCTTCAACCGCTGGTTCGTGGTGATCGCGTTCGTCCTCGGCGCGGTGCTGACGCCGTCGGCCGATCCGATCTCGCAGTGCCTGATGGCGCTGCCGATGATCGCGCTCTACAACCTGTCGATCATCGTCGCGTGGCTGGTGGTGCGCAACAAGCGCAAGCAGCCGGGCTACGAGGCGATGCCCGAGGACGAGTAGGCCGGGGCGTCCGCGGCGCGGCTACTCGCACGCGAAGCACAGGTCGGTCTGCAGCGTGCCGCAGTCCGGGCCGCGGTCGCGCACCGCGCCGCAGGCCCGCCAGTCGACGCACTCGCTATCGCCGCCGAGGTACAGGCCGAACACGGCCGTGTAGTGCAGGCGCCAGCCGCCGCCGTCGGGGCCGCCGACCCAGCCGATCACGTCGGCGCCGTCGGCCACCTGCTGGCTGATCACCGCCCGGAACCCGCGCCCCTGGCCGCGGGCCACCAGCGCGCACACCCGGGCCCAGCCGGCGGCGGCGGCCTCGTCCCAGGCTTCGATCGCGCCGCAGTCGACCGTGTCGGGGCCGCGCGCGGCCACCAGCGCCACCGGATCCTGATCGGTGAACTCGCAGCCGGCCACCAGCACGAGCGCGATCGCGATCCGCATGCCGCGAGCGTACGCGCCGCGCGGCGCGGCCGCCGCTGGCCGCCGCTGGCACCCGCGCGAGCCGCCGGCATCACGGCCAGGGCGCGTCGACCACGCTCGGCGACGCCAGCGCGATGCGCTGGAACCGGAACAGCCGCTCGCGCTGGTAGTCGCCGAGCAGCTGCAGCGCCAGGTCGTCGAAGCTGACCGTGCGCACCCAGCGGTAGCCGCACGCGGCGAGGAGCGGCGTGATGTGGTCCGAGCCGAACCGCACCGGCTCGGCCAGGTCGCCGATGAAATCGCGCATGCCGTGATCCTGCGCCGACAGCTTCTGGCCGGCGGCCAGGTTCTTGCCGACGAAGTCGAAGGCCAGGAGCGACCGCGGATCGAGCCCGCGCGCCAGCGTCGTCGCGGTGGCGCGCACCGCGGCCTCGGTCAGGTACGGCACGACGCCCTCCCACAGCACCAGCGTCGGCACCCGCGTCGACAGCCCGGCCGCGCGCAGCCGATCGACCGGATCCTCGCGCTCGAAGTCGCACGGCGCGTAGGTCGCCGCGTCGACCGGGTAGCCGGGCAGGGCGGCCAGCCGCGCGCGCTTGGCGGCCTGGGTGTCGGGGTGATCGACCTCGAAGTAGCGCACGCCGCTCTTGGGCATCCGCGCGGCGCGGGTGTCGTAGCCGGCGCCCAGGATCACCACCTGGCGCACGCTCAGCCGATCGGTGGCCAGCGCCACCAGCCGATCGAGGTAGGCCACGCGCAGCGCCAGCCAGGTCTCCATCGCCGGCCAGTGGCGATCGAAGCCGGCGGCGATGCGCTGGCCCTCGTCGCCGGCCAGCGCCGCGGCCCAGCGGTCGGTCATGATCGGCTGCGGCCAGGTCGACGCGCGCGCGCGGTACGCGCACACCATCAGCGCGGTGCTCGAGGCTCCATCCATGCCGCCTCTATATCGCGCCGCCGCCGCCGCCGCGCGCTTACACGCCTGTCCTCGCCGGTCGGGCGGCGCGCTACCACAGCTTCACGTCGCCGATGCCGTCGGGGCGCCCGCGCACGGCGCGCACCTGGGCCACGCCCGCGGGCAAGAGCGTCACCGTCAGCGTGGTCTCGCTGCGGATCGGCAGGCCCGGGGTCCGCAGGTCCTTGACGTCGGCGAGCTCCTCGTCGTCGAGGCCGAGCCGGTCGCGCTCGTAGGTCGCCTCGGTCGTCACGTCGAGCGGGCAGCTCGCCGCGCCGGTCTTGGGATCGCGCACGCACACCATCAGGTACTTCGACGTGACGCTCTCGATCTCGTCGATGCCCATGTCGGAGTCGGTGCGGGTGTGGGTCGACTCGAAGCGCACGATCGTGCGGTCGCCCAGCGGCTCCTGCTTGGCCGCGTCGAGCGTCCACTCCTCGGAGATGCCGAACATGCCGGGGTTGTAGATCGCCGCCAGGTAGCCGACGACGGCCCAGCCGGTGCCGATCTGCGCCACCACCGCGACCTCGCTCTCGTTCATGCCGCTGGTCGCGAAGGTGACGGTCTGCCAGCCGTCGACGCCGGAGGGGTCGACCGAGCACGCCCGCTCGTCGTCGGGCTCGAAGTTCTCGGCCACGGTCGCCAGCAGGCAGTCGCACAGCTTGTCCGCGGGCATCGGCGTCGCGCACGCCAGCGGCGTCGGCGCGTCGGTGATCGCGGTGCCCAGCCCGGCCAGCCGCTGCTCGACGGTCTTGTTCGGGCGCAGCGCCAGCGACTCGCGGTACAGCGCCGCCGCCTTGGCCGGCGCGGCCGCCTGCTCCTCGACGCGGCCGAGGTTGTACAGCGCGGCGGCCTTGAGCTTGGCGTCGGTGGTGGTCAGCACCGCCTGCCGGCCGGCGGCGCGGGCCTTGGCGTGGTCGCCGGCCGACATCGCCGCGAACGACAGCTCGCCGAGCGCGCGCTCGTCGCCGGGGATCGCTACCAGCGCGGCCTCGAACGCGGCGATCGCCTCGGGCCACTTGGCGGCCTTGGCCAGCTTGCGGCCGGCCGACAGCTTGGCCTTGTACTCGGCGCGGGCGGCGCGGGTGACCGGCGCGGCCTTGGGCTTGGCGGCCTTGCCGGCGGCCTTCGCGGCGGCGTCGACCGCGGCGCCGGCGTCGACCACCGCGGCCGGCGGCGGCGCCGTGCCCGAGCCGGCGGCGGGCGGGGACGACTTCTTGCCGCACGCGATGACCGCGAGCAGCGCGAGCGAGAGCAGCGGGCGCTTCATGGAGGCCTATCCTACGCGTCGCTCCCCCACCGGCATTCCACCGCCGCGCCAATCCCGTCCGCGCGCGGACGAATGCGCCGCGATCCCGCGTCAGCGCTTGGCGGCGCGAGCGATCTCGCGCTGATCGTCGGCGGCGCGCTTGGCCGCGCGCTTGTCGTACTGCTTCTTGTGCGTGGCCAGGCCCAGCTCGACCTTCACCCGGCCCTCCTTCCAGTACAGCGCCAGCGCGATCAGCGTGAAGCCGCGCTCGCGGGTCTTGGCGCCGAGCTTGGCGATCTCGGCCTTGTGCAGCAGCAGCTTGCGCACCCGATCGACCTGGTGGTTGTCGCGGTTGGCCTGCGGGTACTCGTTGATCTGGATGCCGTGCAGCCAGACCTCGCCCTTGCGGATCTCGGCCCAGCCGTCGGTGATCGTCACCTTGGCGTCGCGCAGCGACTTCACCTCCGAGCCCACCAAGGCGACGCCGGCCTCGTAGCGCTCGTGGATCAGGAAATCGTGAGTCGCCTTGCGGTTCTGGGCGATGAACTTGTGCGCCGAGGTGCGGGCGTCGGCCATCGCCGACTCTTAGCACGCAACCGGCGCCGCGCGCGGCCGATAGGCTGCGCATGCAAGCCGTCGAAGTCGCGCTGTCCACCCTGTTCGTCCCCCGGTGCGTCGCCTGCGAGGCCCGGGTCGAGCCCCCCGCGCCGCTGTGCGCCGCGTGCGCGACCACCGTCGACGAGCTGGGGCCGGCGTGCCCGCGCTGCGGCGAGCCCCAGGCCGCGCCGCCGGCGGTGGAGTGCGCCCGCTGCCGCGCCGGCCGCTGGCCGCTGGAGGCGATGGTCGCGCCGTGGCGCTACGGCGGCGAGCTGGGCCGGTCGCTGCGCCGGCTGAAGTTCGCCCGTCGCCACGAGATCGCCCGGGCCCTGGCGCCGCTGTACGCCCCGTTCCTGCACGCCGCGGTCGAGGCCGGCGCGATCGATCTGATCGTCCCGATCCCGCTGCACTGGCGCCGGCTCGCGGCCCGCGGCTTCAACCAGAGCGAGGCGCTGGCCCGCCACGCCCGCGCCGCCGCCGGCTGCGCCGCGCCGCTCGACACCCGGGCGCTGCGCCGGGTCCGCAACACGTCGCCGCAGACCCACCTCGACGGCGACGCCCGCCGGCTGAACCTGCTCGAGGCGTTCGCGGTGCCGCGGCCGGCCCGGGTCGCCGGCCGGCGGGTGCTGCTGGTCGACGACGTCGTCGCCACCGGCGCCACCATGGCCGCGGCCGCGATCGCCCTCACCTCCAGCGGCGCCGCCGGCGTCGTCGGCTTCGCCTTCGCCCGGGCCGAGCGCTAGCGCGCCCGGCTCGCGCCCCGCCTACTGCCGCTCGAAGATGATGAACTCGACGCGGTCGTTGATCTGCTCGGCGCCCTTCGAGCTCTTGGGCACCAGCGGCCGCTTCGAGCCGATGCCGCGCGCGTCGAGGCGCTCGGGCTCGACGCCCCAGTTCACCAGCCACGCGCGGATCTCGTCGGCGCGCTTCTGTGACAGCTGCTCGTCGCCGCCGCCGCGCGGGTGGACGTGGACGGTGATGCGCAGCCGCTTGATCTTGCGGTCGGCGCGCATCGTCGCGCCGATCTGCGACAGCGCCTTGGGCGCGTTCTTGCCGAGCTTGGTCGTCACGCCGACGAACGTCACCGGCTCCAGCACCTCGATGCGGTCCGGCATCACCATGATCAGCGAGTCGCCCTTGTCCGGGCAGCCGTCCTCGTCGGCGTTGCCGTTGATGGTCTCGGGCTCCATCGCGCACTGATCGAGCACGTCGGGCACGCCGTCCTTGTCGTTGTCCGGCTCGTCGCAGCCGTCGTCGTCCTCGAAGCCGTCCTTGTCCTCGGGCTCGGCCGGGCACTTGTCGCCGACGTCGGGCACGCCGTCGCCGTCGTTGTCGCCGTCGATGCAGCCGTCGCCGTCGTCGACGCCGTCCTTGTCCTCGGGCTGATCGGGGCACTTGTCGTCGCCGTCGAGCACGCCGTCCTTGTCGTTGTCGGCGTCGGGGCAGCCGTCGGCGTCCTCGAAGCCGTCGCCGTCCTCGGCGTCGAGCTTGCACGCGTCGTCGGCGTTGACCACGCCGTCGCTGTCGTCGTCGGCGACGTCGCGCGGCGGCGGCGGCACGTAGACGTGCAGCGGCGCGTCGGCCTTGGCCTTGGGCGAGAACGACAGCATCAGGAAGCCGCGCACCTTGGGCGCGCCGATGCCCGCCCGCAGGCCGGTGCCGCCGCCCAGGGACAGCGCGACGCTCTGGCCCAGGCGGTAGCGGATGCCGGCGGTGGCCTCGATCGGGCTGGTGGCGTGGGTGTCGTCGGCGCCGCCCAGGCCGTAACGGCCGAAGCCCTCGCCGATCACCCACAGCTTCTCGGCGGCGCGCACCGAGACGCCGGCGCCGAACAGCACCTGGTGGCTCTGGGTCATGCTGCCGAAGTCGGTCTCGGCGGCGCGGAACAAGAAGCCGGCGTTGGCCGCCAGGGTCAGGCGCTTGCCGGCCGCGGCCGACACCAGCAGCTTGCCGGCGCCGGTCACGGTGCCCGAGCCGGCGAACTGATCGGCCTTGGCGGTGGGCGCGGTGATCATCGCCGACGCGCCCAGCTTGGTCTTGCCGTCGACCAGCGCGTAGCGGGCCATGATGCCGACGTCGCCGACCGCGGTGCCGGCGTCGGAGAAGTCGAGGCCGGCGATGCCGGTGTCGGCCCCGGCCTGGCGCAGCAGCGGCACCCGCAGGCCCAGCTCGAGCTTGGGGATGACCGCGTACGCGAAGCCCAGCTCGAGCGCGGTGCGGCCGCTGATCACGTCGCCGCCGGTCATCGGCACGCCGGTCTCGATCTTCATCGGCGACACCGCGTGGTTGACCGCGAGGTCCAGCGCCCACGCCCCCGGGGTGCCGACCTGCGGCGACTCGATCGCGAACATCCGGCCCTCGGTGGCCGGGGCCGGCGAGAACGTGCCGAGCTCGAGGTCGCGGTTCGACTGCGCCGCGGCGCCGCCGGCCGAGGTCACCACCGCCAAGGCCGCCGCGCCCAGCGCCAGCGCCCGGCGGCGGCGCAGCGCCACCGCCAGCACCACCGCGACCAGCGCCAGCGAGCCGCGCGAGCCGCCGCCGGTCGAGCAGCCGCCGCCGCCGCGGGCCTGGACCTCGACCGCGGTCACGGTGACCGGGATCTTGGCGTGGGCGAAGGGGTCGCCGTCGAGGTGGACGTCGGCGGTGAAGGTCAGCTCGCCCACCGCGGTCGCGGTGATCGTCAGGTCGTAGACCTCGGTCTCGCCGGCGGCGAGGTCGCGCTGCGCGTCGCCCACCACCACCGCGGCGGCGCTCGACGGCGTCAGGTCGATCGTGAAGCCCTCCGACGGGGTCGAGGTGTTCTGCACGGTGAGGCCGCTCGGGAACAGCTCGGTCAGCCGCACCGGCACGCCCACCGCCAGCACCGCGTCGGCGGTCACGCCGCTGGTCACGGTCACCGGCCGCGGGATCGACGTGCCCGACAGCGGCACCAGCACCATCGCGCTGCCGTCGTCGTCGTTCATCACCGTCAGCGTGCCGCTGTAGGCCTGGTACGCCTCGTCGGCCGGGCGGAACTCGACGGTCACGTCCTGGCAGGTCGGGGTGCCGCCGGGCGCGGCGACGCCGGCCAGGTCGAAGGTCTGCACGCCGGTCACGTCGAACGGCGCCGCCGGGTCGGTGACCATCGACACGCCCAGCGTCGCCTCGCCGGTGTTGCACACCTGCAGCGTCTTGCGTGCCTTCGGGTCGTCGGCGCGCGGGTTGCGGTAGACGTCGCCGAACGCCAGCACCGGGTTGCCGCCGTCGCCGTTGACGTCGACGTGCTGGTCGATGCCGTAGCCGGTCAGCGTGATCTGCTGGCCCACCGGCTGGCGCACGCCGCCGACGTAGTAGCCGGTGGTGGTGAGCGTGAAGGTCGAGGTCTCGGTGGTCGCGCCCGAGCGCTCGACCGTCGGGTCGTAGCGCACCATCAGCGTCGTCGACTCGCCGCTGTTGATCGTGGCGTTGGCCGGCGGCGAGACCAGCGAGAACGGGCCGGTCGGGGCGGAGATGCCGGAGATCACCAGCGGCGCGGCGCCGTTGACCATCATGTTGGTGATGGTCAGCGGGATGATGCGGCCGCCGACCAGGTCGACGTCGACGCCGCCGAAGTCGATCGCCGCGCCCGGGTTGAGCGCGATCGTCGGCCCGGTCGAGCGCATCGACAGCGCCACCGTCTTCTGGTTGTCCGGCGACGGCAGCGTGCTGGTCGCGACCAGCGTCGCGGTGAACATGCCCAGCATCGTGTCGTTGGGATCGGCGAACACGGTCACGTCGAGCTGCTGGTTGGTCAGCAGCGTCGGCAGCGTGCCGGGCACGCCGGTGATGGTGTAGTTGCCGTTGGCGCCCATCAGCGCGACCGAGGTCAGCGGCGCGGCGGCCTGGCCGATGTTCTTGATGCAGAAGCCCTGGGCCACCGGCGCCGAGCTCCAGACCACGTCGCCGTAGTCGTGGGTCGTCGTGCCGTTGGTGCAGCCGGCGCCGCTGCCCTTCATGATCACCAGGCCCGAGTCGACACCGTCGCCGGTGACGTTGAACGCCAGCGTGTTCCAGTCGGTGGCCAGCGTGACCACCGCGGCGCCCTGAGTGTTGAGCGTCGGCATGAACGTGATCGGCAGGGTGATCGAGCCGCCCGGCGACACCGTCATCGCCGACGCCGCGCCGATCGTGAAGCCCTGGGCCGCCGGCGCCGAGGTGATCGAGCTGATCGCGACCGCGCGGTTGCCGTTGTTGCTGATCGTGACCGTGGTCATCTTCGACTGATTGAGGAACGTGGTGCCGAAGTCGATGGTGTTGGTCGGCTGGGTGTAGGCGAACGGCGTCGCCGAGGTGACGACGATGTTGCCGCGCACGGCGTTGCACGACAGCGCCACGTCGACCGAGGTGTCGTTGGTGCTGTCGTTGGCGATCTGGATGGTGCCGGTGCGCAGGTCCTGGGTGTTGGGGTCGCAGGCCACGGTCCAGCTGGCGCTGCCGCTGGGCGCGATCGTCGTGGTCGCCGGGCCGACCAGGTTGAAGTCGGCGGCGTTGGTGTTGGTGACGCTCGAGACGGTCAGCGTCATCGAGCCGGTGTTCTGGATCGTGATGGTCTGGGTGGCCGAGGTGGCGCCGACGTTGGTGTCGGGGAAGGTCAGCGAGCCGCCGACGGTGGGCGGGGTGGTCGGCGTCGGCGCGGTCAGCGCGACCAGCGGCTCGACGCCGGTGCCGGTGACGGTGATGTTCACCGACGGCGTGCTGACGTCGTTGGACGCGACGTTGATGGTGCCGGTGAGCGCGCCGGTGGCGGTCGGGCGGAACGACACCGTCACGGTGACCGCGGTCGCGCCCGGGGCCAGCGTGCCGCTGCAGCCGGGCGCCGAGCACGCGATCGAGAAGTGCGGCGAGGCCTCGGTGACGTTGTAGGTCAGGCTCGAGGTGCTCGCGCCGGCCGGGTTGCTGATCGTGAACGTCCGGGTCGTGGCGCTGACGGTGTTGATGCGCTGGCTGCCGAAATCGGCCAGCGGCGGCCCGGCGATCTGGATGTCGGGGGTGGCGCCGGTGCAGGTCAGGTCGACCGTGCGCGGCGACGCCGGGTCGTCGCTGAGGATGTTGAGCGTGCCGGTCTTGCCGCCGATCGTGGACGGGTCGCAGCGCAGCGTGATGGTCAGCGTGTTGCCGGGGCCGGGCGCCGCGTTGATCGCGCTGAGCGGCCCGCAGCTCTGGCCGCCGGTGCACGCGCCGAACGCGAACGTGAAGTTCGGCGTCGGGTCACCGCTGATCGTCATCGACGAGATGTTCAGCGGCATGCCGCCGGTGTTGGTCAGCACCAGGTTCTGGGTGAGGCCGCCCGACGCGGCGATGTCGACGGTGCCGAACGCCATCGCCATGTTGGCCGACAGGCTCGAGATCGCGCCGGTGCCGGCCAGCGGGATGACCTTGGTCGCGTCGGTCGCGTCGGGGTCGTTGGTGGTCAGCGTGACCATGCCGCTGCGGGCGCCGACCGCGCCCGGCACGAAGCCGACCTGGATCTGGGCGTTGCTGCCAGCGGGGATGGACCCCGACAGGCAGGCCACGCCGCCGCCCATGCACGACAGCGGGAACTCGGTCATCGACGAGGTCGCCGCCGCGTAGGTCAGCGCCTGGGCGCCAGCGGCGTTGGAGATCGTGATGGTCTGGATCGTGGCCGCGGTGCCGACGCGGGTGTTGCCGGCGAAGGTTACCGAGGTCGGGGCGACGGTGAGGGTCGGCGGGACGGTCGTGCACGACAGCGAGACGGTGTCGGTGACGTTGACGCCGTCGTCGCTGGTGATCGTCAGGGTCGCCGAGAAGGTGCCGCCGGTGGCGTTGCTGCAGCGGATCACGAACGGCTCGGTCACGCTCATCGCGATGGCGCCAGGCGTGTTGCAGGTCTGGCCGGTGCAGCCGTGGTCGGTGAACGAGAACGTGGTGGCGCCGGCGCCGCTGATCGCCATCGTCGAGATGTTCAACGGCTCGGTGCCGGTGTTCTGGACGTTCAGCGTGTTGGTGGCCGGCGTCCCTGCCGGCGTCGGGCCGATCGTCATGGCGGCCACGGTGGTGAGCACCGACTGGGTGCCGGTCCCGTTGAGCGTGATGCTGGTGTTGACGCTCGGCGCGTCGTTGGTCGCGCCGACGGTCAGCGTGCTGGTCTTGTTGCCGACCGCCGCGGGGTTGAACGTGATCGGCAGGGTGGCGGTGCCGCCGCCGCCGGTGATGGTGCCGCTGAGCACGCCGACCGAGAAGTCGGTCATGTTGGTAAGCGCGGTCGTGAGCTGCGCGGCGGTGACGTCGAGATCGCCGTCGTTCTGGATCGTCAACGTGCGGGTCTCGGGCGTCCCGCCGTTGTGGCGCTGTGGGTTGAAGTTGACGGTGAGCTGCGTGATCGTGAGCACCGACGCCAGCCCGTCGCCGTCGACGGTGAACGAGGGATCCGGCGACCCGGACCAGTTCGCGGTGACAGCGCAGCCCGACAGCGCGGCCCGCGACGTCGGCGTGAAGATCACGTCGACCGTCACCGAGCCGTCGGTCGAGCCCACGCGCATGGGGACCATCACCATCGGCCCCCCCACGAACGTCACGGTGCCGCCGCAGGCGCCGTTGGCGGCCAGCGTGACGGCGACGTTGTTCATGTTGTCGTCGTTGGTGATCGTGACCGTCTGGGCCGTGCTGGCGGCGCCGACGTTGACCTGACCAAAGTCCAGCCCGGTTGGCGCCACCGCGATCGCGGCGTTGGCCTCCCGCGCCGACCACCCGAGCATCCCGAGACCGACGACCATCAATACAGCAAGACGAGAACCGCGCATGTAGGCTCCGAAGGTTCGCCGCCCGGCCCCCAGGCCAAGCTGCGTCCAAAAATGGTACCCCGCCCCGCGGCGTGATCGGAAGGGCCGGGGAGGCCCGTGTGACGGACCTAACCCCGGGAAGCGGTTCAGGAACTCGGCGGGCAATCAGGCTTTTGCTGATGCGTTTCTGTGCTACGGTGCGCCTCGGATGATCGGGACGTTGTTCGGTAGCTACCGAGTCGTCGGCGTCATCGGCGGAGGCGGCATGGGGACGATCTACCGCGCCGAGCACACGCTGATCGGGCGCCCCGCAGCGGTGAAGGTGTTGAACCCCGAGTACGCGCGCGATCGCGCCGTGGTCACCCGCTTCTTCAACGAGGCGCGCGCTGCCACCGCGATCCAGCACCCCGGCATCGTTGAGGTCTTCGACTTCGGCTACCAGCCGGATGGCACCGCGTTCATCGTCATGGAGTTCCTCCAGGGCGAGAGCCTCGCGGGACGGCTCGCCGGGCGCGGCACCCTGTCCGAGACCGAGGCGTTCGCGATCGCTCGAGGCATCGCGACGGCGCTCGGCGCCGCCCACGCCCGCGGCATCGTCCACCGCGACATCAAGCCCGACAACGTCTTCTTGGTGCCCGAGCCCGAGGCCGCCAGCGGCGAGCGCGTGAAGCTGCTCGACTTCGGCATCGCCAAGCTCACCGACGAAGCGACCAGCAGCTGGTCCCATACGCGGACCGGCACGGTCCTCGGCACGCCGTCGTACATGGCGCCTGAACAGTGCGCAGGCGCGGGCAACGTCGACCACCGCGCCGATCTCTACTCGCTCGGTTGCATCATGTTTGAGATGCTCGCGGGGAGGCCACCGTTCGTCGCCGCCGGCGTGGGAGAGGTGCTCGGAGCGCATCAGTTCGTGCCTGCCCCTCGGCTGCGCGACCACGCGCCAGGCGCGTCGCGCGAGGCCGACGAGTTGGTGGCAGCGTTGCTGGCCAAGCGCCCCGACGAGCGGGTTCCGACGGCGACCGAGTTGGTGCGCCTGCTCGGGGCGCGCGCAGGCATCAAGGCCACGGGCAGCCACCACCACGTGGCGGTTGGCGCCGTCGGCGAGATCGCATCGACCACTACGCTCGGGGGGGCGGCATCGGCGGTGCCCACGAACGCCGGCGCGTCGCGCGGCGCCCGCTGGCCCATCGTCGCCGCTGCCGCCTTGGCGCTCGGGGGCGGCGCCCTCGCATTGGTGTTGTTCCGCAGCTCCTCGTCCGCGTCGAACTCGACCGCGGCGGTTCCCTCCCCGCCCGCCGCGGTCGTCGATGCCGGGCCGCAGTCACCGAGCCCCGCCGCGGGCGTGGCCGTGCTTGATGCGGGCCTGGTCGATGCCGGGCCCGTCGACGCCATCGCCGTCGACGCCGGCGCGATCGACGCCGCGGAGCGGGCTCGCCCATCCGGTGGTCGGCGGCCGAAGCCGGGCTTGGCGTCGCCGCCGCCGCAGCCGTCGCCACCCGAGCTCATCGAGGATCTGTGAAGCGCATCGCGTCTGTGATCATCGCGAGTGGTCTGCTGGCGGTCGTCGGCATACCCGCAACTCGCGCGCAGCCTTCCCCAACCGACCCCGTCGCCGATTCGCCGGCCAAGCTGACCGGGCTCGCCACACTGAAGCGTGCGAGTGCGCTGCGCGACAACCTGCTTGGCGGCTGGGACAAGGTGGTCGTGCTCGGTTGGAACTTCGAGCCGGGCATCGGCGAAAGCATCGCGGTGAT
>Ga0073899_10001389_pt1 | contig 22135 bp, 18 predicted proteins | sample KloWWTmetaKNB5Ph_FD_88975 | JGI IMG/M metagenome (GOLD analysis project Ga0073899, IMG submission 88975) | Active sludge microbial communities from Klosterneuburg, Austria, studying microevolution and ecology of nitrifiers - Klosterneuburg... | ecosystem: Engineered > WWTP > Aerobic digester >... | reverse complement strand
CTGCGAGGCCGCACGAAACTCGAACGCGCCGTGTCCCTCATCAAGTCTCATCAAGCGTTCTACCTGCCCCCGGAGGTCGGCGGAATCATCGGGCAGCTACGAGCGGGCGAGCGGACGCCCGTGTTCTTTCTGGGTACCACGTGGGAGCGCTACACGTGGTACCTGCGCCTTCCCTGCGAGATCGAGTCGAGCTGGTCCGGCATCGTGCGCCTCGAGTGCTCGCCGGACCTCGCTCCCGCAGAGGCGCTCTCCCTGGCCAACCAGGCACAGCGCGTCCTCCCCGCCTACGCCTCCGAACCACACAAGGACTCGCGCGCCCCGCAGAACCTCTACCCCATCGGCGGTCTGGAGAGGCAGCTTCGCCATCGCCTGGGCGACCCCGGGTTGCTGTGGCGATCGTTGCGAGTCGCCGCACGTCGTCCGGGCATCGCGGACGACCGGGGAGACCGACCGCAGCCGCCGGTCTAGCTGCCGACCCCCACCCACAGACCGTCCCGGGCGCGGGTCATGCCGACGTAGAGCTCGCGTCGCGTGAGATCCCAGCGCTCGTGCTCGGTGTCGGACGGGGGCGGCTCGAGGGCCGTCTGGTCACGACGGATGTCGGGAATGAGCACCTGCTTGAACTCCAGCCCTTTCGCGCGCTTGATGGTGCCCACCTTGACCGCGGCGACGGGAGTGCCGTCGTATTCGTCCAGCCGGATCACGGGGACTCCGGCCCGCCTCAGGGCGTTAGCAGCCGATGCCGCCGCCCTGCGAGTCAGGCACAGCACCGCGACATCGCCCAGCCCCGTGTCGATGCCCTTGGTGACCGAGGTGATGCGCTCGATCATCTTCGCGTTCAGCTCCGGCCGACGATCGAACCTGGCGATGACCGGCTCCGGACCGCTTCTCGGCACGCTGGACGGCACATCGCCGCGGGCGACGACCCCCTCGATGTCGGGGTACTCGTCCCCGTCCACCAACCGCTGCGCGAAGGACACGATCTGGCCCGTGTTCCGGTAGTTGACGTCGAACACCACCCCACGGGTCGCCACGGAGACACCGGCCTCGGCGAGGGAGTACCCGCCGGGGTAGATCGACTGCTGACCGTCTCCGATGAGCGTCAAGCCGTCCGGGTCGTCGCCGACCAGCGAATGCAGCATGCGCACCATCGCGCACGAGAGGTCCTGAGCCTCGTCCACCAGCACCGACGAGTAGACCCCCCGCATCGGCTCACGACGCAACTCCGCCTCGGCAAGCAGGATCACGTCGGCGTAGTCGTGCACGCGGCGACGACGCAACTCCCCGTCGTAAGCCTCGTAGAGATCCCACACCGCGCGCCGGCCGTTCAAGTCGAGGCGATGGCGGCGTCCGGTTCGGCTCAGGTCGGCATAGGCCTCCCAGGTCGTGATGCCACGGCCCTTCAGCACGTACCGGATCTCGTCGCTCCAATAGCGTTGATCGAGGCGGCCCAGCGACGATCCGGCGCCGACGCGCTCCCAGGCCAGCGCGAAGGCCTCGGCGCTCTGTGACGGCTCGAGACGGAGGTCGACCCCGCGCTCCAGGAGGGTCCTCCGCGCAAAGGCGTGGATGCCGCAGAAGTCGACCCGGTCGACCGTCTCGGGTGCGAGTCTCGTCAGAAGCGCACCCAAGACGTCCGGCAACGTCCGGATGAACGTCGTCACCAGCACGCGGCCCGGTTTCGTTCGTGCCAGGTGGGCCGCGCGATGCAGTCCGACCACCGTCTTGCCCGTCCCTGCGGGTCCTCTGATGCGCGAGGGTCCGTTGAACGTGCGTCGCACGACCTTGGCCTGGCTCGGATGGAGGAACGACATCCACTCCTCGATCGGCTGCGCCAGCACGGCTTGCAGCAGCGCGTCGCCGACATCGTCGTGGGTCAGCAGCGCGTCTCCGACTTCGTCCGGGGTCAGCACCGCGTCCGGTGGCTCAGCGGGCCGGTGGGCCGGGACGAGCGGCTCGGGGACGGTGGCTACGACGGGGGCCGGGGGTGCGGCTTGCGGAAAGAACGCGAGGGCGCGAGCCATCACCACATCGACCTGGGACGGGGTGAGGCGCTGACCGTGGGACGCGATGGCGCGCAGGGCGTCCCGCTCCCCCACCAGGCGGAGGCCTCGCACCGAGGCGTCGATGCCGGCCCTCCCGGCGAGAACGACCAGGGCTCGCACCTCGCCCGGCGCCAGCCCCACCTCCGCCAGCTCCGCCTGGGTGTCGGCCACCAGGTCGACCAGGCTGAGCAGGTCGTCGGTGACGTCGGCGTCGCCGCGGTAGACGCGTCCCTCGTCGACCGCCACCTCGGACCACGCCTTCGTGTCGACGATGAAGACCCCGCCCGGGCCGATTACGATCAGGTCGATCTGGGCTCGCCGTGTTCCCGGCCAGCGCCGATCGGCGAGCAGGAAGTACCCCAGGCCGGAGAGGGGAGCCAACGTACGGGCCGTGGCCCTCTCGGTGACCTCCGCCAGGCCGAACCGCCGGGCGGCTGCACGGGCCTCGGCCGCCGCCCGATCGTGGGCTTCGGCAAGAGCGACCTGGCGTCGAGCCTCGGCGCCCGCGGAGTCACCGGCCACCACGAGGCGGCCCCCCGTCGCAGCACCTGGACCACACCGTTCGAACTCCTCGCATCGCGCGCCGACTCCCTCTGCACCCTACGGGGTCGGGTCGCGCGGGTCGTACCTGCCCCTCGGCCGGCAAGGTCCCACTGACCGAACGCGTCTGCGCGACCGGTCACCGACCACCGAGCACGTCCAGGGCCCGGTGGCCGTCCCGGTCTGGGCGTCAAGGTGGCCCTGGACCCCGCGTGACCCACCTCGGCGCCGGGCCGGGGTTCGTCCCTCCGACGCCGACGGCCGGGGCGGTCCGGGCAACGCGACCTGGCCGTCGCCGGCCCATCGCGTGACGCGCCGGACCCGAGGGGTCGAGCCTCGATAGCGTGGGGTCATGACTGGCCTCGCCACCTACCGCGATCGCTTCGCAGCCGCCCTCGTCGACACCGCCCCCGCACCCCACGAGCCGCCACGGTCGTGGCGCACGTCCGAGCCCTGGCGCCACTCGCTGAACGGCACGTGGCGCTTCCTGCTGTCCGCCGGACCTGCGTCCGCGCCGACCGGCGCCGAACAGCCCGCTTTCGACGATAGTGCCTGGGACCAGGTGCCCGTACCTTCGCACTGGGTGCTCGACCCGGACCGCCGCTGGGGACTGCCGATCTACACGAACGTGCAGATGCCGATCCCGTTCGACCCCCCGTTCGTCCCGGACGACAACCCGACCGGCGACTATCGGCTCACCTTCGACCGTCCGGGCTCCTGGGACGTGCCCGACGGGTCCGGGGTCGCGGTGGAGCGAGTGCTGCTGAGGTTCGACGGCGTGGAGTCGTTCGCCACCGTGAGCCTCAACGGGGTGGAGGTGGGGATGCTGCGCGGCTCGCGCCTCCCGAGCGAGATCGACGTCACCCAGCACCTCCGCGCGGCCGGGAACGTGCTGCACCTGCGAGTGGCGCAGTGGTCGGCGCAGACCTGGGTCGAGGACCAGGACCAGTGGTGGCTGCCTGGCATCTTCCGCGACGTCGCCCTCGTCGGACGCCCGGCAGGCGGCATCGACGACGTGTGGCTGCGGGCGTCCTACGACCACGAGACGGGCGAGGGGAGGCTCGACCCGGAGGTGCGCGCCGGAGCGGCATCGTTCCCCGTCACGCTGCGCCTGCCCGAGCTGGGCGTCCAGGTGAGATGGGAGGAACCGGCCGACGTCGGTCCGGTCGATCTCGGTCCGGTGGAGCCGTGGAGCGCCGACGTCCCCCGCCTGTACGACGCCGTCGTCGAGAACGCGTCCGAAGCGGTGGAGCTCCGGGTTGGCTTCCGCACGGTCGAGATCCGGGGCCGTGAGTGGCTCGTCAACGGCCGGAGGCTCCGGCTGCGGGGCGTCAACCGCCACGAGTACCACCCTGTGCTCGGGCGGGTCTTCGACGAGGACGCGGCCCGCGAGGGACTCCTGCTCATGAAGCGGAGCAACCTCAACGCCGTCCGCACGAGTCACTACCCCCCGCATCCCCGACTGCTCGACCTCGCCGACGAGCTGGGGTTCTGGGTGATCGACGAGTGCGACCTGGAGACGCATGCCTTCGAGCGGCACGGCTGGGAGGGCAACCCGACCGACTCGCCGCAGTGGCGCGACGCCCTGGTCGATCGCATGCAGCGCATGGTCGAGCGCGACAAGAACCACCCGTGCGTGGTGGCGTGGTCGCTGGGCAACGAGGCGGGGACGGGCGCCAACCTGGCCGCGATGGCCACGGCCGCGCGCCGTCGCGACCCGAGTCGCCCGATCCACTACGAGGGCGACTACGAGGGCGCGTACACCGACGTCGTCTCGCGCATGTACACCCCGCTGGTGGGCATGCGCGACATGGCCGACGGGCTCGGCCAGGCGCTGACCCCTCGTCCCGCGCAGGCCGTCCGGCTGACGGACCGCCCGATGATGCTCTGCGAGTACGCGCACGCGATGGGCAACGGACCCGGCGCACTGGCCGAGTACGAGGAGGCCTTCTCGACCCTCCCCGGCTGGCACGGCGGGTTCGTGTGGGAGTGGCGCGATCACGGCCTCCCGGCCCGGACCGCCGTCGGGGTCGCCTTCACGGGGTACGGAGGCGACTTCGGCGAGGTGCTCCACGACGGCAGCTTCGTGATGGACGGCCTGGTGTTGAGCGACGGCACGGCCTCCCCGGGACTCGTCGAGGTGGCCGCCACCGGGACGCCGGTGGCCGTCGGTTTCGCCGACGGGCGGATCACGGTCGGCAATCTGCACCACGCGCGTGACCTCACCCACCTCGCGTTCACCTGGTCCTGGAGCGTCGACGGCCAGGTCCGCGGGGACGGGACCCTTGCGGTGCCCGACGTCCCTGCCGGGACGGTGGCCGAGGTGGCGATGCCCGACCTTCCGACGGACGCGGTGACGTCCGCCGACTCGTGGCTCACCGTGACCGCGGCCCTGGCGGCCGACCAGCCGTGGGCCGGCACCGGTCATGTCGTCACCCGACGCCAGGTACGACTCGATCGCGCGCCGGCACCCCTCGTGCCCGCGGCCACGGCGGCGCCGGGGTTCGCGTCGCGAGACGGGGCGGACGTTCGCAGCGTGACCGTCGGGGCCGTGGAGCTCGACCGCAGTTCGGGTCGGGTGCTGCGGATCGGGAGGGCCCCCGTGGCCGCCTCCGGCGTCGAGCTGTGGCGCGCGCCCACCGAGAACGACTCCCTGAGCGGGTCCGGGTCGTACGAACTGGGCGACCCCGAGGCCACGGGAGGGTTCGGAGTGCCCGGTCCGTCGTCGGCCGAACGGTGGCGCCGGGCGGGGCTCGATCGGCTCGTCACCCGGACGACGGCGGCCGGACTCGACGGCGACGACTACGTCGTGGCACAACGTCTGCTGCCTGCCCAGGGCCGGCACGGCGCCGCGGTGGAGTACCGCTGGCGCACCGTCGGCGACGACGCTGCGTGCCTGGTGCACGTCGCTCCGATCCAGGGCAGGACGGCCGGCATCACGTGGCCGCGGATCGGCTACCGGCTGACGTTGCCGTCGGCCTACGAGCGGGCGTCCTGGTACGGCACGGGTCCGGGCGAGGCCTACCCCGACTCCCGGCTGGCGTCGCTGGTCGGGTGCTACGACGCCACGGTCGACGACCTCGCCTTCCCCTACGCCGTTCCCCAGGAGACCGGCCATCGACCGGCCCTCCGACGGCTGACCCTGACCGGTGACGGGGTGCCGACACTGACGGTGACCGCCTACGGGCCCCACCTGCCCGGCTTCTCGCTGCTGAGGCACGACGCCTCGGAGCTCACCCGAGCAAGCCACCGTCACGAACTGCCGTCCAGCACCGGTGTGCACCTGTACCTGGACGCCTTCGTGCACGGGCTCGGGACTCGCTCGTGCGGCCCCGACGTGCTCCCCCGCTACCAGCTGTGGCCTCGCGAAGCCGTCTTCGGGTTCCGCCTGGCGGTGGGCTGACGCCCGACCGCACCCCGCCGGACCGCCCGCTGGAGTCGAACCTCACCGCTGGAGCCGTGCGCGGCTCCAGCGATGGCTTTCGGCTCGATCGGGCAGCGGGCAGACAGCGGCTGCCCCCGGTCTCGGTCGGGACGGAGAGTCAGGTGATGACGTACGGGTCGCCACCGGGCACGTGCCTCGCCCAGCCTGGGTCGCCGTGATGCACCATGCCGCGCCAGGCCGCGTAGAGCGCCGCGCGGGCGCTCGAGACGTCGACCCCGGGTGCCCCGCCTGCGCCGAGCATGATCATGCCCTCGGCCCCGTGGAACGCTCCGAACGCCGCGCCGAGGGGCGCCGCGGCCAGCACGAGCCGCCACACCGGACCGCCGGCGGCAGCCTGGTGATCGGCGAGCTCGTCGCAGCGATGGACGTAGATGGCGTCACCGAGGAAGGCCGCACGGATGTCGCTCAGCGAGGCCGCCTCGCCCAGCCGGGAGCGATAGGAGCGCAGTGCGACGGCAGCATCCTCATGCACCAGCGCCAGTTCCGCGAGCAGGTCCGACTCGGACGCCGGCGCGAACGAGGGCGCCAGAGCCTGCAGCTTCATCTCGTCGGCGTTGCTTCCCACGAGGAGCGGCAACCCCGCCAGATCACCGCGTTCGGCGACCGCCATCGGGTACTCCGGGATGACGCGGCCGTCGAGCACGAGCCCCCAGGCCTGCGCGCGCAGGTTGCGGTTGCCGAAGTCGCCCGTCACACACGCCACCTGCGCAGCCAGGATGCGGTCGACGGGCAGGGTCGTCACACGGCCCAGATCGGTGGGGGCGACCCCCGCGGCCTCGAGGAAGGTCGCCGCGAAGGCTGCAGCATGATCGCGAGGGAAGGTACGCCAGGTGCTCCCCGAGTGCAGGACGGCTCCGTGAACGAGCGCCCTGGCGTCCGGTCGTGACAGGAGAGCGCCGATCGAGAACGCACCGGCCGAGGCCCCGCCCACGGTGACACGACCGGGGTCGCCGCCGAACGCCGCGATGTTGTCACGGACCCAGTGCAGGGCGAGCAACTGGTCCTGCAGCCCGAGGTTGGCTGCGTCGGCCCAGTCGGGGTCGAGGTCGCCGAACCAGGCGTAGCCGAGAGCGCCGACCCGATAGCCGAGGGTGACCACGACCGCGTCCAGTTCGTTCGCGAACAGGTCGCCTCGGGTGCTGGGCGGGGTCGCCGAACCGCCCTCGAAGCCGCCACCGAAGATCCACACGAACACGGGCAGCCCACCCGCCCCGCCGGCGGGCAGCGGGGAACCATGCCGCGCCGGAACCCAGACGTTCAGGTAGAGGCAGTCCTCGGAGGGTTCGGGAAGGATGACGGGGGGCTGCGCCGCAGCGCTGACACGCAGCATCGACCGGAACGCCGCCATCATCTCGGCCTGGTCGGCCTGCGGTGGCGGCGCCGCGTAGGCCGTTGCCGGCACCACTCCGCTCCACTGCGGCGGCGGCACGGGGGGCCGGAACCGGAGGCCAGCCACGGGAGGTGCGGCGTACGGGATCCCTGCCCACTCCAGCGTGCCGTCCGGCAGCCGGTGTCCCTGCACCTTGCCCGGTTCGATCCCCACCACCAGGTCGTCGTTCATCGCCGCTCCCCCCACCCTGCCGACGGGTGACACGCTAGTGCGTCGCCGTGCGTCGGCACGTGCGACTCAGGCTTCGGCAGGTCGTGGGCCTCAGGGTCTCGGGCCGGTGAGACCACGTGGACCGGGCCGAGCATCACCCTCAGCTGACCCCGAGGAGGCCGCCGGGGACTCACTCCGCCGCACCCGTGATCGGCGTAGCCCGCACGAGCCCCGAGAGCCGGAACTGGGTCGGGGGGCGGTCACTCGGTCAGCAGGGCGTCCATCTGGCCCATCGCCCCGCGCAGCCCCTCTTCCATCCCCATGTCGAGCACCTGCTGGAGGTCGGCGCTGGAGGCGAAGGTGGTGACACTGGTCACGATCGTCCGGTCGCTCTCCTGGGTGAAGACCAACCTCATGGCCGAGGCGGGCAGGTCGGCGTTGACCTCGCCGTCCTCGTCGGCGAAGTGGTCCACCGCCTCGATCAGGTGCTGGGGGTCGACCGCGGTGACGTGCCACAGACCGTGGTAGCGCTCCCCCTCCGGGCTGGTCATGTAGTAGCGAACCCGGCCACCAGCCTCGAGCGCGTGCTCGGTGACGGTCGCCGGATGGGTCGGCGGGCCCCACCAGCGCTCGAGCTTGCGCGGATCGGCGTAGAGGTCCCACACCCTCGCCACCGGGGCGTCGAAGGACGCGGTGACGGTGAGCGTACGAGCGTCGAGGTTCTTGATCACATCAGTGACGGCCATCGGGGGTCTCCCTGTCATCGTGGGCGAGCAGCTCGCCCATACGGTCGAAGCGCCCTCGCCAGGTCGACTCGAGCGTGTCAAGCTCGGCTCTCACGAGCTCGAGCGTGGTGGTGCCGGCCTTGACCAGCTGTTCTCGTCCCGATCTGGTCTTGGTGACCAGTCCGGCTGCTTCCAGCACCGCGACGTGCTTCTGAACCGCGGCGAAGCTCATGGCGTAGGCCCGTGCGAGCGTGGAGACCGACAAGGCAACGTCGGCGGTGCGCCGCACGATGTCTCGCCGCGTGGGATCCGACAAGGCGCGGAAGGCCAGGTCCGTGCGGTTCGGCGAGTTATCTATAACCATATGGTTGTAGGTTACTGGCAGCCGCTCCTCTGGTCAACCCCCCGCGCCGCGGCTCGCGTCACCGCGGCTTCCGCACCAGTCGCCACCTCCCGTCGTCGGTCGGCAAGGCAAGTCCCCTCATCTCCAGCACGGTCAGGGCGGCCATGCACTCGCGAACGTTGACCCGAGCGTCATAGGCCAACTCGTCGACCGACCTGGCCGATCGTGCCGGGAAGGCCTCGTGAACAGCCTTCTGGCCCGGCGAAAGGCCGTCGATCGGGAGCGTCGGAGTCTCTGGCCGAGGGGCCGGGTCGCCGAGTGGCGCCAGCGCCTCCAGGATGTGCGCCGCGCAGGTCACGAGGGTCGCCTCGCCTTCGCGGATCAGCTGGTTGGGGGTCTCGGACTGCGACGACGTGACGGCTCCGGGCACCGCCAGCACCTGTCGCTGCAGTGAGTGCGCCCACGCCACCGTGTTGCGGGCTCCGCTCCGCACCTGCGCCTCGACCACGACGGTCGCCTGCCCGAGGGCGGCGATGAGGCGGTTGCGCGCGAGAAACCGCACGCGGGACGGTCGTTGGTTCGGCGGGTTCTCCGACACCAGGAGGAACTCGTCGCGAACGCGTTCGAGCAGCGGTGCGTTGCCGCTCGGGTAGACCTCGTCGAGCCCGCCGGCCATGACCGCGATGGTGGCGCCGTCGGTGCTCAAGGCCCCTCGGTGAGCAGCCGCGTCGATGCCGTAGGCTCCGCCCGACACCACCGTGACACCACGCTCGGCCACACCGGCCGACAGGTCCACGGTCACGACGTCGCCGGTGGCCGTGGAGGAACGCGACCCCACCATGGCCACGGACCTCGTCGTCAGGTCTCGGAGGTTTCCCGGCCCCGCGACCCACAGGCCGAGGGGGGCGCCACCGGTCACGTCGCCGACGGGACCCGACCAGGCCAGGTCGTCGACACCGGCCGGCCACTCGGGGTCGCCGGGAACCAGGAACCGCAGGCCGTGCCTGTGCATGTCGCGCTGCATGACGGCCGGGCGATAGCGCCGGGCACGCTCGGCGAGCGCCGAGTCGGCCGAGGTGCGCAACAGGAACGACCACACCTCCACGGGGCCGTAGTCGCGCACCTGCGTGAGGAGCTGCCCCGAGCCCGGTTCGACGACCGAGGCGAGGGCCAGCGTCGCCGCCCTCGTCAGCGTCTCGTCACCCGCCGACGGCGTCATGACCTGGCCCCCTGTTCGCCTCGTCGCAACCCCAGCGCCTCGTAGACGTGGGCGGGAGTGGGCACGTCGACACCGTCGAGATCGGCGAGCGACCATGCCACCTTGAGTACCTTGTCGATGCCCCGCGCCGACAGGGTGCCGCGACGCGACGCCTCGTCGAGGATCTCGGTGCCGTCGGGGATCGGCTGATGGCGTCTCAGGTAGGAGCCCGTCACCTCGCCGTTGGTGCGCCACCGCGTCGCGGCCAGTCGGCGCGCCTGGCGCTCCCGGGCCTCCTGCACCCGCTGCAGCACGACCGCCGACGTCTCGCCGGGCGGAAGGTCCCGCGCGAGGATCGACCGCGTCATGGCCGGCATCCGGATCTGCAGATCGACCCGGTCGAGGACGGGGCCCGAGATCCGGGACGCATAGCGACGAACGGTCATCGGTGTGCAGGTGCACCGGGCTCCTGCCGTGGCGGCGTTGCCGCACGGGCACGGGTTGGCCGCCATGACGAGCTGGAACCGCGCCGGATAGGTGACCGGACCCTCGGAGCGACTCAGGACGATCTCGCCCTTCTCGAGCGGCACCCGCAGGGCGTCGAGCACGGGTGCCGGGAACTCAGGGGCTTCGTCCAGGAAGAGAATGCCGAGATGAGCGAGCGACACCGCTCCCGGGCGCGCCAGCCGCGGCCCACCGCCCACGATCGAGGGAGCCGAGGCGGAGTGATGGGGCGCGGCGTAGGGCGGACGCAGCTCGAGCCGGTCGGACACCACTTTGTCTGCCAGCGACCGCAACGCCATCACCTCCAGCGCCTCGGGCACGGTCAGCTCGGGAAGGATGGTGGGCAGCCGCTCGGCGAGCATCGTCTTGCCGACCCCGGGCGGACCGGACATGAACAGGTGGTGGCGCCCCGCGGCCGCCACCTCCAGCACGCGCTTCGCGTGGTCCTGGCCGACGACCTCGACGAGATCGAGCGTGCGCTGCGACGGGATCGCCGCGGCCCGCGGGACGGCCGGCAGCAGCACCGGACGACCGTGCAGCACCTCGATGACGTCGGCGAGGGTTCCGACGCCCCAGATGGTCAGGGGCTTCACCAGGCTGGCCTCCCCCAGCTGCACGGCCGGCACGATCGCCTGGTCGAAGCCGTGTTCGACGGCCGCCAGCAGTGCCGGCAGGAGACCGCGGACCGCTCGGACCCTGCCGTCGAGTCCCAGTTCTCCCAGCAGGACCGTACGACTCAGCGCTGCCTCGGGCAGGCGCCGGCTCGCATGCGTGTTGAGCACCGCGACGGCGACGCCGAGATCGTAGTGCGACCCCGCCTTCGGCAGCGTGGCAGGAGTGAGGTTGATGGTGACGAACTGGTCGGGCCATTCGAGCTTCTGGCTCGACACGGCGGCTCGGCACCGGTGCTGGCTCTCGGACAGCGCTGCGTCGGGCAGGCCGACGAGTTGGGTGCGGGGATGGCCACCGCCGACCCAGGCCTCGATCTCGACGACGTGACCCGTGAGCCCCATGAGGGCGACGGAGTGAACAGCAGTCATTGGGTCACCCCCCGGGCATGCCGGATCTCGACCGGCCTCCCCGGCCACAGGATGACGCCGATCGTGTCGATGCGCACGCGGTCGCCTCGCACCTGGTGGCTCCGGAGCCACTCCACCGACAGGTGCTGAAGACGGCACACCTTCGCATACGTGACCGCCTCCAGGGGACTCCCCCAGCCCAGTCCGCGCCGGGTCTTCACCTCACAGAAGACGATCGTGCCCAGCCGGCCGGGGCCGGGCTGGAGGGCGACGAGGTCGAGTTCGCCGGAGCGACCGCAGCGCCAATTGCGGTCGAGTACTCGCCAGCCGAGGCTCTGCACGTGAGCCGCGGCAGCGGCCTCGCCGATCGAGCCCGTGCTTCGTCTGGGGTCCATCGGATCCCTCCTCCTGTCGAGATGACAGGAGGGGAGATGGGACGCTCAGGTCGTCGGTGGCACCTCGCTGCCACAGCTGTGGACGACGAGCACGCTCTCCACAGATCGTGACCGAACCTCACACCACCACGGGGCAGCGAGCGGGCACGGCGGCCTCGGCCTCGGCTACTTGGAGTCGGGCACCTGGAGCTCGGAGTGCGCGATCTCCTCGATGGACACGTCGCGGAAGGTGAGCACCTTGGCGGACTTCACGAACCGGGCCGGGCGGTACATGTCCCACACCCAGGCATCGCCCATGGAGACCTCGTAGTAGACGTCACCACCCTCGGTGCGCACCTTCAGATCGACCGCGTTGCACAGATAGAAGCGCCGCTCGGTCTCCACCGCGTAGGTGAAGATGCCGACGACGTCCTTGTACTCGCGGTAGAGGGCGAGTTCCAGTTCGCTCTCGTACTGCTCCAGGTCCTCGGTGCTCATAACGCCACCACTCTAGTCGCAGCGCCGCGGCCGACGGTGCGCCGCACGTTCTCGAAGCGCATCCGGTGGATCGGGGACGGCCCCAGCGCGTCCAGGTGCCGCTGGTGCTCGGGCGTGCAATAGCCCTTGTGGCGCGCCAGCTCGTAGTCCGGGTACGTCGCATCGAGGTCGGCCATGATGCGGTCGCGGGTCACCTTCGCGATGATCGACGCCGCCGCGACACACGCCGCCACCTGGTCGCCTTTCCACATGGCCAGTCCGCCCACGCCGAACCCGTCGATCGGGAACCCGTCGGTGAGCACGAAGACCGGGGTGACGTCCAGCCGCCACAGGGCGCGGCGCAGAGCCTGCACGTTGGCCACGTGCATCCCCAGCCTGTCGCACTCGGCCGGCTCGACGACCACCCGGGCCACGGCCAGAGCCTTGGTCATGATCTCGTCGTACAGCCCGTCGCGCTGGCGGGCGGTCAGCAGCTTCGAGTCGCGTAGACCGTCGATCCGACGAGCCTTGGTGTCGGACAGGATGGTGGCGGCTGCCACCAGCGGTCCGGCGCACGCCCCACGCCCCGCCTCGTCCGCACCTGCCACGGGCGACAGACCCGCGCGAGCAAGGGCCCGCTCGTAGGAATACAGGCCCCCGCCGGACCGCACGACCACGGCCACCGTCAGCAGCCCCCTCCCTGGGGCAGCGGCGGGGGATCGGGTGCGGGCACCGGGTCGGGGACGCCGGCGAAGGTGGCGGGCGCGGCGAACGTGGCGGCACGGTCGAAGGGGTAGGCCAGCACCTTGGCCGGACCCTGGATGCTCACGACGAAGGGAAAGGCGTTGTCGCCCTTGGCCGTGGCACCGACGGTGTCGCAGAAGTGGTAGCGCGAGTCGGCGCTCGCGTTGCGGTGATCACCGAGCACGAAGATCCGGCCCGCGGGGACGACGACGTCGAAAGGCATCTCGGACGGCTTCACCGACGTGCCGTCGGGCTTGCGATAGAGGTAGCTCGACTCGTCGAGGGCGAACCCGTTGACGGTGATCCGTCCCTGCACGTCGCAACAGACGACCCGGTCGCCGGGGAGTCCGATCAGCCGCTTGATCAGGTACTGATCCCCTGACGCGGGCAGCACTCCGACGAACTCGAGCGCCCGTTGCACCGCGTTCGCCTCCGGGGCGGGCGGCAACCAGTTCAGCTTGTCCTCGAACACGACGATGTCGCCGCGCTGGTAGCCGACGGCCTTGACGACGAGCACTCGGTCGGAGCGCTGCAGGGTGTTCTCCATCGACTGCGACGGGATCACGAACATCTGGGCGAGGAAGGTCTTGATGAGCGTGGCGATCACCAGGGCGATCACGACGATCAGCACCATCTCGCGGACGCCACCCACTACCCGCCGCAGCAGCGACTGCTGCGCCGGGACTCGCTCGGTCGCGGACCGTGCCACCGCCCGGCGCCGACCGCTCAGAAGTCTCGCTTCTCCTTGATCTTCGCTGCCTTGCCGCGCAGCCCACGCAGGTAGTAGAGCTTCGCGCGGCGCACGTCGCCGCGACGCTCGACCTCGATCTTCTCGATGATCGGGGAGTGCAGCGGGAACGTGCGCTCGACACCGACACCGAAGCTCACCTTGCGAACGGTGAACGCCGACTGCAGGCCGCCGCCGTTGCGGCCGATCACGTTGCCGGCGAACACCTGGATGCGGGCCCGGTTGCCCTCGACCACGCGGACGTGCACCTTGACCGCGTCACCGGGACGGAAGTCGGGAATGTCGTCGCGCAGCGACCGGGCGTCGAGTTCTTGAATGAGCTGGCTCATGATGTGCATCCTCGCCTGGCGCCACAGGTCACCTTCGTGGTTGTCGGAAGTGTTCCCGCCTGCGAACGATCCCCCTGTGGCAGGAGTAGCGGTGCGGGACAACAGCAGCCCATCTTGCCACACCCGCCGGACTGTCGGCCAATCGGACGAGGGTGCGGACTGCCTCGGGGTGGGGCGGGAAGGGACGGCACGAAGCCGCCCGCAGGCACCCGGCTGCGCGGGTGCCTGCGGGCGGTCCGACGGGGTTCAGCGGCCGGCCGCCCCCACGCCTCGGACGGAGGGGTACCTCGCCATGGCGGCCTCGTTGTGAGCCTCGAGGGTGCGCAGGTCGGCCACCAGGGCATTCACCGCGATCTGAGCCACGAGCGAGTCGTAGTGGCGACGCCCACGCTCGGCTGCGGCCCGGCGGTCCGCCTCGGTGTGCAGCACCTGGGTGGTCATGTGGTCGGTGCGCTCGCCGAAGTAGTAGGCGACCGAACTGGACCCGAACGCCGTGTCGATCAGCCGCTGGGCGAAGCCCACCGACGACGGCCGGCGCTCCCCCCAGTAGGCGGTCTCGGGCGTGCCCAGCGGCAGGTCGTCCAACCTGCCGAGCGCGTCGTACGCCGCGGCCGCCATGTCGCCGAAGGGGTCCTCCCCACCGCCGGCGCCGAGGGCGCCCATCAAGCCGCCCTCGGCCTTGGAGAGGACCTCGATCGGATCGACGTAGAGCATCGCGACCTTGTGGGCGTCGAAGATGTCGCGGATCACCGGACCCACGAACATGCCCGCGGGCCCGTGAAGGCTGGTCCAGATGATCCTTCGGAACCCCTGCCGGATCAACGACTCGGCCAACCCGTACAGGTAGTCGATCGACGCCCGGACGCTCAGCTGCGTCGTGCCCCGGCCCATCGCGGTGGCTCCCGCGTAGAGGTACGGGAGGTTGTGCAGCACCAGCGCGTCGGCCTCCTCGGCCAGCTTCAGCGCCAGTGCCTCCGACAGCACGCTCTCGCAGTCCAACGGCCTGCCACCGTGGAGTTCGGTGACGCCACAAGCCACGATGATGACGTCGTTGCGCTCGAGGTAGGTCTCCACCTCGTCGTTGGTGCACTTCGACAGGAACCGCGTCCTCATGCGACGGCCTTCTGGCCCAGATCGTTCAGCTCGACCTTGGCCGTCTCCTTGGCCGACCAGGCCGAGAGGGCGGCGATCACCATGCAGGCGGCGGCGAAGGCGGCCACGGGAACCCAGCCGTTGGCGCCGGGGCGCTGGAGGGAGATCATGATCGCCGGCGCGAAGCCGGCCACGATGAAGCCCAGCTGCGTGCCCAGGGCGGCGCCGGTGTAGCGCACCGAGGTCGGGAACATCTCGGTGTAGAAGGACGCGCCCACGGCATTGGCACCGGTGGCGACCAGCATCATGGCGATCAGGGCCGGCGCGAACAGCAGGACATTCCCGGTGGACAGTGCGGCGAAGAAGACGAAGATCCCGACGGCAGCGCCGAGCATCGAGCCGGCGAACACCGGACGACGGCCGACCTTGTCCGAGAGCCGGGCCCAGAGCGGCTGCGCCACCAGGCCGAGCACACCGATGCCGATGCCGAGCATCAGGTAGACATTGGCCTGAACCCCCACCGTCTTGGTGGCGTACGAGAGCCCGAAGACGTTGATCGCAGACCCGGACACGGCCAGCAGCGAGCAGCCGACGACACGGAGCAGGGCGGGCAGATGGTGCCGGAAGACCTCGGCGACGGGAACGGCGGCAGCCTTCTCGGGCTCGCCCTGGAGCTCGGCGAACGCCTGGGTCTCGGCGACCTGGCGACGGATCCACAGCGCGACGAGCATGAGCGGTCCGGCGGCCAGGAACGGGATGCGCCACGCACCACCCAGCAGCACGTCCTTCGGCAGCGACGTGATCGCGATGAACGCGAGCGAACCGATGAGGGTGCCGAGCGAGGTGCCCTGCATGGTCCAGGACGCGTAGAGCCCGCGCTTGCCGTCGGGGGCATGTTCCACCGACAGCGAGTTCGCGCCCGCCTGCTCACCGCCGGCCGAGAGGCCCTGGGCCAACCTGAGGAGCACGAGCAGGATGGGTGCGGCGATGCCGATCGTGCCGTAAGCCGGCAGACAGCCGATCAGGAAGGTGGCGGCCCCCATGAGCAGCAGCACCCACATCAGCGTGTTGCGGCGTCCGAGCTTGTCGCCGAGGCTGCCGAAGAGGAGTGCGCCGAGGGGACGGGCGACGTAGGCCACACCGAAGGTGCCGAAAGAGGCCAGCAGGCCACCGACCTCACCCAGGGGGGCGAAGAACACCGGTCCGAAGATCAGTGCCGACGCCGTAGCGAACAACGTGAAGTCGTAGTACTCCACGGTGCTGCCCACGAGCGCCGAGACAGCGGCCTTCTTGGCCATCTTGTCGCTCTTGGTCACCACCGTGTCACCGTGCATCGACACTTGCTCCATCTGCTCTCCTTCGAAGAAGTCCGTCCCGGTTTCCGGAACGCGATGAAGCCATGAAACCCCACGCACGATGGGTCGAAAACGGTAGCCAGAGCGGTGTTATCGTTCTCAGTGACCGAGGCGTGGCCACGCACCGCCCGGTGTGCGTTTCTGAAACGTGGCAACGCACGTGCCGCCTTCCTGCCGCCCCGCCGGAGCGGCAGGGCGACACAGCATCCTGGTGATCGTTCACATCGGTGACAACAATCGGCAACCGGGCGGGGCGGCCGGTCGCACGAGAGCAGCGGGAGCGAGGAGACGCGATGGGCGTGACGAGAGCATCGATCAAGGACGTGGCGGCCATGGCCGGGGTCTCGCACCAGACCGTGTCGCGGGTGATCAACCGGCCCGACCTCGTCGCACCCCCCACGCGGGCGCGGGTCGAGCGGGCGATCCGGGCCCTCGGCTTCCACCCGAACGCCTCGGCCCGCGCGCTGCGCACACGGCACACCCACACCGTGGGGGTGCTCGTGGGATCCAACACCGCCTTCGTGGCGATGAACGGTCTGTCGAGCCTGGAGCTGGCCCTGCGCGCGGCGGGTCTGCACATGCTGATGACAGGACTGCACGGCGACGACTTCGCTTCGCTGCAGACGAGTGTCGGCCCCTTGCTGGAGCGGGACGTCGACGCGCTCGTGATCGCCGCCAACCACCGGGCCGCCGCCGATCTGGCCCGGGAGCTGGCGCGCACCCGGACCGTCGTCGCACTGCAACCCGGCGTCTCGGCCGACGACGGCCTGAGCAGCTGCGCGGTCGACTTCGGGGCGGCGGTCCGTGACGTGATCGACCATCTGCATGCCCGCGGCGATCGCGTGCTCGACTTCATCCCCGGCCCCGCCCACTTCACCACGGTCTCGGCACGCACCGAGGCCTGGATCCGGGAGCTCGGCGACAGGCGACTTCCGCTCCGTCCGCTCGTCCCCGTCGCCATGTCGGTGGCCGGCGGGCGCGACGCAGGGCTACGGCTGGTCGCCTACGGGCTGCCCGACGCGGTCTTCTGCGTCAACGACCTGGTGGCGATGGGCGTGCTGCAGGCCTTCCGCGAGCAGGGCGTTCGGGTGCCGGACGACGTGGCCGTGGTGGGCATGGACAACCTCTTCGGCACCGACCAGATCTCGCCGTCGCTCACCACGGTGGAGCAACCCTGGGCCGCTCTCGGCACGACGACGGGCGCCCTCGTGGTGGACGCGCTGGCGGGTCGACCACCGCGGACCGTGCGCCTGAGCGCAACGCTGGTGGTGCGTGATTCGACGGCGGGCAGCAGGTCGGAGGGCGACCGTGGGCAGGCGACCGTGGTGCCGGAAGCCGCCGGCCAAGGGTCGTGACGCAGCGGTGCCGCCCGAGTCCGGCCCGGGCGGCACCAGTGGCGTCTGCGTGTGCGACTACTTGCCGTCGGCCTTGAACAACGCGGCGATGAGGTCGCGGTTGAGCTGAGCGATCGACTCGAGAGGGATCTCCTTCGGGCAGACCGAGGCGCACTCCCCCACGTTGGTGCAGCCGCCGAAGCCGAGCTCGTCGTGACGCGCGATCATCGACTTCACACGCGAGTAGCGCTCCGGCTGGCCCTGGGGCAGCATCGCCAGGTGGGTGATCTTCGCCGAGGTGAAGAGCATGGCGGAGCTGTTCGGACAGGCCGCCACGCACGCGCCGCAACCGATGCACGCCGCATTGTCGAACGCCTTGTCGGCCAGCCGCTTGGGGGCGGGCGTGGCATGGGCGTCGGGTGCGGAGCCGGTGTTGGCGGAGATGAAGCCGCCGGCCTGGATGATCGCGTCGAACGCGGTGCGGTCGACGACGAGATCCTTGATGATCGGGAAGGCACCGGCCCGCCACGGTTCGACGTCGATGACCGCCCCGTCGGCGAAGTTGCGCATGTGCAACTGGCAGGTGGTGGTGGGCACGGGCGACGAGTAGCGTCCGTGTGGCGCGCCGTTGATGACGACGCCACACGCCCCGCAGATGCCTTCGCGACAGTCGTGGTCGAACGCCACCGGGTCGTCGTTGGCCATCGTCAGCTGCTCGTTGAGAAGGTCGAGCATCTCGAGGAAGCTCATCTCCTCCGAGACGTTGTCGACGTGGTAGGTCTTGAGCTCGCCCTTCGCCGTGGCGTTCGCCTGGCGCCAGATCCGCAGGGTGATCTTCACTTGTAGCTCCTCTGCTTGAGCTCGATGAACTTGTACTCCAACGGCTCCTTGTGGAGGACGGGCTTGCCTTCGCCCCCGTACTCCCACGCCGCGACGTAGAGGTACTGGTCGTCGTCGCGCAGGGCCTCGCCGTCCTCGGTCTGGCTCTCTGCCCGGAAGTGCCCGCCGCAGGACTCGCGCCGGTGGAGGGCGTCGATGCACATCAGCTCTCCGAGCTCCAGGAAGTCGGCGACCCGGCCGGCACGCTCGAGGGCCTGGTTGAACTCCTCGTTCTGACCGGTGACCCGCACGTTGCGCCAGTACTCCTCGCGCAGCCCGCGGATCTTCTCGATCGCGATCTGGAGACCCGCCTCGGTGCGCTCCATGCCGCAGTACTCCCACATGATCGTGCCGAGTTCCTTGTGGAAGGAGTCGACCGACCGGTTGCCCTTGATCGACAGGAGCTTGTCGACTCGCTCCTTCACCGAGGCGAGAGCCTCGGTGACGGCCGGGTGCGACTCGTCGATCGTGCCGTGCTTGGTGGCGTCGGCGAGGTAGTCGTTGATGGTGTTCGGCAGCACGAAGTACCCGTCGGCGAGGCCCTGCATGAGCGCCGACGCCCCGAGCCGGTTGGCCCCGTGGTCGGAGAAGTTCGCCTCGCCCGCCACGTACAGGCCCGGGATGTTGCTCTGCAGGTCGTAGTCGACCCACAGACCTCCCATCGTGTAATGCACAGCCGGGTAGATGCGCATGGGCGTCTCGTAGGGGTTGTCGCCCGTGATCTGCTCGTACATGTCGAACAGGTTCCCGTAGGAGGCCTTGACCTTGTCCTTGCCGAGCCGCTTGATGGCGGACGAGAAGTCGAGGTAGACGCCGCGGCGCACCTGACGGGTGGAGCCGTCGAGGGCCCGCTCCGTGACGGCGGGACCGACGCCACGTCCGTCGTCGCACATGTTCTTCGCCTGCCGCGAGGCGATGTCGCGGGGGACGAGGTTGCCGAAGGCCGGGTAGATGCGCTCCAGATAGTAGTCGCGCTGGTCCTCGGGGATCTGGCGCGGGTCCTTGGTGCAGTCGGCGGCGTTCTTCGGCACCCAGATGCGGCCGTCGTTGCGGAGCGACTCCGACATCAGCGTGAGCTTCGACTGGGTCTCGCCGTGAACCGGGATGCACGTCGGGTGGATCTGCGTGTAGCAGGGGTTGCCGAAGTAGGCACCCTTGCGGTGGGCGCGCCACGTGGCCGTGACGTTGCAGCCCATCGCATTGGTGGACAGGAAGAAGACGTTGCCGTAGCCGCCGGTGGCCAGGACGACCGCGTCCCCGAGCCACGACTCGATGGCACCGGTCACCATGTTGCGGGTCACGATGCCGCGTGCGCGACCGTCGGCGATGATCACCTCCACCATCTCGTGGCGGTTGTACATCGTCACCGTGCCGGCGGCGACCTGACGCTCGAGCGCCTGGTAGGCGCCGATCAGCAGCTGCTGGCCCGTCTGGCCGCGAGCGTAGAACGTGCGCTGCACCTGCACTCCGCCGAAGGAGCGGGTGTCGAGGAGTCCGCCGTACTCGCGGGCGAACGGCACCCCCTGCGCCACGCACTGGTCGATGATGGCGGCACTCACCTCGGCGAGCCGGTAGACGTTGGCCTCGCGAGCGCGGTAATCACCGCCCTTGACGGTGTCGTAGAAGAGGCGGTGCACCGAGTCGCCGTCGTTGCGGTAGTTCTTCGCGGCGTTGATGCCGCCCTGGGCCGCGATGGAGTGCGCGCGGCGGGGGCTGTCCTGGTAGCAGAAGTTCAGCACGTTGTAGCCGGCCTCGCCCAGCGTGGCCGCCGCAGCACCGCCTGCCAGGCCGGTACCGACGATGATCACGGTGAGCTTGCGCCGGTTGGCCGGGTTGACGAGCTTGGCCTCGAACTTGCGGGTCGACCACTTCTCCTGAACCGGTCCGGTGGGCGCCTTGGGATCGGAGATCTCGTCGCCGAGTGTGTAGAAGGACAGCGCGGCGTCGGCCTTCGCCTCGGAGATGGTCCGGGTCTCGGTCTCAGTCATCACTTCACCTGTCCAGCCAGCACGGCGATCGGCATGATCATGAAGCCCGCGTAGAGCAGAACGGCCACGAACCAGGCGAGCCCGTTCAGGATCTGGCGGGCCTTGCGGCTCACGTTCGCGCCGAGAGTCGTGAAGGCGCTCCAGAACCCGTGGCGCACGTGCATACACACGGCCACCATCCAGATCGCGTAGGCCGCGACCACCCACCACTGCTTGAAGGAGGCAATCACCATCACGTAGGGGCTCGGTTCGGTCGCGCTGAACCCTGTGGTCACCAGTCGCGCGGTGAACTGCAGGAGGTGGAAGACCAGGAAGCCGGCCAGGAGGACGCCGCCCCAGCGCATGGTGCGCGCGGCGTAGGTCTGGCTCTTGCGAGTCGCCCGGACGTAACGCGAGCCGTGGGCCTGGCGTGCCTTCATCGTCAGCGAGTAGGCCGACCACATGTGCAGCACGATCGCCGCCAACATGACGGCCCGGAAGAGCCAGATGAACCAGCCCTTGGGCATGAACGGGTAGAGCACGTCCTGCTTGAGCCATTCGGCGTAGTGATCGAAGGCCTCGGCTCCGAGGAACATCTTGAGGTTGCCGAACATGTGAACCAGGAGGAAGGCGATCAGAATGAGGCCGGTGACGGCCATCAGGACCTTCTTCGCAACCGTGGATCTCACTGCCCTGGCGTGAACGGAGAGTGTTGTTGTCGCCACGGACCTCACCCTAGCGTCCGGCACTCCCTCAGGTGCGGTGGGGGGTCAGCCGCGTTGCGTGTAGGTACGGCCGGCCACGGGAGCCCCGAGCAACTCCGAGACGGTGACCAGGACGAAGCCCTTCGCCCTCAGCTGGTTGATCAACCCGGGCACCGCGGCGGCCGTCGAGGGGTGAATGTCGTGCATCAGGATGATCGAGCCCGCCTTCGCCCCCGCCACCGCCTTGGCCGTGGTGGTGGCGGCGTTGCGGTTCTGCCAGTCGAGGGTGTCGACGCTCCACAGGATGACCGCCTGGCCGGACGTGCGGCACGCCGCGTCGACGGTGGCGTTGTGGCTGCCGTACGGGGGACGGAAGAGGGTGATCCTGCGTCCCGACAACCTGGTGAGCGTGGCGGTGGCACTGGTGATCTGCGACGAGACCTGGGCCGAGGAGAGCGTGGTGAGGTTCGGGTGGTTCACCGAGTGGTTCCCGATCTCGAACCGCGGGTTCGCCGCGATCGTGGCCACGACCGACGGGTTCGACTGGGCCATCGAACCCAACATGAAGAAGGTGGCGGGGATGTTCTGGCTGTTCAGCGCGTTCACGACCTGCAGGGTCGTGCTGCTGTTCGGACCGTCGTCGAAGGTGAGCGCGACGCAGGCGACCTGGCTGCAGTCGACCCGTCCGCCCGGCTGGGGCCCGGTGACGGGTACGACGGGTGCGGTGGTGGCCGGCTTGGCCGCGGTCGTCGCCTTGGCTGCGGCCTTGGTGG
>Ga0073899_10001388_pt1 | contig 22165 bp, 21 predicted proteins | sample KloWWTmetaKNB5Ph_FD_88975 | JGI IMG/M metagenome (GOLD analysis project Ga0073899, IMG submission 88975) | Active sludge microbial communities from Klosterneuburg, Austria, studying microevolution and ecology of nitrifiers - Klosterneuburg... | ecosystem: Engineered > WWTP > Aerobic digester >... | reverse complement strand
GGCGCCATGGCGGGCCGCGACGTGGTGTACGTGGCGATGCACTGGCGCGGGCACTCCGATCGGATGCAGCAACGGGCCACCTACGACGACGTCGTGGGCGAGGTGGCCGGCGACCTGGGCCGCCGCGCCGAACGGGCCCTGGCCGCGGGCATCCGCAGCGACCGGCTCGTGCTCGACCCGGGGATCGGGTTCGGCAAGACCGCCGACCACAACTGGCAGCTGCTGCGGGCCGTCGAGCAGTTCCAGTCGCTCGGGTTCCCCGTGCTGTGGGGCGTGTCGCGCAAGGGCTTCCTCGCACCCGTCGGTCCGGGCCGGCCGCGCACCCCGCGAGAGCGGGACGTCGCCACCGTCGCCCTCACGTCGCTGCTGGCGGCCCGGGGGGTCTGGGGCGTGCGGGTGCACGCGGTGGCCGACAACGCGGTCGCGGTCGCCGCGGCCACCGCCATGGGAGGGACGCAATGAGCCGGACCATCGTCGCGGGGCTCGGCCCGTGCCGGGGCTGGGACCACATCGATCTCACCGGCATCGAGGTGCGAGCCCGCCACGGCGTGTTCGACTTCGAGAAGGAGCAGTCGCAGCCCTTCGTCGTCGACCTGCGCCTGTGGCTCGACACGACACGGGCCGCCGCCACCGACGACCTCGGCGACTCGCTCGACTACGTCACCGTGGGTGAGGTCGTGGTCGCGGTCGTCCGCGACCGGTGCTACGACCTGATCGAGACCCTGGCCGACGCCGTCGCCGGCGAGGTGCTCGCCCTTCCCGGACCTCACCGGGCAGTGCGCGTCACCGTGCACAAACCCAGGGCGGCGAAGCCGGCCCGAGCCTCGGGTGTGAGCGTGACCGTCACTCGCCGGGTGGCCGACGAGGAGGCCGCCACGTGAGAGTGGTCTATTCGCTGGGCTCGAACCTGGGTGACCGGGAGGCGGCGCTCCGCGGGGCGATCGCCGCGCTGGCCGCCGGCGATCTGCGGCTCGTGGCCGTGTCGCCCGTCTACGAGACCGAACCGTGGGGTGTGGTCGGACATCCGGACTACCTCAACGTGGTCGCCGTCTTCGACGCTCCGGACGACGCCGATCCCCACGACCTGCTGCGGCGCGGGCTGGCGCTGGAGGACGCGGCCGGCCGGGTCCGGCACGGCACCGTCGCCCCACGTCCCCTCGACGTCGACCTGATCGCGGCCGGCGACCGCGTCGTCGTGTCGGACGATCTCGTGCTGCCGCATCCGCGTGCCCACCTCCGGGGCTTCGTGCTCGTGCCGTGGGCCGAGGCCGACCCGTCGGCCGAACTGCCCGGGTACGGACCCGTGAGCCGGCTGGCGGAACAGGTGGGCCGCGCCGGACTCACGGCGCGACCCGACCTGTCGGCCGTCTCGTGAGCACCCCGCCGCTCGAACCGACCCGCCGTCGCACGCTCGCCTGGGCCGCGGCGGTCGGCGCCGCGCTCACCTGGCTGGCGGTGGCGGCGGTCGAGGGGTTCGACCTCGTCGCCCCCGAGGTGCCGTGGACGACCCCTGTGCTGCTGGCCGTGGCCGCCGCCGCCGGGGTGGGTCTCGCTCGGGTGACCTGGGTCAGGCACCACACCCGGGGCCGCGTGGTCGATCCACGGCAGTCGGTCGCCACGCTCGCTCTGGCGCGGGCCATGCTGCTGGCCGGAGCCGCCTTCACCGGGGGCTACCTGGCGTTCGCGCTGTACTTCGCGCCGCGCTGGGAGGCGCCCGCCCCTCGCGCCAGGGTGGTCTACGGGCTCGTCGCCGTCGCCGCGTCCGTCGCCCTCACCGCGGCCGGTTGGGCGCTCGAGTACGCCTGCCGGGTCCCGGACCCCGACGACGGTCCGCCCGGCTCCGACAGCGAGCCCGACACGGACGCCTGATCCCGGGTTCGCGGTCACCAGGTGCTTAGGATGGCGCCGTGGCTTCCCCCATCCGCCGCGAAGGCATGTCGCGGTACCGCACGATCACCATCGCCGTCCTCGTCGTGGGCGGTGCCGTCGCGCTGCTCGCCGGCATCGTCTCCTCCTGGCCCGCCCGCTTCGGCCTGGCCGTCGTGGTGCTCGCCGGCTGGGTCGCCGTCACCTACGCGTGGCGCGAGATCACCGAGACCCGCCTCGCCGGTCACCACGACCTGATGACCGCTCAGCGCCGGGCCTACGAGGCGCTCGTCGCCGAGCGGGCGGGCAACGACACGGTCGTCGCCCTGCTCCGTGACCGGAGCGCCTCACTGACCACCTCCCTGATCGAGCTGCGCGGCGACCTGCTGGTGCGGCAGGCCGAGCTGGGCGAGCGCCGCAGCGAGATCTCGCGGCTCCGTGGCGACAACCAGTCCCTCCGGGTCGACATCCGCACGCTGGTCGAGCGGGTCGACGACCTGTCCGGGCAGATCCGCGTCATGGAGTCGGTCGTCGACGTCGAGCGGGTCGGCGCCGAAGTGCTCTCGCTGCCGCGGCGCCCGATGAAGCATCAGCGCATGCTGTGGTCCGACGACGACGTGTGGAACGACGACGACCTGCCGAGCGTGGTCGACCTGGTGCGGTCGGACGTGGTTGCCCAGGCGACCTCCGACGTGCGCCGGCAGGCCTGAGGCTCGGGGACGCTCGCTGCGACGGCGCGGCTATTTGGCGACGTCGCCCACGACGTACCCGAGTGAGGCGACGACCAGCGGCAGGTCGTCGGCCCTCGTGCCGGGCAGCAGCGACTCCATCGCCGACAGGTTGGCGAAGCTCGGCGTGCGCAGCTTCAGCCGCCACGGCACCTTGTCGCCCCGCGATACGAGGAACCAGCCGGCGTGTCCCAACGGGCCCTCGGTCGCGATGTAGGTCTCGCCTTCGGGGACCCGCACCACCTTGGGGAGGCGGACGCCGACCGGCCCGTCCAGCGAGCCCAGCCGCGCGGCGGCCTGCTCGACGAGACGGGTGGTCGCCGGCACCTCGAGGGCCCATTGCCGCAGTCGTGCCACGGCGTCGCCGGCGGTGCCGACCACGCTCACCGGACGCAGGTCGGCGTAGGCGAGGGAGGGCTGCTGCCGGCGCAGATCCAGGTCGAGACCCGAGGCCCGCGCGGCGGGTCCCGTCACGCCGTGCGCCGCGATCCGCTCCCGCCCGAGAACGGCCACCGACGGCAGCCGGGCGGTCGTGAGCAGGGTGTCGACGGCGTCGGCCACCTGGTCGCAGTCGTGCGCGAGACGGAGAACCTCGTCGACCCAGCCCGACGGGATGTCGTGTGCCAGTCCCCCCAGCCGCACGATCATGGTGTGAACCCGGTTGCCGGTGTAGTCGGCGGTCAGCTCGCGCAGCCGGGCCCTCACCGAGCGGAGCCGCGCGGCGATGCCCGCATCGGCCACCAGCACCTCGGGCACCGCCGACAGGAACGCGAGGTGGCTGCCGAGCCGGGAGACCTCCGCGAGCAGCGTGCGGAGCCACGTGGCCCGCTCGGGCGGCTCGAGGCCGAGTGCCGCCTCCACGACCAGAGCGGCGCCCAGTTCGCCGACGAACGACGCATGCCAGTCGTGCCGGTTGGCCAACGACAGGATCTGCCGGTAGTCGCGCACCTCGCAGAGCTTCTCCACGCACCGGTGGATCGCCCCGGGGCGCACCTCGGCGTCGATCACGATACCGTCGGCCTCGGTGACGACGATCTCGACCAGTCCCGCCTGACTGGGATGCTCGGCACCCAACCTCAGGGCCCGCGCGCCGGGACGCACGAGTGCCCCCAGGGCGTAGGTGACCGACGTCACCCGTCGCGCCGGAAGCGCGACGACTCCCGCACGATGAGCTCCGGGGTGAACTCCACGTGCCGGACCTCGGTCGGCTCGCTCAGCAGGAGATCGACCGCCGTCCAGCCGAGCTGGTGCATCGGCTGCCGCACCGACGTGAGCGGCGTCATGAGCTCGGCCGCGAAGTGGATGTCGTCGTAGCCGATCACGGCGATGTCGTCGGGAATGGCCAGATGGCGCAACCGCAGCTCGCGCATGACGCCGAGGGCGACGATGTCGTTCACGCAGAAGACGGCGGTGACCCCGCTGCCGGCATCCAACAGGGCGGCGATGGCACGTTGGCCCTGGTCGGCATTCATGGGATCGACGGTGCGCTTCACGAGCACGTCGTCGGGCGTCAAGCCGGCTTCGACGACGGCTGCCTCCGCCCCGGCGGCGCGATCGTGGCACTGCTGGATCTCGAGCGGCCCGTTGACGAAGCCGATGCGGCGATGGCCCTGCTCCAGCAGGTGGGCGACGGCCGCCTTCGCCCCGGCCACGTTGTCGACCCCCACCGACGAGACACGGGTGCTGCGCGAGTCGATCAGCACTGCCGGGATACCGAGGCGGGCGAGTTGCCGGAGGCGTTCCTTCGTCGTCGAGAACGGCGTCACCAGCACCCCTCGAACACCCTGCTCGGCGAAGAGGCGGAGGTAGCGGGCCTCACGGTCGGCGTCCTCGTCGGACGAACACAGCATCAGGGTGTGGTCGTCGGTGGCGAGGCGGTCCTCGATGCCGCGGGCCAGCTCGGTGTAAAAGGGGTTGGAGAGGTCCATGAGAATGGCGCCCACCGTCTGCGAACGTCCGGCGCGGAGCTGGCGGGCAGAGGCGTTGCGAACAAAACCGAGTTCGGCCATGGCCGCCTCGACGCGTTCCCTGGTGGCGGTCGCGACCGCGTCCGGACGATTGAGGACGTTCGACACCGTGCCCACCGAAACACCGGCCCGGCGCGCCACGTCCTTCACTCCCGCACGTGCTGCCATCGTCGCCTCCTTCCGGTTCGCACTCTACTCCCCGCCTTGTCGATCCACCGATTGCCCCCCGGGTCGGCGGTTTGCCGGGCGCGCGGCATTCGGCCGGCCCGCTCCCCGAATACAGGCCGTGGGAATCCCGGCTCGCCCCGCTTCCCTTTCATCGACGGGTGGATTGGGTTATTGTCGGAGGCGAGCAATTCAAGCGGCGACGCCGCGTTCGGACACGGCATTCAAGAGAGGTTGAGATGGTACTCAAGACCCAGGTCGTGCTGTTCGACGACGTCGATGGCGGGACGGCAGAGCTCACCGTGCAGTTCGCCCTCGACGGCACTTCCTACGAAATCGACCTGTCCGCCGCCAATGCGGACCAACTGCGCTCGGCCCTGGCACCGTGGATCGGTCACGCGCGCCGGGTGACCCGCAAGGTGAATCCCCGCGCCGCCGCCCGCACCCGCGGCAGTGCCACCGACGTTCGCAAATGGGCACGCGAGCAGGGCCATACGATCTCCGATCGCGGCCGGGTCTCGGCCGAGATCAGGGCTGCCTACGAGGCCGCGCACTGACCTGACCTCTGCCGGCCCGCCCGAGCCCCGGGCGGTCAGGTCGTACGAGCGTCCGTCGGCGTTCCGCTGTGGGCGAACCCGCCCGCCGGGCGGGCGCCGCGGGGAACACAGCCCTCCCTCAGCCGCGTTACGTAGACTGATGCGTGAGTCCGGTTGACCCCGGACCCTGAGAGCCCCGTCCAGGGGCCCGAGGAGGGAAACGAGTTGTCCATGTTCGAGCGGTTCACCGACCGTGCGCGCCGCGTGGTCGTCCTGGCACAGGACGAGGCTCGCATGTTGAACCACAACTACATCGGGACCGAGCACATCCTGCTCGGCCTGATCCATGAGGGCGAAGGCGTGGCCGCGAAGGCCCTGGAGTCGCTCGGGATCTCCCTCGAGGCCGTCCGTGAGCAGGTCGAGGAGATCATCGGTCACGGCCAGCAGGCGCCCACGGGTCACATCCCGTTCACGCCGCGGGCCAAGAAGGTGCTCGAGCTGTCGCTTCGCGAGGCCCTTCAGATCAACCACACCTACATCGGCACCGAGCACATCCTGCTCGGCCTGATCCGTGAGGGCGAGGGGGTGGCGGCCCAGGTGCTCATCAAGCTGGGCGCCGATCTCAACCGCGTCCGCACCCAGGTGCTGCAGCTGCTGTCCGGCTTCCAGACGGGCAAGGAGGCGGCCACCGCCGGAGCTCCCGACGTCGGTCCGTCGCCGGCCACCTCGAAGGTGCTCGACCAGTTCGGACGCAACCTCACCCAGGCCGCGCGCGAGAACAAGCTCGACCCGGTGATCGGGCGCGAGAAGGAGATCACGCGGGTCATGACGGTGCTCTCGCGCCGCACGAAGAACAACCCCGTGCTGATCGGCGAGCCGGGGGTCGGCAAGACCGCCGTCGTCGAGGGCCTGTCGCAGGCCATCGTGCGGGGCGACGTGCCCGAAACGCTGCGCGACAAGCAGATCTACACTCTCGATCTCGGCGCCCTGGTGGCGGGTTCCCGCTACCGCGGCGACTTCGAGGAGCGCCTCAAGAAGGTGCTCGCCGAGATCAAGTCGCGCGGCGACGTGATGCTGTTCATCGACGAGATCCACACCCTGGTCGGTGCCGGAGCAGCCGAGGGGGCCATCGACGCGGCGTCCATCCTCAAGCCGATGCTCGCCCGCGGTGAGCTGCAGACGATCGGTGCCACGACCCTCGACGAGTACCGCAAGCACATCGAGAAGGACGCCGCACTCGAGCGACGGTTCCAGCCGATCCAGGTGGCCGAGCCGTCGATCGCGCTGACCATCGACATCCTGCGAGGCCTGCGCGACCGCTACGAGGCCCACCACCGCATCACGATCACCGACCAGGCGCTCGTGGCCGCGGCGCAGCTCGCCGACCGCTACATCTCCGACCGGTTCCTGCCCGACAAGGCGATCGACCTGATCGACGAGGGCGGCGCCCGGCTGCGCATCCGGCGCATGACGGCCCCGCCCGACCTGCGCGAGTTCGACGAGAAGATCGCGGCCGTTCGCCTCGAGAAGGAGGCAGCGATCGACGCCCAGGACTTCGAGCGTGCCGCCGGCCTGCGCGACCAGGAGAAGAAGCTGCTCACCGCTCGCCAGGAGAAGGAGCAGGCCTGGAAGCTCGGCGATCAGGACGTGGCCAGCGAACTCGACGAGGAGCAGATCGCCGAGGTGCTCAGCTCGGCCACCGGCATCCCGGTGTTCAAGCTGACCGAGGAGGAGTCGGCCCGGCTGCTGCGCATGGAGCAGGAGATCGGCAAGCGCATCATCGGGCAGGCCGACGCCGTGAAGGCGCTGTCGAGGTCGATCCGCCGCACGCGGGCGGGCCTCAAGGATCCCAAGCGGCCGTCCGGCTCGTTCATCTTCGCCGGCCCGTCCGGCGTGGGGAAGACCGAGCTGACCAAGGCGCTGACCGAATTCCTGTTCGGCGACGAGGACGCCCTGATCACCCTCGACATGTCCGAGTACTCGGAGAAGCACACCGCGTCGAGAATGTTCGGGTCACCGCCCGGCTACGTTGGTTACGAGGAGGGCGGTCAGCTCACCGAGAAGGTACGGCGCAAGCCGTTCTCGGTGGTGCTGTTCGACGAGATCGAGAAGGCCCACCCCGACATCTTCAACTCGTTGTTGCAGATCCTCGACGAGGGCCGGCTCACCGATGCCCAGGGCCGCGTGGTGGATTTCAAGAACACGGTCATCGTGATGACGACGAACCTCGGTTCGCGCGACATCAGCAAGGCGGTGAACCTGGGCTTCCAGCGTGGCAACGACGCCGAGACGTCCTACGAGAAGATGAAGGCGAAGGTCTCCGACGAGCTCAAGCAGCATTTCCGTCCGGAGTTCCTGAACCGCGTCGACGAGATCGTCGTGTTCCATCAGCTCACGCAGGCCGAGATCGAAACCATCGTCGACCTGATGGTGGGCCAGATCGAGCTTCGGCTGAAGGATCGCGACATGGGTCTCGCGCTCACGCCGGCCGCCAAGTCGCTGGTCGCCAAGCGCGGCTTCGACCCGATCCTCGGTGCCCGTCCGCTGCGCCGCGCGCTCCAGCGCGACGTCGAGGACGCTCTCGCCGAGAAGATCCTGTTCGGCGAGCTGAAGCCGGGCCAGCTGGTGCTGGTCGACGTGGCCTCCGACGAAGCCGACGCGGAGTCGCCGTTCGTGTTCACCGGCACCGAGCGTCACGTGCCCGAGAACCCGCTGGCGGAACTGGCTGCCGAGTAGCACCGAGCACACCCGCACACCGATGCCCGCCACGCTCGTGGCGGGCATCGCTGTCTCCTGGCGCCGGAGGCAGGCCCTGGGGCCTCGGCACCTGGGCCGGAGTCCGGTTGCAGCCCCCGGGCCGTCCGTCTCGTCCTAGGTTTCATCCATGAGCTCCGACGCCGTGACCGCCGAGACCCCGACCACCATGCGGGCTGTCGTGCTCGACGCGCCGGGCCCACCCGAGGCGCTGCAGCTCCGCGACCGGCCGGTCCCGGTGCCGCAGCCCGGCCAGGTGCTGATCAAGGTGCGGGCCTTCGGGTTGAACCAGTCGGAACGCCACCTGCGCCGGGGGGCAGCCACCGCCGCCACCTTCCCCATCGTTCCCGGGATCGAAGCGGTGGGGATCGTCGAGGCGTGCCCGTCGGCAGTGCTGCGCGTCGGCACCAAGGTCGCCACGATGATGGGAGGCATGGGCCGGTTGTTCGACGGCGGCTACGCCGAGTACACGTGCGTGCCCGAGACTCAGGTGATCCCCTTCCAGAGCGACCTCGACTGGGCCACCGTGGGCGCCGTGCCCGAGATGCTGCAGACGGCGTACGGCTCGCTGACGGTCGGTCTCGACGCCCAGCGGGACCAGACGATCCTGGTGAGAGGGGGCAGCTCGTCGGTGGGGATGGCCATCGCGGCCCTGTCGCGCCGCATGGGGCTGACGATCATCGCGACGACGCGGACGGAGTCGAAGGTGGCGGCCATGGGGGCGGCCGGGGCCGCCCACGTGGTGCTCGACGACGGCGAGATCTTCGACCTGGTGCGCTCGATCGTGCCGGCGGGCGTGCACGGGGCCGTGGAGCTGGTCGGCACCGGGACCCTGCCGGACACGCTGCGGGCGGTGCGCGTGCACGGGACGGTGTGCTTCACCGGCATGCTGTCGGACCAGTGGACGGTGCCCGACTTCTACCCGATCGACTATCTGCCCAACGGCGTCCGGCTCACCGCCTACTCGGGTGAGGCGGCCGACCTGCCGGCCGACGTGCTGCAGACCTTCCTCGACGACGTGGCGGCCGGCCGGACCTCCGTCCCGGTCGCGGGCACCTACCGGTTCGACGACATCGTGCAGGCCCATCGCGACCTCGACGCAGGGGCCCACAGCGGGAAGCTCGTCGTGCTGGTGGGTGAGGACTGACCGGGTGCCGGCGCCCGGACGTCACCGGCGCCTGAGCGCCACCGGAGCGATGCGGGCCAGGTGGGCGGCGAGATGCCCGCGGCGGCGCACGATGTCGAGCAGTCCGAAGCGGTGCATCTGGCTGGCGTTCGCGCCGTGCCGGCGATAGCGCACGTACGGGGTGTCGAGGAACGCGACGCGGCCCAGCATGTCGGCGCAGATGCCGATCCAGCCGTCATGGGTACGGACGGCGCGGGGCACGGGCAGCGCGACGTCGAGCACCTCGCGGCGTACCGCGAGACAGCAGCCCAGGTAGGAGTTCTTGAGGAAGTTGTGCACCACGCCCGGACCGCTGTGGGCGTGGGCGAAGTAGGACTGGTCGGGCACCAGCCCGGTCTCGTCGACGATCACGGCGTCGGTCACGACGCCCATCACGGCCGGATCGGCGAAGGCGCCGACCACCGCCTCGACCTTGCCCGGCAGCCACTCGTCGTCCTGGTCGGACAGGAAGACGAGGTCGTGGGTGGCGCGGGCCAGGACTCGTTCGAAGGTGGGGATGACGCCGGCGTTCACCGCGTTCCGTTCGAGCTTGATCCGGGGGTCGCCGTAGGACTCCACGAGGGTCACGGTGTCGTCGGTGGAGCAGTCGTCCTGCACCAGCAGCTCGTCGCCGGGCATCAGCTGGGCCAGGATGGTGTCGACCTGGGCACGGAGGTGCGCCGACCCGTTGTAGGTGGCCATGCAGACCGAGACGGCAGGCCGTTCACCGGGCTCGAAAGGCGGCCGCGACCGGGGCCGCCACCCGGCCGGCGCCGGTCGGGGTCCGCCGCGGCCGGCCAGCCCGTCGGCCACGCCCCGGACCATGGCCCTCAGCTTCGCCCTCTTGTCGGACTCGAACGCGACCACCTTGCCGGCCCCGAACAGCAGGCCCAGCCACGTGCGGGCGGCCCAGCCGGGCTCGGCCCCGAACGTACCCTCGCGAGCGAGCAGCAGGAAGTTGCGCACCTTGTAGTACTGGCGGTCGGCGGAGTGGTTGGTGGTCACCACGTCGCCGAGCACCGGGACGTGGTGACGGGTCGCGTGGCCGATGGAATGCAGCAGCCCGGCGGCCGGCTCGATCGCGATCGACCAGCCCGACGCCCGCAGCCGGAAGCAGAGGTCCCAGTCGACCAGATCGATGAAGAGCTCCCGCCGGTAGCCCCCCACGTCGCGCAGGGCGGCCACCCGGCACAGCGCCCCGGACGTGAGCACCTTGTCGGTCAGGTACCAGCTGCCCGCCTCGGCGTCGCCCTGGACGAGGCCGGCCCCGTCCTCGTCGTGGATCAGCGGCGCCACGATGGCCACGCGCGGGTCGAGCACGGCGCTGGACCGGGCGAGGATGCCGGCGGTGTCGGCCAACAGGCGGCTGTCCTGGTCGAGGGTCAGCAGCCAGTCGTCGGCGGCCGCGGCGTCGAGTGCCACGGTCAGGGCGCCTGCGACGCCGCTGTTGACCCCGAGCCTGGTGACCGTGGCCCCGAGACTCTCGGCCTCGTCGAGCCGGTCGATGCCCTGGGTGCTGCCGTTGTCGATCACGTGCACCGGGAGGTCGGCGGCGCGCAGGGCCCGGCACAGGTCGGCGAGCGCCGGACCCGGGTCGTAGGCCACGATGGCGGCCCGCACGTGCAGCATGCGCACAGCCTAGTGATGCGCGCGCCCGCCGGTCCGGCGAGCGCTCGCGGCGGGCCGGGTGGTCGTGTGGCGAGTCGTCGGCTCGCCCTCGCGGCAAGGCTGGCAAGATGGCGGCCGTGGCGGTGGTGGGGTTCACGGGGTCCGTACGGCTGTCGGCGACGCCCGCAGAGGCGTACGACTACCTCGTCGTCCCCGGCAACCGGCCGCAGTGGCAGTCGTCGCTGCGCTCGGTCGACGCACCTGACGACGCGCCCCGAGCCGGGCTCCGGTGGCAGGAGACCACGGTGATCGGCGTGTCGCCCCGCATGCAGCTGACCGAGACGGTCCCCGGGCAGGGTTTCACCGAGGTCGGCACCTGGCGGGGCGTGACCGGACGGCTGCGCATCACCTTCGTGCCCACGGCGGACGGCTGCCGCGCCGAGGTGGTCGGCTCGGTGGCAGGACGAGGGGCGTACGCCGTGCTGGCCCAGGTGGCGGGACGCCTGGCCGCGCCCGCCATCGCCTCCGATCTGCGCCGTGCCGGTCGCCTCCTCGAGCGACGCTCCCGCCCCGACTCCGGCCCCGGCCCCGGCCCCGACTCCGGCTACCTCGCCGGCCGTCACGACACCGTCTGCTACGTCAGCCAGTTCTTCCATCCCGAGAACGTCGGGGTGGCGTGCTGGCTGCCCGAGCAGCTGGCCCGCGACGGCTGGGACGTGCGCGTGCTCACCGGCGTCCCCAACTATCCGACGGGCGTGGTGCCCCCGGGCTACGACGCCACTCGCGCCTCGCGGGAGGTGGTGAACGGGCTGCCGGTCAGGCGGACCCCCCTGTACCCGTCCCACGACGACCGCGCCCTGAACCGCATGCTCAACGTCGGGTCGTGGGCGCTCTCGAGCTGCCTCTACGGCAGTCGCGACATCCGGGAGGCGGGGCTCGCGGTGGTGTACTCCTCACCTGTCACGGCCAACCTCGGCCCTATGTGGGCGAGGGTGCGCTTCGGGACTCCCTACGTCACGATGATCCAGGACCTCTGGCCGGACTCCGTGTTCGCCTCCGGGTTCATCTCCGGGGGGCCCGTCCGGCGGGTGGCGGAAGGGGTGCTGGGCGCGTTCGCGAAGCTCTCCTACGCGCTCGCCGCCCACGTCACGGTGCTCTCGCCGTCGATGAAGGACGTGTTGGTGGCGCGGGGGGTGCGGCCCGACAAGATCTCGCTCGTCTACAACTGGGTGGACGAGTCGCTGTTCGCCCCCGGCGCCGCCCCGGACCCCCATCTGCGCGCGGAACTCGGGCTGGACGAGAACGACTTCCTCGTCATGTACGCCGGTGCCATGGGGCAGGCGCAGGGTCTGTCGGTGCTGCTGGAGGGGCTCGCGGGCACCGCCTCGCCGATCCACCTGGTCATGGTGGGCGACGGCATCGACCGCGAGAACCTCGAACGCCGGACGTCCGACCTGGGGCTGGACGCCAGGGTGCACTTCGCCGGCCGCCGTCCGATGGCGCAGATGCCCGGCCTGCTCGCCGCCGCCGACCTGCAGGCGGTGTGTCTCGCCGACACCCCCCTCTTCCGCGTCAACATGCCGAGCAAGGTGCCGTCGTTGCTCGCAGCGGGTCGTCCGGTGCTGGTGATCGCCGCCGGAGATCCCGCCGACGTGGTGGTGCGCTCGGGAGCGGGGTACGCCGCCGATCCGTCCGACCCGAGCGACGTGGCCCGAGCCCTCGACGCGGCGTACGCCGGTCGGGCGGAGCTGCCCGAGATGGGGGCGCGGGGGCGGCACACGTACGAGACGCAGATGTCGGCCGCCATCGGTGGCGCACGGCTCGGCGAGATCCTCCGGACGGCCCGGCGAGGCCGGCCGCGGCGAGACGAAGGAGCGAGATGACCACGACCGAGGCCACCGTCAGCGGCCCGACGGGACTGTACGGCGACGTCGACGCCCCGATCGGCCCGGCCCCGCAGCCCGAAGCCGCGCCGTCGACCGAGCCGGACCCGCTGGCGGGCAAGGTCGTGGCGATCACCGGGGGCACGGGTTCGTTCGGGTCGACCATGGCGCGGCACCTGCTGGCGCACGGGGCGGCCCAGGTCAACGTCCTCAGCCGCGACGAGGCGAAACAGGACGACATGCGCCGGACGTTCGGCGACGACCGGCTGCGACTCTTCATCGGCGACGTGCGAGACCCGCAGTCGTTGGACGCCCCCTTCGAGGGGGCCGACTACGTCTTCCACGCCGCGGCTCTCAAGCAGGTACCCAGCTGCGAGTTCTTCCCGCAGCAGGCGGTGCTCACCAACGTCACGGGCAGTCATCACGTCATCGAGCAGGCAGCGAAGGCGGGCGTGGCCTCGATCGTCGTGCTGTCCACCGACAAGGCCGTCTACCCCGTGAACGCGATGGGCATGTCGAAGGCATTGATGGAGAAGACGGCGCAGGCCTATGCGCGCAACCATCCGGGATCGCCCACGACGATCGCGGTGACCCGCTACGGCAACGTCATGTACTCGCGGGGGTCGGTGATCCCGCTCTTCGTCGAGCAGGTGCGGCAGGGGCGGCCCCTCACGCTCACCGAGCCCACGATGACCCGCTTCCTGATGAGCCTCGACGAGTCGGTCGACCTGGTGCTGCACGCGTTCCGCAACGCGTCCCCCGGTGACCTGTACGTGAAGAAGGCCCCGGCCGCGACCGTGGAGACCCTCGCCCGGGCGGTGGCCTCGCTGCTGGGGAACGACGATCCGGAGATCGCGGTCATCGGAGCGCGCCACGGCGAGAAGATGCACGAGACGCTGCTGTCGGTCGAGGAGATGGTGCGGGCCGACGACCAGGGCGACTACTTCCGCGTGCCGCTCGATGCGCGCGGCCTGCAGTACGAGCTGTACTTCGACGAGGGCGAGCGCCGCATTCCCCGCGACGCCGACTACACGAGCGCCAACACCGTGCAGCTGGACCTCGCCGCGACGAAGGCCCTGCTGCTGACGGTGCCGCAGCTCCGGGAAGTGCTGGCCGGGGGCCCCGTCCCGGAAGGGCGCTCGGGCCGATGAGGGTCGTCGTCACCGGGGCCGACGGCTTTCTCGGCTGGCACGTCAGGGTCCGGTTGCATGCGCTGCGCCCGGACTGGCAGGTCGTCGCGGTCGGGCGTGACGACTGGCCGAACCTGGCAGGCCTGGTGGCGGGCGCCGACGCCGTGCTGCACCTGGCCGGGGTCAACCGGGGATCCGCAGCCGAGGTGCTGCACGGCAACGTGACCCTCGCCACCGACCTCGTGGCGGCGACGCGCAGCGTCCCGGTGACGCCGCTGGTGGTGTACGCCGACTCCGTGCAGGCCGGCAACGGCACCCCGTACGGCACGGGGAAGGCCGCGGCGTCCGACGTGCTCCGGCAGGCCTACGGACCGCGCTACACCGACGTGCTCCTGCCCAACCTCTTCGGGGAGCACGGCAGGCCGGGGTACAACTCCTTCGTGGCCACGTTCGCCCACGACGCGGCCGCCGGTCGCGTGCCCGCCTCGCTGGCCGACCGACCGATTCGGCTGCTGCACGCCCAGGCGGCGGCCGAGGTGCTGATCGACGCGCCGGCGGGAGCCGGCGGGGAGGTCCGCCCCGAGGGGACGGAGACGTCGGTGGCTCAGGTGTGGCACACGTTCCAGCGCTACGCGGCCACCTACCTGCCCTCCGGCGACCTGCCCGACCTGCGCGACGACCTGGGTCGCGACCTGTTCAACACCTTCAGGGCCGCCGCGTGGCCCGGATCGTCCCCGATCCGGCTCGTGCCTCGCTCGGACGACCGGGGCCGGCTCGTCGAGACCGTCCGCTGCCACGGCGCCGGGGGCCAGACCTTCGTCTCCACCACCCACCCCGGCGTGACCCGGGGGGAGCACTTCCACCTCCGCAAGATCGAGCGGTTCGTCGTGCTGGCCGGGGAGGCCCGCATCGCCCTCCGGAGGACGCTCACCGACGAGGTGCTGACCTTCGACGTGACCGGCGACGACCCCGTCGCCATCGACATGCCCACGTTGTGGACGCACAACATCACCGCCACGGGCCCCGGCGTCGTGACCACGCTCTTCTGGACCAACGAGCTCTTCGACCCCGCCGATCCCGACACCTATTGGGAACGAGTCGGGGCCTGAGTCACTGCCCCATCGGCACGGTGTTGAGCAGGAGGAACACCACGAAGAGCCCCAGCCCGATGCCCGCGGGGATCCAGCCGCGCCGGTCGCCCTCCGCCGCAGCCCGGAGGGCATAGCGCACGGACACGAAGGCCGGGATGCCGAAGACCAGCACCGCCAGCAGGGTGGCCGGCAGTCCGATCATCAAGGGAGGCGGCCAGCGGTCGCCCCCCGGTGGATAGCCGAAGGCCGAGGGGATCCCCTCCCCGACTCCGAACGCTGCCAGGAACGACACGGGGAACCCCAGCATCGCCAGCCACGCGTTCCTCACAGAACCCGATCTCACCGACGTCGGCGCGGTCATCGTTCTCGCCTCCTGGTGCCACGGTACTGCGGTCCGGCCGGGCCGGCACGGAATCCGCGCGCCACCGCCGGTCGTTGGCGTGCGTGCGGTGCTCGAACCGGCAGGATGGACGCGTGACCAAGGTGATGACCGTCGTCGGTACCCGCCCCGAGATCATCCGGCTGTCGGCGACGATCAAACGGCTCGATGCGTCGGTCGACCACGTGCTGGTGCATACCGGACAGAACTACGACCCGCTGCTCAACGAGGTGTTCTTCGCCGACCTCGACCTGCGCCCCCCGGACCTGCTGCTGGGGGTGCGGACGGACTCGCTGGGGCTGGTCCTCGCCGACGTGCTGGTGGGCACCGAGCGCGCCATCCTCGCCGAGAAGCCGGACGCGCTGCTGGTGCTGGGCGACACCAACTCCTGCATCGCGGCGGTGATGGCGAAGCGGCTGCGGGTGCCCGTCTACCACATGGAGGCGGGCAACCGATGCTTTGACGAGAACGTGCCCGAGGAGACCAACCGCCGCCTCGTCGACCACGTGGCCGACTTCAACCTCGTCTACACCGAGCACGCCCGGCGCAACCTCCTGGCCGAGGGGCTGCACCCGAGGCGCATCATCAAGACGGGCTCACCGATGCGGGAGGTGCTCGACCAGGCCCGCGAGGCGATCGAGGCCAGCGACGTGCTCGAGCGGCTCGGGCTGCGGGCGGGCGGCTACTTCCTCGTCAGCGCCCATCGCGAGGAGAACGTCGACGCTCCCGAACGCCTGGGCGCCCTACTCGACTGCCTGGAGGCCGTGCACCGGGCCTATCGGCTGCCGATCCTGGTCTCGACGCACCCACGGACCCGCAAGCGGCTGAACGCGCTGGGCAGGTTCCTCGAAGGGGTGACGTTCCACGAGCCGCTGGGCTTCCTCGACTACAACCACCTGCAGACCAAGGCCGCGTGCTGCCTGTCCGACTCGGGCACGATCGCCGAGGAGTCCACCATCCTCGACTTCCCGGCCGTGACCCTGCGCGATGCCATCGAGCGTCCCGAGGCGCTCGATACGGGGTCGATCATGATGACCGGCCTCGATCCGGGCAACGTGATCGAGGCGGTGGGCCTGGCCATGGCCGCGCCCACCCGGGAGATCCCCGACGACTACCGCATCACCAACTGCTCCGAACGCGTGGTCGCCTTCATCCTCTCGACGGTCGGACGCCACAAGCAATGGAGCGGCCTTCGCTGAGGGGACGAGCGGCCTACCGGGCGATGGCCGCGAACGTGTGCAGGATGATGCGCAGGTCGCCGAGCAGCGACCGGGTCCGCACGTAGTCGACGTACAACGCCACCTTGCGGGGCAGGATCACCTCGACGTAGTGCCGCTCGGGGTCGGCGGCGGCCGCGAGCTCGGTCTCCTCGTGACGGAACTCGATGCTGCCCGGGTCGGTGATGCCGGGACGCACCGACAGGATCTCGGGGCGGGCCGCCGCCGGCCACTGGGCGACGTAGCGGGGCACCTCGGGCCGGGGGCCGACGACGGACATGTCGCCGACCAGCACGTTGACGAGCTGGGGGAGCTCGTCGAGCTTGGTCGCACGGAGCACCCGGCCCACGCGGGTGATGCGGTCGTCGGCAGCCGAGGTGACCTCGGGTCCTCCCGTCGACACGCGCATCGACCGGAACTTCAGGATGCGGAACTCCCGTCCGCCCCGGCCGACCCGGACCTGGCGGAACAGCACCGGCCCGGACGGGTCGTCGGCTTTGACGGCCAGGGCTGCGGCGGCGAGGACGGGCGAGGACGCCACCAGTGCCACGGCCGCCGTGAGCAGGTCGAACGCCCGCTTGGCGGCCGCGCCCCCCGCGCGACGTGGCGAGGGACCGGTCATCACACGCTCAGCAGCCGCTGCAGCGCGTCGACCACCCGATCGACGTCGGCGTCGGTCATGCGGGGGTAGATCGGCAGCGAGAACGACCGTGCGAACAGGTCGGTGGCCACCGGGAACTGCTCGGGCGTCAGCCCGTAGGTGTCGCGCCAGTAGGGGTGCAGGTGCAACGGGATGAAGTGCACGCTCGTGCCGATGCCGGCCTCGGTCAGTCCCGCCACCGTCGCGTCACGGTCGAGCGGCGAGTCGTCCCTGACCTGCACCGCGTAGAGGTGCCACGCGTGGGTGTTCGCGCCGGCCGCACCCGGCTGCGGAGCCTCCGGCAGCACCAGGGGCAGCCCGGCCAGACCGGCGGTGTAGGCCTCCGCGATGCGGGCGCGACGCTCGCGCAACTCCTCGGCCCTGGTCAGCTGCACCCGGCCGATGGCGGCCGCGAGATCGGTGAGGTTGTACTTGAAGCCGGGCGCCACGACCTCGTAGAACCACGATCGCTGGGCGACGTCGTTGTAGCGGTTGAAGATGTCGCGCGAGATGCCGTGCAGCCGCATGGTGCGCATCCGATCCGCCAGCGCGGCGTCCGGGGTCACCACCATGCCGCCCTCACCGGTGGTGATCGTCTTGGTGGCGTAGAAGCTGAACACGGTGGCGTCGTGGCCGTGGCCACCCACGATGGTGCCGTCGGACAGGGTGGGGAACGCGTGGGCCGCGTCGTCGACGATGCGCAGCCCGTGGGAGCGGGCCAAGCCCGCCAAGGCAGGCTCGGGAACCGCCCGCCCCGCGAAGTGCACCGGAGCCACCGCCTTGGTTCGTGGCGTCACGGCTGCCGCGGCCGCGTCGAGATCCAGGCACCAGGTACGGGGGTCGACGTCGACGAACACGGGGTCGGCGCCGAGATACCGCACCGCCTCCGCCGTGGCGGTGAACGTCCACGTGGGCACCAGCACCTCGTCGCCGGGACCGATGCCCAGCGCCTCGTAGGCGAGATGGAGGCCCGCGGTGGCCGAGTTCACGGCGACGGCATGCGCCGCGCCCACGTAGTCGGCGAACTCGGTCTCGAACGCTCGCGCACGTGGTCCGGTGGTGAGCCAGCCGCTTCGCAGGCACGAGACAGCGGCGTCGATCTCGGCCTCGCCGATGTCGGGCAGGGCGAACGGAAGCGCTTCCACGTTCGGGAGCCTACTCGGCGCCGCCGCGGTGGTGGCGCCGGTCACCGCGACTCACGGCCCGTCGACTGCGAGAAGGGCTGGGTCGACCGGCAGGGGGTGACGGTCAGGGGGTGACGGTCAGGTCAGCCAGCTCCCACGGCCGGTTCTCGGCCCAGTGCCGGCGCTCCTGCACGGCCCAGGTGTCCCACCACGGCTCGTAGCCGACGTCGCGGGCCAGCGCCCGGACCTTGCGAACCGGCTCGGCGAGGTTCAGCCAGATCCGGACGTGGGCGAGCGGCGCCGAGGCCACCGTGAGCGACCCGCAGCCCTCGACCAGGATCGACCGGCCGGGATCGATCGACACCCACCGCCCGGGCCGCTGCAGCTCCCAGTCCCATCGCCGGTAGCCGGGATCGGCTGCCCGCAGGATGGTGCCGGTGACGGCGGCACTGGCTGCGGCGAGCCCGAACCAGCCGGGATACACGTCGTCGAGGCGCACGACCTGCAACGCCTCGCCGCGAGCCTCCGCCCACGCCGCCGAGATGTCGTCGGCGAGCACCGACTTGCCCGCGCCGGAGCCGCCGTCGGGCAGCAGCACCCCTCTGCCCCCGTGGGGAGCGGCGTGGTCGAGCACGGCACGCACGGCGCCGTCACGCGGGACGGCTGTCGCGGTCACGCGCCCACCAGGTTGAAGGTGCCGGCGGCCACGGACGCGCCGATCGCCGTGAGCGACATCAGGGCCGACACCACCACCACGACGGTGTCGGCTCGTCCGACCGACGACGGACGGGCCCAGGTCCGGGGCGTCGGGGCGCCGAAGCCCCGTGCCTCCATGGCGGTGGCGAGCTTCGACCCCCGCCGGATCGCCAGCACGAGCAGGGCGAAGGCCATCGTGACGAACCGCCGGAGCGCCCCGGTGTCGCCGAGTCCTCGGGCGCGCCGGGCGAGTCCGAGCATGCGCCAGTCGGCGATCATCTCGCCCACGAGCCGGAAGCCCGCCAGAGTACCGAGCACGAAGCGGGCGGGCAGCCGCCAGACCTGCGCGAGGCCGTCCGCCATGTCGGTCGGGTCGACACCGCTGAACAGCAGGATCGACGGCACGCCCAGCGCGAGGACCCGCAGGAATACGGCGCCGGCCAGCTGCAGCGAACCGTCCGTGACGTGGACGAGGTACCAGTCCAGGTGGACGCGGCCGCTCGGCCGGCCGTACAGGGCCATGCTCAGCGAAGCGAGGGGTGCGGCGATCAGCAGGGGCCACGTGCGGTGCAGCACGAAGGCGGGCCGGAAGCCCACCACGAGCGCCATCCCGAACGCCAGGGCCAGCGCGACCCCTCCGCTGACAGGGTCGAGGGTCACGAGCAGGGGCAGGGTGACCAGCACGGCGGCGACGATGCGGGTGACGGGGTTGGCACGGTCGAGCAGGGTCGGCGGCACGTCCAGGGCGACGAGTCTCACGCGGCCACCGCGATGTGGTGTTCGCCGAGGACGTCGACGTAGTCGGCGTCGTGCGTCACGGAGACCACGCTGTTGCCTTCGGCCAGTTGACGCTGCACCAGGGTCACCATGTCGAGCCAGGTCCGACGGTCCTGACCGAACGTGGGCTCGTCCAGGACCAGAAGGCGGGGTCGGGTGGCGAGCACCGTCCCGACGGACAGCCGGCGCTGTTCCCCGCCCGACAGGGTGAACGGGTTCGCCCTCGCGAGCCGGTCCAGGTGCAGCAGCTCGAGCAGCTTGGCGACGACGGCGTCGACCGTGGCGGGCGGCTCCCCCAACGCCCGTAGCCCGATGGCGAGCTCGTCGAAGACCGTGGCCGTGACGAACTGGTGTTCGGGCTGCTGGAACACCGTGCCGATGCGCGTGAGCAGATCGCGGCTCGACCAGTCGCCCGGGTGGGGGCCCCGCCGGGTGGCGAGCGCGGGGGCGACGACCGAGCCGCCCAGCACGGGGAGCAGGCCGGCGAGGGTGAGCGCGAGGGTCGTCTTGCCCGACGCGTTCGGCCCCGTGACCACCGTCGACGTCGCCACGGGCACCGTGACCTCGAGGCCGGTCGCCACGGGGGCCCGCCGGTCGTAGCCGATCGTCAGCGCACGGGCCTCCAGCAGGGGGACCGGGGCGGGCACCTCCGTTCGCCGGACCGCGCCCGCGGGGCGTCCCGGTACCCAGGCGCCGAGATCGGCGAGCATGGCGCCGTGAGCCGCGAACACCCGCCCGGGGGGCCCGTCGGCCACGACACCGCCGCCAGCCGCCAGCACGACCACGCGGTCGACGACCGGCAGCCACGTCTCGATGCGGTGTTCCACCACGACGAGCGTCGAGTCGTGCCGCGCGACGACGCGCTCGACCGCGTCGCGCACCTCCCGGGTGCCCACGGGGTCGAGGTTGGCGGTCGGTTCGTCGAGGAGCAGCACCTCCGGGCGCATCGCGAGCGCCCCGGCGAGCACGAGCCGCTGCTTCTGACCTCCGGAAAGATGGTCGGTGCTGCGGTCAAGCGGAACGTCGAGCCCCACCGCCTCGAGCGCCTCGTGCACGCGGCGCCAGATCTCGTCGCGAGGCGTGCCGAGGTTCTCGAGTCCGAACGCCACGTCGTCGCCCACGCGTGCCAGGACGATCTGCGAGTCCGGGTCCTGCATCACGAGTCCCGTCAAACCGCGGTGGGCCGCCGGGTGCCCGCCGGCGAGGGTGATCACACCGGCCTCCTCGCCCTCGTCCGCGCCGCCGAGCACGCCCGCGAGGGCATGGACCAGAGTGGACTTGCCGGCCCCGGAGGCCCCGAGCAGCAGCACCCGCTCACCCGGTTCGATCGCGAGCGTCACGTCGCGGACCGCCCAGCTCTTCCTGCCGGCGTGGCGCCATCCCCACCCCGTCAGGCGGATGTGCGCAGCGGTCACCGGACGACTCCGTCCCGTCAGACGTCGAGCCTGCGGGCGCGGCCGGACTCGAATCGCGACAGGGCTCCGGTGCCCGCCAGGGCCCGCGTCAGGGCCCAGCCGACCACACCGGCCAGGACGGCTCCCGAGATCGCCAGTGCCCCGAGGTAGATCGCGTTGTAGGTGAGCCCCTTCTCGGCGTTGCCCATCAGCAGCTCGAGCAGCCACGCGCCCAGCCCGGCCCCGACGCCGGCGAGTGCCGCGGGCAGGACGCCCCAGCGGCGATAGGCGAAGAGCAGGAACACCAGCTCCGCACCGAGGCCCTGGGCCAGCCCCGAGTAGAGGGTCGTGATGCCCCACACGTTGCCCACCAGGGCCGAGACCACCGCCGCCACGAGTTCCACGAACAGGGCCGCACCGGGCTTGCGGATGATGAGGCCCCCGAGTACGCCGCCCAGGAGCCAGATGCCGACGGCGAGACCGCCCAGGCCGGGCGTGACGGCGTTGAAGACCTCGTAGCCGGCGCCTCCCACGAAGTTCCAGCCGACGAAGATGATGCCGACCGCGACGCCGAGCACCGCCGCGACGACGATGTCGACGATGCGCCACGAGCGGGACGCCGTGCGAGGCAGTGCTGCCGGCGCGGAGTCGGTCCGGTGCGGGGTGTGGTGCTGGGTGCCGTGCTGGGTGTCGTGCTGGGTGTCGTGCTGTGGTGTGGTCATCGGAAGTGCCCTCCTGCTAGCGGGCACGGGTTCGCCGGCCTTCGGCGGTTCGAGATGCCTCCCTGCGCTGGCATGACCCAGATCAGGTTCGACGGTCGAGGGCGGTAGCCCTCCTCTCAGTCCGGTTCCCCGGACTCCCGTGTTCGGCCTTCAGCATACGTCGCCGGCACGTCCCACGCACCCGCGCGAGCCGGCTCTCGTCCGGCCGGCCGAGGCGGTCGCCGAGGAGACGACCGACGTCCACCCCCATCAGCCGGGCACCGCGTCACCGCGGTTCCCCCGGGGCTCGGTGGTCCGCGGCGCCGGACGCCACCGCACACGCG
>Ga0073899_10001385_pt1 | contig 22173 bp, 21 predicted proteins | sample KloWWTmetaKNB5Ph_FD_88975 | JGI IMG/M metagenome (GOLD analysis project Ga0073899, IMG submission 88975) | Active sludge microbial communities from Klosterneuburg, Austria, studying microevolution and ecology of nitrifiers - Klosterneuburg... | ecosystem: Engineered > WWTP > Aerobic digester >... | reverse complement strand
CGAAAATACTCCGCTTTTTTGCCCACGGCCGCGGCTCGCTCGACATTGAGCGCTCGATGGCCACGTCCAAGCGCCGCGCGCGCCTCGTCCGCTCCTCGCCCGTCGCGCCTCGCCTGGCGCGCGCCCACCGCGCCGACGCCCCGGCCATGCCGCCGTCGGCCGCGTGGCCGATCGTCAAGTGGGTCGGCGGCAAGACCAAGCTCTTGCCCGAGATCCTGACCCGGCTGCCGCGCACCTACGGCCGCTACTTCGAGCCGTTCGCCGGCGGCGCCGCGGTGTTCTTCCACCTCGGCCCCGAGGCCGCGGTCCTCTCCGATCGCAACCCCGATCTGATCGGCATGTACCGCGCCGTCGCCACCGATCCCGACGGCGTGCTGCGCCGCCTCGCGCTGCACCAGCAGGCCCACGCCGAGGACCACTACTACCAGACCCGCGCGCGCTGGAACGATCGCTCGGTGTCGTGGACGACGCTCGACCGCGCCGCCACGTTCATCTACCTGAACCGCACCTGCTTCAACGGCCTCTGGCGGGTCAACAAGGGCGGCGGCTTCAACGTGCCGATGGGCCGCTACAAGAACCCGTCGATCTGCGACGCCGACACGGTCCACCGCGCCTCGGCCGTGCTGCGCCGCGCGACGCTCTTGTGCGGCGACTACCAGGCCGCGGTCGCCGACGCCGGCCCCGGCGACCTGGTCTACTTCGACCCGCCCTACGATCCGGTCACGACGACGGCCAACTTCACCGCGTACACCGGCGACGGCTTCGGCCCCGCCGATCAGCAGGCGCTGGCCGACACCGTGCGCGGGCTGGCCGACCGCGGCTGCGCGGTGGTGCTGTCCAACGCCGACACGCCGCGCATCCGCGCCATGTACAAGGGCCTGCGCATCGATCGCGTGAAGTGCCCGCGCGCGATCAACTCGGACCCGTCGCGGCGCGGCGACGTCGACGAGGTGCTGGTGCTGGCCGGCTACCCGGCGCGCGCCGGCAAGCGCGCCGCGAAGCGCTAAGTCACGGCGCGGGCAGCGTCACCACCACCGTCGCCACGCCCGCGGCGTCGACCGCCGGCGGCGCGGTGATCAGCAGCGTGTCGCCGCGCCGCTCGCTCGCGCAGCCATCGCAGGTCACCGCCGGCGCGGTCGACACCCGCGGCGGCACGACGAGCTCGGTCGGCGTCGCGATCCGCGCGTCGGGGCGGTAGCGCACGGTCAGCGTGCGCGCGGCCTCGTCGTGGGTCCACCCGATCGGGTCGCCGGCGATCCGCGCCGGGTACGGCCGCACGATCGCGCCCACCAGCGGCGCGATCTCGGCGCCGCTGGCGTCGAGCGGTGAGTAGCCGCCGCCCCTGCTGTAGGCCCAGTACATGCTCGAGGCGGCGACCGCGCTGGCCGCGTCGTAGGCGGCGTCCATGTACGGCACGATGCCGGGATCGGTGCCCAGGCCACCGTACTCGCCGATCCACAGCGCGGTGCCCAGCGCCTCGGCCTCGGTCCGCTGCAGCGCCACGTTCTCGACGAACGCCGCCCGGCGCGCCTCGTCGAAGCCCTGCTGCTGCTCGGCCGCCGAGTCGTAGGCGTGCGGCGCGTAGACCACGTCGGGGTAGGCGAACGGCTGCAGCGAGGTCGGGATGCCGATGTTGCGCGAGCCGGCCGGCTCGAGGAACGCCACCCAGCGCGGCGCGACGGCGCGCACCGCCGCGACGTCGCGATCGTAGAACGGCTGCAGCCGCTCGCGCTCGAAGGTGAACAGATCGTGGCTGCCCCAGTGCGGCTCGTTGATCGCGTCGAAGCCGATCACCGCGGGGTGATCGCCGAGCCGACCGGCGATGTGGCGCCACGCCGCGGCGTGGGCCTCGCCCAGCGCCGGGTCGTTCCACAGCCCGTCGAAGCACGCCTTGACGTTGGGCTCGAGGTAGTTGAGCGGCCACTGCGCCGCCGGCACGAACGCGTCGTAGCGCGCCTGATCGCAGGTCCAGCGCGGCGCGCCGTCGAAGCCGAAGCCCTCGCCGTAGACGTCCTGGTGCAGGTCGAGCACGACGTCGACCTCGGCCGCGGCCGCCCAGTCGAGCCGCTGCCGCACCTGATCCAGGAACGCGTCGTCGTACTGCCCGGGGCTGGGCTCGACCGCAGCCCACGGGAAGTAGAAGCGGACCGCGTTCATGCCCCAGTCGTCGCGCATCCGCGCGAAGTCGGCGGCGGCGTGGAAGTCGAGGTACGGCGCCTCCTTCTTGCCGACGTTCATGCCGCGCAGGATCGCGGCCCGGCCGGTGGCGTCGCGCAGGTGGCCGCCGCACACGTGCCAGGCGCCGGTGCACAGCGGCGGCGGCGTGGCCCCGTCGTCGCCGCCGCAGGCCGTCAGGAAGATCGCCGAGCCGAGGAGGACGCGCCGCATCGCCGCCGATGGTACGTCACGCCGCCGCCGCCCCAAGCCCGAACGTCGGTACCTCGGCTGTCACCGCCCGGACGACGCGATCGCCTCGGCTCCGTCGGCGTCGACCGGCGCCGGCGGCCGGTGATCGCGGACGTGGCGCGGCACGCCCTGCACGTCCCAGACGATGTGGAACACCTCGAGCAGCTTGAGCACGTAGAAGCTGAGGTCGACCTCCCACCAGTAGAAGCCCTGGCGCGCCGACCGCTGGTAGTAGTGGTGGTTGTTGTGCCAGCCCTCGCCCAGCGTGAGGATGGCCAGCAGCGGGTTGTTGACGCTGTCGTCGGTGGTGCGGTAGCGGCGCCAGCCCCAGACGTGGGACAGCGAGTTGATCGTGAACGTGCCGTGCCACAGCACGACCGTCGACACGAAGTAGCCCCAGATCAGCGCGGTCCAGCCGCCGAGCAGGTACAGCGCGGCGGCGTACGCGACCGTGAACCAGATCGCGTGGCGGTCGACGAAGCGCAGCTCGGGGTACTTGGTCAGGTCCTTGATCTTGTCGTGATCGGCCTTGGCGTTGCGCTCAACCAGGATCCAGAACATGTGCGCCCACCAGAAGCCGCGCTGCCGCACCGAGTGCAGGTCGCCGGGCTGGTCGGAGTACTTGTGGTGGATGCGGTGGTGCGCGGCCCACCACAGCGGGCCCTTCTGGGTCGAGGTCAGGCCCAGCACCGCCAGCACGAGCTGGAACGCGCGGCTGGTCTTGTACGCGCGGTGCGAGAAGTAGCGGTGGTAACCGGCGGTGATCGCGAACAGCCGCACGACGTAGGCGATGAGCGCGATCCAGAAGCCGGTCCACGACCAGCCCAGCCAGGCCAGGCCGGCGATCGCGGCCAGGTGGACGCCCCAGAACGGCAGGTTGTCGATCCAGCGCAGGCGATCGCGAGGGTCGGTGGGTGTCATGCCGCCAGCGTGCCGCCGCGGCGCGTCGGCTGCCCGCGCCGCCGGGCCAGAGTTCGATCAGAAGTCGGTCGGCGATCGCGGCTCGTGACGCGTCCATGACCGATGACCGGCGCTCGCGCGCCGCGAACGCGCACCGACTTCGCGGCGCCGGGGCGACGCGCGAATTCTGCGGTCCGACAGGTGGACCGACCTGGCCGTGGCGATACCTGACAGAAGGCTGTCACGCGGCCCCGGCACCGTCGATCCCATGACGACCTCCAGCCCCGACCCGGTCCTCTCCGTCCACCGCGGCAGCTGCCACTGCGGGCACCTGCGCTTCACCGTCCGCGTCGACGCGACGCGCGGCACCCGCTGCAACTGCACCATCTGCACGAAGCTGGGGTGGACCGGCGCGATCGTCCGCCCCGACGCCTTCACGCTCTTGACCGACGAAGGCACGCTCCACACCTACGCGCGCCACCCGGAGATCGCCGGGCGCTACTTCTGCCCGCGGTGCCACGTCGGCGTCTACGGCCGCGGCCACCTGGCCCAGCTCGGCGGCGACTTCGTCTCGATCAACCTCAACTGCCTCGACGACGTCGAGCTCGCCGCGGTCGAGGTCGGCTACTGGGACGGCCGCCACGACAACTGGCAGGCCGGGCTGCGGCCGACGCCGTGGCCGATCGCGCCGTGATCGGGGCGGCTCATCGCGCCGTGACGCCGCACCTCCGGAACGTCGCCCGGGAGTCTCGCGTCTTGGGCGGGGGCCCCGCGGGGGCGTGACCCCGCGGGGGAGGGTTTGGCGACAAACCCTCCAAACGGAACCGGCTCACGCCAGGCCGGCGCGGCGGTCGCGCTCCGCCCAGTAGCGGCGCACGTACCACGGCCGATCGTCGGCGACCGGCGCGGCCGCGCTGGCCGCCAGCCAGCGCTCCACCAGCGCGCGGTGCTCGGCGAAGGCCGCGGTCGGCGCCGGCGGCGCGCTCAGCCACCGGCGCTCGACCTCGTCGCGCTCGGCGGCGATCGTCCGGCACCACGCGGCGTCGCCGATCACCCGGCGGTGCAGGCGCTCGTGCTGCCACCACAGGCCGGCGTCGGCGCGATCGCGCGGCGGCGGGCCCAGCGCGAGCGGATCGTCGACGGCGACCGGCTTGAAGATCGACAAGCACGGCGCCGCGGTCGCGGTGATCCAGTGACGCGCGCCGGCCGGCGTCAACTCGGCGACCCACGACGCGGTGGTCTGCGACGCGGCGATCAGCCCGCCGGCGTGCATGCACGGCGCCGCCATCGCGCCGTGGTGCCAGCGGTAGCGCGGGCGCGCGCCGTCGTCGCCGTCGCCGTGGTCGCGCAGCGCCGCGAACAGATCGCCGACGCCGCGGGCGGCCCGGGCCGCGGCCAGCGTGCACGCCTGCCGATGATCGGCGGCCGCCACCCACGAGCGCAGCCGATCGCGGTGGCCGCGCAGCGCCGGCAGGGTCAGCGCGTTGGAGATCGTCGCGGCGTCCACCACCGCCTGCACCGCGACCGCGCGACCGGCGGTCTCGACGACGAACGCGCCGCGGGCGTCGGCGACCAGGAAGCTCGCGTGGTAGCGGAACCCGGGGTGCTCGTGGCCGCAGCCGCCGCCCTGGCCGTGGCGCGCGACCAGGTCCTCGATCACCGCCACGGCCTCGGCCGCGGTGGCGCCGCGCTCGAGCCCGAGCCGCACCAGGTCCATGCCGGTGAGGCCGGCGGCGGTGAACGGCTGATCGGTGAACACCGCCTCGTTGCCGATCACCACGCCGTGCGCGTTGGCGCCCATCTCGGCGCCCCACAGCCAGAACGGCCGCGACAGCAAGACCGCGTGGGTGTGCGCGACCTGCGGGATCGTGACGTGGGTGCAGCGCAGCGGCGCGCCGGCGACGTGGTCGCGCGCCGGCCGCCACGTCGGCGCCTGCGCCTCGTTGGGATCGCGGTCGGAGTTCTTGGCGAACCGCACGCGCCCGGGCGCGATCGTCACCAGCGTGTCGCACATCGACCGGAGGATACCTGGCGGACGCCGCGGCCGCGTGATGCACTTCGACGCATGAGCGAGCGGACCGACGTGGTGATCATCGGCGCCGGGTTCGCCGGGCTATCCGCGGCGCGCGCGCTGCGCAAGGCCGGCCGGGCGGCGATCGTGCTCGAGGCCCGCGATCGCGTCGGCGGCCGGGTCTACACCGCGCCGGCGCCGGGCGGGCCGTGGGTCGACCTCGGCGGGCAGTGGGCCGGCCCGACCCAGGATCACCTGCTGGGGCTCCTGGCCGAGCAAGGCGCGCGCACGTTCCCCACCTGGACCACCGGCGACAACCTGGTGCTGGTCGACGGCAAGGCCCGGCGCTACCGCGGCACCATCCCGCGGCTCGGCGTCGCCAGCCTGCTCGACGTCGGCCAGGCGCAGTGGCGGCTCGAGCGGATGGCGCGGCAGGTGCCGCTCGACGCGCCGTGGACCGCGCGCCACGCCGCGCGCTGGGACGCGACCACGCTGGGCGCGTGGCTGGCGCGCAACCTGCGCACCGCGGTCGCCCGCGACCTGCTCACCGCCGGCCTCGAGTCGGTGTTCGCCGCCGAGCTCGGGCAGATGTCGCTCCTGCACGCGCTGTTCTACATCCACAGCGGCCGCGATCTCGACACGCTGTTCGGCACCACCGACGGCGCCCAGGCCACCCGCGTCGACGGCGGCATGCAGGGCGTGGCCGAGCGGCTGGCCAGCGGGCTCGACGTGCGGCTGGGCTGCGCGGCGCGGCGGATCGAGCACGGCGCCGCGGTGACCGTGCACCACGATCGCGGCGCGGTCACCGCCGAGCGCGCGATCATCGCGATCCCGCCGCACCTGATCGCGGCGATCGACTTCACGCCGCGGCTGCCACCCGAGCGCGCCGCGCTGATCGCGCAGACGCCGATGGGCGCGGTCATCAAGTGCACCGCGATCTACGATCGCCCGTTCTGGCGCGACGCCGGGCTGTCGGGCCTGTCGCTGTCGGATCGCGGGCCGATCCACGTCGCGTTCGACAACTCGCCGCCCGACGGCAGCTGCGGCGTGCTGATGGGCTTCGCCGAGGCCGACGCCGCGCGCCGGCTGGGCGCCCTCGACCTCGCCGGCCGCCGCTCGGCCGCGGTCGCGTGCTTCGTCCGCGCCTACGGCGACGGCGCCGCGACGCCCCGCGCCTACGTCGATCACGTCTGGGAGCACGATCCGTGGGCGGGCGGCTGCTACGGCGCGTTCTGCCCGCCCGGCGTCTGGACCACCGTCGGCCGGGTCATCCGCACGCCGGTCGGCCGCCTGCACTGGGCCGGCACCGAGACCGCCACCGCCTGGAGCGGCTACATCGACGGCGCGATCGCCTCGGGCCTGCGCGCCGCCGCCGAGGTCTGACCCTCACGCGGGCTCGTCGCCCTCGGCCTGCCGGTACGGCCCGTACGCGGCCAGCTCGGCCATCTGCCGCGCCACCGCGCGCCGCTCGCGGCCGAGGAACTCGTCGATCGCCGCGGCGAGGCCTTCGTGGCGCAGCCAGTGCGCCGAGTAGGTCGGGCTGGGATCGAAGCCGCGCACCAGCTTGTGGTCGCCCTGGGCGCCGGCCTCGAACAGCGGCAGGCCGCGCGCGATGCAGCGCTCGATGCCAGCGTAGTAGGCGGTCTCGAAGTGCAGGCAGTCGAGCTCGACGTCGCTGCCCCAGTAACGGCCGTACAACCCCTGCGGCGTCTCGAAGAACAGCGCGCCCGCCGCCGGGCGGTCGCCGACGGTGACCTCGGCGATCCAGGTCAGGTCGGGCAGCTCGGCGGCGACCCGGTGGAAGAACCCGGGCCGCAGGTAGTCGTGGCCGCCGTGCTCCTCGGTGGTGGCGCGGTACCAGCGATCCATCCGGTCGAGCTGCGCGCTGGTGAGCTCGCCGCCCGGCACCCAGGTCAGCCGATCGATCGCCGCGTGCACCCGCGCCCGCTCCTTGCGGAGCTGCTTGCGCTTGCGGGAGGCCAGGGCGCCGAGGAAGCCGTCGAAGCTCGCGTAGCCGCGGTTGTGCCAGTGGTACTGGAAGCTGGCCCGCGGCAAGAACCCGTGCCCGGCCAGCAGCGCCTGCTCGTCGTCGGTGCAGAACAGCCAGTGGATCGACGAGCAGCCGGCGTCGTCGGCCACCGCCCGCACCGCGGCGATCAGCGCGGCGGCGGTGCGCGCTCGATCGGCGCCCGGCGCGAGCAGGATCCGGCGGCCGGTGGCCGGCGTGATCGGCGCGGCGATCACCAGCTTGGGGTAGTAGTCGAGCCCGGCGCGCTCGGCGGCGCCGGCCCACGCCCAGTCGAAGATGTACTCGCCGTACGAGTGCTGCTTGACGAACGCGGCGACCGCGCCCTGGAGCTGGCCGCCGGCCTCGGCCAGCAGGTACACCGGGCGCCAGCCCGAGCGCTTGCCGATCGAGCCCGACGCCTCGAGCGCGGTGAGGAAGCCGTGGCGCAAGAACGGCGATGGGCCATGGTCGAGGGCGTCCCAGGCGGCGCGATCGACGGCTTCGACCGAAGTCACCCCCCGCACCGCCAAGTCCGTGCTAGCCATCACCAGCACCTGAAATTCGCGCAAACCTTGCGCCCCACGCCTTGAGCCGGAGTTGTCTCCATGAGCCTCGCACCAGAGCTTCGCCAGAAGATCGAATCACTCATCGCGTCCGACGCGGTGGTCCTGTTCATGAAGGGTAGCCGGAACTTTCCCCAGTGCGGCTTCTCCGCCAGCGTGGTCCAGATCCTCGACACCATGCTGCCGAACTACACCACCGTCAACGTGCTGGCCGACGCGGCGATCCGCGACGCCATCAAGGCGTTCTCGGACTGGCCGACGATCCCCCAGCTGTACGTCAAGGGAGAGTTCGTCGGCGGCTCCGACATCGTCCGCCAGCTCCACGCCTCGGGCGAGCTGGCCACGCGGCTCGGCGACCTGGCCGCGCCGGCCGCGCCGCCGGCGGTGACGGTCACCCCGCGCGCCGCCGAGGTGCTGCGCGGCGCCCTGGCCGACGCCGGCGCCGACGACGTCATCCACCTGTCGATCGACGCGCGCTTCGATCACGGCCTCGACGTCGGCCCGCGCGAGGCCGCCTCGCTGACGGTCGTGACCAACGGCATCACCGTGCAGCTCGACGCGGCCAGCGCGCGCCGCGCCGCCGGCGTGGTGATCGACTACGTCGACGGGCCCGGCGGCGCCGGCTTCAAGATCGACAACCCCAACCGCCCGGCCGCGGTGAAGGCGATCCCGCCCAAGGAGCTCAAGGCGCTCCTCGACAGCGGCCAGGTCAAGCACCTCTACGACGTGCGCACCCCGGGCGAGCGCGCGACCGCCACGATCGCCGGCTCGACGCTGCTCGACGACACCGCCGCCGCCGCGATCGAGCAGCTCGACAAGTCGACCCCGCTCGCCTTCTTCTGCCATCACGGCGGGCGCAGCCAGAACGCCGCCGAGCACTTCCTGCAGCAGGGCTTCCGCACCGTCTACAACCTCGCCGGCGGCATCGACGCCTGGTCGGTGCAGATCGACCCCACCGTCAAGCGCTACTGAATTGCGGGAACCGAGCGGCCTCCCGTTCGGGCGGCCGGCGTGCCATCGTCGGAGCCATGCGGTCGCTCCCGGTCCTCGCCGTGCTGCTCGGCGCCGGCGTGGCCGCCGCGGCGCCCGGTGACGACGCGCCGGCCCCCGCCGCGACGCCGGAGCCGTCCGCCGTCATCGGCGGCAGCGACGTGCCCGCCGGCCAGTGGCGCGAGGTCGCGGCGGTGCTGTCGAACCGCCAGCAGTACTGCACCGGCGTGCTGATCGCCCCGCGGGTCGTGCTCACCGCCGATCACTGCCGCGACGTCGCGGCCGACGAGGTGCTGCTCGGCACCAACTCGCTGGCCCGGCCGAGCGCCGGCGAGTTCGTCGGCGTGGCGGCCGTCGTCCCTGGGCCCGGCGCGTTCGACGTCGCGCTGCTCTTGCTCGATCGCGACGCCGACGTGCCGCCGCGGCGGCTGGCCACCGGCTGGGCCCGGACCGGCGTCGTCGACGGCGCGCCCGTCGCGCTGGTCGGCTACGGCGCGATCGACGCCAGCGGCGGCGAGTTCGTCGACGCGCTGCGCGCCGCCCGCACCACGATCACCGACGCGGCCTGCACGCGCTCGAGCGGCTGCGATCCGACCCTGCGGCCCGCCGGCGAGCTGGGCGCCGGCGGCGCCGGCGTCGACACCTGCCCCGGCGACTCCGGCGGGCCGATGTACCTGCTCGACGCCCGCGGCCCGCTGGTCGCCGGCGTCACCTCGCGCAGCTACGCCGACGCGACGGTCGACTGCTCCGAAGGCGGCATCTACGTCCGGCCCGATCACCCGACGGTGGTGGCGTGGATCGAGGCCGCGGCCGGCGTCGAGCTCGAGGACGGCCTGCACCCGCTGCCCGACGCGGTGACCGTCGCGCCCGGCACGACGCGGCAGGTGACGCTCGACGCCGCCGATCCGTTCGCCGCCGATCACGGCTGGGCGCTCGTCGCCGGGCCGGCCACCGGCGCCGCGACCCTGACCGACGACGGCGCGCTGACGATCGCCGCGCCGCTCGAGCCCGGCGACGACAGCCTGGTCGTGCGCGCCACCGATCGCGCCGACCCGACCCGCACCGCCAAGGTGCGGATCGCGCTCGCGTACCACGACGACGATGGCGGCTGCTGCTCGACCGGCGATCGTGCCGATCGCGCGGCGCCGCTGGCGCTCGCGACCCTGGCGCTCGTGCGCCGACGACGGAGAACGGCATGACCTGGATGCGGTGCAGCGCGTGCAAGCGCGACATCGGGTTCGGCGCGGTGCACTGGGTGTGCAGCGTGTCGACGTGCAATCGCCACAACACCAACTACAAGTTCTGCACCGTCGCGTGCTGGGACAGCCACGTGGCCACGCTGCGCCACCGCGACGCCTGGGCGGTCGAGGAGCGCGCGCCGCGCACCGCCGACGCCGCGCCACCGCCCGCCGCGCCACCGCGCCCGGCGCCGATCGTCGCCGCGCCCGCCGCGCCCGCGCCGTCGCGCCCGCCCCCGCCGACCTCGGATCACCCGGCCGAGCCGGCCCGCCGCGTCATCGCGACGCCGACGCCCGCGCCCGCGCCCGCACCCGCCGCCAGCGCCCCGACCCTCGCCGAGGCCGAGGCCGAGATCCTGATCGTCGTCTCGAAGATGAAGAAGTACATCCGCGAGCGCTCGGGCATGAACACCTCGGACTCGGTCGCCGACGCGCTGTCCGATCACGTGCGCGCGATCTGCGACGAGGCGATCCGCACCGCCGCCACCGACGGCCGCAAGACCGTGCTCGATCGCGACGTGCCCAAGCTGCGGCGCTGACGGCGCCGCCGCGATCGCCGTGGTAGCGTCGCGCCATGCGCGCGGCATGGTTCGTCGTCGTCCTCTCGATCGCCGGGTGTGTGAGCAGCGGCAGGTTCGACCGGCTCGAGCGCCGGATGGCCGCCGCCGAGGCGGCCCAGGCCAAGAGCGAGTTCGAGCTGCGGGCGTCCCTGGCCCGGCTCGAGGCGATGCTCGGCACGCTGGCCGGCTCGGTCGACGGCGCCAGCGACGCCGCCGCCAAGGCCGAGGAGCTGCGCGTGCAGCTCGAGAAGCTGGCGGCCGAGGTCGACGCCAAGGCCAAGGCCGCGCCGCCGGCGCGCCCGGCGCGGCCGCAGCCCGACGCCACCAAGACCTATGGCGTGCCGGTCGTCGGCTTCCCGGTCAAGGGCAAGGCCACCGCGCTGGTCACGATCGTCCGCGCCGGCGAGTACGCGTGCCCGTTCTGCGAGAAGGTGCGCGGCACGCTCGACCAGATCAGCACCACCTACGGCGATCAGGTGCGCATCGTCTACCGCCAGTACGTCGTCCACCCGCAGGTCGCGACCTACGCGTCGCAGGCGGCGTGCGCCGCGAACCACCAGGGCAAGTTCTGGGACCTCGACACGCTGCTGTGGGACGAGGCGTTCGCCAAGCGCGCGTTCGAGCCGGCGCAGATCGACGCGCTCGCCAGCCGCGTCGGCCTGGACATGCCCCGCTACCGCGCCGACCTGACCGGGTGCCTGGCCGAGAACGCCAAGGACATGGCCGAGCTCACCAAGTTCGGCGTCGGCGCCACCCCGGTGTTCTTCATCAACGGTCGGTTCCTCTCGGGCGCCCAGCCGTTCCCGGCGTTCGCCGCGCTGATCGACGAGGAGCTGGCCAAGGCCAAGGCCGCGGTCAAGGCCGGCACCAAGCCGGCGAAGTACTACGAGCAAGAGATCGTCAAGAAGGGCCTGCCGTCGCTGTGACCGGCGCGAGGGATTTGCGCCGCCGCGCGGTTCGGCGGCACAGTCGGGCATGCGCCGCGCCGTCGCCGTGATCGCCGTGGCCGCCGCCACCGTGATCGTGGTCGCGGTCGCCGCCGACGACGGCGCGCCGGGGCCCGCCCCTGCCGCCGCGCCGCTGCCCGCCGCGGTGGCCGCGGGCCACGCGTGGGAGCTCGCGACCGCCGCCGGCCCGATCCACGTCTGGGCGCCCGCGGGCTACCACCCCGACGGCGCGGCGGTGGTGCTGTACGTCCACGGCTACGACACCGACGTCGACGCCGCGTGGCGCGACCACCGGCTGCCCGAGCAGTTCGCGCTGGCCGCGGTGAACGCGGTCTTCATCGCCGCCGAGGCGCCCGCCGGATCGCGTCAGGCGGTGCGCTGGCCGGCGCTCGAAGATCTGCTGGCCGAGGTGTTCGCGGCGATCGACCTGCCGCGCCCCACCGGCGCGCTGATCGCGATCGGCCACAGCGGCGCGTACCGCACGCTCTTGGCGTGGACCGCGGCGCCCGCGCTCGACTGGATCATCTCGCTCGACGCGACCTACGGCGAGGTCGACGCGTGGCGCGGGTGGATGGCGGCGTCGGCGGCCCACCACCTGATCTTCGTCGGCGACGACACCGTGCGCTGGACCGAGGAGCTGGCCCGGGGCCTGGCCGAGGACCTGGGCGCGGGCGCGGTGGTCACCGTCGACGATCTCGCCGAACTCGACGACGAGCTGGGCCCGGCGCGCGCCGACGCCCGCGCGATCTACCTGCGCACCGGCGTCGGCCACATGCCGCTGGTGACCGCCGGCCGCGCGATCCCGCGGCTCCTGCGGCTGGCGCCGGTCGAGGTGCTGGCCGACGCGCCGTGGCGCGCGCCGCTGGGGTTGCCGCCGCTGGCCCTCGACGCCGGAGCCGCGCCGTGACGCTCGCCGACCGCCTGATCCGCGTGGCGCTCGGCGTCGCGCTGGTGCTCTTGCTGTGGCCGCTGCGCGACCTGCGCCAGGACGCGATCAACGCGATCGTCCGCAACGACGCGGCGCCGGGCGCGGCGCCGCCGCTGCCCGCGGCCACCGGCGCTGGCCTGCCGCCGGCCGCGCGGACGCGCGTCGTGCTGATCGACGGCGCCGGCCGCGACACCGCGGCCGGCATGGCGGCGTGGAACGCGGTGTGCGCGCGCGGCCTCGACCTGACGATCGACGTGGGCTTCCCGACGGTGTCGCTGCCGGTCGAGCTGGCCTTGTGGAGCGGCCGCACCCAGCAGCAGACCGGCGTGCTGTACCACTCGACCGGCAAGCCGGTGCCGCCGCCGGCCGGCGCCATCCCGGCCCAGGTGCCCGACGCGATCGCGATCGCCGAGAGCCACTCGTACATCGTCCACTCGCTGGGCTTCCCGCACACGCTGCCGCCGACGCCAGCCAAGACCCTGCCCGACAAGTGGGCCGACACCTGGGTCGACACCGCGGTGGCCGCGGTCGGCGGCCCGGCCCGGCTGGTGTTCGTCCACGTGCTGCGGGTCGACACCGCCGGCCACCGCGCCGGCAAGCGCTCGACGGCGTGGCGCGACGCCGCCGCCTCGGCCGACGCGATCCTGGGGCGCCTCACCGCCGCCGCGCCCGACGCGCGCTGGCTGGTGCTGTCCGACCACGATCACATCGCCGGTGGCGGCCACGGCGGCGAGGCCCGCGCGATCCGCGTCGTGCGCGGCTGCGTCGCCGGCCCCGACGTCGCGGTCGGCCGCGGCGGCCCGATCAGCGTGGTCGACGCGGCCCGGCTGATCGCCGACTCGGTGGGCGCGACCTTGCCCGCCGACAGCCGCGGGCGGCCGCTGGCCGCGGCGCTGGCCGCCCCGGTCGACGACGACGACGTGCTGCCGGCGCTGCCGCGCGGCCGGGTCGCGCTGGCGATCGCGCTGCTCCTGGCCGCGCTGCTCGCGACCGGCTGGGCCGCCGGCGGGCGGATCGCGGCGGTGCCGTGGTGGTGGCCGGTCGCGCTGATCGCGCTGATGCTGCTCGAGACCACGCCGTCGCTGTCGACGCCGATGATCTACAAGAAGCAGGGCCTGACGATGGCCAACGCCGCCGCGCCCGGGCTGGCGGTGCTGGCGATCGCGCTGACCTTCGAGGTGCGGCGCGACTGGCGCCGCGCGCTGGTCGCGCAGCTGGCGCTGCCGGTGGCCGCGACCGTCGCGGTGTGGATCGTCACCGGCGCCAGCGGCCTGTGGTTCGGCGAGCGGGTGTGCCCGGTGGTGCCGCGGTGGAGCGGCTGGCTGCCGCCGCTGACGATCATCTCGGCGACGGCGCTGGCGGTGGCCGGGCTTGTCGTTCTCGCCAGCGCCGTCCTGCCTGGGTCCGGTCCATCGACACCGGCGGGAACCAGCCGTAGCGACCGCGCAGCTCCTTGACCCGGGCCGGCTCGCGCGCCGCCAGGTCCTGGCGCTCGGCGGGATCGACCGACAGGTCGTACAGCTCGGTCAGGTTGTCGGCCGGCCGCACCAGCAGCTTGTACGGCCACGCCACCACCGCCCACTGATCCTGCTCGTTCATCACCAGCGTGCGCTCGCGGGCGATCAGCGCGAGCGGGGCCCCCAGCACGTCGTCGGTGAGGTCGACGCCGTCGAGCGGCGCCATCCCGCCGGCGCCCAGCAGCCCCAGCACCGTCGGCGGCAGGTCGATGAGCGACATCGGCGCCGGCAGCGCGCGCGGCGCGACGCCGGGCACCCGCACCGCCACCGGCACGTGGGTCAGCGCCTGGTACACCACCAGGCCATGGCGGTCGGGCAGCCGCGGGTCCTCGCCCAGGCTCTCGCCGTGATCCGAGAACAAGACGACGATCGTGTCGTCGGCCAGGCCGCGGCGATCCAGCTCGTCGAGCAGCCGGCCCACCGCGCGATCGATCCCGCCCAGCAGCGCGCGGTAGCGGCGGTCGGTGGCGTTGATCGCGCCCTGGACGCCGGCGGCGAGCGCGTCGGGCACCGCGATCTGCGCGTGCTCGTGGACGTCGAAGTAGTGGACCCACAGCGCGAACGGCCGGGCCTGGCCGTCGGCGCCGGCCAGGAACCGCAGCGCCAGGTCGGTGGTGGCGTCGGCGGTGATGCGATCGCCGACGTCGCGCTGGCTGCCGTCGGTCACCACCTTGTCGACGCCGGCCCAGCCGCGGGTGAGCAGCGTCTCGCCGGCGTAGCGCAGCACCTCGCGCGGCAAGATCGCGTGGGTGGCGCGGCCGCTGGCGGCCAGCGCCTCGGCCAGCGTCGTGGCGATCGGCTGGAACGGGTTCCAGCGGCCGGTGGCGATCGTCGTCATCGACACGTCGGTGCCCGCGGCCGGCGCCAGGCCGTGGGTGAACGCCGCCGACGCGGCCACCAGCGCGGCCAGCCGCGGCACCGTCGGGTCGCCGGCGACCAGGCGATCGGCGCGCAGCGCGTCGACCGAGATCATCAGCAGGTTGGCCTTGGCCAGCTTGGCCCGCAGCGCCGTCACCTCGGGCGTCGCGCGCCAGCTCGCCAGCGACGCCGCGCGCCCGGCGTCGACCACCGGCGCCGGCGGCGGCACCGCGTCGGCGCCGTCGCAGTCCTCGTCCCGGCCGTTGCCCGGCAGGTCGGCGGCCCCGACGTGACGCGCGGGATCGCCGTCGTCGCAGTCGCCGCCGCCGAGGATCGCCGAGGAGCCGTCGCCGTCGCGATCGATCAGCGCGCGCGCCGCCCGCGCCAGGTGCCGCGCTTGATCGCCGCGGGTCGCGACCCGCGCGCGATCGTCGGCGTGGCGCAGCCCGGCCAGCGCGACCACCACCGCCACCACCGCGATCGCCGCGCCGGTGATCAGCCGGCCACGCCGCGGCGCTGGCGGTCGCCCCAGCCCGACGGCGAGCGCGGCCGCGATCGCCGCGATCGCCGCGAACACCAGCCCCAGGTGCAGCGTGGGGTAGCCCGAGCGGAACAGCGCGCGGTTGGCCGCCTCGACGACCAGGCCGCCCAGCGCCAGCGCCGCGACCACCAGCCCGCGGGCCCGGGGCCCGGCGGCCACCAGCCGCTGGCCGATCGCGATCGCCGCGGCCAGCCCCAGCCAGCCCAGCGCCGGCACCGCGATCGGCGCCCATCGCGCGCCCGGCAAGGTGGCGGCGAACGCGCCCTCGAACAGGCTGCCGCCGACCGGGATCGTGATCGCCAGCGCCGGCGCCGCCAGGATCGCGGCGCGCGCGACGCCCCGCGCCCGCAGTCGATCGGCCACCGCCGCCGCCGCCGCCACCGCCGCGCCGGTGAACGTCCCCGCCACCGCGGCCAGCGCGATCACGGTCAGCGCCAGCCCCGGCCGGGTCAGCGCGCCCAGCCGGGCCACCTCGACCAGCGCCAGCAGCGCGCCGGCGGTCAGGCCCGCGGCGACGGGATCGGCCAGCCACGAGCGCACGCGGGACATCGCGGCGCATCATGCCATCGGCGGCGGCGGCTTGCGTCGGCGCCGCCGCTCATTGCACCCTGCCGGCGTGCACCGCGTCCTCGCGTGCCTGGCGCTGTGCGCTGGCTCGGCCCACGCCGACGACGGCGGCCGCGCCGCGGGCGCGACCGGCGGCTACCTGCACACCGCCGGCCTCGACGGCGGCACCGCGGCGGTGTGGTGGCAGGAGCCGCTGGGCGCCGCGCTGACGATCGACGGCGCGATCGGCGTCGCGATCGCAACCACCGGCACCTCGACCGCGGCGACCCTGGCCAACCCGCACGCCCGGGCCCGCTACCGGCTGGCCCCGACAACCTGGCTCGAGCTGGCGCTGACCTTGCCGGCCGCCAGCCGGCGCGGCGACGGCGGCGCGGTCGCCGCCGCGATGGCCGCCGCCCACCGCGACGATCCCACCCCGTGGCTGGCCCGCGCCACCACGCTGGCCGCCGGCGGCGGGCGCCGCTGGGCCAACCGCCTCGGCGAGGTCTCGGTCGCCGCCGGGCTCGCGCTCACGCTGCGCACCGACGCCGACGCGCTGCCGCTGGTGCACGTCGATCTGGCCGGCGCGGTCGCGCTGACCGACACCGTCGGCCTCACCGCCGGCTTCGCCACCACCAGCTACGCGCTGGTCGAGCCGCGCGACGAGACGTTCGTCCACACGCTGGCGCTGGGAGGCCGCTACCGCGACCGCCACGTCACCGTCGATCTCGCGCTCGAGGTGCCGGTCGACGCCCGCGATCGCGCGGTCGACACGCTGATGGCCACCGCCGCCGTCGCGTGGCGGCTGTGACGCGATGGTCTACGCGGTCGCGCTGGATGTCTCGCGTCTTGGGTGGGGCCCCGTCGGGGACGTCCGGCGTCCCCACGCGCACGTCCGTGGTTCATGCAACCGGTGCCCCACCTGCCTCCACCTGGGCCTGGCGACAGGCCCTCTAATCAACGATTCGGCGGGTACTTCTGCAGCTTGCGCTGCAGCGACCGGCGGTGGATGCCGAGCCGGCGCGCCGCCTCGGAGATGTTGCCGCCGCAGTCCGACAGCACGCGGTTGATGTGCTCCCACTCGGCGCGGGCCAGGCTCGGCGCGCGGTAGTCGGAGTCGGGCGGCTCGAGCGGCGGCGCCTGGCCGCGGGCGAACGCGGCGAGGATCTCGTCGGCGTCGGCCGGCTTGGCCAGGTAGTAGGTCGCGCCCAGCCGGACCGCGTCGACCGCGGTCGCGATCGAGCCGTAGCCGGTCAGGACGACGATCTTGGTGTGGGGATCGATCTCGAGCAGCGCCTTGACCAGCTCGAGGCCACCCTTGCCGGGCATCTTGAGGTCGACCACCGCGAGCTCGGGCGACTCGCCGCGCGCCACCGCGACCGCGCTGTCGAAGTCGTGGGCCGTCGACACCTCGAAGCCGCGCTCGGTGAAGGCGCGGGCGGTGCGGGTGCGGAAGACCTCGTCGTCGTCGCACAGGAGCAGGGAGGGCTTGGTCTCGGACATCGCCCCTTAGATACCACCGGCCGGGGCGTTCGTGGCTCGCGGCGTGCCGCGGCCGCGTTGGGCCCGGGCCGCGGCGTCGGTCGGCATGGTCACGGTGACCCGGGTCCCCGCCCCCTCGCGCGAGTCGATCGCCATCGCCCCGCCGATGCTCTCGAACACCGCCCGGGCCAGGAACAGGCCCAGGCCCATGCCGCGGCCGGGCTGCTTCGTGGTGTAGAACGGCTCGCCGATCCGGGCCAGCACCTCGGCGCTCATGCCGCGGCCGCGGTCGACGACGTCGATCGCCAGCACCCCGGCGCGGCAGGTGGCCGACACCAGCACCTCGCTGCCGGCCGGCGACGCGTCCTGGGCGTTGGTGATCAGCGACCGCAGCGCCTGGGTCACCGCCCGCACCGGCAGGTTGACCACCGTCGCCGCGACCTCGGGGGTGACGCTGGTGCGGATCGACGGCTCGGGGCGGACGATCGTCATCGCCTCGGCGAGCACCTCGGCCACCGGCTGCGACACCAGGCCCTCGCCGGCCGCGCCGGTGCCGCCGGCCATCTGATCGAGGATGGCCCGGCAGCGCCCGACCTGCTCGCGGATCAGCCGCGCGTCCTCGGCCAGCGTCCGGTCCTCGTGGCCGGCGAGGTGGCGCTCGAGCTCCTTGGCCACCAGCGCCACCGTGCCCAGCGGCGTGGCCAGCTCGTGGGCCGCGCCGGCGGCCATCGTCGCCAGGGACGCCAGGCGCTCCTGCCGCGCGGCCAGGTTGTGGGCCTCGGCCAGCTCGGCGTCGCGCGCCGCCAGCGCGTGGGTCACGCGCAACAGGAAGTGGACGATGAACGCCGAGGCGACGCCGAGCGCGACCCACACGCCGATCGCGCGGGTGTGCGGCGACACCGTCAGCGGCCGGTGGTCGAGCAGGAGCAGGAGGCCGAAACCCAGGAACGACAGCGCCACCAGCGCCCAGGTCCACGCCGCCTCGAGGATCACCGTCGCCAGCGCGATCTGCACCAGGTACAGGAAGCCGAACGGGTTGTCGGCGCCGCCGGTCAGGTACAGGAGCCCGGTCAGCGCCGCGATGTCGAGCGCCATCACCGCCGCCAGCACCCGGCCGTCGGCGCGCCCGCGCCGCCGCACCGAGGCCGCGAGCGCGAGGTTCGAGCCCAGCCCCACCGCCACCACCGCCCACAGCAGGTACAGCGGCAGGTCGACGCCGAGCAGCACGTCGGCGCCCAGCACCGTCGCCGCCTGGCCGACGATCTGCGCCCAGCGCAACTGGATGAGCCACTGCGCGTTGACCGCGCTCGCGTCGGGGATGCTGGCGTTGCGTCTGGCCACGGGGCGAACGTAGCGCACCCGCGCCGCCCCCCGCGACGGCGGCGGCCAGTGGTAACCTCGCCGCGATGTCGCGGCTCGCCCTCGCGTGCACGGCCCTGGCCCTCACGGCCACCCCGGCGACCGCCGCGGTGCTGGTCGGCGACGTGGTCGCCACCCAGGCCGCGTGGAGCGACGACGATCGCGCGATCGTCACCACCGCCACCGTCCGCACCGCCGCCGGCGACGTCGCGATCGAGCAACTGGGCGGCACCGCCGACGGCTACACGATGGTGGTGTTCGACGACGAGCCGCGGCTGGCGGTCGGCATGCGCGCCGAGGTCACCGCCCGCGCCGCCGGGCCCGGCCGGTGGTTCGCCGATCGCGTCGTCGATCGCACGCCGATCGGCCGCGGCCCGTACGTCCAGACCATCACGAATCGCAGCGGCCGGCCGCTGGCCTGGGCCAAGGGCTGCGTCCAGCTGGCCTACGCCATCGAGGGCACCACCGCGATCCCGGGCGATCGCGAGCGCGAGGTGATCGAGGCGGTGATCGCCCACTGGAACCAGCGCATCGGCGGCTGCGCGTACCAGCACGTCGTCAGCCTGGGGCCGGTGGACCGCGAGGTGTCGGGCCGCGACTTCGTCTCGGTGATCAAGTTCCGCGACACGACGTGGTGCCGGCCCGCCGTCGACGGCAAGCCGATGAAGTGCCACAGCCACGCCGCCGCCGGCGTCACCACCGCGGTCTACGTCAACGAGCCGGGCGACCCGCGCGACGGCGAGCTGGTCGATGCCGACATCGAGCTCAACGGCGTCGACTTCGCGCTCGCGGTCGACGGCCAGTCGGACGGCCCGCCCGGCTGCCAGGCCGATCTGGCCAACACGCTGACCCACGAGATCGGCCACCTGCTCGGCCTCGAGCACACCTGCCTGACGCCGGCCGACGCCCCGCACGTCGACGGCGCCGGCCAGCCGGTGCCGCTGTGCACCAGCCCGCTGACCCCGGCGCAGATCGACGCCACCATGTTCCCGTTCCAGGAGTGCGCCGAGACCTCGAAGGCGACCTTGTCCGACGACGAGGTCGCCGCGCTGTGCGCGATCTACCCGACCGCCGACGATCCCGGCGTGTGCGCCGCGCCCGACCCGCTCGACGCCGGCTGCTGCTCGACCAGCGGCCGGCCGTGGCCGAGCCCGATCATCGCCGTCGCCGCCCTCGCGCTGCGGCGCCGTCGCCGCCGCTAGCCCCTGTCACGTCGTCCGCAACAGCGCCGCCGCCAGCCGCCGCGCCTCTTCGATCGTGCCGGTCACGCGGATCGCGCCCGGCAGCACCAGCGTCACCCGATCGCCCTGGTGCTCGATCACCACCGCCTCGGCGCCGAACCGCACCGGCACCGCGTCGCGCGGCGGCGCCAGGTCGCCGAGCTCGTCGCCGGTCGGGGGCGAGATCGCCGAGTCGCTGCCCTCGGCCAGCCGCGCCGGCGGCGGGCGGCTGCCGCCGACGACGTCGACGATGCGCTCGCGCGCGCCGCGCCGCACATGGTAGCGAGAGTCATCAGCCATCCCTCCATTGTAGAGGTCGCCGCCGCGCTGAACATCCTCCGAGTTCGGCTAAGAAGAGTCCCGACGGTGTGACGCGGATCAATGCGCCTCGTCGTCGCCGATCTCCTCGACGGTCGCGAGCACGTCCTTCACGTCGAGCAGCCGCAGCGCCTCGTCCCACGGGACGCGTACGCCAGCTTCCTTTCTGAACAGCACCCGAGCCCCGTGCGGCACGCCCGAGACGTTTTCGGCCACGTCATCCGACGTCGGCCGATCGCGGGCGACCTCGACCACCTCGCCGTACAGCGCCTCGTCCTGCGCCTCCTTGGCGCCGGCCGGCAGGTACAGCCCGCTGTCGGTGCGATCGCCGTCCTTGATGATCCGCACCAGCACCCGCATGCCCAGCGGGAGGATCAGGCGGTGAGGACGGCGGGGACCTGAGTCGCGGAGGTCGGTCACGGGGCGCGCACTGTGCCACGGCGCGCGGCGCGGTCACAACGTCCGGACGAACACCGCAGCGCCGTGCAGCGCCACGCAGGTCACGCGCGCGACGCCCTGCTCGCGCAGCGCCGGCAGCGCGGCGTCGACCAGCGCCTGCACCCGGGCCTCGGCGCAGAAGCTCGAGCGCAGCTCCACGCTCGCGCCGCGGGTGGTGGCCTTGACGTACAGCCGCTCGCCGGCGGCGGTGCGCTCGAGGCGATCGAGCACCGGCCACGGATCGCGAACCGGCGCCACCGCGGTCGGGGCAGCCTCGGGCTCGTCGAGCGTGCGCGCCGAGACCGGCGGCGGCGCGACCGGCGTCACCGTCGGCTTGGCCACCGTGTGGTGGGCGGCGCCGCGGGTCAGCACCAGCGCCACCACGCCGGCGACCACGGCGATCAGCGCGATCACCAACGCCACCGCGCTCCACCGCGACGGGCGCTCCTTGGCGACGGTGGTGCCGCCGCCCTGGTTGGTGTCGCGGCGCCCGCGCGGCGCGCCCGCGCCCGGCATCGGCGCGTGGCAACGCGGACAGCGCGGGTACCCGGCGGTCACCGCCACGCCGCAGGCCGGGCACGGCACGGAACTCACGCGATCACGGTAGACCGGGCCTCGCCGGCGATCCAGTCGAACGACCAGCCACCGGCGCCCAGGCGCCGACGCCCACGCCGACGCCGGCGCCGGCCCCGACGCCTTCGGCTACCATCGCGCCTCGCCACGAGGAGCATCTCCGATGACCAAGGTGACCCCGTTCCTGATGTTCAACGATCAGCTCGAGGCGGCCATGGCGTTCTACACCGCCACGTTCCCGGACTCCCAGATCAGGAGCGTGGCCCGCGCTGGCCAGGACGGCCCGGTCGCCTCCGCCGAGTTCGTCGTCGGTGGTCAGGTCTTCATGGGCTACAACGGGGGGCCGTACTTCAGCTTCTCCGAAGGCTTCTCCCTCTACGTCGACTGCGCGGACCAGGCGGAGGTCGACGCGTACTGGGACAAGCTCCTCGAGGCCGGCGCGAAGCCGTCGCAGTGCGGCTGGATCACCGATCCGTTCGGCGTCACGTGGCAGATCGTCCCCCGGCGATTCATGGAGCTGATCGGCGACCCGGACCCGGTGAAGGTGAAGGCCGTGATGGCCGCCATGATGACGATGGTGAAGCTCGACGTCGCGGCGCTCGAGCGCGCCTACGCGGCGGCGTAGCCGCGGGGAGGCCGGCGCGCGCGCTCAGCGACGCACCTCCTGAAACTCAGAGCTTGTGAGTATTTCGGCCGAGCACCGACCCATGCGCCAGGCGTTTCGCGTCTTGGGAGGGGGCCCCGTCGGGGCATGACCCGACGGGGGAGGG
>Ga0073899_10001384_pt1 | contig 22174 bp, 16 predicted proteins | sample KloWWTmetaKNB5Ph_FD_88975 | JGI IMG/M metagenome (GOLD analysis project Ga0073899, IMG submission 88975) | Active sludge microbial communities from Klosterneuburg, Austria, studying microevolution and ecology of nitrifiers - Klosterneuburg... | ecosystem: Engineered > WWTP > Aerobic digester >... | reverse complement strand
CGCACCAGCGGATGCACCTCGCCGAACACACCCAGCCGTTTGCCATTGCCAAACACCTCGGCGGTGCGCCCTGGGTAATAGGTTGGATGGGTCGCCGGTTTGTAATCGGCTTTCACGTTCAACGCGGCCAGCGCGTTTTCAACCGCGCCCTTGATGTCATAGAAATCCATCGGCGTGTCGGCGGCCTCGTGCCACGTGCGCGCGCCGCGCACGCCGCCCATCACCATGCCCAGGCGCGGGAGTTCGTCTGGCACAGCGCCATCTTCCGCGGGCCAATACACCGCGCCCACCTCAAACATCTCGGCGCTGGGGTGATGGCGCAAGTTGCTCGCCAAAATTTCCAGCAAACCCGCCGCCATGCTGTGCCGCATCACGGTTCGGTCTGGGGTGATGGGGTTGAGCAGGGTCACATATTTGCGGTCATCGGCGGGTGTGCCGGGCACAAACGCCTTCATCTCCCGCTCCGGCAACGTCATGCGATACGGGATCACCTCTTGCAAACCCGCCTCCACCAAAATGTCTTTGACGCGCTCCTCAAAATCCAGTTTGGGGCTGCCCGCCGCGTGCGGAATTTCATCGCGCATAAGCGTGGCTGGAATTTTGTCGTAGCCGTAAATCCGCGCAATTTCCTCGGCCAGGTCGTGTTCGCCGGTCACGTCCAGGCGGTGCTGGGGGACAATAACTTCCAAGCGCCCGGAGCGCTCTTGCGTAACTTCAAACTCCAACGACTCCAAAATGCGGCGCTGATCTTCAACCGGCACAGCCACGCCCAACATGCGGTTTACATCGCCCGGGTTCAACTCAATGGAGATGACCGGCGCGGGGAGCGGATACGCATCCACCATGCCGCGCAAAATTTTGCCGCCGCCATGTTTTTGCAGCAAATGCAAATAGCGTTTTTGCGCCAAAATGGTCAGCTCTGGGTGCACCCCGCGCGCAAAACGATACGACGCCTCGGAGTGGAAATTGTGATGCCGCGCCGTGCGGCGAATGCTCACGTAATCCCACGCGGCCACCTCGTGCAAAATATTTGTGGTCGTGTCTTTTACTTCGCTGTCCAGGCCGCCCATCACGCCAGCCACGCTGAGGGCGCGGCCCGGCTCCATCACCACCACATCGCTGGGCAAAAGCTCGTGCGGTTTGCCATCCAGCGTAACCAGCGTTTCGCCAGGTTTTGCCAGCCGCGAGCCAATGTGTTTTTTGCCATCGGGCTGCGTTTGCACCGCGTCAAAATCAAACGCGTGGGTGGGCTGGCCGGTCTCCATCATCACGTAATTGCTAATGTCCACAATATTGTTGATGGGTCTCATGCCGATCAACTTGAGCCGCCGCTGCATCCATTCTGGGGATGGCATTTGCGCCACGCCTTTGATCACGGTGGCCGTAAAGCGCGGGTTGAGTTTGGGTTCCTCAATCGTGATGGCAACTTCATCGTTTACGTTTGGGTCGCTCTCGGCGTACTCCGTGGCGGGGTAACGCACGCGCTGGCCGGTGAGCGCGGCCACTTCTCGCGCCACGCCCAAAATGCTGGCGCATCGCGCGGTGTTGGGCAGAATGGCAATCTCCAGCACCACATCGCCCATGTAATCGGCCAGCGGCGAGCCAACCGGCGCGTCATCGGGCAGAAGGATGATGCCATCGTGCTCCTCGCTCAGGCCAAGTTCTTTCTCGCTGCACACCATCGAGTCATTTTTGATGCCGCGCAGCATGGCGGGCTTGAGGGTCATCAGCTTTTTGCCCTCGGCGTGGCCGTCATACAACCGCGCGCCGTTGAGCGCCAGCACAACCTTTTGCCCCGCGTCGCCGGGTTTGATGTTTGGCGCGCCGGTCACCACCGTGATGGGCTGGGCCGCGCCGTATTCCACAGTCGCCAATAAAAGTTTGTCGGCGTTGGGGTGGCGCTCCACGCCCAGCAGTTGGCCGACAAAAATTTTGTCTTTGTCCCAGGCCAATTCTGCGCCGGGCAAGCCAATGAAATGGGTGTGTTCAACTTCCAGCCCGGCCAGCGTCAGCCGCTCGGCCAGCTCTTCCACCGGGATGGTGATGTCTACGTAGTCTTTTAGCCAGGATATGGGAACTTTCATGTCTGGCTAATTTTAACTTGAAGTGGTGATGGATATTGTTATTGGCAAGCTCCCCAAGGCGTGTTTGGCAAATCTGATCGCAAGAAAAATCCAAACACTCTCCAATTGTCTGGTGCATCCTGACGAAGATTTGAAATAAATCGGATTGTTCCTCCATCATAAGAAATCAAACCCGCCGAAGACATCCCTCTGGCTCCACCTACCTCTCCAATCACTCCCCACTCGCAAACCTTTAGAGACTGGAATTTCGAGATGGGCGTCATACTTTTAAGTTGCATGAGTGCGGTTGTCAAATCAGTTTCATTTACTTGACTCAACGTTTGCGAAGACATCTTTGAAATAACCGTTTTCGCATCGTCATTTTGGATCGAGTGAATAAAATCCAGCGTGTTTTTTTCTGCTACTGGAAGACTGGCAGCATTATTTCCAACCCCCACAATTGCAGCATACGCAACTCCACAAATAATTACAACAATTAGCAGGGTTAAACAACCTCCCAAAGCAATATATTTCAATTTAGAAGGTTTTTTGACGTTTGTGGCTTGAGGTGCTTCGTTGTTATCCATTCTGTTTTTCTCGGCAAACAAAAGCTGGTTACGGCGGATTGTGCTTTTGGCATGACCCCTACGGGCGTGGGCATCATCTCTGGTATATCTCTCAACAATGATACTACATGGCTAGTAAGCCTCATGGCCGAATAACCCCCATCCAAAAGGTATTTTACATAAATCAGGATTAAGTATAATACTTATGTGAAACAAAAAAGCGGGGGCCGACCTAAAATCTGCCCCCGCTGCTGTGTTTCACCCCCGCGCGGCCCTCCGAGCCTTCTTGGTGTTATTTTCAGCAAGAATGCTCTGCGCCTCCTCTTCGGGCAAAATGCCAATCGCGGCCATCGCATTTGGCAATTCCGTCAAATCAAACTCATTAGCCACATTGCGTAGCTGGGTAGAAACAAAAATCTGTTCTGCGTTCATTGCAACCTCCTGTCAAAAAGTGCTTTCACATAGATTGTGGTGTTGGTGCCGCTTCCCCCCACCCGCCGAATTGCGAATTTAATACTATGGCTTCCTGCCCCCAGGGTAGCCCTGCTTACCCCCGGAAAATAGAACGGCGTCACGCTCGGCAGCCCTGCAACCGTTCCGGGCCACGTTGGGTTTTCTGTCCACACATTCACGCCATTGTCCTGCAGGTTTAATTCAAGTATCGTCCCGGCCATCGCGTCGGGGGTGGATGCAAAGCCGTAGATATACCAGTTCACCAGCAGCACCTCCGCGCAGGTCGCCACAAAGTCGTATCTGCCGTTGGCGCTTGTCCAGAACGGCATGTTCTGAAGATTCCCAGACAGCGGGGAATACGTCTGGCCGATGTGCGCTGCGCTTTTGTCCTTTGGCGGCATCCCCACGCACGGCCCGGCTTCGCCAAGGCACGCGCCCTCGGCCACCAGAACCTTTGCGCTGGTCGAATTCACCTCCGGCATCAACAGCGCCATGGTCGCGTCGTCTTTGGCGCACAGCCGCCCATCGCTTCCCACTTTAAGCGGGCCGCACTTAATTCGTTGCACCCCGCTCGCTATGGGTATGCACCCATTGATCAGGCCATCACTTGCAATATCGCCACAACAACTCATCTTGTCCTCCTGTTTTTGTTAAATCCAAGCGCTTCCATTCCACGTCTTCACAACCGTTGTCGGCCCGCCAGTCTTCACCCATACATGATTAATCACCGGCGCGGCGGGCGCAATCGCCCCGATGTGAATCGCGGGCTGATCCACAACCCGCGTCCGCTCGCGGAACTCGCGCTCAAGTTCCGTAATCCTCCGCCGCAGTTCGGCCATGGCCTCAAACAGTCCAGCTATCCCATCCATCAAGTGTCCTCTCTGCTCTCAGCGCGCAACTGATGTCATACCGCCCGCCTTTTACGCTCAGCTTGACGGCATCCACCCGCGCGTCAAACTGCTCGCCGCGCGATTCAACGGTCACCACATCGCCAAACCCAAAGTCGCGCCCAAATCGTGTGCCCGGCGCTTCGATGATATTTGCGGTCACCGTGCGGGTGGCCCTCCCTTCCTGCAGCCGCGCGTCGGCCTCGGTCTGCACTTGCAGCGGGTCGCTGCTTTGCCTGGCATCAATAAACCGCTCAACCCGCGCGTCCGCGGTCAGCCACGCCGGCGCGGGGGATGGGCTTGTTTTAATAACCCGGTTATCTTCCTCGCCCTGCCCTCCGCAATACACAAAATCAAAGGCGTTGCTGTAATCCATCTTGTCCCGAATGCCCCCCAGGTTGCCTCGTTTCGCGCTCAAAACAACCGGGTTTGTCCCGCTCGGATGCCGCCTGTCCACCCCGCGCTTTCCAGCGTATGTGCGAAACTCGCGCACCCCCGTGCTTTCCACGTAAACAACATCAAATGCGATAAACGTTCCGGCCAGCGCGCTGGCGCTGGCGGTCTCGGCCAGCTTCTCCAAAAGCCGCGAGTGCGCGTATGTTTTATCAATAGGTGCGCCCAGCCCCGTGTCCGCCTGCACCGCAAAATTGTCAAACGCGCGGATGGCCGCCGCGCCGTTGTAGTCATGCGCCGCCGCCGTGCAGTTCTCGCGCACCAGCGCCTTCATCACGTCATCCGCGGCCCCGCTCTTTTTAGAAAAAGTGCTGCCAGAATACGCCGCGATGATCCGCCGCGTGAGCAGATCGTTCAAACACACCCCCCGCACCTCAATGGCCCCGCCCGTGTCTTGTTGCCACTCCACGCTCCGAATCAAAAAATACCGCTCGCCAAAAAGCTGTGCCCGTTCGCCCTCCATGCTGTACCGAATCTCCACTCGGTTGTCTCGCTGCAAATACGCCGGGTTGTAGGTTGGCGGAAGCGTCATCACAAACGCTCCAACATCATTCACTTTTATCGCTGCCTCAATCGCATACAACGAGTTTTCGCGCGTCATCATCAGCTCATCCAGCAGCGTTCCAGCGCGGTCTTTCAGCGATACCATCACCTGCATTGGGTCGCAGCTCATCCCGCCCCCTTCGCAGCAATGCCGTCAATGCCAAGGTGCGCCACGCGCCATCCAATCGTCACAGCGCATCCGGGCGCATACACTGCCAGCCGGTTTGTTTCACACTCCCCGCATCCGCTCGGCACCAGCCTAAAAGTCGCCAGGTTGCTGATGGGTAAAACGCGCCCGGCCATATTTCCGTAATAACTGCTCCGCACCAACATTTGCGCGTCAAAACGCAAATCAATCGTCACCGTCTCGCCCGCGGCCACGGTGTATCCATCAAACAAAATCTCGTCGCCCGTTCTATCGTTGCGGATGGAGTGCAGCATTCCCGGCCCACTGATGCTGAAATACGGCTGTGATGGCGCGCTGCCACAATACTCAACCTCCGTCACGCCTTCGCCAATGGTTTCCCCTGTCAGGTCGTGCCCAATCGCCAGATTTCCGTTCCCATCGGTCGCCACCGTCCACGCCCATTTCAGCCCGCTGCCCGTGCTGGGCAACTTAACGCTGGCTCGCACCCACGCCGTTCCAGTCCACTCCGCAATAAGCGGCAGCGCCTTGTCTCCGCTGGCCGTGAACCCGCCCACCGCCAGCAGGTGTCCGTTGGGCATCTTTGTCATCTGCGCGGCATACAAATTCAGCCCCGCCCCCAATGCGCTCCACTGCGCCCCGTTCCACATGGCGATGTTTTTTGCGCTTGTCCCGCCTGCCAGCGTAAACTCCCCGCTGGCATACAGCAGCCCATCCACAAATGCCAGCGCGTTCACAGCGCCATTCATGCCGCTTCCCGCCGCCGCGTATGCCATCGTTTGCGGGTTGTAAATGGCAACATTGGCCGCGCTCACGCCGCCCGCGCTGGTAAACAGCCCGCCGATGTAAACCTTGCCGGTCGAGGAATCAATCGCCAGCGTGTTCACCGCCCCGTTCACGCCACCGCCCGGCTGGCTCCACGATCCAACATACAAGTCATAAACGGCAAACCCACCCGTCAACGACCCAAAATAAATCTTTCCTGCGTTCAAGGCCATGCACACAAAGCTCGCGGCTGGCTGTCCCGCCCCCAGCGGCTTTGCCTCGCCAACCACCGGGTCATATACCCCTGCCCCAATCACCGGGCTGGTGATGCTCCCGCAGAAATACAGCTTTCCATCTGGCGCAAATGCCATATCGCGCACGTTTCCGGTTAGGCTTATCACCTTCGTGAAGCTTGTCCCGTCCCACTTCCAAATCCCGCCCGCGCTGCCAACGTAAAGCATCCCATCCGGCCCATATTCAAGGGCATACGGATACCCCGGCGCATTCAGCCCCAGCCATTGCCCGTCGGCTTGTCTTACCGTGATCATGTTGCTATAAAACGGTTCGCTGCTCAGCAGCCTTGCGCACCGCTCCCCTCTCTCAAAAACGCCCGTGGCCGATGGGTCTTCAAACGTCAGTGTCACCGTCTCATCTGTCAGGCTGCTCAGGTTCATCTCCAGCCCGCCTGTGTAATACCCGCCAAACTCAATCTCGCCACAGTCCCATCCCGCGCAGTTGCACAACCGGTATCTAAACCATGCCCGGCGCGGCTTGCGCGTGATGGGGTCTGGCGCAATGGCTCGCATAAATTTAAGCCGCGCCTCGTGATATTTCCGGGTCGTGTCCGCCAGCAGCACCCCAGCAATGCTCCACGTTCGTGCGCTGGCGATGGCGCCCTGCACGCTCTTCCCGCCGTTAATTGCGTATGTGTCGGTCACCAGTTGCACCGGCGGCATCCCCAGCCCGGCCAGCGCCTGCGGTTCAAACCCCAGCCACTCGCACAAATCCACCACCCGTCCGCCGCTCTCGCACAGCGGGTCGCGCTCGCTGTCTGTAAATGTTGTGGGCGGCCCGGCCTCAAGCTGCCACCCATCCGTGAACCATGCCTTCCCGCTGGAGGACAGTTGCTCAATCTCCAGCGTGATGTTGCCCGTCTCACCATCCCCCAGCGCAAACGTCAGCTCGCGCCGGTCTGGGCAGCACCGCGTGTCAAATACAATCTCGCGCAAAGGGATGGGTGTGGGCAATACCCGCACCTCTGCGCACCCTCCCACCGTCACCCGAACGGTGATGCACCTGTTTTGCTTTGGCTTCGGGCGTATCTTTGAGCCGCCGCCAGAAGCGCTCGTCCCACTGGTGATCACTGGCGGGCAAATATCCTCCGTTCGATACACCCGCATCGCAAACCGTTCGGTTCGTCCGCACGCGCACAAATCAAGCGCCCAGGTGTAAAAAGCGCACGGCCCAACGGTCACCTCTTTGCGCAGCTTGCTTGGGCCGTAGCCTTCGGGCGTCACCCGCAGGCTTCTGCATCCCTGGCTTTGCCACTCCTCGGTGTAATCCACGTCCGCCGCGCCTTCCCACCTAAAACATTCATCTGCCTCCAGCTCTCCCCATTTAAGAATGTTTGTCGTGGCGCATGGGATCACAAACTGAATCGGGCAGCACCCTCCGCCGTTCAGCGCAACCCCGCCAATCGGTTGTGTCGCAATTCGATAATTCATGTCAGCAGGCTCCCCACTGTGAAGTCGTGCATGATTCGCGCCACGCTCGCCGCGCTGTTCACGGTGATCTGGTTTGTCACGCTTCGCTGGTTGTTGTAGGTGGCCGCGTTCACGTTGGGCCGCGTGGCAGGCACAGAAACCCGCACATCAAACCCGCCTGTGTTTGGCGTAATTCCCGGCACATTCAGCGCGCCGCGGCCAACCTGCGCAAACGCGCTCAGCCGCTGGCTCAAATCAGCCATCGCCTCATCAATCCGCAAGCTGATGTTGTGCACAAGAACGCCTTGCGCAAAATAGTTGTGCGTCTCGGTCTCAAAGTTGTAAACCTCTTCGCCGCCCTCGCTCCCCAGCGCCGCAATCGGAACGGTAGACCCGTCAGCCCTCAGCATTCGCTCGCCGATTCCTGCGTCCTCCGCTGGCGCATACAAGCCGCGCTCCGGCAGCCATATCTCGTGCTCTGGCGTCACCCGCATCACCCGCCCGTTTATGCTCAGCCTTAGCAATTCTGCTGCGCGGTTTTTAAACAACCGCACAACTTTTGTTCTCACCACGCGGCCAGTCGCATGGTCATACCCCATCACCTCGTCACCTGGCACAATCTCCTCGATGCGCTTCTCAGCGCCGCCCGCCATCGCAATCATCGTCCCAGCGGCAAAGCACTTTCCTGTAACCGCGCTTGGCAGCGAGCCAACTGTCACAAAATTAGTCGTCACCGTTATCGTCCTGTCATGCAATGCGTCAATGGCCCCGCCAAGGCTGCGCACAGCGTCCTCGCCGCTCACATTCGCTTTTACATAGAGCTGTGTGTCAACGGGTAGCGCCTCAATGGCCGCGCCCAGCTGATCAACCGCAAACATCCCCTGTCCTGCGCTCATCGCCAGTTGCCCCATCGCCGAGGCCCATGCCCCCGTGAACAAAATCAAAAATGCGTTTGTGGCCGCCAGTTCGCCATCTCGCCATTGTTGCCAGCCAAGCGCCAGAATAGCCAGCCCCTCAGCCAGCTTTAGGCCCAGCCGAATATTTAACTCGCCAAATGCAATCTCCAGCAAAATAATGTTGCTCTTAAACCCGTTCGTCAGCGTATCCGCAATCTTCCGGCCCAGTTCTTCAGCGTTAATCGTCGCGGTCAGCAGCACGCCAATCAGGTTTGTAATCGCGGCAAACACTTGGCCGATGGCGTTCGTGGCTGCGTTGATGGCTGCCACAATCCCCGCGGCCAGCCCTTCAATCAACAACCTGCCAAATGCGATAAACACCGTGCTGGGCGATGCAATCCCAAACAGTTCCTTAAAAAACCCCACCACGCCGTTAAACAAGCCTTCCAACCCGGGTCGTATCTCGCTCACGTATCGCAGCAGGCCGTCGCGCAGCCCCTCAACAAATGTCCGCGCCAAAACCGGAAACTGCGGCCCAACATCACTAATCCAATTCGCCACCCCCGCGGCCAGCGCGATCCCCGCCGCCACCAGTGCCGGGCCAATGCCAGGTATCACCTCATCGTTAATCCACAGAATAAATTTGCGCGCCAGTTTGCCCAGCTCCGGCCCGGCCTGCGCCGCCCACGTCCCAATTTGATTAAATATCCCCACCCAAAACTGATGGATGCCCTCAATGGCCTTCGGCGCGGCTTCGCTGATCCACGCGACCAGCTTTGTCCCCAGTTCCGCCAGTTTGGGCCCAATCATCGCTCCCAAATTCCCTGCAAACTCAGAAATACCTCGCGCGATAGATGCCAGCGCCGCGCCAATATTCCCGCTTTGAAGCGCCTGGCTTACCTCGCCAATCACCCGCGCGGCAATGTCGCGTATCCCCGCAAAATTGCTGGCAAACGCCGCCGCCAGCCCCGCCACCACAGCCACCACGGCCCCCACCGCCAGCGTCAGCGGCCCGCCCAGCAATGCCACCACCCCGCCAATCACACTCCCAGCCGCGCCAAACGTCGCAATCAACCCGCTCACCGCGCCCACAATCCCCGTGATGACGCTGACAAGGCCGCCAAACGCCACAAACCCGCCAATGGCCGCGCCAATCTGCGCGATGGTCGGCGCAAGCCTTACCAACCCATCCACAAACTGCGTCACCTGCTCAGGTCGAATATCTCCCAGTGCCGCTGCCACTCCCTCCAGCACGCTGCTCAGCCCGATAAATATCCCGTCCAGCGCCCCGCTCTTGTCCAACGCCTCTCCAATAGTTTTCACAAATTTTCCAAAGGCAGTTGTTAATGGCGTAAGCGCAGGCAGCAGCCTGCTTCCCAGTGATATGCCCAGCCGCGCGATGGCGTTCTCGGCCAGTTTCTCTTGCGCCGTCTGCGTTTCCATCATTTTGGCGAACGCCTTATCTGTCGCGCCTGCGCTGTTGGCAATGTTGCTCAGCACCTCAGAATACGCATCAGCCTGGCTTGCGCTCACACTCATCACGCCTGTCAGCGCGCGAATGTTTGGGATGATCGTGTCGAGAATCTCAAAATCTTTCAGAATCTTCGGGGCTTTAATTCCGATGTCAATTTGCCCCACATCTTTCACCCGTTTCTGCAAATCATCCAGCGTGCTCAGCAAACCGCGCTCGCGGATCATCTTGCGCACCTCATCGCCGCTGGTGCCCAGCGCCTCCAATGCGCGTTTTGCTTCTGACCCCGGCGCAGCCAGCGAACTCAGCGTGCCGCGCAGCGCGGTGGCCGCTTCCTCTGCGCTTGCTCCGCTTCGTGTAAAGGTGGCGATGTTGGCCGTCACCTGCTCAAAACTCACCCCTAGCGCCGCAGAGATGGGCAGCACCCGCGCCAGCGCTCCAGCAAACTGATCAGGCTCGCCCTTCCCTTCAATCACGGCCTGCGTCAAAATATCGGTGTATTTCCCCGCGTTCTTCGCGCTGTCTCCGTAAGCGCTCAATGCGCTGGTCACAATGTCCGCAATCACCTTTGTGTCGCCCAACCCGCTGCTTGCCGCCTTCGCGCTGACCTTCAAAATATCAAGACCCTGCGCTCCGGCATACCCGCTGCTGGCGATGTAATACAGCGCATCAGCCAGTTGTTTTGGTGTTTGTGTCACCTCTCCGCTCAGCGCCAGCACCGCGCTTTTCATCACCCCTAGGTCTTTTGTGGTTGTGTTCGTCAAACCAGAGATAAGCGCAAATTCCTGCTGAAATTCCTTCGTGTCTTTCACCGCCTCCTGCATGGCCCGCCCCAGCGCCCGCACCCCATCTTCCGCCAGCCTTAGCAGTTGTGCGCCCACCTCGCGCAGCGCGCCGGTGGCAATCTGGCTCAGCACTCCGCCAAACCCGCGCGTGGCCGCCTCCCCGCGCTGTGCCCCACCCACAAACGCGGCCAGCGCCCCCTGGGCGCGGCTCATCGCGCCAACAAATCCGTCAGCGTCCTGCGCAACAAGCCTCACTCCCGCTGTTTGTATCGCCATAATTACCAGTCACCAGCAACCAGCCACTAGCTACTAGATTTCTCTCTTTCCTTCTCTGCCTGCGCGGCCATAACCGCCTCAATTTGGCAGTGCGTCTCGTAATGCGCCAGCATGTCGGCCTGCTCGTTCCCGCTCAATGCGTAAAACTCGCGGACGCGAATGCCATAAAACCGCGCGGTCTCTCGTTGCAAATACGCCTGGCTATACGTGATGCCGCTTCGCCGCGTTCGTATCTGCCAAACGTCCCTGCCGTTCAGTTGCGCGGCAAAGAGCCTTTTTTTTGCTCAACCGCCTTGTCCGTTGGCCCACTCCGGCTGGAGATAAAGTTCGCCAGCTCCACAAAATCCTGCGGGCTTCCCACCGCGCAATACCGAATCCACAACCCGCGGTCGCTCATCGCGGGCAGGTCGCGCTTCTTCTCCGCGTAATACGTCCGCAGCTCGTCCACCTCCTCGCGCTTGTCTTCGTCAACCAGTGTCCCGTCCGGGTTGGCCTCAACCACCACCCCGCGATCCACATACATCTCCATGATTTCGGCCAGCATTTGCGCTTCAAAATCCTTGATGGCCTTCTCGTATGCCGGGTCGTCTGGGTTGGGTCGCAGCTCAGCGCCGTGCGCCATCTGCACCTCTTCCATTGGCGGCTTGGGGCGTTTCTCTTCCAGCGCCAGCCGCACGTCTTCCACATAGTGCAGCGGCACGCGCCGCACATTCAGCGTCACGCCGCTGTCCTGGCACACAAAATCAAAGGTTCGATGGGTTTTCATTGTTTGCCTTGCGGCAGGCCAGGCAAATGCCCGGCCTGCCATCATTTCCTGCTATCAAAACAATCTCTTGCGACTAGCCACTAACAACCAGCCACCAGCTACTAGCCACCAGCTACTAGCCACCAGCTACCAGCCGCTAAACGATATTTGGCGCTCCGATGATCGCCACCCCATGAACGCCATCCGATGCCGTCCCCGCGATGGCGAGCTGGTTCACCCGCTTGCTCGGTTCAGAACAAACCGGCGCGGCCAGCCGCTCAATGCGTTGAATCGCCGGGAACTGCGCAATGCGCGGCGCAAGGTTCGTGCGGCTCGCGTCCCATGTCCAGCTGCTAAACAGCCGCGCCGTCGTGTCCCCGTTGTGGGCAAACCACCGCACAAGGTCATCCACCATCAGCGCGTCGCCAATGAACCCGCTTCCGCTTCCATTGAACTTGATCTCGCTCCAGTTTGTCCCGCCGTCAAGAGTGAAGAACTCGCGCCCGGCATCCGTTGTCACATAGAACTCAAACTCGCTCACCATGTAGATGCCCGTGAAGCTCGCGTTCTCATCAATCGGCGCGCTGGTCAGCGGAAGCGTAAACGTTGCCACCTCGGTGGTCTGCCAGTCGTTCGTCGTCCGCAGCACAGAAAGGTCATCCCCAACCGCAATGTGCGCCGCGCGGCAGCTCGCAACCCGCCGCATGGCGCTTGGCACCAGCCCGCGCGTCACGGCCTTCACCCCGGTCGCCACATCCTCGCTCACATACACCGTCCCGTTCAGCGCCCCGGTGAAGTAAACGCGGCTTCCGTTGCCGTTTGTCACGATGTCAGTCGGCCACGCGTCCGTCTCAAACCCCAGCGTCACTGCCGTGAACAGCCCCGGCGCCCCGGTCACCGGGTCAAGGTCAGCAAAGTAATACTTGCCAACCTGAGCAATCAACACCACCAGCCGGTTTCCAATCACCGTGAGGTCGCCCGTCACCTCGCCAGCAATCGAGCCATTGATGAACACAATCGGCTGCATCGTCTGCCCGCCGTCGTTTGTCCACACAATGGATGGGCGCTCGCCGCCGCCACCCGTCATCGCCCAATAGATACGCTTCGTGCCGTCATCTTTCGGTGTGCAGTCGCCGCAACTCACATTGCACGCATACGCCACGCCGGTGGTCTTGCGCGGCAGGGTCGTGTTGCCGCCAAACTTCACACTGCCAAGCACATACAGCTCGTCGTATGTCGCGTCCGCTTCAACCTCCATCGGCTTGTCATCCGCTGGGTCAATATCCCCCGGCGAAATCGTGCCGATGTCCACGCCCTTCAGCGCCATCACATACCCGTTCTCCCAGCTCGTCAGGTGGTCGCCCAGCGGCCCGCAGCAAGAGAACAAGATGTAAATGTTGATCTTGCACCCCACGCCCGCCAGTAGCTTCGGAATCCCGCCGCAGCTTTGCCGAAAAGTGATCTTCAGCTTGCCATCGTCCGGCGGTTCGCTCAGCGTGCCGCGCTGCACAAACGCCCCGCGTCGGTAGGGGTCGGCTCCCCAAATCTTCTTGGTCTTGCCATGCCGCGCCCACTCCAAACCCTTGATGGTGATGTCGTTGTCGTCCACGCCGGCATACAGCAGCGGCGTGGTTGGGCTTTGCCCCCACTGAATAAAGATGCGGGCTTGCCCCGTGGTCAAACTCTTGCTGTCGCAACCCATGTCTGCCTCCTGTTAAAACCTTCGTCCTCGCGCAATCGCAAGGTGTTTCACCCTGCGCCACGCCTCAAGCTGGCCGCGTTTGCTCCCAAACGGGTTGGCCAGTTCCTCTTGTGAAATGTTAAAAAACTCGCCTTGCGCCCCCGCGCTTCCGCTTGTGCGATAGGCGAAATCAAACTGCCAGAAATCAATCGCGCTGTTGGCCTTGTCGCATCCGCAAATCCTCTGCTGCATGATGGCCGTCGCCATCTCCGCGATCACCCTGTCCCACTCGCACAGGTCGCCGCCCGCCTCGTAACAAATGCGAACCCGTTGCGCTTTTGTGTTTTGGCATCCGCACGGCTCTGGTCTGTCAGCGCACCTTGCCCCGCTCCCGCCAATGGCAATCTCGCCAATCCGCGCGTTGCAAATCGTGGCGCACACCTTTCGCTCCGTAATCACGCCGCAGTCATCCTCAATCAGCGTGATGGTGTTCAGTTCGTCCAGCCACTCGCGGTAAATATCCACCTTCGCCGCAAAATTTGTCCGCACATCCGGGTCAATCGCCGCGTTCGTGTCATACCCGCGCTCTTGGTTAAAGGCCCCGTTCGCCAAAATCACGCCCTCATATCGGATGGGCTTCACCATCAGCCAGGCCCTGCCTCCAAACCAAACCGTGTCGCCTTCGCGTGTCACCTTGGTGGGGCGTATCACCTTTTGGCACGGGTAACACGTCTCGTATGGCAAATCGCTGGCCGTAAACTCAATCACCAATTCATCCAGCGTTGCGCCTGCGGGCAGGCTGGACGCGTCCATCGCCACCCAAAATTGGTCATACAGCCCGTCGCCGTCGCTGTCTTCAAGCTGCACCTGCGCGTTGGCAACAATCCGCTCCCTGCGCTCCGTCCCAATTCGCCGCAGCATCCCCTCCAAAAGCAGGCTCTTGGGTATTCGCGCCTCGCATCCAATGTCAATCTCGGTGCAGCACCGGTGCGGCGCTGGGCTGTAACCCAAATACCGCGTCAAAATCTTTTCGGCCTCGCGGATGGCGCTCTCAACCTCACACCGCCCGCCGATGTTCCCGCTATTCCAGGCGTGCTGCATCACCAGCGAGTTGCAGGCGTTGTTGGTTGGCGCTTTCTCGTTCGCCAACTGCCAAAAGTGATACGGGTGATACCCAATCAACTCTCGCCACCGCTCCAGCGGCAACAAACTGCATCCACAACACGCCTGAACCATAGTTAGTTACTCCCCTCCCCGCGAGTAATCTCGCGCTGGGAGGGGTTGGGGGTGGGTTTATCCCACCAATTTATGCAAAATGCGCGCCATGCCCGCCACGGCCAGCCACGCGGCCAGCCCAAACAAAACGCGGCCACTCGCAAGCCCATAAACAAACCCGCTTGCGCCCATCCAGAATGAGAGGCACATCACGCATGTAAACCCTTCGGCAATCCAGTGTTCTTCCTCAATCTCTTGGCCGTTGTCCAGCGTGCGCCGCGTGGGTTTAAATGTGCGCTGAACAAACTCGCGCCACCGGCTGAACGCGTTGGCCGGGCCGCGCTCTCGCGCCAGCATCGCGCTCGCCCGATAAGCCGCCAGCGCCAGCACAGCCAGCGCAAAAGCATCATTCGCCATCGCCATCGCCTTCCTTCTCTTCCTTGCTGGCCTTGTTTTTGCTCCGGCTCTGCTTCGCTACGCTCCCCTCCCCTGCGCCCCCCTCCCGCTGGGAGGGGCTGGGGGTGGGGCTGAGGCCGGTGGTGGGCAAGGTCACGCCCTGCTCAGCTTCTTCGGCATTCAGCATTCCCAATTCAGAATTCGGGTTGACATACCCAAATGCGCCCTTCCCAACCAGCGTGGCCGCGTCCTCCGCTGGCAAAACGATTTCCGGGCGGCGATGATCGGCGTAATACCGCCGTCCGCCCGCAAAATACAGCCCAGCCGCCGCGTCCTCCGCCAGCCGGATGACGACCGTGCCGCCATTCGGCGCCGCGTTCATCGCCGTGCTCCGCGCCGTGCTCGGCATCGCCCGTGTCGCGCTCACAGCCATGGGTGCTTGCATACGCGCGGGTGTATTGCTCCCGCCGCAACTACTGCACATTCATTGCCTCCTGTTGTCTGTTTTTGGCCATCATGTAGCCAATCTCTTGCGCCCGCGCCCATGCGCTCGGCCACTTTGTCCTCGTCAGCGCGTTCAGCGCCATCTCGTTTCCGGTTGCGCTTTTGCGCATGCCAATCAAATGCGTAATCCCCCGGTCGTTTCTGTAAAAGTCGTTCCAGTCGTTATAGAACGTGCGCACGGCAGTCTTTTTCTCAAACACAGCCGCGCCCAAAAATGCCTGCTCTGGCACAATGGCGTTCACGCCCCACTTTGCGCCAGCGTTGGCTTCCAAAAACCGCAGCGCCGTCTCGGCGTAGAACAACATAAATTCGCAGTCGTTCCACCCCAAAATCCCGCAATTCAGCGCCGCGCGGCTTTTCTTGCGCCACGTCCAATACCACTCCGGCACGGCCTTCATCGAAAGCAACTCATCGTCAGCGTAATGCGATGTGCTCACCACTTCCGGCTCAATGTTTTGACAAAACAGCGTCGCGTCAAAGATGCTCTTGTCCTCAACGCGCGTCAAAAACAAGTCAAAGTCCAGGTGCGTGGCCGGGCCGCGCTTTGCCTCATCGCGGTAGCTCATCAGCTTGCATGTCGTCCACGGGTAGCGTGTCTCATCCAATCCTTCAAACGCGATCACCACCTCGTCAAACTCAAGACCAAGCTCGTTCACCAGCATCCGCTTTCCGGCTTCGTCAGTCCGCAGAACAATCTCGCCAAAGTGATTGCGAGCGTTCTCCACGCTCGCAATCCAAGAGTTGAGCATCATCTGCGGGCTTGCCCACGCATAAGATGCCTTTTGTTCTGGCTTAGTCCAGAACGTATAAACGGCTCGCTTATTCATTACGCTGGTGTGGTGAATGTCGCCGCGGCGCCAGAGGCAATAACATTCATGTTGCACGGGTTTAGAAGCTGCGCGGTGTATGTGTATTGCGTGTTCGATTGCAGCCCGGTCGTTGTTATGAGAATGCCTGGGTTTTGGTTGTTTCCATCAAAAAAGACAACGTCCGAATAAAGCACGCCCGCCGGATTCGACGTTGGATGCAGGCTGAATCTCATTCGGGCCACACCCGTGTCAACGTGCCCCAGGGCGCTCATGGTCGCCTGATTGCTGGATACGTTCGACGTGCCCTGTGTTTCTATCGTCTGAGGCATCACGGTAGCAACCGCAAACTCAGCCGAGTAGACCGGGCTTCCGTTTTGCAACACATACGCGCGAACAACGTACTCCGTGTTGGGAGCAAGCCCGTGGGCGCAAATAGACCGGTAGTCCAATTTCTTTGTCGCTTCGCCAAGGCTCACCCACGCGCCGCCAGAGTAGGGTCTGTATTCGGCATAAACAACAGTGGCGTCCGATATCGCATTGTTCGGCGAAACAACCTTTAGCTCAAATCCCTCATACGTTCTTGTGTTGGTGAAACCGGTAAAAACGTGCTGTATTTCAAGCTCAGGCACAGCAGGAATCGCGCTCGCGCAATCCTCTTTCACAAAAGCCGCACTCCCGATGATGTTTCCACTGCTCTGCGTGGAATGACGATAGATCAGCTCCACGGGCTTTGCATTTCCGGCGTTTTGCGAAACCAGCTTCATGGTTGAACCGCTCATATACGCCGTGAACGTCCCAATACCCAGCCCGTTTAGCCAGTCAATGGCCGCCTGCGGGAATGTTGCGCCAAACATCCAGTTCGTCCCCTGGGGGACATAAACCGTAATTCCGCGCGAATCGCGTATCCCATAAAGCGCGTTGTGATCGTCTGCAACTGCCGTCACATAGCACAGCGTCCCCGCCGTTCCCACCTTCAGCGTGCCATCGCCAGCCACCACCGCGTCAAGTTTCACCAGCTTCCCATTCTGAAAACCCAGCAAGGTGATCTCGCCTCCGTAAGGGCTTCCGTACGGCCCAATCAACGCCCGCGCTGCGGCATTCAGGCATGCCATCACGCGCTCGCAAAACGAGTCCACAACCCGTTCTGTAATGTCAACACAAATTTGCCAAGCACTCATTTTTTTATCCTCCAGAAAGCAACCAGCCACCAGCAACTAGCAACCAGCAACCAGTCCCTCCAGTAATTACATCCGTGCGCAGCTGCTCGCCTTGATGCCAACATCGGTCAGCAACGCGCTCAGGAACGCGGCCTCGTTGCCAAAGCGCGGCTCAGTGCAAACCGCCACACTCAAGCAGCTCCCCCGCTTCTCCCACGTGATCTTGAACCGCCCGTTGTCAACGATGGCGTAATCGCTCTTCGCTGCGGGCACGCTGATGGCCGCGCCAACCTTCCCCGGCGCGTCATACTGCACATAGTCGCTCACCAGCGTCACATCGTCGCCGCGCCCCCACCGCACCGGGATCACCATCATGTCAAACATCTCGGTGGTCGGGTCGCCATCCACTGCGCGGCGCTTCATCCGCGCGTCCAGCACCAGCGGGTAGCGCTTCTCGTTCAGCACAATCGCGTCCCCGTCAAACATCGCGTTGCGCTCTTGGCGAATCAAGCTCCCGTCCACCATCGCCCCGCTGCACGCCACCGTGTTGCAGCACGCCGCCGCGCTCACCAGCTTGCGCTTCACATACGGGTTGATGGCAATCGCAAACGAGGCGTCCAGCCCCAGGTCAACGCTTGTCGCCTCAAGGCACTCCACCGTCTCTGCCAGCTTGTCAATCACCCCGCACGCTTGCGCGGCATCCTCAAGGCTGAACCCGGCCATCGGGCAGGTCAGCGGCGCGGCCTCCGCGCAGTTGTAAAGGCTGGGGTCAAACAAACGCAAAATGCCGTGCGCCTGCTTGTAGCAAGAGCCGTCCGCGTTCTCCTGTGGGTTGTTGTCCGCGTCCCCGTTGATCGCCATGTCGCGCAGCAGCGTCGCCAGCTTGTCCGCCAACATGAAGGCGTAATAGTTGGCCGCCAGCTCAAAGTTGCTCATCCCCGCCGTGAACAGCCAGCTTGGCGCGCCCTTCGGCACAATGTTCTGCCGCCGGAAGGCCAAAATCGCGCGGTTGCACGGGTCGTCCTTGATCCCCAGCTTGCTCTCGTCAAACACGCCGCTCGTCACGCACACCTTGCCCCACGGCAGGTTGCGTGTCAGCTCGCACGGCGTCAGCGTGTCAATCATCAACCCGCCATGACAGTTGTCGCCATAGCAGGTCAAATCGCTGGCCTGTTTGCGCATCCACACCTGGGGCAGTTGCCGCATGGTGCGCTGCGCCCGCGCCGTCATGTAGTCCGCCAGCCCCATCGCGGGCCGCGTCACAAATCCGGCAATAAAATCAGTGCCGTCACAAAACGGTGTCATCAGGCCATTTGGCTCAAACGGCAACTGGCTCTGCGGTATCGGCGTTGCCGCCTTGTTTGTATTTACTCCTGGCATCTCATCCTCCTGTTTTCACACTTCACTCTTCACACTTCACTCTTCTTTCAGCTTCCCAGCGCCGGTCGGTTTTCCGGCGGCTTGGTGCCATCGTCCTCAACGGCTTCCTTCGCGGTCTTTGCGCTTTGGCTGCTCCGCTGTCCACTCAGTGCGCTCGGCGGCAGTCCGCGCTTCAGCGCGTTCATCTCTTTTGTCACCGCCGCCAGCTGCTTCTCCAGCTCGGCCAGTCGCGCGGCTTCTGGGGATGGGTTTTCACCCTTCCCACTTCCCACTTCGCCCTTCTCTTTGGTCTGCCCCAGCGTGACCAGCGCGGCCATCTGCTCCGCCACGGCCTTTTGCACCGCCGGGTAAACCGCATCGCTCACCATGCTGGTGAACATCTGCCGCGTCATCTGGGCGATGAAGTCCTGCTCGCTCATGGTCGTATCGCCATACCCCAAATCCTTCTGCGCATCGTCCTCTTGGGCTTCCTCGGTCATGGTGTCACCCTCTTCACCCAAGTCACCCGTGTCACCCTCTTCATCCGCCACTTCCTTCACGCGCAGCGTGTCCTCGCCGTCCGCGCTGGCCTTGTCCGCCGCGGCCAGCACGTTGGCCGCGTTTGTGTTGCCCAGCAACGTGCCCAGCGCGGCCACTTTCTCGTCTTTATTTGCCATATCCATCTCCTGAACCGCCACGCCGGTCAGCCGGTTGCTGGCCTTCCCCGCGGGCAACAACGAGCGCTCTTTGCGCCGTATCTGCCAGTAAACCCCTTCGCGGTCGGGATACGCCCGCGAGTGGCTAAACCCAATGCTCACCCCCAGCTCGGCGGCGTGCTCTTTGATGGCCTCTGCCACCTGCGCCGCGTCATAGTTCCTTCCGCCAAATGCCACATCGCAAAATGTGCCGCTCTCAACCAGCACCCTGCCATGCACCATGTTGAAGTCGCACACACCCAGCGTCACCAGCTCTTTCTCGTGCCACCACAGCAGCGGCCCGTATTCCTTCGTATGGTCGCAAAAATCGCAATCCTCTTCCAGCGCTTGCGTGGCCACAATCTCGCCGTCCCGGTCTTCAAACGCCGTGCTAGAAAAAGTCACCCACCGCCACTGGCCGTCCGCCTGCTTCACCGCCATCATGCTTCCGCCGTCCGCCACCGCTTTTTTGGTGATGGCGTTCAGGCCGGTCTTGGTCAACACCAGTTTCTTTTTAACGATGCGCGCCAGCTCATTGCGAATCAGGTCGTCAATTTGTTCCTGGGTGAGCTCTTTGCCATCGCTCAGCAGTTGCGCGGCATCCAGCAATCGTTGAGGAATTTGCGTTTGCGGCTTGGCGCTTCCACCTCCGCCTCCCTTTCCGCCCTTTGGCTTCGCCATCCCCTGCGTTGCCAGCATCCCGTCCGGGCTGAGGGCGATGCGCCCGCTCTTCAGCCGCCGCACCATCCCGGCGGCGAACAGGCGTTTCAGCGTGGCCGCGTCAGGAACTTTCCCCGTCTTCCGCAGCACATCCAGCGCGGTCATGTCCTCCGCGCTCAGCTTGGCCGCGCTGGTTTGCGCAGGCGCAGAATCACCCACCCGCGCGAACTTGCCGCCCGCGCCGCGTCCCAGCGCGCCTTGGATCACCTGTCCAACCTTCGCGCCGTAATTCGCCTTGTCCGTGTCTACCTCGTCCATATGCAAGAGAAAAACAAAAAACCCGCTTTCGATATACTCGAAAGCGGGTCTAAGCGCCTTGTCGCGCGGCGGGGTCTAGGCCGCCGCGTCACTTCTATTTAATTGCCGGATTCCCCTTATGGGAGATTAATTTCTCGTAGCCGTCCGGCGCGGCTTTAAAAGGTATTGGCTGCTCAATCGGCCAACGCCCCAAATATAGCACATCCGTTCTTTCTGTCAATAACTTATTAAAAAGCTGCCTATTCCATCTTAACAAATATCGGTCTGTCATTCGCTCTTTCTAACTTAATATCCATCTTTACTCGATCAACTAATGGAGTGAGCTTTGCCCGATGCCCCACTGAGAGCCGACCTCTAAATTGAGAATACACAAATAATTTGATTGCTAATGAATCTGTCTTTCCCAATTTTTGTGCTTGTTCAAACAACTCAGTAATCACTTTTTCATCATACAATTCTTTGCGTTTTCCAAGTGCATATTCAATCTCGTCTTTTATACATTTCAATAAATCGGCTGGGTTTGTTGGATTACATGAAGCCATGCCAGTCACCTTGCTCCTTATCTATATCATTCTCATTGTTAACAAATTTCGTAAAATTATCTTTATTTTATGGGAGACCATAACTTTAACGGAATCTGCAAAACAAAACCAATCAAAAAGATCATAAAGAAAAACTGCGCATGGTATTTCAAGATGCCTTTTCTTGGGCCAATACATCATCAACAGCTTGTATACCTTCATTAAACCCAACTTGTTCCCATAAGCGGCGAGAATCTGCCAAGAGCTCTAATCCGCGGTGCCTATCACCTGCATTTATACGCTCAATTCCAAAATAGTATTTACTGCGTCCAAGACTATAAATATCTCCGATTAATTCATACAAGTGGATAGCCTTCTCAAATAATTTTGAATCATTATTTAGTCGGGCAAGTGCTAGGTATACATTGCTCTGGCCACGTATATCACCGATGGTTTTAAGCATCTCTAAAGCTCGTCCATAGAAGGCAACGGCTGAATTTGGTTTGCCAATTTCTACCGAGATATTTCCTATGTCTTGATATACATTGGATAGACTAAGCCTTGAGCCAATTTGCTCGAAAATCATTAGAGCCTGTTCGTAAGACCAAAGCGCCTTATCCAAAACACCCATGCGTTGCTGAACATTTCCAATGGCTCGAAGGGTATTTGCTTCACCAAGTTTCGAGTCAATTTTCCTAAAAATCACCAGAGCCTGCTCGTAAGACTTTAGTGCCTTATTGACTTCGCCTCGATATTGCTCAACATCACCAATGGCTTTTAGAACATTGGCCTGACCAAGAACTTCACCAAGTTGAGTGTAGAGAGTCAGAGCCCGCTCGTAAGACTCTAGTGCTTCATCAACTTCGACTCGATATTGCTTAACATCACCAATGGCTTTTAGAACATTGGCCTGACCAAGAACTTCATCAAGCTGAGTGTAGAGAGCCAGAGCCCGCTCGTAAGACTTTAGTGCCTCATCGACTTCGTCTAGATATTGCTCAACATCGCCAATGGCCTTTAGAACATTGGCCTGACCAAGAACTTCATCAAGCTGAGTGTAGAGAGCCAGAGCCCGCTCGTAAGACTTTAGTGCCTCATCAAGTTCCTT
>Ga0073899_10001381_pt1 | contig 22188 bp, 21 predicted proteins | sample KloWWTmetaKNB5Ph_FD_88975 | JGI IMG/M metagenome (GOLD analysis project Ga0073899, IMG submission 88975) | Active sludge microbial communities from Klosterneuburg, Austria, studying microevolution and ecology of nitrifiers - Klosterneuburg... | ecosystem: Engineered > WWTP > Aerobic digester >... | reverse complement strand
GGGGCGCGTACTTCTCATCGACGGGGAGTCCGACTTCGGCCATCGCAATGCCTCCGGGGAAGCCGCCCGCGGGCGGCGTGTGGTGATCTCTGGTGGGGCATTCTACCGGGTTCGCAATCGAGCCGGTTCCCGGTGATGGGACGCCGTTCTTGCAGTTGCTAAGTCAATTACGAATGGGTTGACTGGGCAAAATGTTCTGGTTAGCATGATGCACCATCTGAGAGTAGCGGACGCTGACGCCGAAGTTGGATCCGTGAAGGGCGCGAGATCAAAATGGATCAGGTATTTCAGCGGTTGACCTGGGCACGCATTAGGATATGTCGCGAACTGGCGGAAGGGTATTCGCAGCCGAAGATTGCCCATCGACTTGGCATGTCTGTCTACGGAGTTCGGAGCTCCATCGAGGATTTGCGGGATATTACTGGCATTAGCGAAGCGTCAGAGATCGGAAGGTGGTGGCGAAAAGGTGGGAGCATCAGATACCTGAGATTCGTGGCCCGCGAGGCTGGGGTCGACTTGCGGCATCTGGGATCAACACTTGACGAAGTCGATTAGTTGCTCTCACTCGCAACCTGGCCCTGTCGGTGTTTAGGGCTGGACGTTATGGTCGTCGAGTACTTCCGATGGGAGGGCGAGATTTTCGCCATCATGCGGCAAGCCGGTGCTATACGAGCCAAGTTGAGCCGAACCGCGCCTAGTGCCACCGGACCGTACTACGATTTGAGGACCGGTTGCCGGGGATTCGGGGCCGATCGGCACCATGATTGATGCCTGTACTTCCCGGAGACTACGAGTACTCTCCGGGTGCCGGTCCGGAGAGGTTTGGTAGTCGAGGAATAGTGTGAAAGCAACAGCCGCAGTGTCCAGGTGGTCCAGAGCAAGCATTCTGATAGGCGCCCTGCTGTTATTCGGCGGACAGCTTTGGAGTGGCCATCCCGCAGCCGCCACCGTGGAAGGCTGACATCCCGGCTCAAGTTGGCTGCCACACGCGGGATGGACGAGCCAGGCGAAGGCGGTCGGCAATGTGACCGGCGCCCGGTGGTCCGGGCCGTTGACTGATGCGATATCCAGTTGGAACGGTACATTTACATCTTTCGACCCATTCGTCCAAGTGGGGCAACAGTCGGGCGCGCTCATCCATGTCGTTGAAGCGGGGTCGGTAGACGAAGGTGTCCTGGATTGGCTTAAGCCTAATTGGGAGGGGCACTCGTCGCAGGGCACATGCGCGGAGCTGGCCGTGATGACGAATACGCCATATGCATGGGCTGCCGTCGGTATCTATTTCGGCGATGAGATCTATCCGCACTACTCGGACTATAAGGTGTGTATATGGCCAGATAGAGTAATTGCCGGTGCAAACTGGGAGTATCTAACCATAAAGCACGAGCTTGGGCACATACTCGGTTTTGGAGATGATAGTGATGGCGATGCGTGTCTTTTTAGGTCTGGTACCAGCATGACCGAAGTATGCTTCACCGAGGTAAATTGGATTAAAGGTCATCTAGGGCGACAATGATTCAGGCCATAACATTGGGGGGCGCATCATGAGAAGATTACTAGAGGGTATCCGGATCTTATTTTCGGCCCTCCTCATATTTGTTGGAGCGTTGGTGCCTTCTCCCAGCGTCGCGGCGGATGGTTCCGGAACAATCTACGGGGCGGTGAAAGTCACTGGTAGCGAGGTGGGTATCGTCGGGCCGTTCTACTTGTTCGTGGTGCCCGTCGCCGATGCCGCCCGGGTGGTCCCGGATGAGGAGTTCAAGGCGGGGGCGAGCGTCACCGATGACCGTGGGAACTTCAAGAAGGACGGTCTTGCCCCGGGGAAGTACCTCGTCGGGGTCCTGCTTGCGCCCCAGGCGCTGGAGGGCGAGTACCGGGAATCGATTCGCGTGCAAACCTCCCAGTCCGTCGATCCCATCGCGCTCCCGGCGGTGCAGGTCGACCTGCCCGATGGCGGGGCCGTCCGGGTGGACTTCCTGAAGCGCCCCAATCCGACTCCACCACCCGGCCTGAAGCCGCCCGCCTCGGGGGGTGCGCTGGGGGCCGGGGATCCGCGAGGAGGCGAGGCGGGGCGCTCGCTCACGGTGGCTGGCTCAGTGCTGGTTGTCCTTGGGATCGCCGGCGCGGCGCTTGGCGCAGCGTCCGTGCGCCGGGCAAGGAAAAGGGCCAGCTAACCAGCAAGGCTGGGACGACGGGTAGTGCCCCACGCGCGATCCCTCAGCGCGGGCGCCAGCCGGTGAAGATCTCGCTGTGGCCCTCGGGGACTTCGCTGTGGACCAGCGGGACGGCGCCGGGTTCGAAACCAGCATCGGCGATGGCCCGGAGCCAGGTGGCGCGGGGGAGCGCGCCATTGAGGTGACGGTCGTACACCACGCGCGGCTCGTGGCCGTCTTCGTGGAGTACGTAGACGTAGTCCACAGGAAACGCGTGCGTGCCGGGCGAACCCGGGTACGTCCACTCGAGATAGCGGAGTGCCCGGCCGTCGCCGTCGTGACCGCCGTGGTCGGTTTCGTAGACCAGGTTTTCGGCGGTGTGGTCCGGGCAGAAGACCGCCACGCCGCCGGGCAGGCAGTGCTCGAAGGCGGTGGCGGCGAGCTGCCGGACGTCCTCCTCGGACGTGAGGTAGGAGGCTGCGTCGTGGACGAAAACCGCCTCGAACTGGCGGGCGAGCCGGAGCGAGCGCATGTCGCCCTGGATGTGCGGAAGTTCCGGGTTGATGGTCCGGCTCAGCGCGAGCATCTCGGCCGAGCGGTCGCTGAGGACCACGTCGGCGATGCGCGCCTTGTAGTGCAAGGCGTTGTTTCCGCCGCCGGAGCCAAGTTCGAGCAGGCTCGCCGGGATGTGGCCGAGGACGTTCTGCATCACCTGCAGGTAGTAGGCGGCTTCTTCCGCGTAGTCCGCGGGCGCGGTGATGAGGTGGAACCACTCCGCCAGCTCGTGGTACATGAGCGGACGTTCGGTCAAGGCACGCTCGCGTCGTAGGCGTCGGCGATGTGCCCCGCCGCGAGCAGCGCCTGGTACTCCTCCTCCGGGACCTTGAGCAGCTCGCGGTACACGTACTCGTTGTGCTCGCCGAACATGATCGGCGCCTGGTAGTACTCAACCGGCGTTTCCGGGAACTGCCAGAGCGGGCCGGCGTATTCGTAGGTGCCGGATGAGGGCTGGGTCTGGGTGCGGAAGAAGCCGCGGGCGCGCAGGTGCGGGTCATCGAACATGCGCGACGCTTCGAGGACGGGTGCGGCGGCGATGCCCACGGCCTGGAGCCGCTGCATCAGCTCGTAGTCATCCTGCATGGCGGTGTATTCCGCGATGCGGGCGTCGATCTCGTCGTGGTGTTCCACCCGGCCGGCGCCGGTGGCGTAACGGGGGTCTCCGGCCCACCCGGGGCCGCCGATTGCCGTGGCGAAAGCCCGCCACTGCTCGTCGGTCTCGATGGTGATGGCGATCCAGTGGTCCTCCATCGTCGCGGCCGTTCCCGGGGATTTCGCGGGGTATACCCCCTGGAGTGCCAGGCCGTGGACATCGCGGTTGCCCATCGCGCCCTGGAGGTTGCCGTTCAGGCTGTAGTCCATGATCGCCTGGGTGAACATGGCGGCGGCGTTTTCTGCCTGGGCGATCTCGATGAGCTGCCCTTCGCCGGTGCGGTCGCGGTGCCAGATAGCGGTCATCGCGGCAAAGGCGCCCTGGGCCCCGGCGAGGTAGTCCCCGGAATAGATGGCCGTGTTCGAGGAAGGGTCCGCATCGGCGTAGCCGCGCAACAGGCTGTGCCCCATCACGGCTTCGAGGTGCACCCCGAGGGCGCGCGCGTTCGCGTACGGCCCGGTGCTGCCGTAGGCGGGGACGCGCATGAAGATGATCTTCGGGTTGGCTTCCCGGAGCCATTCGTAGGTGATGGCCAGCTTTTCGAGGGTGCCGGAAGCGTTGTTCTCGTAGACGATGTCGGATTGGGCGACGAGGCGGCGGAGCACGTCGAGCCCCTCCGGGCGGCGGAGGTCGACGGTAAAGCTCTTCTTGTTGCGGTAGAGGCTGACAAACGTCGGGCTGTAGTCCCAGGGGCGGTCGCCCACCCTGCCGCCGGGCAATCCGCCCGACCACGCGATGGCGTTATCAGCCATGATCTGCGGCGGGCGGGCGATGGCGCCGCGAGTCATGGGCTGGAACACGAAGGGGTTTTCGGGCTTGATGACCTCGGCGCCAAGGTCACCGAGGAGCATGGTGCCGAACGGGCCAGCCCAGACGACGCAGAGGTCGATGACGCGGATGCCTTCGAGCGGCTTCGGATTCATCGGGCCACCTCCATCGCGGCGTTGATGGCGTTCTCATCGAGCCCGGCTTCGGCGAGGACCTCGCGCGTGTGCTCGCCGAGGAGCGGCGCCGCACGGCGCAGCTCCCAGCCGCCACGGGGCATGCTGAGCGGCCGCCCCGGCAGGGTGACTTCGCCCATGGCCGGGTGCTGCGCCGAAGTCCAGAAGCCGCGGTCGCGAAAGTGCGGATCCGTAAACATGTCTTCCATGGTGAACATCGGCCCGCAGAGGACGCGCGCGCGGCGAGCCTCGTCCCAGATTTCGCGCTTGGTGCGCTCGACGCACCAGCCGATGAAGTGGCCGTTCCACTCTTCGATGACTGCCGGGTTGAGGCGCTGCATGGGATCCATAAAGCGCGCATCGTTGAGCCATTCGGCATGGTTGAGCATATCGGCGACGCGATCCGGGTAGAGGCCGGCATTGGTGAAATCGACGTAGCCATCCGCACAGGGATAAATCCCGCCGGGCATGCCTCCCCCGTGGCTTGCCAGGCGCAGGGTTTTGCGTCCGCTGAATTGGAAGGCGATTGCGGTCGCGTGGCGGCGATCGACGCCGCCGAAGTGGGTTTCGGCGAGCGAGATATCGGCGTGCTGGCCGATTCCGTGGCGTTGCGATGAGAAGATGGCGCTCATCATGGCCACGGCGGCGGCCGCACCGGATTCGAAGAGGGCGGCGGTGCCGGCCATTTTCACCGGTTCGCGGTCGGTCTCTCCCATCGAGTACATCTCTCCGGCAAAGGCATAGAGGACCAGGTCGCTCAGCCGGTAATCGCGGTAGGGGCCCTCCTGGCCGAAGTTCGAAATCGAAACGAGCGGGAGCGATGGGTTGATGGCCCGGAACGCCTCGTAGCCGATGCCGAGCCGGTCGAGCGTCCCGGGCGCGAAGCTTTCGACCACCAGGTCGGCCCTTGCAGCGAGTGACATGAGCGCCTGGCGGCCGCCTGCTGTCCGAAGGTCAAGCACGATGGAGCGCTTGTTGCAGTTCAGGTAGAAGAAGGTGCCGCTCTTTTCGGGGTGTGAGACTCCGCCCTGGAACGGGCCGAGCTGGCGGGCGATGTCGCCGCCCGGCATTTCAACCTTTATGACGTTGGCGCCGAAATCGGCCAGGAGACGGGTGGCGTAGGGCCCCGCGATGTGATGGGTGAGGTCCAGGATGGTCAGGTTATCGAGTGCCTGCACGCGGCCCTCCAGTGGCGTCCCGGCGGGCATTGCCGGTGTCGCCGGAACTCTAGCAGAGCGCCGGGGCGCTGAACATGGGCGCGATCTGGCGCCAGCCCGTAAAATCCGCGGCACAGCACATCTATTGAGGTTATGCACTTGACCGCTCGCTACGCGAACTGGCGCGACGAATACGAGTCGCGCCTGAAGACACCCGAACAGGCGGTGGAGATCGTCCAGGAGGGGGACCTGGTCGCCATCACCATCCTCTGTTCGGCTCCGCTCGTGAATGCCTTCGTGGAGCGGGCGCGCAAGCTGGGGCGGGTGGACTTCCGCACGCTGGCGCCCAACAACGCCGACCTCTTCAACCCGGAGATCGTGAAGGGCGAAAAGGAGATCGAGATCTTCATCGGCGATGGGATGCGGGCGGCCCATGATTCGAAAGTCGCCACCTACCTGCCGAACACCTTCATGCTCGGCATGAAGGCGTTCGATGCGGGGCGCGAGGAAGCGCGGATGCCCGATGTCTTCCTCACTCCGTGCAGCGTTCCGAACGAGCAGGGCTACATCCACTTCGGGCCGCACATGTGGCAGCGCAAGTCCTATGCAAAGCGCTGCAAGAAGACGATCGCGATCGTCGATCCGAATATGTCGCCGGTCTTCGGCGACGTGTGGATGCACGTGAGCGAAATCGACACCTTCATCGATGGGGCGATCAAGCCCGTCGATATCGCCGGCATCGAAGAGCGGGTGAACACGCTTTCGAACGAGGCGGACCGGCCGGCTCTCCTGGAGATCCTGCACAAGGCCGGGCGGGAGCAGCTCGCCCTGGTGGAAATGATGTTTCACGCCTTCCCGCCCGCGATGCTGGCGGGCGCCTTCGGCACGGTTGAGATCGATCCCGCCGCGCAGGGCATCGCCGATCACCTCCGCCAGATCATCCGCGATGGCGACACCATCCAGGTGGGTGTCGGCCAGCCGAGCTCGCTCATGTTCCTGGCCGGGGCGTTCGATGATGCGAAGCACCTTGGCGTCCACACCGAGCTGGGCTCGCCGGGGCTGGCGAAGCTCTGGGAGCGGGGCATCATCGATGGCTCGCGCAAGACGCTCTTCCCGCACAAAGCAGTCGCGGTGGCGTGGACCGGGTGCAATGGCGAGGACTACAAGATCATCGCGAACAACCCGGCCTTCGAACTCCACTTGCCGGAGAACATCCTCCACCCGGCCATCATGTCGCAGAACCGCCAGATGACCTCGATCAACAGCGCAATCGCCGTGGACCTTTTGGGCCAGATCGCCAGCGAGGACCGTTTTGGCGGGCACATGGTGAATGGCACAGGTGGCCAGCCGGATACGCACATGGCGGCGGCACTCTGCAAGGATGGCCGCGCAATCACGGTAATGCGCTCGACGGCGATGGAGGGGACCATCTCCAAGGTAGTCGCGAAGCATGAAGCGGGCACGATGGTGACGGTTCCGCGCTACCTTGCCGATACCATCATCACCGAGTACGGCGTGGCGCGGCTGCTCGACAAGAACCACCGGCAGCGGGCGCAGGAGCTCATCTCGATCGCCCACCCTGATTTCCGGGCGGAGCTTCGCCGCGAAGCCGAGGAACTCTGGGGCAGGCTGTAGGGCGCGGCTGGCGGCATGCCGAAGACGATGGCGGCCCGCGTGTGACGCCGGCCGCCGCCCTCACACTTCGCGGTTTTCGACCACCGCCGCGGTGCGGAGGCCGCGCAGGCTGAACGAAAGCGAATCGCGGCTGGCGAACAGCAGTGCGGCGCCGATGAGGCTCACCGGCACCACGTTCACCAGGTGGGCGAGGATGGCGAAACTGAATGCCCGGCTTTCGCCCACGCCAAAGGGCAACAGCGAAGCAGTAGCGGCAAGGTGGAAGACGCCGATGTAGCCGGGCGATGAGGGGATAAGCATGGCGAGATTCGTCGTGCAGGTGAGGAGGACGGCGACGGGCATTGGTGCATCGATGCTGAGCGCCCGCATGAGCAGGTAGTTGATTGCGAAGGCGGTGATCCAGGCAGTCCACGACCAGCCCCAGATGCCCACCACATGGTCGCGCCGGAAGAGCTGGCGGAGGCCCTCCGAAAACGAGTGCGCTTCATCGCGGATGCGCCGGTTGGCAGGCAGGTGGCCCGCCAGGCCGCGGGCCCCGAATAGCCGTCCGATGCGGGAATGAAAGACCGCCATGGCTATGGCCACACCCATCAGGATGACCAGCACGGTCCATGCGGTGTGGAGCCAGCTTTCGTAGCGTTCGGGCACGGGAAGGAACGGGCTGACCAGCACGAATCCGAGGAGGAGCGTGACCGTATCGGTCACGCGTTCGGTGAGCATGGATGAGACGACGTGGCCGAAGCGCATGCCCGGCTGGCGCGCCGTCATGGTGACCCGGGCCACATCGCCCAGGCGCGCGGGCAGGACGTTGTTGAGAAGGAAGCTGATGTTGAGGATGCGATAGAGGCCCGGCGTCGTCACGGACGACTCTTCCGGGAGGAGCAGCCGCCAGCGGACCGCCTTGGCGGCGATCGAGATAACCAGGCAGGTGACAGCGAGTGCGATGAACCAGGGGTTGGCGGCCTGGAGCGCGGCCCGGGTGCTTTCCCAGGGGATGAGCCTGAAGAGGAGCGCGCCGCAGCCGGCGGTGATGAGCAAACCCAGGAGAAACCGGCGCATGCTAGCCATCCTCAGCCTGAATCATTCCCTTTGCGAAGCGTGCCACATTTTGGCGCTTCCGTCAGCGGGCCAGCGGCGATACGCTGGATGTTGTGAGTGTTGCGGAGCCTCCATTGGCCGACCGTTACGCCGCGGGGCAGGCGACGGAGGCGGCGACAACAACCGGCAGCCGTGTGCTGCTGGCCGCGCAGGCGGGTGTGCTGCTGCTGATGGCCGGTTCGGTGGCCACCAGGATCTGGCAGGACCACATCTGGTTCGGCTTCGTGCTTGTGGCAATTGCCCTGGCCGTGTGGGCTCCAGAGGTGCGGTTCCGCCGTGAGCGGCTGTGGTGGTTCGCCTACGTCGGCGGGATATTCACCTACACCCTGCTGCGCGCGTATGCGGATGACACGGGGATAGCCGTGCGGACCGGCTACGTCATTTCGATCGATCGGACGGTATTTCTCGGGACCGACCCGATAACGTGGCTCCAGGGGCGCTTCTTCGATCCGGTGGCGCTCGGGCTGCAGGATTACGCCTCGGTGGGCGTGCACTGGTCGTTCTTCATCGCGCCGCATCTTGGAGCGGTGCTGGTTTTCCTTTACCGGCGGCCGCTCTTTCCGAAATACGTGGTGATGATCGCGGGGACGATGTACCTGGCCCTGGCGCTCTTCTTCATCGTGCCGACGACCCCGCCCTGGCTGGCCGGACAGATGGGCGAATTGCCGGGAGTGTTCCGCGTGATGGATTTCGTAGGCGGGAGCGTGAACCCGGAGACCTACGAATCGTTTTACGCCTCGCTAGGCGAGCCGAACTCGGTGGCGGCCATGCCCTCGCTCCACCAGGGAATCACCTTCGCGATGTATCTCTGGGCGCGGGACCACGCCCGGCGGCTGGCGCCGTGGCTGCTCGCCTACAGCCTGGTGATGGCCTTCGCGCTGATGTACCTGGGTGAGCATTACCTGGCCGATATCGCCGCGGGTATGGTGTGCGCCTCGGTGCTCTGGCTGGTGGCGCGGCGCTGGTTCGCCCCATATCCCGATGGAAGCCCGGAGGCTTCCTAGGCAGCCTTCTGATACATACTGGTGCCGGCGGTGCGGAAGCCGATGTCGTTCGAGCGCATGATCATCTCGCTGCCGCCGATGAAGAGCAGTCCGCCGGGCCGGAGCGCCTTCGCAAACCCCTGGTAGATGTGCTGTTTCGCCTCATCGGTGAAGTAGATGACGACATTGCGGCAGAGAATCATGTCGAGGTCTGGCGGGTAGGGGTCGCTCAGCAGGTCGTGGCGGCGGAAGCTGATCTTGCGCCGGATTTCATCGACAACGCGATACGTCTCGCCATCGGTGGCGAAGTACTTCTTGAGCAGCGGCGCCGGGACGGAGCGAACCTCCGAGGCGAGGTAGCCCGTGCCTTCGCGGGCGCGGGAGAGGATCGGCAAATCCACGTCCGTGGCGATGATGGAGTGTGCCCCGCGCGGGTCGACTTCGTTGAGGATCATCGCGAGGGTGTAGGGCTCGCAGCCGATCGAGCAGCCGGCACTCCAGATCTTGAGGGTTCGGCGCTCCTGGAGCATCTTCGGCACCCACTTGGATTGGAGTTCGAGGAACCTGTCAGCCTGCCGGAAGAACTCGGAGACGTTGATCGTGAGGGTATCGCGGACATCGGCCAGCAGCCTGCCATCCGCCGTAATCGCCCGCTCGAAGTCCGGCCAGCCGGAAATCCCGCGGCGCGACATCACGCTGGCCAGGCGGCGTTTCATCTGCGGCTCTTTGTACTGGCCGAGCGGAACGCCGATGGCGCGTTCGAGGGCGCGGCGGAATGCGAGCCACTGGGGATCTTCCGGGAGTTCTTCTTTCACCGCGATAGCCTCATGGATGGGAGTGTGCGAACCAGCGTTGTGGCTACCTGGTCGAGGGGTACCTGGGTGGCGTTGTGGGCGCGTTCCATGGCCACGCGGGGCATGCCATAGACGACGCAGGTTGCCTCGTCCTGGGTGATGACTTTGCCGCCCGCACTTTCGAGGCGCGCCGCGCCATCGGCGCCATCGCGGCCCATCCCGGTAAGGATCGCCACACTGGCGGCACGGCCGAACACTTCCGCGACGGAGAAGAGCGTGATATCCACGCTCGGCCGGACCCCGTGAACGCTGGGCGAGTGATCCAGGTGGAGCCGCTTATCGCGGGTGACGAGCAGGTGGTAGTCGCCGGGCGCGATGTAGACGTGGCCGTTCAGCAACTGGTCGCCTTCCGCCGCCTCGGTGACCGGGAGCGGAGAGAGGGAATCGAGCCGGCGGGCAAGCGCGCCGGTGAAGCCGGCGGGCATGTGCTGGACGACGATGACGGCGGCCATCAGGTCCCCCGGGAGGTGTGGGATCACCTCGGTCAGGGCGGGCGGGCCACCGGTGGATGAGCCGATAACGAGGAGGTTGTGCGCTGGCAGGCGCCCGCCGGTGGCAGTGGGGATGCGGGCCGGGGCGGGCGTGGGCCGCGCTGGCGCGATTGCCGCTCGCTGCCGCCGGAGGGTCGCCACGCTTGCCCGCTCGACTGCCTCCATGAGCCGTTCGCCCACGTTGGCCAGGTCGGCACTCAGGCCGGATGGTTTGCCTACGCAATCGACTGCGCCAGCTTCGAGCGCGCGAATCGCGGTGGCCGTTCCTTCGCTCGTGAGCGTGGAGACCATGACGATGGGGGTCGGCAGCGAGCGCATGATCTCGCCGACCGCGGTGACGCCATCCATGCGCGGCATCTCCACGTCCATGGTGATGACATCTGGCCGAAGCTCGAGTGCGCGCTTGACGCCTTCGAGGCCATCACCGGCGGTGCCAACGACGGTGATCCCGGGCTTCTGGGAGAGGAGCCGTTCGAGCGCATGCCGCATGAAGGCCGAATCGTCGATGATCAGGACCCGGATCTGTTTGCCAGCGAGGGGAGCCGGGAATGCCACGAGGTCGCCTCCTAAGCGCAGAGTTTGCTAACAGCGGCGAGGACGCGGTCACCTTCGCAGGGCTTCACCAGGAAGTCTTTGGCGCCGCTCTTCACGGCCTCGAGGACAATCTGTTGCTGGCCCAGGGCCGTCACCATGGCGACCCGCGCGGCGGGGTCGTGCTGGCGGATCTCCTTGAGCGCCGTAAGCCCATCCATCTCGGGCATGGTGATGTCCATCAGGACAGCGTCCGGCTTATCGGACTTGTACTTTTCGACGGCTTCCAGCCCGTTCTCAGCCTGGACCACCTGGTAGCCCGCCTCGGTAAGGATCTTGGACATGCGCATACGCATGAATGCTGCGTCATCGACCACAAGAATTGTTGCCATGGATAGGCCTCCTACAGTTCGCTGGCCGGTGAAGCCGCGGTTCTTACGTACGTCTTGCCCGAGATGACATGGACTTCGAGGGTACGCCCCTTCGAACCCCCGATGTCGGTGGCAGCGGGCGAGATGCCGTGGCGCTTCAACCGTTCTTTGATGGCATCGGCATTCCGCTCGCCGATCTTGAACTTTTCCGCGTTTGCGGGGCCGAGTACGGCGGCGCCGCCCGCGATTTTGACGATCAGCCTCCGTGGAACGGCGCCCGCATCGCAAAGCCGTTTCACCAGGAGGTCGATCCCGGTATCGGCGAACCGTGCGGGCTCGCGGTCTTCCACGCGCTTGCCATCCGAACTCGGCAAGAGCACGTGAGCGAGTCCCCCGACTTTCGCCTGGGGGTCGTAGCAACTGATCCCGATGCAGGACCCGAGGCCATAGGCGACAAGGACGTCGTTGCCATCCTTGCTGATCGCCAGTTGCCCGATCCCGACCGAGACACGGCGGGCATCGGCTGCGGGCGCAGTCATGCGGCCACCCCCAGGAGCCGCTCCACTGAGGCTGGATCGGGAGCGACGATGAGGAGACCGGCAGTACGGCCCTTCTCATCCTCGAATACCGCATCCATCATGACGACATCGCCGCCCTGGGAGAGCACCTCGGCGTAGACCGTCTCGACAAGGGCGATTGCCATGTCGTGAAGGATCGCCGGGGGGCTCGGGTGGAGGATCAGGTTGAGGTCATCGGCGAGTGCATTGACGAAGGCCGAGCCCACGATGTTCCCCAGTTCGCCAATAGCCGAATGGGCGAGATCGTCGGGCTCGGTGGTCGTTCCGGGAGGTTGGCCGCACATGAGATCGACGCATTCGAGCGCGCGGGCTTCGGGAAAGAGCAACATGACGTGTCCGGTGATATCGCCGGAGATGGTCAGATAGGCGCCGAGGACGAGGCACTCCTCGCCTCCGACGGCATCGCAGGCATCGGTCTTGGTGCCGACACGGACGTTGGGCACCTCGATCGAGATCTGCTGGCCCATGAGACCGCTCAAGCCGCGGCCGGCGCGGGTTGCCCCATCCCGGGCGACGCCCGAGAGCATACGGATCAACGCTTCTTCTGACATACGGTCCTCCCCTGTGGCCGGTCCGGTCAGGCCGGTGTTGCAAGCGCAGCCTGTTCGCTCACAAGGCTTGCGGTATCGACGATGAGTCCGAGGGTGCCATCTCCGAGGATGGTTGCGCCGGTAATCCCCTTGCGGTTGCCCACCAGGTCGCCGAGCGACTTGACCACCACGTCCTGTTCGCCAAGCAGGCGATCGACGACGAAGGCGATCTGGCGATCGCCATGGCGGGCGGCCACCACGAACTTCCCACCGCCGATCTGGCGCGGGCGGGAATCGCCGAGCGCGCGGGCGAGATCGATCATCGGGAGAAGGCGCTGGCGCAGCCGGAGCGTCTTCCTGCCGTTGATGGCGTGGATGTCGGCCTCATGGTCCGCGAGTGCCTCCGTGACGGAGACCAGCGGGATGGCGTAGACAGTGGCGTTGGCCATCACCATCAGCGCCTTGGTCGTGGCGAGTGTGAGCGGGAGCTGGATGATCACCTCCGAGCCCTTGCCCGGGGTGCTCTGGACCGTTATCTGTCCGTTCAACCGCTCGATGTTGGTGCGGACGATGTCCATCCCCACGCCTCGCCCGGAGACATCGGAGATGACTTTGGCGGTGGAAAGCCCGGGGAGGAAGACCCACTGGATCGCCTGTTCCTCGGTGGCAGCCTCGGCCGCCTCGCGGCTCATCAACCCTTTTTCCACAACCTTGCGCCGCAGCGTGGAGGTGTCGATTCCCTTGCCGTCATCCTTCACGGAGAGGTAGATGTAGGTCTCCTGGTTCCAGGCGGTCACGGTCACCAGCCCGGTTTCGGGCTTGCCTGCCGCGCGCCGCTCTTCCGGCGTTTCGATGCCGTGGTCTACCGCGTTCCTGAGGATGTGGACCAGGGGATCCGAGATCTCTTCGATGACCGACCGGTCGAGCTCGGTCTCTTCACCGGCCGTGACGAGCTCGACCCGCTTGCCGCACTTGGCGGCGACATCACGCACCAGGCGCGGCAGCCGCGTGAGGACCGAGCGGATCGGCAGCATGCGGCTGCGCATGATCTGCTCTTGCAGCTCGTCGGTAACGCGTGCGAGGTGGGACGTAGTCTCCTCGAAGTTCTCGGTCAGCTCGTTGAGGTTGGCATCTTTGAGGACGGCGCTGAGCTGCTCCCGGATCTGCTGGAGGCGGGTCCGGTCGATGACAAGCTCGCCGACGAGGTTCATCAGGCCATCGAGCCGCTCCACATCGATGCGGACGGATTGGGTTGCCTTGCGGGGCTGGCCGCGGGGCGCTTCGGCGGGCGAGCCATCCTCAACCAGCGAGAGCGTTTGGCGGGAGGACCCGGCCGCCGCCGGGGGTGCGGCCGTGGCGCGCTGGGGCTGATCGAGGTCTTCAGTGTTGAGCAGGCGGGTCGCGATCGATTGGACATCGGTCACTGCGCGCACGGCGGTCTGCAGTTGCTCATCGGATTGCCGGGAAAGGAGGAAGCCGACGATAGAGAACTCGCCCGCGCCGGCTTCGATGAGGTCGCGCCCGGGCCAGGTTTCCAGCACCTGGCCGAGCGCATCAAGCTCCTGGATGACCTGGAAGCTGCGGATCGACGGGAGCTGGCATTCGGGCTCGATGCCCACTTCAACGAAGTAGGCGGACATACCATCGCCGATTCCGGCAAGCGCAGTCTCGATGTTGGCCGCCGGGAGCGTGAACGCGGGGGATTCGGAGGCCGGGGCGGCCGGGTCGGTGGCGGGCGTGCCGCCCTCCTCATCCGGCGCCTCGAGGACTGCCATCAGGTCAGCCTCGAGCGGAACGGTCTCGATACCCGAATCGATGCAAGTCACGACTTCGTTCGCCAGGACGCGGAGGGCATCAAGGCCGGCCAGGAGGGCATCGACGACATCGGATGATGGCCGTTTTCGCCCCTGGCGCACGGCATCGAGCACCGTCTCCATCGCGTGGGTGAGATTGGCCATCTTCTTGTGGCCGATGGTCGCGCTTGATCCCTTGAGAGTGTGCGCGGCCCGGAAAATCTGCTGGACGAGATCCGGGTCTGGCTCGCCTTCGAGCTGGACGAGGGACGAATCGAGCAGCTCTATCTGCTCATCCGCCTCTTCGCAAAAGAGCTTCAGATCGTCATCGTCGAGATCGAACTGCAGGCGTTGGCCTTTGGTGCTTGCCATGCGGCGGCACTCCTCGTGATCGGGATTGAAGAAACGGGACCGGGAAGATCCCGGATCAGGCTGCCCGGGAGGCGCTTTGCAAGAGTCCCTCCTCAAGCGCGGCGGGGAGGACGCCTTCGAGGTCCATCAGCGAGACGAGCCGGTCATCGAGCTTGGCAATCCCGCGGAGGTAGGTGTTATCGGGTACCGAGACGATGGAGCTGGGTGGCTCGACCTGGTCGCCCGGGATACGCATGACCTCGGTGACCGCATCGACGATCAGGCCGACCATCCCGCCCGCCGAGCTGACGACCACGATGCGGGTTTCGGGCGAGTACTCGCCGGCATCGACACCGCAGCGCTTGCGCAGATCGATAACCGGCACGACGCGTCCGCGCAGGTTGGTGATGCCCTCGACCCAGAAATCCGAGCCGGGGATTGAGGTGATGGTCTGCATCCGGACGATCTCCTGGACCGTCTGGATATCGAGCGCGTAGTACTCGGCCGCGAGGCGGAACACAACAACGTGCTCCTCGGTAGCGGGCTGAGCGGCGAATTCCGTGGTTTCAATTTTCGTGGCCAATGGCGGTCCTCCTCGAACTGTCCGGCGGCGAGCACCGGGAACGCTTCTAAAGCTACGAGTTTGGTGTTCAACCGCGGCATTGGGCGGCGCCCCCAAAGCTGGCGGGGATTCCCCTGATGCGAGCAAATTGCTACGAGGGTGACACCGCCGCAGCACTAGGGATTTCGCCCATACACCGCCGATAGTCAGAGCAGGGACACTCTCGGCAAGAGATACACCACTGTGGCTTCTGAAAACGCTGTCCTTAGCCAACGAGAGATCGATGCCCTCCTCAACGCTGATGTAAGTCAGATGGATGGGGATGCCGTGGCCGCTATCCAGCCGCCTTCGCGGAAGGAGGCCGGCCGCCGGGTGAAGCTTTACGACTTCCGCCATCCCGAAAAGCTTTCCAAGGAACAGCTTCGCGGCCTCCAGATCATCCAGCAGGGCGTGGCCGGAACCATCGCGGCCAACTTCTCCGGGCGGCTTCGCGCGCCGGTAGAAGCGCGGCTCAGCGCGCTCGAACGCGGAATCTATGAGGAATACGTAACCCAGATCGGGACGTCCTCCGTCGTCATCATCCTCGATATGTCGCCCCTGCAGGGCTATGCAGTGGCAGCTTTCGGGCTCGATGTTGCGTTCGGCATCATCGATCGGCTGCTTGGTGGCAAGGGAAAACGAGTAGCCCGCGTCCTCAATCGCGATCTGACTGACATCGAGATCTCGCTCATCCGCCACATCGGGATGGATATTGCCCGCTCGCTGGTTGAGCCCTGGATGCGGGTGGTGGAACTGACCCCGGACGTGACCGAGCTGGCGCTTGGCCCCCAGGTGATGCACGCCATCCAGCCTTCGGAGTTCGTCATCACTGCCTGGTACGAAGTGCGGCTGGCCGAGCAGACTGGCGGGATCTCGCTCTGCTTCCCGCTCACGGTGCTCGAACAGGTGCTGCCGAAGCTCACCGGCCAGAGCTTGTTCGATAACCGGCCTTCGCGATCGGCCAGCGCCGATACGCGTGTGCGGGAAGACCAGCTGATGCCGCTGCCGGTGCTGGTGAGGGCGATCCTGGGTGAGGCCAAAGTGGAGGCGCCGGACCTTGCCCGGCTGGCGCCTGGCGATGTGATCGTCCTGGACCACCTGGTCAGCGAGCCCCTTCGCGTGATGGCGGGGAACTGCGAGCGGTTTGCAGGGTTCGCCGGCACCAGGGGCCGGAAATTGGCGCTACAGGTCTCGGGAATGGTTGACGATGATGGATTGGTGAAGCCATTCGGGGATGGGGACCATGGATAGCACCGTTCCAGTGCGGGCCGTATTAATGGCCTCGGAGATCATGAATGGGGGCTCGGGGTTCCACCGGCTCGTGTTCAAGGTCGATGGTGGGCGCTCCGGGATGTCCAACGTAACCGTGCTCATTTCGCAGGACGCGCACCGGAAGATCGTCCAGCAGATGTCGCGCGCGCGGTTCCCCACGGTGGAAAAGACCGTACTGCTGAAGACATGGGCGCGTTGGGAGATCGCACTGCGGTGGGGCTCCCAGGGGGTGCTGCCAGCCACAGTCACCATCACATCGCGAGACATCGACGACCTTGGGGCCTACGCGTCCGATCTCGGACGCACACTCCAGGTCGGCTAATCCGCAGAGCCGGCCTCATTCGAGGCCCGAGTCCCGGCGAAACCGGAGGAGGACATTCATGCTGGCAAAGATCTCCGTTGCCGAGGCCGCACACGCCGCCGCCCAGGCCCCCGACCAGGCCCGGGTCGAGCTGATCGGCCCGTTTGTCGAGGCTGCCGCCAAAGTAATCCAGCAGGAATGCGGCGAGCCGGTGGGCCGGGGCCAGCTGCACCGCGTCCGTTCGCCCCAGACCAGCAGCGATGTGAGCGCCCTGATCGCTATCACCGGGGGCGTTGCCGGCCTCGTGATTTACTCGATGTCGATGGAGACCGCACTGGGTTTCGCCTCGCGCATGATCGGCGAACCGGTTGAGGAACTCGATTCGATGTCCCAGAGCGCAATCGCCGAGCTGGCGAACATGATCACCGGCCAGGCCGGGATCCGGCTCGAACAGAATGGGTTCCCGAACGACATGTCGCCGCCGATCCTGCTGCTCGGCAAAGGAAGCTCCATCGCGACGTTGAACCTCACCCGGCTGGTTGTCCCGCTGGTAGTGAGCTTCGGCGAGTTCGCAATCGACATCGCCATCAAGGAAGTCTGAGACCCCCATTGCCTGCACGGGCTGGCTTGTGCGCGCCCGGTCCTCAGAGCCCCTGGGTCGTTCGCAGCCGCGGATCGAGGATATCGCGCACGCCATCGCCCAGGAGGTTGAATGAAAGCGTGATGATGAAGATCGCGAGGCCGGGGAAGAAGGAGAGGAACGGGGCAACGTAGATCTGCGAAAAGGCCTCGTTCAACATGCCACCCCAGGTGGGCGTTGGTGGGCGGACCCCCACGCCGAGGAAGCTCAGGCTGGCTTCCGCGAGGATGGCCGTTCCCATCGTGAGGGTTCCGGCGACGATGACGCTCGGCAACGTGTTCGGCCAGAGGTAGCGGACCATGATCCGGATATCACCAGCGCCAATTGCGCGCGCCGCCAGGATGTAATCCATGTTCCGAAGTGAGAGGACCTGGCCGCGAACCAGGCGGGCATAGTTGGGCGCGGCGCCAATCCCCAGGGCAACCATGATGTTGGTGATGCTCGGGCCCAGGACGAGGACGAGCGAAAGGGCGAGCACGAGTCCCGGGAAGGCGATCACCGCGTCGGTCAGGCGCATCACCACGACATCGACCCAGCCGCCGCGGTAACCGCTGAGGATGCCGAGCGGCACCCCGATGCTCGCGGCGACGGAGACGGCGAGGACGGCCACCTGGAGCGAGACCCGCGCCCCGTAGATTTCGCGGCTGAGCACATCGCGGCCCAGGCTATCTGTCCCGAACGGGTGGCTCCATTCCGGAGGCTTCAGGCGGTAGCGCCCATTGGTCTCGGCCGGGTCGTACGGGGCAATCACGGGCGCAAGCAGCGCAATTACGATGAACGTGATGATGATGGCGAGGGCCACCGCCGCCATCGGATGGTGTCGTGCGATTCGCCAGAGGCGGGCCGCCGTGAACCGGCTGTGGCGCCGGCCGGCCGGGAGAAACTCAATTGCCTGTGCCATTCGGCGGTTTGCCTCTCAGGAGTAGCGGATTCGGGGATCGAGGATCGCGTAACTGATGTCGGTCACGAGATTGACGAGCAGGACGGTGATCGTGAACAGGAGGACGACTCCCTGCAGCATTGGGTAATCGCGCCCGTTGATGGATTGGATCGCGAGGCGTCCGATGCCGGGAAGCGCGAACATGCTTTCGATGATGATGCTGCCGGCAAGGAGCGATCCGAGCTGCAGGCCGATGATCGTGGCCACGGGCAAGAGGGAGTTCCGCAACGCGTGACGGATGACTACCGTGCGGTTGGCGAGGCCCTTCGCCCGGGCCGTGCGGACGTAATCCTGGTTCAGGGTTTCGAGAACGCTTGAGCGGGTGTACCGCATGATCGATCCCGAAAGCGTGAGCCCGAGCGTGGTGACCGGGAGGATCATGTGGCGGGTGGCCTCGACCGGGTTGTCCCAGATGCCCACAAAGCCGGAGGCCGGGAGCCAGCGGAGTTCCACCACGAACAGCCAGATGAGCATCATCGAAAACCAGAAGTTGGGCACGGCAACGCCGAACATGGCGAAGAACGTGACAAGCATGTCGATGGGAGAGTTCCGTTTGACCGCGGCGATGGTGCCCGCCGGCACTCCCACACAGATGGCGACGAAGAGCGAGAGCAGGCCGAGCTGGATGGTGACTGGCAGCCGATCCTTGATCGCCTCGGTGACCGCCGTTCGATCGCGGAATGATCGGCCAAGGTCGCCGCGTGCCAGCTTCGATGTCCAATCGACGTACTGGATGAGGACGGGGTCGTTGAGGCCGAGCTCCTCGCGCAGTTCGCCGATCGCTTCTTCATCGATGGACGCTTCGGATTCGCCGATCATGGCGTAGATCGGGTCGCCCGGGAGCATGTGCATAATGATGAAGAGGGCGAGGGTCACCATCAGGATGACGACCGGCATCTGTAGAATGCGCCGGGCAATGTAAGCAGTCACAGTGCAGTTTCCAGGGGGTGGGGGAGGGGCGGGGGAAACACCCCTCCCCGCACAATCAGGCCTGTTTCCAGGCGGCGGTAACATCCATCGCGCTGCCGGTCCTCAACCAGCTGAGGCCGCGGGTCTTCTTGGTGTGCCCGGCGATGGTCGGCGATTCGAGCAGCCAGACCTTGTAGGAATTGTCGTAGTCCAGCTTCACGATTTCGCCGTAGACCTTCTTCCGCTCCTCCTCGGTGGGCGCGGTCAGCGCCTTCGCGAGAAGCGCGTCGATCTCGGGCATCTTCGTGCCGCCCGGCTGGTTGGCCGAGCCAAAATTGGTTTCCAGGTACTGGTACGGGTCGCCCTGGGGCGCACCGCCGCCTTCGAGCCCGAGCAGGTACTCGCCGTTCTTGCGGTACTTCTCCGTGATGACCGGGACCTCAAGGTTATCCACCTGGATGTCGAGGCCGAGCTTCTTGAGCTGCGCCTGGATCATCTCGCCAATCCGGGGGTAGACACCGGAGGTGTAGGTGCAGATGGAAAGTTTCGTGCCTTCGGCTACGCCCGATTGCGCGAGGAAGCCCTTGGCCTTGGCGAGGTCGTATGCGTAATAGGGGGCGTTGCCGTCGTATGCCCAGGTCAGGCTGGTCAGCGGGCCGCGGCCGCCTTCGCCGAGCCCATCGGTGAAGACCATCGCGAATTCTTCGCGATCGAGCGCATGGCTGATGGCCTTCCGGAAGGCCACAATGTCGGTCGGCGGTTTGCCCAGGTTCATGCCGATGCGCTGGGTAATGGCACCCTTGTTGACGTTCACGGCGAGGTCTGGCTGGGATTTGATCTGGGCGACGTTTTCGCCGAGGAAGACGTAGTCGAGGTCGATCCCGCCCGACTGGAGCTCGGCGACGGCGACGGCCGTCTGGGGGATCACCTTGACGATCACCTTGTCGAGGTAGGGGAGTTTGTCGCCGCCCGGGGCAGTCAGGGGCCAATCGGGGTCGGCGACGAAGACCGACTCGCCATCCAGCGCGAGCTTCTCGATTCTGAACGGCCCGACGCTGACCGGGGCCTCGTTGAACTTGTCATCGCCGAGTTTTGCATGGGCCGTAGGCGAAATGAGCGCACCCAGGCCGGCTGGCTCGTTCATGGTGAGGCTTTCGAGGAAGACGGGGTTGGGCCTGGCGAACTTGAGGACGGCCGTGTACTCATCCGGGGTTTCGACTGTCACGTCTTTCAGAAGGCTGCGCCGGGGGGCGCCGAGCTTTGCATCGGCCTGGCGTTCGAAGGCGTACTTCACGGCCGCGGAGTTCACCGGCGTGCCGTCGGTGAACTTCAGGTCCTTGCGGAGTGTGAGCTTCACCGAGGTGATGTCGGGCTGCTCCCAGGATTCGGTGAGGCTCGCGGTTAGCTTGCCGTCCGCCGTGGCCAGCAGCGGGGCGGCATAAAGGTGGTTGATGGTCGGGTCGTAGCCGCTGCTGCTGCGATGTGGGTCGGCGAAGGTCATGGCCGATGGGCGGCGAACGATGAGGCTGCCGCCGCGGGTCGGCTTTTCGGTCGCGGATGTTGGCGTGGCGCCCGGCGTGTCCCCGCCGTTGCCACCGGTATCCGGCTCGTCATCATCGCTGCCGCAAGCGAGGGCGCTGCCGCCCATTGCCGCCGCCGAGGCGATGCCCATCGCTCCGATGAAGCGGCGGCGGGAAATGCCGCGCCTAGCGTTCCGCTGCCAGTAGTTCTCTGCTGTCACTTCGATGTCCCTCCAGTTGATGCCCGGGGAAGTGCGGCCAGGCCCGCCCACAAATGGCGGGCAGGGTGAGTGCCGCGGCCTTCCATGCCGGCTGTCCCGCCTCCGGCCCGTTGCCTTCCAGACTGGCCATGTGTACCACCCGGCCGAACGCCGCAGGAAGGGTTATTACCGCCTGCATAAACACGAGTTATTGGCCGCGGGGTGGAAAGTCAGGCGGGCGCGAGGGATTGGGGCGAGGCAGCGCGCGCGGCGGACTCCCTCCGGTTCAGGGCGCGCGTGAGCCTGCTCTGGAGCGCCGCCTTCTTGACTACCGAGTGAACGGGCGAAAGGGGACCGGTCCGGTGAGCGAGATAGATCACGAATTCGATCGGCAGGCCAGCCGTGTTGATGACGACGAGGTCGCCGCGCGCCACTTCGCCAGCGATGGCCGATTCGGCAACCAGGGAGAGGGCCAGGCCCTTGCGAGCGGTCTGCTTCAGGCCGTCGTAGGTGGAAAGCTCCATCGTCACGTTGATCTCGACTCCCTGGTTCGCGGCCCATTCGCGGAATCGGCGCTGGGCAGTCCAGGGAGCGGGGAGCAGCGCGAACGGGTAGGAGGCAACTTCTTCGGGAGAGGCGCGGCCCCTGCGCGCCAGCGGGTGCGTTGGCGGCGCGACAACGAAGAGCCGGGCCACGGAGAAGGGCTCGGCAGCCACGCGATCGGAAAGGAATGCATCGGTGGTCAGGGTGAAATCCAGCTCGCCCTTCTGCAGGCGGGCGGCCGCCTCATCCGGTGGGAGCGTCATCACGCGGAGCTGAACGCCGGGCGCGATACGCATGAGCTCGGCAACGAGCTGGGGAATGACCTGGTGGGTGGAGCTGGCCGAGCAGCCGATGGTGACGAGCGAGGAGCCGGATTGGAGAGTGGCGAGTTCGCGCAGGAGGCTCGCGTGGCTCTCGAGCACCTGTTCGGTGAAACGCAGCACAGCTTCCCCGGCGCTGGTGGGCCGGACGCGGTTGCCGCCCCGTTCGAGGAGGACGACGCCGAGTTCCTTTTCGAGGTGGCGGATTTGCAGGGAGACGGCGGGCTGGCTGAGGAAGAGGTCCTCGGCGGCACGGCTGAAGCTGC
>Ga0073899_10001380_pt1 | contig 22191 bp, 24 predicted proteins | sample KloWWTmetaKNB5Ph_FD_88975 | JGI IMG/M metagenome (GOLD analysis project Ga0073899, IMG submission 88975) | Active sludge microbial communities from Klosterneuburg, Austria, studying microevolution and ecology of nitrifiers - Klosterneuburg... | ecosystem: Engineered > WWTP > Aerobic digester >... | reverse complement strand
TACGCCGTAGCCGATGTCGCCAGCTTTGTTGATCGAGTCGCGCAAAAGCTCGCGCGTGATCACGTCGCCAGTCGCAAACGCTTTGAGCGTGGGCCAAAGATATGCAATGGGAGATCGATCGGTTGCCATGTAAAACCTTTACAGATTGAAGCCCCATAACGGAGCTTCGCCAACGATTGCGACGCCCACGGTACGAGGATCGACCATGAGCACTTCGGTGGTTTGTCCACCGCCAACGATTGCCCCGCCCACGATGGCAAGGCCAACAATGGGAGCGGGTCCAAATACTACCACGAAACGAAGCGGAATTGCAAAAGCTTGTTTCCACTGGACGATCAATCTTTTAATCGCAGCAAGCTGCAATGTTGTACCGGTTCCGAGTCCGACGGTATCAGTGCCGACGACTGCGGTACCGACGAGCGCGCCAAGCCATCCGATCGATCCGAAGTTTGGACCGACAACGACAACGAAACGCCAGCCGTACTCGTCGGTAGGCTCCGCGTAAAACCCGCCTTCGTACTCTTCAAAAACGACAACGTCGACGAATCCAAACGCGCGCAACTGGTCGATGATTGCGTTCGGCGTACCTGCTTTAATGTGCGTCGGAAAGGCTATTGCAAGACGTTCGCAATACTGCCCGTCCGTTTCTCCGGGATACCGATCAAGGCCGCGTGTGCGACCGATTAAACGCAGCCGTTCCGATTGGCCGTCGGGAGAGTCGAGCGACGCTGGACCGCTGCCGATGCGACCCGCGTGCGTGCGGTAATGCGTCGACGGTGGGAAACGATGGCGCACGGTTTCGCGACGTAATGCCAGTTCAGCGTCGGCTTCCGACCCGAACGCGGCAAGGTATGCCGCAGGCTGGCCTTGCATGATTGCGGCGTCGACGTCGATCGACGCAAAGGATTCGATGGGTCCAATCGGTGGCGGTCCAGCGGGGGCAAACTCAGGCATTAGAATAGCTCCACTGTGTACGTGGGTTGTAATGAAATGACTTGCTCGGGACCAAGTGTGGTATCGGTAGCCGGATTGATTGCGACACTCAAGACGCCGTTATCGACGTCGTAAAGCGCGTCGTAAATACGCGATGCAGGAAAGACGCGTTCCGAGTAATCGTAAGACGATGCCAGCAACCGAGCAGACGCGAGCGAAAGCGCGTCGGTCGAGCCGTCGGTAAAAAGCGTAATGGCAAGCGGAACGACGACAGGGATTGACGGGATTACGAGCACGGGTCTATTTGATACCGGCTTGCGCCCCTTGGCATTTAGGTACGCCATCGCAGCAATGGCGTCGGCTGTCGATATCGGCGCCGTTGGTCCTGCGCAATACGCCCACGCTTGCCCCGAAGCGGGGCCGTCATCGCGAACGAAGATGCGCGTCGCGTTGGGTAGGATCTTGCGGATGTAGTATCGAATCGTCGCGGCTGTCCAGCCCGCAGATATCGACGCCCATTTGTCGCGCAATCGTTGCCGGTAGCTCGCGTCGCTCTCGGCATCCGTTCCGGCAATGACGACAACGCCAGACAATGCAGTGACGTATGTTGCCGCAATGCCGACGCCTGGAATGGGCGTTGCGAGTTTGACGGGCGTACCTGATAAGATGTTGTATCGTGCGCCCGGTGAAACGGCTTCAAAGAAACCAGACTTCTCGCCATTCTGCGGGACAGTAAGCGACGTGGTCAAACGGTAATAAAGCGGCGTGTCGGTATCGGCGCCGACGACGGCAATGGAGCGAGCGGCGACGTCATACGAGCCTTGCCCGACATCGTCGGAAAGCTCGAATTGAATTGTCGCGACGGTCGCGGGCAAACGCGGCTCATCGAAGAAACCGACGCCCAAGAGATCGAGCATTGCGCCGACGGCCTTGTCGACAAAACCGCTATCGAGGATGTCCACGCGCGCCGTTTCTTCGCTTTCGCGAACGTCGGCGATGACCTCGATCAAGATTCGGCGTAGGTCAGCTTCGGTCAAGCCCTTGACGTTCGCGCCGCGCGCCTTTGCTCGATTGTAGATATCTTCAGCGATCGCGCTTTGCGCGCGAATCTTTGAAAGCTGCTCGTAGGTTGCGGACATCGGTCAAGCTCCGGTAATGGCGACGGTCGTTTGACCGGGTACGATAAACAAGTTCAGCCCGACGGTTCGCCCTGAGATGTTGAGCGACAAGACAACGGCGACGGCGGAAGGGTTCGAGGCTGGTCGCGTAATGCGACAACGCGCAGAAGTGACGCCGAGTTTTTCGCGCTCTGCTTCGGCTGCAACACGAGACGCGAGCGACGAAAATCCGCTATCGTCGTTCGTTGCGTTTTCCAGATCGAGAACGTTTACGCCAACGGATGACGCGTAAAACAACGAACCGCGACGCATCGTCAACCGCGCAATGACGCGCATAATGACGGCTCGAACGCCAGTCACCATTGGACCGGACATGTCCGCCGATAGCGTGCCGTCGGCGCGTACCAGGTTAATCGCTTCGCCGTAGTCGACGTCGTTTGCGGTTGCCATTACGCCAAAAACTCCGCACGACCAGACGTGATTTTGCCGCCGATGGGAACGATCGCGGTCGTAGGATCTGGCGCTTCGGGATCGAGCGCGATCATGATCGCGGGTCCTGGAATCGGGAACGTCAAAACGGGAACCTCGACGCCTTGTGCATTCTTGTAAAAGATTGCGAGTATCGAAGGAACGCCAGCGGGACCGACGGGAGTTTGTCGGAAAACGAGCGCGCCATTTGCAACAGTATCGTCGACGCGAGCGATCGGCTTATCGCCGTCGCCAAACGATAACGTATAAACTGGCAATGACGCTTGCGGCCGAACGCCTTGTGGGAACGTAGGAAACAATGCGGCAAACGCGCCAGCTTCCGACCCTTCATGAAAGCCGATCGAGACTTCGGGGTTTGCTGCCGGATTCATTCGCGCGGAAAAACCAGGTAAGCCGAGCCATAGCGGTACGGGCTTCGCCGTGTCCGATGGTGCTCCGTCGCCTGGCATCTTTACGCCGACGTTGCCATCCTCGTCTTGGTCGACAATGATTGCCTTATGCAACACGCGAATCGACTGCGGCGCCGTCACTGCTCGTACCGCTGCGGCCATTGCTTCGCGTTCGTCGCTCATTGAAACGTAACCTCGGTTCGGAATGTACCATCACGACGCACGCAATGCACTACGCGCGAAACGTTTTTCGAGTCAAGCGACATACCAGGTAAAAGGTCAGGCGCGTCGAGCGCGTATGTTGCGCGGCGCATCTCGTTTGGCGCAGCATCGAACGACGACGAACCTGAATACGTGGGCCAAGTATCCGCCAAGACGACGACCTTTCCGGATGGCAGAAAACGCCACGTCAAACCATAACCATCGATAAAACGAGACAGCGCTTGTGCACCTGTGCCACGCGGGCGTACCCAAAGACGCTGGGTGGGCAATGCGTCGACGTCGGCAATGCTGTCGAGTTCTTCGCCTGCGTCTTCGATAATGTCTTCAATCACGAGACGCGGTGCAACGTTTTCGTAAGGTTTGCCCTCGACGCTATTGAGCAGACCATTGACTCCGGCGCGAATCATGACGCGACCACGTCCGGGAACGGGCGAACCTTCGCCGGTCGATGGGATGATCGTTCCGACGAAAGCAAGTGCTGGCGTGGTGTCGAATTCGATCGACGTTGCGCCCGTAGGAATCGACTCGCCGCCAATATCAAGCTCGACAGCGGCTGCGCCCCATGCGCCGATTCGGGGCATTTCGATTCGCGCGTAAATAACATCGAAGCCGGAAACCTTTGCGAGACTCATCCGCTCACCTTTCCCGTTGCGGTGTTTGTCGGAGACGGCGTGGTCGGTTGCGCCGCCGTGATATCGACTTCGTTATCTCCAGAGAGCACCGACGAAAGCTTCTTCGCGGTGCGTACGCCGGTTGCGTCGAATTTTGCTTTGGCGGCGTCGCGCTCGGCAATGATGCGCCGCGCTTGTTCCGCCTTTTCGTAATTCGCGGCGGCGTCGCGCCGCGCTGTCCACTCGTCAATTGCGCGTTGCTCCGCTTCCTTTTCGGATGCTGGCGTGTTTGATACGTTGCCGCTCTTGTTTGCTTGCGCGTCCTTATCGACGTGCGTACACGAATACGAGATACGCAGCTCGCCATTACTTGGCGGCGCGAGCTTGACCGATTCGACGAGAAAGTCTGTAATCGAAACAAGCGCTGCCCACGGATGGCGCTTCAAGCCAAACGGGCCGGCCCCTGGACGAAGCGCGTCGATTACCGGGGCAACCGCAGCAAGCGCTTCGGTGGATTGCACGACGACGATGGTGAATGAAAAGTCGATTGACTCGCCGCCCGTCGTGGTGACTTTGGGTTTTGCTGCGCCCGCTTTTTTCTTTTTGTCGACCTTGACCTTGGACGTGAATTCGCCCCATTCAACGAGGCCGTATTGCTTGGTTTCTTCGTTCGTTTCGGGCGGCCAAATATGCTCGACTTCGGCGCCGTCAAATTCGAGCGTGTCCCACGGGTCCGGCGTATCGTTTGGGTTTGGGATATCGAGTGCAGCCATTACGCCTCCGCTGCGACTTGCGTCATAATTTGAATAAAGAGACGACGAATCGGAGCGTCGAGCAGTTCGAGTAATTCGTCAACGTTCGTCCCTGGTCCGGCGACAATCTGCACAAGCGGACCGGGCGGCAAAACGATGTTTACCGTGCGCGCGTTTGACATTGCCGAGCCATTGCGACTCGTCGCGCTTGCGCCCATGCCAAGCTGCGGGACGGGCATTGACGCGGCAAGCAAGGCATCTTCCGCGGTAACGCGAGCGGCGCGGGTGACGTAGTCGGCTTTGGATTCGATGCCGTCGCCCATGCCGAGCGAATACCATTCGCCGAGCGCATGTGTTTCTTTCGATGGCGACGCGATGCCGAGCACCGTTTTGGCTGTCGTCAATGCGCTCGATGCGACGCCCTTGACCGCGTCGACGACTCGCATAGCGCCCGCGGTAATACCATTGACAAGGCCGTCAATCATGGCCGTGCCGACGTCAGAGAATCCCGTGCGCAGCCAATCACCAACACCCGCGCCCCACCCTTGGATGGTCGTCAAGAATGGATTGCCAAGCGTTGCGTCGCCGCCCGTCGCGCCCGCATAGATCATTTTGATCCAATTGCGAGGACTCAATAGGTTGGTGGTGCCGTTGACCCATTTCGTGATCTTGCTGGCGTCAAAATCGATTCCAAGAATATCCAAAATAGGCTGAATGAAGTTACCGACGGACGGCACTTTGCCGGTGAATAGATCAAAGATCGACGCTTGAATGCTTGTGATCAAATTGATCACGCCGACAATGCGCTTGGTCCCGGTATCAAGGCCGCTCGCATCGCCAGACGTGAGCGCAAGAATCGCACGGCCCAAGGTACCGATCGCCGACGCTGTCGCTTTAATGGTCGGGACGCTCTTGTCGGCGACGTCGAGTAATGCCGTGAGCGTTCCGGTGATACCCTCCTTATCGCCCATACGGCGACCAAGTAAGCCCTCGGCAATCGCATTGAATACGTCGCCTAAAACTTTGCGCGTACGCTCGCCGGTCGCCGACGACGAATCGAAGAAACCAAGAATGTCGCGAAGTATTACTTTAATCGACTCGATGCCAGGACCAGCTTTGACATCGAATAAAAGATTGCTCGGGATATCCTCGAGGCGCGAAAGCAAACTCGAAAGATTGCGGTCTGCTTTTTCGGCAGCTTTTGCGCCCGCTGCGCCGCCGCCCGTTTGTCCTGCAATGGCAGACAAAACGAAGTCGACGTTTCGCGCATCGCGTAGGCCGCCCGAACTGGACAGCGTTTTCAATACTTCGGCGTCGCTCTTGCCGAGCGCTTTGCCGATCTGCTTAATGACGTCGCCTTGTTCCAAGCCAAACGTCGAAAGCTCATTCAAGGTTTCTTGGTTGAGCCGTCCTGTTGCTTGGATCTTGCCAATGACCTTGGTCAAACCTTCTTGGCTTGCGCGCGGATCAATGGTCGCAATGTCGAGCAAACGGCCTTGAATCTCTTTTATCTTGTCGTCGGCGAATCCCTTGGTCGCAAGGTCCAGGAATTGACCAATCGAATCAGCGCGCTTGATACCAAGTTTGTCGGCGTTTTTGATTGCAGTTTGAAACGTCGCGTCGGCTGCGGCGTTCGTGCCGCGCACCGTCTTGAACGCCTCTTGGATATCTTCTTTGAATGACTGCGCCGCGACGACGGCCTTGCCGTACTCATAAGCTACTTTGGCAATTTGAGCCGCTGCATCGGCAGCGGTTTGCGCGATAGCTGCGTACGTCGACGCGTTGCCGCCGAATGCGCCAATTGCTCCGCTGATACCCTTGCCTTCGAGAAGCGCTTTGGCTGCGCCACCCGTGCCGCTTGTCGTTGCTTCTGTTACATTGGATGATTTTAATGCTAGTTTTGTTTCGCGTCGCGCTTCCTTTTCTGCGTCGGCGTTTTTCTTTGCGTCGATCTTCGCAAGGTCTGCGGCTTTTTTCGCCTCAACTACGGCCAGCTTTGCGGCGTTGTTTTCGCGTACGATTCCAGCTTTTTGCGCGCCTTGCTGTTCGACGAGAGCGGCCTTTTCGGCTGCTCGGATCGCAGCTTCACCGCCTTTAACTTGTATCAGGTACGCGCTGTCGGCGGCCTTTGATTGGCCCTCGACAATGCGGCCTATCGAGCGATTACGATCGGCGTCCGACTTCGCCTGAATGGCTGCAATGTTTGACGCGGAACGTGCGGCCTCGAGACCTTGCGCTTGCGCGCCTTGCTGCTTTACGATTGACTCGCGCCCAGATAATGCGGCATTCGACGCGGCTTGCTTTGCATTGATTGCGTCGAGCTGCGCAAGCCTTGTCGCCTCAATCTTTGCGAGGTCGGCTGCGCTCTTGGTCTGAATGAGGACAGCTTTATTCGCCTCTTTTGCTTGCGCTCCGACGCCAGCGAATCCACCGCCTGTACCGCCACCGCCAAACGAAGCTGCGCCGCTGCCTTGAATTGATTGCAAAGCGCGCAGCGATTGCGTGAGTTTGTCTACGGACGCGGCGTCTTTCTCCGCCCTTGGTCCGAGATTCCCTACCCAATCGATTCCCGCGCTTATGCTCATTTGTTACGGCGTCGTTTTCGTCGTGGCGCGTGCTGCGGTTTTTCTTGCTCGTCTGCCCATGTTATCGACGAACCTTGCGCGGACACTTCAAGCATTAAACCCACTTCGGCGTCGAGATTAAACTCGACTTGTTCGCCACGGTCCAGGCGCCTGCGCTGCGCCTCGATTGCCCTTTTGCAGGTTGCCCCGTGGAAAGGATTTCGAGACGCTTCTTTCAGGCGCCGAACTATTCCCCCATTCGTTTGGTGAACTCCTCTCCGGCTGCGCCTCGAATAAGGCCGCCAAGAATCATGATAATGCCAGGCTGCGACTTCGCGCGGTCGAGTACGTCGGCAAGGTTGTCGGACAAGACGCACGAACGAACAAGCGAATGCAAAACCTGATATGCTTTGCCTGCGTTGCGCATTGATTCGACGGCAAACCATTCTGTCGGTTCTGCGGATCGATATGCGACGTAACCAAAGTCGAACTTTGCAATCGAGCATTGTGCATAACCAGGCGGCCCCTTGCGCGGATGTTCCTTGATCCATCGCTCGACGGTCGCGAGCGGGAACGGCGGAACGAACGCCGGATCCTTGTCGAATTCTGCGCGCCATTTTGCGACGCATTCGCGAGGATCGAGCAATTCCAAGTCGGTAACTTGCAAAGCTTCTTCAATGGCACGAGCGCCGGAGTTCGCGACGCCTGACCAGCGTCGCAACAGCTCGGATAATGCCGCGTCTCTGGGCTCGACAGCACACGCGCGCACAAGGTCGTAGTCGGCTTGGTATTTGTTGCCGCGTGCTCGTGTGTTGACGAATTCAGCGAACGCGTCTTCGCCCGCTTGACCATTCGGCAAGGCGAGCGTGATTGTCATGTCGGGATCGTATTCGTGTGAAAGCTTGATCGGTTTCATCGCCTGGCCTCGATGGTGCCGCGCCTTGTTTGTCGATGCCAGTTAAGACAAACTCAGCGCGGCGTATTACGACCGCTGGCTCGGTCGTGTCGCGTTACGGTGTAGCGATCTTGTTCGTGCTGTCGAGCTTGAAAGACAAAACTTCGCCGGAAAGTTCGCACGTTGATGGGTCATCGCCATAGGCCACTTCACCGATCGGCGGTTTCCACCAATTGATCAAGTCGGTAATCGGTGCGCCTGCGGGACGTTGGCGAATGAGTTTCACTTGCTTGATCGCGTCTTCGCCACGGCGCTTTTCGACATGTGCAGCAAGGTCGACGTCGAGTGTAATCGCGAGCGTGGGCTCGTACCGCATTGACGTGTGCGCACGTCGGAACTTGCCAGATCCGGCGAGCGTTCCCGCGGTACCGTTCGGGCTGAACGTCGCTTCTTCCCACCTGTCGCCGAGCGGCAATTCGCTGTTGTCTTTGAACACGAGAATAATCGTCGTGTCGACTTTGTTGTATTCGTGAACTGGCGTTGACGCAGAATTCTGTGCCATGTTCGTATCACTCCACAATCAGGCCGGGACCGACCGTAACCGTAACGGTGCGGGCTGGGACTCGGTTTTGAACGGTGCAACTGCCAAGGATTTCCTTGTCGTCGTAGTAATTGTTTGTCCGGTTGATCAAAACCTGGACAGCGGTAGCGGCTGCGGGAACGAGCGCGGCCTCGAGGTTCGGCAGCGCGCTGGTGGCGACTCGGTCCGCCGCCGACTCGGTCAGCTTCCCATCGCTCTCGGTATCGAGATCCGTACGGTTTTCGTTTCGTTTCAATTCTTGAAACAACACGAGAAACGCGCGGTTTGTCACGTTGCGTGTAGACGCGTCGCCAAACTTGGAATCATTCCCGGCCGAAGTGTATCCGCCTTTGAAATGAAACTTTGTCGTCGTATCCGCGACCATGACGTTGGCGTTTGCGCCGGTCGGATTGACGAACTTGACAGGTGCGACGTTTTCGTCCGCCGTCAATGCGAAGACTCCGGGAAACCCATTTTTCAGCGCTGGGATCTGGCGTTCGCCCCTGTCTTGGTAAAACTCGATAAGCGCATCGGCGTCTGCCATGGGCCACGACTGCGGGCGAAGGATACGCGCGCCGCCATCGATAAGACCGGCCGAGCAATACGCGCCGCGCGGCGCAATATCAACGCGACGAGATCGGAACGCTGCGAAAGTCGACCTCACGACGGAATCGCTTTCATTGACGTCAACGCCGATATCGAAATGCACGGCCCGCGGAGAGCCTTCCCGTGCTTCCCATTCTGCGCCCAAGGCGTCCAGCGCGACGGCCAAAGCAAGCGCGTCGGTCGCAGGCAATGCCGCGGCAACGTGCACGACGCCGAAGTCAAACCCGGCTTGATCGAGTGCGCGCAGCCGCGCCTCGACTTCCGCAACGCTCGGCAATGGCGCTTTCGTGCTGAAAGAATACGTTGCGTTGACGCGGTACGTACCAGCCGGGAACGTACACACGATTCCAAGATGCTCGATCGTGTGCGTCGACTCCGCACCTTCCGCAGCCGTCGCGCTCGCGGTCAAACCAAGCGCAGTCAAACCAGTGCCGCCCGTAATCGAGAGACGCGACGCAGAGCCGATCGTGTCGCTTGCAATCGAGAGAAAGTTCAGCGACGAGTATAGCGCCGCCGTAACGTTTGTCGCTGCGCTGATTGCCGCGACTACGGCCGCCGCATTCGCTGGCGCGCTCGTTCCCGTGCCAAACGTAATCGTTTGCGAAGTCGTAGAGTCTTCGTCGAGAATGACTGTCAAGCCATCGAGTGCGCCCGCGGTTCCGTTGGTCGTCGCCACGGACAAACCAAGCAACGATAGAGCAGTTCCGCCCGTGATATCGACTTCGCCGGTTGCTCCAAGATCAAGCCCGGCGATTACGAGCTTTGGGAACCTTGTATATGACGCGACACCAACGCCAGTGAGTTGCGTGTTCATGTACGCGATCAACCCGTCGAGATCCGCAGGCGCAGACGATCCGCTCGGAATCGTAATCGTAGACGATCCGCCGCCGTCGATCGCGTAGATAATCGTTTTGCCGGCCAAGCTTCCGCCGCTTCCGTATAGCGTCGGATCGGAAACGTCCGCCGTTCCCGTAACGATTGCAGGCTTTGCGTATGTGATCGTCGTAAGGTCAACCGTTCCGACAATGGTTGCACTCGTTCGCGCTGGCATGAGCAACGCCGCGCCATAAAGGCGCGGCGTGTTGCCTTGCGAAATGACATTGAAGCCATGTGACACGGCGAATTCAGCAACGCCCGGAGCGCCGGCTTTGGTGCATTTGACAATAACCGTCGCGTCATCGAGTGGATGCGTATTCGATGCGGCAACGGTCATGAGCGGACCAAGGCCCGTTTGCGTCACTGTCGAAATGGTACCAGCCGTCGAGGCGTTGTGCGGCACGAGTAGCGAGCGCGACTTGGAAATGCCAACACGTCGAGCAACGCAGTCGGGACCGATACCGCAGCCGACGACATCCTTTAGACCCGACAAACCATCGACTTGCACGACGTTGTCTGCGGCGAACGCGGCGCACCATGCCACCGTCGCAACGATCTTGGTAACGTCAGGGGGCGGTCCGGGCGGCCCCTCGACAATGGTCAAACTCACGGACATTTGATTACCTCTAGAACGCGATACGCTCGATCGTTTTATCGAGCTTGGTTTGTCCTACTTCTTCGATACTGACGATCCATAGGACCGCCTCTTGCGTCGACTCGGGTAGCATCTTCCGCGCGGGTATGTGGTTTTTTTCTGCTTCGCCTGCGCGAAAAGTTTTTCGATTCTGTGCGCGCAGTGGATCGGTCGTCGGCCCGCCGCGCATCGTGCCTTTTTGGTGCCAGATCGCTTTGACGTCGGCAGTGTCGCGCACCTCGAAGAAGAGCCTGATCCCGAACGCGCCAACGCCGACAACGTCAACGTGTGCGCCTTTCGAGAGTGCGCCGGTGAGCACAAGCGGTTTCCCGTCGCGATACACAAGCGGCGCCATGGGCGAACCGTCCGGCTCAGTCGACTTGCGGAATACATCGCGAAGAAGTTTTTCGCCACGCGTGCGCATCGCGTTGGCCGTTGACTCGAGCGCTTTCCCGGATGCGATATCGCGCAGCCCACGCGAAAGCTTTCCGAGCTTCGAGATCGCTTTGCCTAATCCGCGACCCTTAATCACCTGGCACCGCGGAAGCGACGACGGTTCCGGCCGGATTCGCGATATCAACGGAAGCGACCGTCGTCTTGATCGGCTGGGCTGTCGCGAGCTGTTTGTCGTAAACCGTGAATCGCAGCGAAAAACTCACGTGTACAGCGGCGCCATTGACGCCAGCCTTAGAGCCAAGCCACTTGGCGCCGTCGATCTCGGATGCGCGAATATGCGCCTTCGTGTGCAGCGCAGCAAGAAAACGCTCGTAAAGATCCTCGCATGCGACAGCGCTTGTATCAGTCGAGCCGTCGCCGCTTGTTCCATTGAATGGGACAGCGATCATGCACAGGATAGGACAAACTCTGTCCCATATTCCGCGACGTGTCGCCGACGTGCCTTTGATCGTTGGCTCGATCGTTTCATCCGGAACGACGAGATCAAAGGTTTGGTATTGCGCAACCATGCCAGGACCAAGGAACAGGATCCGTTGCGTCGCGTCTTTACGCGCCCATTCATCCGGGCCAATGCCGAGCACAAGGCCAGAAAATTCAGGTAACAAAAACGCGTGCAGCTCTGCGCATTTTTGCCCCCAAATGGTACCTTGCCAGCCGCTCATTTAATACACCAAATCACCGGGCGAAGTATCGCGCGGCGGATCTGAAATGAATACGTACGTCGCGCGCGTGCCGTCTGCGTCCGGTGGCGTCGAGTCGATAACATTGGACGGTCGAATGCGGCGCCCTTTCGTGTTCGGTATTCGTCCGCCTACGCCTTCGAGCCAATCTTGCGCTTGACCGTAAAGCGTCGAGTAAATACCGCCTTGCGCTTCTTCGCCCTCGGAGGTCAACAGAATCCAGTCAGCAAGCGCAATGCAATGGCGGCGCATGTCTTCGCCCCATTGGCACAACGGAAGCACGAACGCGCCAAGATCGCCCTCGATAATGCCCGTCGCTTGTTCGAACGCCGATAGATACTTTGCGGCCGTTGCGCCTGGTACCGCAGCCGAACGAATGCCGAGTAAAGAACGGTCGCGAGTACGCGCAAAAATCAATGATAGTTTGCCTGATATCCCAAACGTCCACGTTCCAGCGCCAGACACGACCCAACGAACGCGCACATAGCGATCAAGGTCTGCGCTTTCAATTGCGTAGTTTCCCGCAGTTGCGATCGCTGTCCACGTTGCCGCAGTTTCCCACTTGATCTTGTCGCTGCTCCGCTCGATTGAAAGCGTGATCGTTTGACCGGATGGCGCCGCAGCTACTTCCGCGACGAACCGGCCGCCATGGTATTGCGCGATATTGATCGCCGCAGATACGCCGCTTGTCGTGACAGACTGCGACGCGGTCAATACGCATTTCGCAAGGCCGTCGAGCGTAATCGAGATCGGAGCGCCGACGATAACATATCGAGCGCGCACGAACGCGTCGGCGTTGGCGAGCGATACCGCTGTTGTCGTATTCCCGACAAGCTCGATATCGTCGCTAAGCTGACGCCATGTGGCCGCGTGGCGGTCGCGCTCGCGTACCGCGTACGAACTCGTTTCAATGATGATTGTCGCGGTCGCGTCGGCTGCTGCGTTCGCGACTGTGACGTCGAGAGAAAGCGACGAGTTGCGTCCAATGAGCACGGGCAAACCGCTGCCGCTGCGGCTGTATCCGCTCGAAGGCAACAGTGCAACGGCCTGCGCGTGCGTCATTGGTTTGTCTCAGATTGTCTCAGATAAACGAACAGTCGAGGTCGCCTGAGAGCGTGAACGAGTAGACAGGGTTCGTCCCGCCGAGCGTTGCTTTGCCGCGGATATGTTGGCGGCACGGGCCAAAGGTTTTTGTTTCGGCCGTGAGCGTCGTCGTGATCTGCGTAAACGATCCGAGTGTCGCCCAAGTGGTACCGTCATGCGAATGCTCGACGATGATGTCCAGCGTCGGCGTCGTGCCGGCCTGCGCGGTCGGTGTGACGGTCATCGTCATAGCGCCGAAGCATGCGCCAAGATCGAGCGGGTCGCCCGTATTCGTTGCGCCGAGATCGGTCTTTTCGAGCAAAGACGCAACCGGAATCGTTCGGCCGTGGCCATTCGGCAGTTTCACGGCACGGGTGGTAAGAGTCGCCATCGAAAGAATCTCTTTTCTGTCGCGATATTGCGACTGTAGAAATCAGGAACGCAGAATCACGGCACCAAGGTTTTCGTGAGCTTGTCCGTGACGAGCAGCGGAATGCCCCACGGCTTGACGTTGAAGTACATCGGTCGACCATCGGGACCAGGCGGCCCCTTCTCGATCAAGTCAAAATCGCCGGATGCATTGCGCGATTCCGCCATCTTGGTAACAACGTCGGAATGCACCGCGATCATTGCAGGCGCTTCATTTCAGCCGGATTCGCCAAGCAATTGGCGGCCAAGATTGATCGCTGTACCATTGAAGTTTGACGCATTGGAAAGCACTTTGACAATGCCTTCCGTTTTCTTTGCGGGACGTCGAGCGTATGGGTGCACGATGCCGAATTGGCGCATATACACGGCGTCGGCCGCCACTGACGCAAGGCGCTCACCTTCCGATGACGGCGTCCCCTGAAGCCACATCGCAAGCGACTGCGGCCAAATGATATACGACTCGTACTTGTATCGAGGCGCCGACCCAATCGCAGCCGAAAAAACGTCGGTCGACTTCATCCATGACACTGCGCGAACAAGGGTCAACGCAAAGTCGTCCCAAAGCTCGGACAGCGAAATCATGCATTGGCGCCCGCTTTCCTCGTACGTACCGAGCGTGCTTGCTCGCGCGCGATCCGTAAGCGAAAATGAAATCGCCGCTTCTTTCACGTCCGCGTATTCGCCGCTTGAAGTGAGCTTGTTCGGGACTACTGGCGTCCCATCGGTGACGAATGCTGCGCCGCCCATGCGCGCAAACGTTGGAACCTCGACCTGTAAAGCGCGGATCATATCCATGGGGAAATCCATGGATTGAATCATTGCGCCGCTTTGCACGAAGATCGACGGGTTGTTCGCGAACGCAGCGGAGACCGCGTCCACGAGAATAGGAATAACGACGTTACTACCGATCGTGGTTCGTCCGGTCCCCATGGATCACGAACCTTTCCGCGCGTCGCGCAGCTTGTTGTAAAGGGTCGGGTTTCGCTCGTACAGCGCAAGCTGTGCGGCGGTATCCGTCGGGAATTCCGTCGGGTCATCCTTGGCAGCCTTGTACGCTTCGCCGGTCTTCGCTCCGTCGCTGGACTCTTGACGAGGCGCAGCAAGCACGGGCGCAGCCGTCGCCATTTCGGACGCAGCCGCAGCCGGAGCCGCGACAAGGTAGGCGACGCGGCCGTCACGCTGTCCGGTCGTAATGACGCCGCAGCGCACCGCCATGTCGGCAGCGCATCCGGCAAGGATCGCGACCTTGGCGTCAGCTTCGGACGCGTCCTTTTGCGCCGTCGCCAGCGCGGCAGCTTGTGCCACTTCGCGCTTGGTAATCTCTGCGTTGATCTCGCCCTCGCTCGCATTGGCTGCGAGTCCGAGTCGAGCTGCAATCGACTGCATTCGATACTCCCTCGACGCCGCCTCTGCTATTTCGAGCACTGCGGCAAACGTTGTCACACTATCGGCGAAACCCGATGCAACGGCGTCGGGTCCGTGAATCGTAGCCCCTTGTTTTGCAAGAATGTCCCGCACTGTCAAGGGTCGTGATTCGGAAACTATGGTCGCAAAGATCATTGCGAGGCGGTCGACTTCGATCTGCTCGCGGGCAACGGCTTCCATGTCGAGCGGCATGTCTGGATGCCCGTCCGCTTTTTGCGAACCACTGCGAACGACGACGATATCAATACCGAGTTCTTTGTTCCAGCGGTCCCATGATTCGATGGATCCAAGTACGCCGACGGAAGCTACGCCGCCGCTGTCCGGCAAATGCAATTCATCCGCAACCATCGCCCACGCATACGCTGCGGAGTAGGCGCCATCGAGCGCGAATGCATAGATCTTTTTGCCTAGCGCACGAGCAAGTGCGCGAACGGCGCGAACGGCATCGAAGCATCCGGAAACGACGCCGCCTGGCGAATTGATTTCGAGCACAATGGATCCAACGCGAGCGTCGACCAATGCCGCGGTGATACGAGCTTGCACAGACGCGTGGCCGTCGTACCACCATCCGCCGTATTGCATCAATGGGCCAACGATTGAAATGATCGCGACGCCATTCGATAGCTGATACGATCCGCCATCGGTATCGACGTAATCGCCACCGTCTGCGCGTTTATCGATTGCGCTGGATGTTCGCTCGACTTTGTCCACGAGCATCGCGCGCACGTATGCCGGATGCATCGCAAGCGCGCCGATAATTGATTCGCGTTCTTTCGCGTTATGGTTTCTCATGCCGCTTCCTTCTGCGGCTGCGTCGTCGACGGTACCGCGAATACGTCAAGATCTGCCATAATGTCGTAGCCTAGCGCTTGCCGCCCTTCGTTGCGCGTGAGTAGTTGTCGGTCAACGTGCCACTGCAAAACCTTTGCGCGCCGTGGTTCGTCGAGGCGCGTTTCGTCGACTGGGATCCCAGCCTTTTGCATGAACGCAACGCGGTCGTAAGGCACTTGCAAGTCTTCAAGGTTTTGCATTGCGAGCGCCGCTTCTTTCGCAGCCGTCGCAAACTTGCCTTCATCGTTCGCGGGCTCGACAAGCACAGATATCCATGGCGCAACGTCGGCGCTTAGGTAATTTGCAAACGCCCATGGTCGCGTCACGGTTTCGTGAGCGAATGTCTCCCACGCTCGCGCGTCGCCGCTCTTAATGTCTTGCCGCACTTCGGCTTGCACGTTTGCGCCAGTGCCTACGCCGGCCTGCGCTTCGGTCGGCATATTCGCGCCGAGTACCGAAATGGTAATCGACGTTTGAGCAAGGCGGATCTGCGCCTCGAACGTTGCCCAATTGTTCGCGGCAAGCTCGAAGATCTTGAGCTCGGTTTCTTCTGGCAAATAGATCGCGCCGTTCGTGCCACTACTGCGCCAGTCGTCGACGAGCTTGGTTCTGAATTCGTCATCATGCGCCGCGGGTCCCGTGAATACTGCGACGCCGCGGGCAAACTTCTCGCTTTGGTTACGCCAATCCTTAAGCGCGTAGCCAATCAATAGATACATTGGCGCGAGCCCGCGCCATAGACCATTGAGCCACGGGCGCGACTCGGTCGACAGCCAAAGAATCCAGCCATTGAGACCATTCTTGATCGTCTCTTCTTCGCCGTTATCGAGCCGCACTTTCCAAGCGCGCTCTTGCCAATCGTAACGAAGACAGCGCGGATTCCACGTTTTCAAAAGCGGGACGTTTCGACCGTTGCGAATGCGCGCAACCTTGGGCATAGTGCGCGCAGCTTCGGGTGTTGCCGCGATGGGGTTATCTTCCCACCACTCGAGTCTGCCAAGCGCGAGACCCATCATCCAAAACCACTTTTGAAGCTGGTTTTGCTCTTGCTCGGAGACCATATAAAACCAGTCTTCGTCGGCGTCGATCGCCTTCACGGCGGTACGAGCACGACGACCACGTGGCGCGCGATCAAATCGAATCGCGGCGCCTGATATTGCGAGTGCTCGCGTACGAAGATCAGCGCCTGCGCGCGGCGATCCCATAATGGCGATCGACAAATCTGCAATTCCGCGCATGTCGCCAGACTCGGCAAGCGACATAGCGCCAGCGTACGAGTCGTAATTCCACCCCTGCAACACGTGCGCCCATTGCTCGAAATATTGCGACCCGTCGACAGTACCGCCGCGCGTTTCGAGTTGGCCCTTGATCGTCTTGCGCGACGTCCAGCTTGCGTTCAGCCACGCGCCACGGGCTTGACCAAGCGTACGCGCAACGCCGACGACGGCCCGCGACAGACGGGCGCCAAGCGAAGCAAACCAGCGGAACGGGGAGCGCACACGTCGGCGTGTTGCATCTCATGTCTTACATGTCACGCAAAATCGTTCAGTACGTGGTGCGTTCGGCTTGACTCGAGTTCGGCAACCAAAGCGGTTTCGCGTTTTGATGCGTCAGCGCCCACCAACCACGAACGGCGGCACTCGCAAGATCGCCGTGCACGTTGCCGTCTTTCGGCATGATGATTTTCGTCTGCGCTTTTGCCATCGGCGACGACATGACGCCCTTGATTTGCCGCGCGATGCGCACGGACAAACCATGTCCCGCCGTCGAGATCTTCCCCTTGCCGAGTTCGCGTCGGTAGTCGAGAAAAACTTTCCCGTTGTCGTTTGGTGCGCGGATGGTTGCGATCTTGTTCTTCGCGCCGACGCGTCGAGCGGTCGCGATGTAGTGGCCATCTGTCGCCCAAGACTTCGCGTCGTAACGTTTCGCGAGCTCTGCGCACTCGGCAAAACTTTCTTCGTCGTCGAGCGGTGCGCCTGGCGTTGGTATCAGTTCGAGCGCGTCGAGCAACCATGCGCCGTCGTCGTCGAGCCCCCAAACGACACACGCGAACGAGTTCGACTCGAGCCCCGGATCGATGCCAACGCCGATCTTTTTCGGCTTGCGCACGACATCGATCACGACGTTGCACCTGTCGATTGTTTGGTGGTCAAAGAAGTAGACGGCGCCGCCGCCAGTCGGGATCGATGCGTACTCGCGAAACCATGTTTCAAGGTCTGGTTCGTCAAGGCGCGTCTCTTCAATCGTGCGTGTTGGGTTTGCGATCCATGTCGGAATGTCCGTCGACGTCGCGGCGAGTTTGCCTGCGGAGTCTTCGAGCTGCTCTGCGGCCTTTAGCTTCGCCGCTCGGTCATGCGCCGAAAACGTTGCGCTTGCTTGCTGCCGTAGGAGTCGTGCAGCTTCGAGCCGTTGCGCTCGGTCGCGCTCGCATCCGTCGGCGTAGAGTCTCGCAACAAACTGTCGCTCGTCGTCGCCATCGTTGATCGCGTCATGGTGTCGGTCGATCGTCGAGAACGCAGACGAGATCAAAAACAGGTGCGCCGCGCGCTGCGTCGCCATCGCGGGCATGATGCTTTTGAGAACTTGATCGGCCGGGTTTGCCGCGGTCTTTTCGTCTCTCCACTTCGCCGCTTCGTCGCACAACGATCCGATCGACGTGTGGCCAGAGACGCCGGAGATCGTCGCAGGATAAACGCGAAACTCGATCGCGTGGCCTTGCGCATCTTGCAACGCGATACGCGGTCGCGAGTTCTTCGTCGACCGGACAAACTCGGTTTTGCTCGTCGGTTCGCCCTCGACTTTGCGGTATCCGAGCGACGCTAAGATCGCCTCGATTGTGTCGATACGATCCGTCGCTTCGGCCATGTCGACCGAGATGATCGAGAACACGCCGATCGTCCCGGGCGGTAGGTCGCGCTCGGTCCAAATCGCTTCGGCGATCGCGACTCGGCAAAGCGTCGACGACTTGCCGCCGCGACGACCGACGCGGGCGACAAACCATCGTTTCCCACTCGCGTAGAACTGCGTCAACGCCTCTCGCCACCATGCCGAGATCGGTGGGAACATTCGCTCAACAAGCTTCGCGTCGAGCCAAAGCAAGCGCGCCATGGGACCAACGCCAAACGCGGAGCAGTCGTCGGGTGATAGCTCGTCGCCGTCCTTTATCTTAGGAGCAAGCGCGCCACGTGTCGCCGCTTCGATGCGCGTTCGGATTGTCTTGTCTTCGAGCCACGCGGCGTAGGCTTTGTCAGATACGCCCGCGCGTTTTCGCGCTTCGGTCAGCGGGACATGGTCGACGAGTAACCTGCAAAGTTCATCGAGTTTGTCCGCAAAAACCATCGCGCTACGTGTAGCATTTACGCGATCAAAAGCTCTGCAACCTTACCGCGCTTGTCGCCGTCGCTGTTGATTGCGCGAGACGCGTCGACGTGGTCGATCGTGAAGCCGTCGCAGTAAAGCGTCGACACGAGCGGCGCAGACGAGTTCGACAGCAGCACGTGAACGCCTCGACGTTTCAGCTCGCGCGCGACGTCCCGGAGCTTGACTTGCTCCGACAGATCGAATCCTTCCGACGTGTACGCCGTGAAGTTCGACGACGCGGATAGCGGAACGTACGGCGGATCGAAGTACACAAGATCGTTTGTCTTGGCTCGCGTTAGTACGCGAGCGAAATGTTCGCACTGGATCTCGATGCCTTGAAGCGCTGCCGAGCATGCGCGGATGACATCAAAATCGATGCGCGTCGACGTGTTTCTTTCGCAAAATGCAACATTAAAACGCCCGCTCGCGTTCACACGATAAAGCCCGTTGTATCCACTGCGGTTCGTCCTAATGAACCACGCCGCGACTTGATAATCTTCCCAGTCGTCGACGAACGCGGATCGAAGTCGTGCAAATGTTTCGCTTTCGTGCGGCATGGTTTCAAGCGTGGAGATTACGCGCTCGACGTCATCACGGATCGCTCGATACGTACGCACAAGTCGTTCGTTTGAATCCGTAAGAACTGCGCTCAACGGCGCGAGATCAAAAAACAGCGCGCCGCCACCGACGAACGGCTCGTGATACGTTCCGAACGACGACGGCAGACGTTTGCGCAGTTCGGGCAGTAGTTGCCGTTTGCCGCCTACCCACTTGATAAACGGTTTCGCTTTCATGGTTTTACCTAGAACAGACTGCCTTGTCCTTCGGGCGTCTTTGGTGCTTTTGCTGCGCGCTTCGTTGGCGCCTTACGACGCTTCGGCTCTTCTTTTGGACGCGCCACTTCGGTCGTTTCTTGCTGCGCTGGTTCGTCTTGCTGAACGACCTCAGCGCCACGCGGTGACACTTCTGGCATGCCGTGAACGCGAGCAGCGTGTGAGCCCCATCGAGCAGCTACAGACGCCTGGACTATGCGACCATCGGGATACTCGACGACGAACGAAGGCGCCTTGTACGTCGGCGGCCCGTGTCCTTTTGCTCGTCCACATTTGCACCGTTCGCCGCTCATCGCTGCGCCTTTGCGGCCAGGTCACGCACCCACTTGCCGCCCCAGTCATCGCTACCCAAAGTGATGACCGTTGCCCCGCTAAGCTCGCCAGCGATACGGCGAAACGTTCCGGGGCCGTACATGTCGCAAAGTTCGTCAAGGCCGTGCTCTGACGTTGCGACAAACCTTCGATTGTTTTCCCATCGAGCCTGTAAGACGTTCACCACGATCGCGCGACGAGACGCTGCGACATGTCCGCCGCCCGTTGCTTGCGCCATCTCCTTGCCGACGTCATCGAAGTACAGGATCGAAGCTTTTTTCGCGTCGCGCAACATCGCCTCGTCGGGGCCTTGCAGGCGCGCATCGAGCATGCCAGGGACCGAGACAAACTTTAGATGTTGCGCTTCACGAACTTGCGGCAACCACTCCGGCTCGGGCGGCATGAAGCCATTGTCCGCGCGCGCATATGCATGTTTGTCTTGGTGCGTCTCGCGCGTACACGTCACCATCCCGTCGGCGATCTCGCACGGTTCGTCAAGGTCGCACAGATCAAGACGACGAATCGACGGCAGTTTCGACCATGCTTCCTTCGCCGCTCGCGCCGCGCGAATGTCTTTCGCGTCGTATCCGGCAAGGGCAAGCGCCCACTGCGCGTGAAGGATCGCGAGACACGTTTTGCCAGCGCCAACGGGGCCAACGATAAGCAGGTTTGTCCGCGATTCCCAGTGCGCGAACAGTCGACGTGCGTGCGCTTGCGTGAACCACGGGACGTACGTAGACCACTGTGACGCCGTCGCGAATTCTCGCGGCCTTCGCGGCCCTATCCAATTGAATTTTTCGGGGATGTTTGACCGCGCGCCCCCGAATCGCTTTGCCCAGTTGGCGCGCTCGATGCGCTCGTACTCGTCGTAAGCGGCCTTGACGGCGTCGGCGTTTGGTGCGGGCGTTGCGAGTTTGGCGTGGTCGACAAGAGCGGCAGCGGTAAACACGCCTGAAGCGTAACCACTTGTCAACGCGTGTCTAGGTCGCTACGGCGCGACCGTGACGGACTGCGCTTTGCCCCAAATTGCCTGGTCATAGGTTTGGCCTCGAAATTCTTTTTGCAGATCCACGAATGCGCACACGTCGCGCGGGATCAAGTCGAGCGTCGCAAGCGGGGCAAGCCATACCTCGATCGCGGTGCGCTCTTCGGGCAACAATGATCCCCACCATCCCGGCTGCCCAAGCCAAATCCAATCGTCTAGGTTTGTCGGATTCTTTCGCGCGTAAACGCGGTTCGATATCGGCTTTTCGTAAGAGCTTTTTCGCGCATCCCAAAGGTGCTTCGGCGTCTGTCCGCAGTCGTCGCGCATTGCGTACGGGATACCCCAAAGTGCCAACGTGTCAGGTTGGCGCCAGATCACGACGATCTTGTCAAGGTCTGCTTTGGTAATGAATTCGCCGCGCTCTCGACGAGAACGCTGCGCGGTCATATGTTCGGCATATCGTGCCGCTGAGTCAGCGGCACTCACGACGTCAGCTCCGCTTTTAATGCCGCAATCGTCGCAAGTCGCTCGATTCGTCGACGTGTCCAGAAATCAGCATCCCGTGCGTACATCGCAGCAAGGTCGACTTTGCCCGCAGCAAGCGCCAGGCGAGTAGCCTTGCGCGCTTGGATCGCGTGCTTGCGGGCGGACAAGACAAGTTCTTTAAAGAATCGAAGATCGGTTGTCATGGTTTAGCTTTCTATTCAAACCCGAAAACTACCCTCTAACGCCTCAACTACAGCCAACCGTTCACACCCAACTTGCAAGGCCAAAGTTCGACATTTTCGGCGTGAGCCCAGCGGCCTCGAGCGCGCGTTCGATCGCGCCGCGGATTTGCCAGTGCAATTGCACCTCGACCGTCAACTGACCCCATTGATTCCCGACAACGACGACGGGCTTTGCGACGGTGTAAAGGTTGCTGCTTTGGTCGAGTGCCGCAAAGGCTGCGTCAATAACTTGCTCGACCGTGGACTTGATTGCGTTCGCTTCTGCCGTCGTCTTCATTCCCCAAATCTAACCGGGAACTGGGACATGCGCAAGAGTAAAAGAGTCTCGCCTTGACGATTCTTTGAAACGCCTTGTTTCGTAGCGTTTCCGCAAGGTTCCACGCGACAGACCGTAAGCCGT
>Ga0073899_10001379_pt1 | contig 22194 bp, 13 predicted proteins | sample KloWWTmetaKNB5Ph_FD_88975 | JGI IMG/M metagenome (GOLD analysis project Ga0073899, IMG submission 88975) | Active sludge microbial communities from Klosterneuburg, Austria, studying microevolution and ecology of nitrifiers - Klosterneuburg... | ecosystem: Engineered > WWTP > Aerobic digester >... | reverse complement strand
GTCCGAGCGTGCGCCGCGACGTGACCACGGCATGCAACCCTGGGGCCAGCGCCAGCAAGTCAGCCACGACATCACCGGCGCATTCAACGAGCTGCTCGAAGTTGTCCAGCACGATGAGCGTGCGACGGCCCTTCAGCGCCGCGGCGATGCGATCGAGCGGCGCCGCCTCTCCCGGCGCGGCACGAAGGCGCTCGAGCAGCACATCGAGCAACTGCGCGCGCGATGCACAGGCCACCAGCGGTGCAAAGACGATGCGATCGAACAGTGCCAAGCCCGGCGCCCGCGGATCGGGCGGGACCAGCGCCTGTGCCACTTCCACCGCCAGCCGCGTCTTGCCGACGCCGCCTGGGCCGGTGACGGTGACCAGCCGGTGCTCGAGCAGCACGGTGCGCAGCCGGGCGGCGGCCGGCTCCACGCCGAACAGGCGCGTCAGGTAGCTTGGCAATTCGACCGACGGCGCCCATGTGGCGGCCACGTCACTGGCGCCGGGCACCGCGGCAGCAGCGCTCGCAGGCAGCACCCGCTGGCCCACCGTGGCCAGGCGGTCGTGGATGGCGGAGAGCCGCTCGCGCTCGGCCACCACCCAATCGTCGTAGTAGCCGGGCATCAGCTCGCCCCGGTACTCACCCAGGGCGTCCTCGAGCCGCCCGGCACGAGCAAAGTGCTCGAACCGGTGCACGTCGCAATCCAGCGCGCCGGGCGCCACGCGGATCACGGCACGATCGGCCAGCAGCACCTCCCCGGCCGGACCACCTGCGGGCTCCAGCAGGGCACGCAATGCCGACAGGGCCTGACGCAAGCGGTTGCGTCCGGCTTCGGGCGCTACGCCGGGCCAGATCCGCTCGATCAGCTCCTCGCGCGGATGGGCACGCTGCGGGTCGAGCGCGAACGTCGCCAGCAGCATGGCCACCGCACGCGACGGCCATCGGGTGATCGCACGTGTGCCCGACGCCGCCTGCACATCGCCGAGCAGGCGCACAACCCAACGCGGGCGGTGCACCGAGGTCATGCCGGCCGTGGGCGCGAAAGAGGTCATCCGACCATCCATCGAAGAGTTCGCATCTGGCGATGTGTACGCTGGATTCTAGGGAGGGCGCTGGCGGGGGGGCGATGGGCGGTTCGCCAACTCACACCATTCGAGTTGCCACCCGTCGGCGCCGAAACGCGCGCCCTGGCTTGCGGACGCCAACGGCGCGCTCTAAGCTCGCGCCATCAGAACTCGGACACCGGAAGTCACCCGATGAGACTGTGGCCATGTGTGCTCGCACTTGCGGTGGCCGGTTGCGCCACGGCGGCGCGTGGCATGACCGCCGACGGACTGGCCACCTACGACCTGGTTTCGGGCGTCGTGCGTCTGCCGGAAGTGGCGGCGCTCGGGCGCTCGTTCGCCGTCGAGCTGCGCCGGCAGGACGACGGCCGCTTCACCTTGCAGTCGGCCGTCGAAACCACGGCATCGGTGGCCGCTGCACCAGCGCTCTACGACAGCACGAGCGGCATGCTCGACATTCCGAAGGTCGCCGCATCCTCCGCCACCTACTCGGCACGGCTGAAGGACATCGGCGGGTTTCGCTTCGAGCTGCTGCAAGCTGTGCCGGTCTCTCCCGTCAGTCACATGACGGCCTGGGTTCAGACCGGCTTTCGGGCGTCGGCGCCTGAGCAGCCCCGCCATGTCAACCGCGTGGTGGTGGGCGACGGCGGGCGACTGGTTGCAGCTTGGTACTCACAGGACAACAAGGCCTACATGGCGACCAGTGACGATCAGGGCGCGACCTGGACCCACGCCGCGCTGGACCGGATGCTGCAGGTGCACCAGCTCCTGCGCCTGTCAAGCGGCGTGCTCGTGGCCGCGGGCCAGGCATTTGCGGCTACACCTGTGGTCTGGGCCAGCCGCGACAACGGTTCGAGCTGGACAGCCGTGGCCAGCGGGCTGCCCAACAGCAGCTCCGACATCGCCTGGGACCTGGCCGAGCGTCAGGGCGAGGTGATCATCAGCACGTCGTCGCAGGCCAACGACCCGGCGGCCAGTCACACCGTGATCTACGCCTGGAACCCGACCACCGGCGCGCTGCGTGGATTGGCGGCGCTGCCGGGACTGGGCGGCTTGGCGCTGGCGGTCAGCCGCAACGGCACCATCTACGCCTCCACCCAAGACAGCGCCGAACACGACGACCCCACCACGGCTGGACAGGCTCGCATCTACCGCAGCACCGACGGCGGCGCCTCCTGGACCTTGACCGGCGCCCTCACCGGCGCCAATCGGGTCTATGCGCTGACGGAACTCTCGGACGGCTCCATCGCGGCCGGCACCGGCCTGAATGGTGGCTTCTACCGCAGCATCGACGGCAACACCTGGCTGCGAGGTGGTTCGTTGCTCGCGGGTACGCGGCTCACCGGCAACCCTCCGGCCCCCACTGCGGCGACCGTGACTCGGGTGTACAAGATCCTGGAACTGGCCAGCGGCGCACTGCTCGCGGGCACCGGCAATGAGGCGGGTGACGTGCAGATCAGCTGCGACATGGGCGCCACCTGGCTGGCGACGCCGGAGACGGGCTCCAACATCGTCACCTGGGGCCTGGCGCAGTCGAACGACGGTACGCTGTGGACCGCCAACGGCTCACTGCAAGGCGACCTGTGGACCGCGCCCGTGCCGGCCGGCCTGCCGGCGCGGCACCACTACTCCTGCAACTGAGCCGGCGCAGGCGTGGGACGCTGCGGCAAGGCCGGCCGCCAGGCACCTCCGCCGCCGACTCAGCCCGGCGCCGGCACGCTGTCGATGACGTCGGACAGCATGTCGCAGAATCCCTGAGGTTCCTGGACCGGCCACAAATGCCGCGCCGCATCGATCTCGATGCAACGGCCGCCGGGCACGAGGCGCGCGGCTGTCTGGCTGGCCAGACGATAGAACCGCCTTGTCTGCCCGCCAATCGCAAAGACAGCCGGGCACCGCAGCCCGGCGAGTTCGGCCGCGCCCAGCGGCGGTGGGGGGGACGATGCACCAAACTGCAACGCCAGCGCACGGGCGTTGTCGCGCATCATCGCCTGCACCGGCAGCGGCAGCGCCAGAAAGGCCCCTGGCTGGGCACAGGCGCCATCCAGCAGCAGCGGCACAGCACCTGCGATGTCGCCCGCCTTGGCCGCGGCAACCGACGGGCCGACCATTTGGGTGCGGTCGTTTGCGGCCTCGCGGGCATCGGCCTCGTCCGTGATGAAAGTCGCCAGCGCCATGTCGTACGTGCACAGGCTGGCAACGCACTCGGGATGCCGGATCGCCACAGCCAAAGCCACCGCTCCACCATATGACCAGCCGACCAGGTGCACAGGCCCCAGGCCGAGCTGCGCGATGAATGCCGCCGCGTCGTCGACGTGGGTCTGCATTCCGTACGAGGCGCCGTCGTCGGCCCAGGCGTCGGTACCGGAGTAGCGCTGCGTGAGTGCCATGGCGCGATAGCGCCGGCCCAGCACGCCCAGATGCGGCAGCCAGGCCCGATGGTCGCTGGCCAAGCCATGCAGCAGCAGAACCGGTGCGCCCTCGCCGCAACTGGCATATGCCAGGCTCACACCACGGACGGTGGAATGCGCAGCCCGTACCGCCAGCGGCGGGCTCAGGGATGGATCTGGCATCGAGATCGCGGCCTCCCTCATCAGCCACGGCGCCACGACGCGACGCTGCAGACTGCGCGTGACAGCATACTACTGACCCAGGCCTGCATCAACCTGCTTCGGACGGCACTTCGGCTTCTACCAGCAACGACAGCAGCGCGAGCGACTCCTGCCATCCCAGGTGACACATCTCGACCGGAATCATCTCGGGGATGCCCTCCTGCACGATGGACAGCTCGGTCCCGCAGGCCACCGGCCTCAGCGTGACGGTGGTCGTCATCGTCCCCGGAAGGTTGGGGTCGTCGAAGGTGTCGGTGTAGCGCAGCCGTTCGCCCGGCACGAGCTCAAGGTAGTCGCCCCCGAACGAGTGGCGCTGGCCGCTGGCGAAGTGGGTGAACGACATCCGCACGCCACCGCCCACGCGGACGTCCATGTGGTGGACCTCCGCGGTGTAGCCGTGCGGCGGCAGCCACTTGACCATTGCCGATGGCTCGATAAATGCGCGATAAACACGATCGGGCGGCGCCCGCAGCACGCGATGCAGGTGAACGGTTCCGGTGCTCATGGTGCAGGACCTCCTGGCGGGCGGTGGGAGGACCCGAATGTCGCGCAGTTCGCCCAGCCCAGCAGATCGGAGGGAATTCCCAGGCGATCAGTCCAGTCGGACTGCGGAATCGAAGTGCCAGGTGCGTCGGATCTCGATCACGTCGTACACACGCGCCAGGGCCGGTGAGAATGCCGGATAGGGAGCCAGGCCCTGCACGATGCGCCGCACCGCGTCGTCGACCTCGGAAGCGCCACTGGACACCACGAGGGTGACAGACTCGACCGAGCCATCCTGGCGGATGGCCACGGTGACGACCGGCGCACGGTGGTTCTTGCCGGCGAGTTCGCGCAGAAGATCGGCGCCAGTGTTGAGCTGGATGCGGCGGGCCCAGGCTTCGGCGTACAGCACGAGCTCGGCATTCGGGTCGGCGCGCCCGAACAGGCGCCCGCGCCTCGCGCTGCTCCAGGAGTAGGGCAACAGGTTGGGCGTCGGGCTCTGCGTTCGCGCCGCGTCGCGCGCGGCCGCCTCGGCATCGAGCTGGCGGCCCATCGCGCGGCGCGCTGCCTCACGGCGCTCGTCATCGGCACGGGCGGCCAGCACACGTGCGGCCTCCTCGCGCGCGGCAGCCTGTGCGGCGGCTTCGCGTTGTTCGGCTTCGCGTCTGGCCGCGTCTCGCTGTTCCGCATCTCGGCGCTCTGCCTCGCGCCTTTGTGCCTCGCGCGCCTGCGCTTCGCGCCGTTGGGTTTCCAGCCTCTCGGCGTCACGCCGCGCGGCTTCGCGCTGCTGGTTCACGCGGGCCTCATCTTCGCGCCGCATGGCCTCCTGGCGCAGGGCTTCCAGGCGCTGCGCCTCGATGCGCGCGGCCTCCTCCCGCTCAGCTTGTTCGCGTGCAGCTTGCTCCCGCACCGCCTTCTCGCGCACAGCCTGCTCGCGTGCAGCCTGCTCGCGTGCAGCCTGCTCGCGTGCAGCCTGCTCTCGCTCGGCCGCCAACCTCTGCGCCTGCCTGGCCGCCTCCTCGCGCTGAGCAGCCGCGCGCTCCGACTCCTGCCGTGCCGCCTCCTGCCGTGTCGCCTCTTGCCGCGCCTGTTCCACCCGGGCCAGCTCTGCGCGAGCTCGCTCGGCGAGTTCGGCGTCCGCCGCGGCCTGCGCCTGTCGCTCGCTCTCCTCGCGCCGGGCCCGACGCTCGGCCTGCTCGCGCTCGGCTTCGAGCCGCAGGGTTGCGTCGCGTGCCGACTGCTGTTGTCGCGACTGCAGCGCGCGCTCGCGCTCGATGTCTCGGACATCGGGCACATCGATGGCAGGCGCGCTGGCCGCCACCGATGGGGCCTTGGTCGCGAGCGTCGGCTCTTCCGATTGAGGTGGCACGGGCGGTACCGACCACTCGGGCGGCGGCAAGTCGGCACTGCGCAGCGCCACCACGGGCGATGCGACCGGGCTGGCGATCGCCTCATGGTTCGACTCGGTCAGCCTCCACGGCTCGGCGGCCAGCGGCTCCACCGGGCGTTGCGGGACCTCCACCACGGCTTCACGCGCAAGGGGCTGCACCGGCACGGCCGATGAGTTGGGGGGCGGCTGTGGCGGCGGCGGCGGCGGTGTCGCCGGGTCGGCCGCTGCGAGGTCGACCTGCCGCGACCCGGGCACCGAGAGGACCGGCAGCGGTTCCGCGCGCGGCGGCGGTTCCACGGGTACAGGCAGGGGCTCGACAGGCGCCCCGGTGATGACCACATGCAGGTCGGGCGTCCCCACGCGACGGTCGGGACCGGACCACGCCAGGCCGGGCAGCCCGACATCAGAGCCGAACGTCAGCCCCAGCAGCAGCGTGTGCACGGCCAGCGAAACCAGTACCCCTGCCGACAGCCGCGCGCGACGCCTACCCGCGCGCAGGCGGGCCGGCCAACGCAGGCGCGGCGGCGCGCTCGGGCGCGGCTTCGGCCTGGCGGACGCGACCGGCGTTGTCATGCGGCCACCGCGGTCGTCGCGGCGTCAGCGGGTGTAGCGGATGGGCTCGCCGGGGGCATCGGCCATTGCGGTCACCCGCGCTTTGGCACGCAGTTCCAGCAAGTGCTGCTCGATCGAGCGACGCTCGGCGAACTCGACCCACACCTCGTTGAAGTCGGCCGGGTACAGCAAGCGGCGCCGAGCAAGCTGATCCACCGTCTGCGGCCCATCGTCCAGCATCTCGAGCAGGCGCTGCTCTCGCTCGTCGAGCCGCGCAGCGTAGCGGCTGAGTGCTTCGTCGAACGCAGCCCGATCGGTGATGACGCCCTTGTGGTGCGAGGTGATCCACACCGAGGCCGGCAACTGCGCCAGCCGCGCGATGGACTCGCGGAATGCCGACAGGCTGGAGCTGGCGTCGCCGTAGTAGGGGCCGAATCCGGTCAGGTCGATGTCGCCGATGAACGCGATGCCGTGGGGTTCGATCAAGAGTGCGCTGTGGCCCGCCGTGTGACCGGGCAGATGCACGGCGCGCACACGCACGCCGCCCAGGTCCCAGGTGCGCCCTTCGACGTAGGCGACCGCATCGGGACGCGACACATAGTGGAACTCGGCTTCGATCTTCGCTTTCAGCGCCTGCAACTGGGCCGGTTCGTACCCGTAGTGCCGACACAGGCCCTCCCAGCTGCGGGCGGCCTCGACATCGGCCGCGTGCACATGGACTTCGGCCCGTGCCAGCCGGTGCAGGCCCGCCATGTGGTCCTCGTGGACATGGCTGAGGATGGCGATGTCGGCGGTATCGAGCACGGCGCCGATGCGGTTGGCAACCTGGGGCGTGTCGAACACGGCCGTGCTGTCGCTGCCGCGCACGACGACCTGGTTTCCGTCGGGATACTTGCCCGACTTGGCGCCGAAGTAGACCGTGACCGGGCCGTGATGCCAGGTGGGAACGTGCTCACTCATCCCCGCAGGGGGGGCGGCCGTCTCGGGGGGACCGGAGTCGGTTTTCAGGGGTTCATCGTGCAGCATGGGGCAACGGGCGGGAAGCAACGAAACGCGCGCATCGTCGCATCCCCGGGGGACGCGACGCGCGCGCCCAGTTGACCACAGGTTCAGTCGCTGCCGTCCTCCACGAATACCACGACCGAACGCGGCGGCAACGCGAAGCGCCCACTCGATGGCTCGTAGTGCGCCTGTTTGGCCACGCGGTCGTCGGCTGCACCGGGATCACGGTGCACAGGGTGCAGCTGCAACGACAGGCCGGCCAGCGCCGACACCACCAGGTCGCGCCGAGCTGTGTCGGCGCTGATGAAGGCCACTACGCGCCCATACCGGGCACCCGCCATGCCTTGGCCGCGCAGCTCCCAAGCCAGCACGGTGGCCACCTGTTCGGGCCCGGTGTTGTGGAACACCAGTCGTTCGCGGACCTGCTGCGCGCTGCGCATGCGCCACAGCGTGGAGCTGGAGCGGATGCGAAGCACGTCCAGCAGTGCGTTGCGGGCGTAGGCGATTTCGGCCGGACCGGGCTTGATCGACGCATCGGCGAGCATGGGCCGCACGATGGGCCACAGTTCGGCATTGCCCTCGCGCGGCGGCAGGCCGCTGCCGAACCCGTTGTCGAGCCCAGTCCAATCCAACCGGTTGAACCAGTCGCCCGAATCGAAGCTGTTGCCATCCATCGACTTGCTGCGCAGCAGCTCGGTGCCGGCATGGAAGTAGGCGATTCCCTGGCTGAGCGCCGTGGTCGCCATGCCCAGCACCTGCACGCGCGCGCGGTCCATGGGCGATACATGTGGCGGCAGCCGGGTGACGTGATGGTCGAACAGCGTGTGGTTGTCGTGGTTCTCGACGTAGTTCACCACTTCGGCCGGCTCGCTCACGTACCCGGCGGGCTGGTCGCCATAGGGGATCTGCGCCAGTGGCAGGTGCAAACCGTCGCGGGTGTGCTGCACGACGTCGCGGATCGAGCCGGCCAGCCCGACACGCGCCATGTCCGCCGCGCGCAGCAGGTCGTCGCGGTTGCGCGGCGGGGCAGCCGGATGGGGGTCGTAGACCAGGCCGTTGAGCCAGCCCTGTTCATGCGGCCCGCCACGCCCGCGCAGGGCATCGCGGGCGCGGTCGCTGAAGGTGCCGATGCCGGTACCGTTCAGCGAACGCTGCGAGGCCTGGACAAAGCGCGCCCCATCGGCCACTTCGCCGAAGTTCCAACCTTCACCGATCAGTGGGATATCGCGCCCGAGTTCACGCGCCAGCCGCGCCTTCAGCTCGACCATCGCGTCGCGCGGCTGGTGGCCCATCAGGTCGAACCGGAATGAGTCGATGCGGTAGTCGCGCGCCCAGGTGAGCACCGAATCGCTCATCAACCGCGCCATCATGCGATGCTCGGTGGCGGTGTTGTCGCAGCAGGTGGAGCGCTCGACGCGGCCGGCCGCGTCCAAACGGTGGTAGTAACCTGGCACGATGCGATCGAGCACCGACAGCCGATGGCGACCGGAGGCCGTGGTGTGGTTGTAGACCACATCCATGCCCACGCGCAGGCCAGCGGCATGCAGCGCCTGCACCATGCGGCGGAACTCGATGATGCGTGCGCCGGGGTCATCGGCGTCCAGCGCATAGCTGCCCTCGGGCACCGTGTAGTGCAGCGGGTCGTAGCCCCAGTTGTAGCAGTCGCCTGCGGCGCGGGCCATCACCAGCGCCTGCTGGGCTTCGCTGGCAGGCCCATGGCGCGCCAGCGCGGCGGGGTCCGGCGTGGTGCAGCCGCGCTCGGGTATGGTGCCGATGTCGAACACCGGCAGCAGGTGCAGGTCGGTGACGCCGGCTTGCGCCAGGGCGCGCAGGTGGCGCATGCCCGCGCTGTCCGCATGGGTGGTGGCGAGGTATTTGCCCCGATGCTCCGCGGGCACGCTCGCATCGAGCACCGAGAAGTCGCGCACATGCAGTTCGTAGACCACCATGTCGGTGGGCGCTGCCACGGTCGCCGGCACGGCATGGGTGCGCCAGCCGGGTGGCCGCAGCGCCGGATCGTCGAGCGCGACGACCACGCTGCGCCGCGAGTCGGCCGTGAGTGCCAACGCGTACGGGTCGGTCACGCGGTTGCGCAGCAAGCCCGCGCCGGGCACCACCACATCGACGATGTAGCGATAGCGCCAACCGGACAAGTCGCCGCCACTCACCTGCGTCCAGATGCCGGTGCGCGCGTCGCGTTGCATCGAACGCAACGACGGTGGCGGCGGCACCCTGTGCCCGGCCGCGGGCGCCTCCAGGCACAGCGCCACACGCCGGGCTGTCGGTGCCCAAAGCCGAAATACCGTTCGGACCGCGCGACCCTGACCAGCGTCAGGGTCGCGCCCGGTCAGAATGCTGGCGCCCAAGGCCTGTTCGTCCGCGGCTTCGGCGTAGATCGCATCGAGGGCCAGCGCATGCTGGATGGACGTGGCGCGGCGCACCCGCCCCAGGTCGTCCTCCAGCACCAGCAGCAGTTGGTCACGCAGCCAGTCGCTCAACTGCATGGCATCCGATACCGACAACTCCAGTTCAACGCCCGCGGCCACGTGCCGACTGCGCAGGCTGACGTCGGACGGTAAGGCGCCTTGCGCCGGATGAAGCAGCACCAAAGCGTCGCTGCCCTCGACCCTGCGGCCGGCCTTGGCGCGCATCGCACCCCGTGCCGACCGGTACAGCCGCCAGTGCTCGCCCGCCACCGCAGCGGCCACCGTGGGCCAGCGCAGGCGGCGCCCATCGAGCCACACCGCCTGGGGCATGCCGGCATCGGCCGCCGGCGGTGCCGCAGGCTCAACCAGCACGGTTTCGTGCTCATCGCTGGCGCAGTTGGCCTCTTTGGGCGCTGGAGTAGGCGACGGACCCGCCAGCGCGGGCCAGGCCGCTGCCAATGCCAGAACCAGCACGCACACAATCGCGCAGCCCGTCCGGCACGATCGGTACGGCGATCGATTCGAACGGGAAATTGCCGCAGACCCTGGCCAGGTCCGCAGGAGCAGTCGGATCGAATCCATTGCATGCGATGCTATAGAAGGAAAACTACATATTCATCCGTATTCACCCGGTCGTCTCGTTTGCCAGTCTTGCACGCCATCAGGTACTTCCACTACATTTTCCACGGATAGATCCACACGTCCCCGATGCCCATGACCTTGCCCCCTCGTGCCGGACGCATCGCTGCCCTAGGTCTGTCAGGTGTGCTGGCCGCCTGCTCGCAACTGGGCTTCATCACCGGTGCCCGGGTTCCGGACTTCGACCGCCGGCCAGTGGCCATGGCCGACCCCGGAAGCCCGCTGGCGCCGGGTTGGGAGCGTGGCGCGTTCATGCAGATCTTCGTGCGCGCCTGGCGCGACAGCGACGGCGACGGCATCGGCGACCTGCGTGGAGTCATCGAAGGCCTGGACTACCTGCAGGCTCTGGGCATTAAGGGCATCTGGCTGATGCCCATCACGGCCAGTGCCGATCACGATCATGGTTATGCCGTGACCGACTTTCGCAGCATCGAGCCCGCCTACGGCACGCTGGCCGTCCTGGACGACCTGCTGCGCGAAGCGCACCGGCGCGGCATCGGAGTGGTGATGGACTACGTCATCAACCATGCAGGCGCCACTCACCCTGCCTTCGTGCAGTCCGCGGCATCCGCCCACGGTCGGCTGCGCGACTGGTTCATCTGGCAGCAACCGGCACCTCAGGGCTGGCAGATCTGGGGCCGTGACCCCTGGGTCAGCGGCGCGGGTGCGCAGTCCTATTTCGCCACCTTCGGTGCGGGCATGCCGGATTTCAACCTGCGACACCCCGCCGTGATGGCCTGGCATCACGACAACCTGCGTTACTGGCTCAGTCGCGGCCTGGACGGCTTTCGCTTCGACGCCGTGCCGCACCTGGTGGAGAACGGTCCCGATGCCTGGAACGACCAACCCGAGAGCTACGCGCTGATGCGCGGCATCCAGCAGTTGGTCGGAGGCTACGCGCGCCGCATGTTGGTGTGCGAGGCCACCGCCAGTCCGCAACGCTGGGCCACTGCAGAAGGCTGCGGCAGCGCCTTCGCGTTCGGTCTGGAGCGTCACCTGCTCGATGCCGCACGTGGCCGCGAAGCAGCCGTCGCTGCAGTGGCCGCGTACCACAAGGCGGCACCGCCGACCATGGCCAACATGCTGGCCAACCACGACCTGTTCGCAGGCGCGCGCGTCTGGGACCAGCTCCAGGGCGACACCGCCGCCTATCGCCTGGCTGCGTCCACCTATCTGTTGCTGCCCGGCACGCCGTTCATCTATTACGGCGAGGAGATCGGCATGGCCGGCGTGCCCACGCTGGCTGGCGATCGCCAGCTGCGCACACCGATGAGCTGGACCGCAGATGCGGCACGTGCGGGCTTCACGACCGGCACGCCGTTTCGGCCCGTCTCGCCCAATGCACGGACCCACAACGTGGCGGATCAACAAGCGGATCCGCGTTCGCTGCTGGCGCATTACCGCGCGATGCTGGCGCTGCGCAACCGCCTGCCCTCGATCGCCCGCGGCAGCTACGAGTCGCCACAGGTTCAAGGCATGGTCTACGCATTCCAGCGGCGCCATGAGAACGAGCGCACGCTGGTGGTCCTGAACTACGGCAAGGATCCCGCCGCCATCCGCATCGACAGCCTGGGCACCGACGCGAAGCTGGTCAATGAACATCCCGCGGGCGGGGCGCCATCACAGGCCGATGCCCAGGGCTCGCTGCTGCTGGCGCTGGCGCCGCAATCGCTGCGGGTGCTGCGCGTGGTGGCACAGCCGTGAGATGAGCACAAGGGACGGGCGCCCGCCCCGGCTGCCCCAGAGTGCTGTTGACCGGCGAACGTGAATCGACCGGCCGCCAGGCACAGCGACGGGATTTGTATACACAGTGTTACGAATCGTGTCAGCAGAACGTGGCAAATGCCCCACGAACCGGCTCCAGGCACCGGCATGATGCGGCGCGAGCAGCGTGCCAGGCTGGGCATCGCTGCCACACGACCCAAGGAGACAACAGGCATGATCAGCAGGTTTGCGCGCCGTTTCCTCGCCGCTGCGGGGCTGGCCTTTGCGGCGGCCTCGACGATGGCCCAGGGCACCATCGTCATCGCCCAGGTGGCGCCGTTCAGCGGCCCGCTGGCCGGCAACGGGCTGTCCAACTACATCGGGGCCAAGGCCTACTTCGACCAGGTCAATGCCGCCGGCGGCATTGCCGGCCGCAAGATCAAGTTCATCCGTGAGGATGACACCTACAAGCCTGCCGAGACGATCCGCTTGATGCGCCTGGTGGCCGAGCGCGATCGGCCGGCCGCATTCGTCAACGTGCTCGGCTCCGCCAATGTCACCGCGCTGCTCAAGGAGAAGGTGTTCGATGCCATCGATGTGCCCGCGGTCGGCGTGACACCGGGCACCGAGGAACTGCGCAACCCCGGGCATCCGCTGCTCTTCCATGTGGTGGGCGGCGATCGCAGCCAGATCGAGACGGTGCTGAACCACCTGCGCACCGTCGGGGCCACCCGCATCGGCGTCGTTTACCAGGACATTCCGTTCGGCACCAACGGTCTGGCCATCGCCGAAGAGGTGGGCCAGAAGCTGGGCGTGAAGATCGTCGGCAAGCTCGCGGTGCCGCGCGGTGCCGACGACGTGAAGGGTCTGGTCAAGCCGCTGGCCGCCATGGGCGCGCAGACCTACCTGATCATCCTGGCGCCCAACAGCGGCGCCGCGTTCGTGCGCGACATCCGCCTGGCCGGAGACCGCACACCCATCTATTCGCTGTCCTATGTGACCGCCCGCGGCGTGACCGATGCGGCTGGTGTCGAGCTGGCCACCGGCGTGGCCGTGGCACAGGTCACGCCAAACCCGGCGGTGCCCAACAGCGGACTGGTTCGCGACTTCCAGCAGGCGATGAAGGCCCACGCCCCCAAGGACGCCGAATACTCCAGCGCCACGCTCGTCGGCTACCTGGCCGCCCGCACGGTGGTGGAAGGCCTGAAGCAAACCAAAGGCGAAGGCGGCAGCACCCTCGCAGCCACCCTGCGCAAACTGCGCCTGGACCTGGGCGGCTACATGCTCGACTTCCCACAGGGCGGCGGTGCGGTGGGATCGCGCATGGTCGACATCGCCGTGATCTCGCGCGCCGGGACACTGCGATACTGAGCAACACCCGCCACTGGAGCCCGCACATGCACCACGTCAATAGCCTGTTGGCCACCGTTGCGCTGATGGCGCTCACAGCCTGCGCGTCCAGCGACTCCACCCGCCTGGGCCAGGCTGCAAGCACGCCGCTGTCCGACCTGAACCTGGTCAACGCGCCGATTCCCGACTTGTTGCAGCAGGCACAGAAGGCTCCGTATGCGCAGCCGGCCGACAGCAGTTGCGATGCCCTGCGCGCCCAGGTCCGTGCACTCGACGAAGTGCTCGGCCCCGACCTCGACACGCCGCCCACGGAGTCCAACCCAGGGTTGATCGAGCGCGGCGGGCAGTTCGCTGGCGATGCCGCCGTGGGCGCAGTGCAGCGCACCGCGGAGGGCGTGATTCCGTTTCGCGGCTGGGTGCGCAAGCTCACTGGCGCAGAGCGCTACTCCAGGCAGGTGGCGGCCGCCATTGCGGCCGGCACCGTGCGCCGCGGCTTCCTCAAAGGCGTAGCGGCAGCACGCGCCTGCGGCAAACCGGCGTGAGGCATCGGCCGCAGGGGCTGGTGGCTTCAGTCCAGCTCGATCACTCGAACCGAGCGCGCCGGCATCGCCAGCGCCGGCCACAGGGTCAGCCGCTCGCCGCTGATGACATCGACCCCCGATGCACCGTTGCGCAAACGCTCGGCGTAACGCCGCGTGTCCACTGAAGCGTCGCCGCGGTTCTTGTTGAAGACGACCATCACCTGCCGATCGCCCTCGTAGCGAAAGTAGGTGTAGACACCCCCCACGGGCGCGTAGTGCATGAGCTGGCCACGGTGCACCACGCTCTGGGTGCGTCGCCAGTTCATGAGACGACGCAGAAAACCCTGCATGTCGCGCTGGGCGACGCTCAGGCCCTCGCCCGTCGTCGAGCTGATGTCGTCGCCGGGCCAGCCGCCCGGAAAGTCCTGCCGGGTAGCGCCGTCGTCACGCTGGCGCGGACTGGTCATCAACAGCTCGGTGCCGTAGTACAGCTGCGGGATGCCGCGCATCGTCAGCACGTAGGCCAGCGCCATCTTGGTGAGCGCGAGGTCCTCGCCCAGAGCGCTGTAAAGCCGGGGCACGTCGTGGTTGCCCTCGAACAGCACCATGCGTTGCGGATCGGGATACAGCCGGTCGTTGATCAGCGCTTCGTAGAGCTCGGTCAGTCCGCCGTTCCAGCTGTCGTCGGATGCGAGCGCGCGGCGCAGCACGTAGTGCAGCGGGAAATCCATGAGCGATGGCAATTGCGAGCCGCCGCCGGGCGCCGCCAGTTGCTGCGACTGGCCGCGCTGCCACTGTGCCACCACCACCGGGTTGCCGCTCCATTCCTCGCCGACCAGGTTGAACGCCGGGTACTCGGTCATCAGCGCCTGGGTCCACCGCGCGAGAAACGCGGTGTCGGAGTAGCCGTAGGTGTCCACTCGCAAGCCGCTCAGGTCTGCCCATTCCACCCACCAGATGGCGTTCTGCGCCAGGTAGGTCGCCAGGCGCGGGTTGCGCTGGTTCAGATCGGGCATGTTCGGTTCGAACCAGCCTTGCGTGAAGTTCTCGCGGTCACTGGCAGCGGCATACGGATCGGCCACGGCGGTGCGGGCGTGGCGCGTCGGCACGAAGCGTCCGCCCTGCGTATACCAGTCGCGCATGGGCGGATCGGCCGTCCACGGGTGGCCGGATCCCACATGGTTGAGCACCACATCCTGGATCACGCCGATGCCGCGCTCGCGCGCCCGTGCGACCAGCTCGCGATACTGTGCGTTGGTGCCCAACCGCGGGTCGACCCGATACAGGTCGGTCACTGCGTATCCATGATAGGAATAGAGCGGTTGTCGGTTCTCCATCAGCGGCGTGGGCCACACCATGGTGTAGCCCATGCCCGCAAAGTACTCCAGGTGCGCCGCGATGCCGGCCAGGTCCCCGCCGTGGCGCCCGGCCTGGATGTCGGCGCGGTTTGCCGGATCACCATAGTCCGGATGGTTGTCGTTCGTGGGATCACCGTTGGCAAAGCGATCGGGCACCAGGTTCAGGATGACGTCCGAGGCATCGAAGCCGCGGCGCTGCGCCGAGCCGGGCCGCCGGGCAGCCAGCTCGTAGCGTTGTGTGCGCACCTGCGCATCGCGCGTGAAGCGCAGCTCCAGCCAACCGGCACGGGCCGGCGGACCGATGTCGAGCGTGACGAAACGGTAGTTCGGACTGTCACCCGCGCGGCTGCCCAGCAGCTGAACGCCGGGATAGGGGGTCAACTCGACCTGCCAGTCCGCCAGGCCTGGCGCATGCACGAGCAGTTCGAGCCGGGGCTGGTGCATGCCCACCCACCACGAAGGCGGCTCCACGCGCAGGGACTGCGCCTGGCCCAGTGCGGGAACGGGCGCGAACCCGATCACGCCCAGCGCCAACATCCAGGCGGAGACGACACCGCGCCAGCGATGAGTGCGCATCATGGCGCCCGCCGCCGTCATGCACCCACCCGCAACAGCTCGAAGCGCCCACGGCCGCTGGCAGCGGTCATCAGGCCCAGTACGCGAGACGGCTCGGCGCCGACCAACGACCAGTCGAAGCGCCACGACCAGTTGCCCTCACCGACACCGGGTACGTTCATGCGGTGCGTGCTATCCAGTCCCAGCACGTCCTGGAGCTGGCACACCGCAATGTGCGCCACCGAGTTCCAGGCCGCGCGGATCATCGCCCAATGCACGTCTGCATCGGTGGCAGCCAGGTAGGCACCGGCATAGGCCCGCTCGCGGGGGGCTGCCTGCTGCCACCAGCCGTGCACCGTGTCGTTGTCGTGCGTGCCGGTGTACACGAGGCAGTGCGCCGGGTAGTTGTGCGGCAGGAACTCGTGCGTCCCATCGCCGCCGAATGCGAACTGCAGGATCTTCATCCCCGGGAAGCCGCAGCCATCGCGCAGCTCGATCACGTCTGGCGTGATGTGTCCGAGGTCTTCCGCCACGATCGGCAGTTCGCCCAACTTGGCAGAGATCGCATCGAACAGTGCCTGCCCCGGCCCCGGGCGCCAGCAACCCACGTGCGCCGTCGGGCTGCTGGCCGGGATTTCGTAGTAACCGGCAAAGCCACGGAAGTGGTCGATGCGGAACACATCGGCCAGGTCGAGCGCGCGGTGCACGCGATCGATCCACCACGCGTAACCCTCGGCGGCCATGCGGTCCCAGCGATACAGCGGATTGCCCCAGCGCTGCCCCTGCGGGCCCAGGTCATCGGGCGGACAACCGGCCACCACCGTGGGCTGGAAGGCGTCGTCGAGCTCATAGAGATCCGGCCGAGCCCAGCAGTCGGCGCTGTGGTGGGCCACGAAGATGGGCAGGTCGCCCATGATCGATATGCCGCGGTCGTGGGCATAGGCCTTCAAGCGGGTGCACTGCTCATCGAAGCACCACTGCACGAACGCCCAGAAGGCAATCTCGTCGGCATGCTCGCAGCGTGCAGCCACCAGCGCGGCGGCATCACGCACGCGCAGCGGTTCGGCCCACTCCCACCAGGGACGCCCCTGGTGCGCGCTTTCCAGCGCCATGAACAGCGTGTAGTCGTCCAGCCAGTACGCCTGGGCTTCGCGCCAGGCGGCCAGCGCCGCGCGCTCGCCGGCGGTCGCCCGGGCACGAAACCCGGCCGCAGCCTCGCGCAAACGCGCCAGGCGCCAGGGCACGACGCGATCGAACTCGACCGCCGCACGGCTGAAGCCTGCGTGCGGCAGCTGGGGAGCATCGACCCAGCCCCGCTGCACCAGCGGCTCCAGCGCCACCATCAGCGGGCTGCCGGCAAAGGCCGATACGCTTTGATAGGGCGAGTTCCCGGGCCCGATCGGGTTGACCGGCAGCCATTGCCACAGCTTCTGGCCAGCGGCATGCAGCCAGTCCACGAAGTGATAGGCCTCGGGGCCGAAGTCACCGATGCCGTGGGGCCCGGGCAATGACGTCACGTGCAGCAGCACGCCGGCGGCTCGTTGGTGCAGGTTCATGTCGGATTCGGCGTTGCAGTTCGATCGGAGTTGACGGGGTCAGGCATGCGATGGGTCTTCGTGTATGAGTCCGTCACGGGGTGGCGCTGCGCAGCACCACCACAGCGTGCGCAGGCACCGGCCAGGCGGCGACGGCGGGCAGGTCGGTCCCGGTGGGCGTGGTGCCGGTGGAGTCCAGCGCCACCTGCCAACGCCCGTGCGGCAAGGTGAATGCGGCATCGTGAGCCAACGGATTGAAGGCCAGCATCAGGCGCGCACTGCCGCCTGGTGCTTGATCGGCGCCACGGCCGATCACGCAAGCCAGCGGCAGTGCGTGAGGGGCACCCCAGTCGCCGTGCCCCATCGGATGGCCATCCGGTGCGAGCCAATTCAATGGCAGTCCACCGGGGAGACCGAACCAGTGCTCGTGGCGCAGTGCAGGCTCGACGCGGCGCAGTGCTGCCAGCTCACCGACGAAGGCCAGGAAGTCGGCCTCGGCGCGCTCCCAGTCCAGCCAACTCAGCGGGCCGTCCTGGCAATAGGCGTTGTTGTTGCCGCGCTGGGTGCGCCCGAGTTCGTCACCCGCGCACAGCATGGGTGTGCCCTGGGAGAGCAGCAGCGTGGCCATCAGGGCGCGCCGCACCCGGATGCGCAACGCCGTCCGTGCGGCATCGTCGCCGGGGCCTTCGGCTCCCAGGTTGGCGCTGGGTTCGCCGTCACGGCCGTCGCGGTTGCCTTCGCCGTTGGCTTCGTTGTGCTTGTAGCTGTAGCTCACCACGTCGGCCAGCGTGTAGCCGTCGTGCACCGCGAGGTAGTTCACCGAAGCCAGGGGCGAACGTCCGCCGTGCTGGAAGACATCGGCCGACGCGGTGTAGCGCCGCGCGAACTCGCCGCGGCCGACCCGGTGCGGGTTGTGCCCCTGCCCGCAGGCATCGAGCCATGGAGCCAGCCAATAGCGGCGCACGCTGTCGCGGAACCTGTCGTTCCACTCGAGAAACCTGCCGGGAAACCGGCCCAGCTGGTAGCCGTCGTGCGCCACGTCCCATGGCTCGGCAATCAGGTGCACACGTGCGAGCACCGGATCTTGGCGCAGCGCCGTGAAGAACGCCGCATGGGCGTCGAAGCCGTGGCGGGTGCGCCCCAACACCGGCGCGAGGTCGAAACGGAAGCCATCCACGCCCATCACCTGCACCCAATGGCGCAGCGAGTCGAGCACGAACTGCGTCACCCGCGGGTGGGCGACGTTGAGCGTATTGCCGCAGCCGGTGAGGTTCTCGCAGCGGCTGCGGTCGTCGCTGGCCAGCCGGTACCACACCGCCTGGTCCAGGCCGCGCCAGCTCAGCGTGGGTCCGCGTTCGTCGCCTTCGGGCGTGTGGTTGTAGACCACGTCGAGCACCACCTCCAGGCCCGCGGCATGGAGAGTGTCGACCATGGCGCGGAACTCGCGGTTCACCGCCGTAGGGTCGTGCGGCGCGCACGACAGCCGAGGCGACGGGAAGAAAAAGCCCAGCGTGTTGTAGCCCCAGTAGTTGACGGCGCCACGCGCCGCCAGGGCAGGCTCGTCCAGCGCCATCTGCACGGGCAGCAGCGACACCGTGGTCACGCCCAGGCGCTGCAGGTGGCTGATGGACGCGGGGTGTGCCAGGGCGGCATAGGTTCCGCGCATCTCGGGTGGTATGCCCGGATGCAACCGGCTGTAGCCCTTGACGTGCACCTCGTACAGCAGCACGTCGCGCGCGGGCACCCGCGGTGGCTGCGGGGCCGAGGCGTCGATGTTCCAGGGCGGTGCCACGCGGGCCTTGTGGGCCCATGGTGCGTTGTCGCGTCGATCGACGGCGTGCAGGCCGCCGGGATCGCCTGCGTCGTGATCGAGATGCTCGTCGCGCCACTCGAAACGCCCGGTGATCTCGCGCGCCCAGGGGTCCAGCAGGAGCTTGGCAGGGTTGTAGCGGTGGCCCGCGGCGACGTCGCGCGGCCCGTGGGCGCGCAGCCCGTACACCGCACCAGGCCCTGCCCCCGGCATGAATCCGTGATGGATACCGTCATCGGGTCCGTGCAGTGTCAACCGATGCAGTTCACGCTCGCCAGCGGCGTCGAACAGGCACAGCTCCACGCGCTGGGCGTGCTCGGCCACGAACGCGAAGTTCACGCCACCGTCGCGCGCATGTGCGCCCAATGGCTCCCAGCGCCCCGGCGCCAACGCTGCAGGCAGGGGCCGCGGCCAACCATCGCCGTTCGGCGCGGCTGCGATTGCTCCTGGTGTGCTGTCGTTCATGATGTCCCGGGAACGAGGCGCCGCGGTGGCCGTCAGGCGGGCACCAGGAACAGCGTGGACAGCGGCGGCAGGGTGAGCGTGATCGCGCCGCCGCGACCATGTGCCCCGGGCGCATGCACGGCAAGCGGCGCGCCGATGTTGCCGACATTGCCACCACCGTAGTGGGCCGAATCGGTGTTGAGCACCTCGCGCCAGGCGCCGGCACCTTCGGGAACACCCAGGCGCCAGCCGTGGCGCGGCACCGGCGTGAAGTTGCACACCACAATGCACATGTCGCCTTCCCGGCCTCGGCGCACCCAGGCATAGACCGACTGCTCGGCCTCGTCGGCAGCGATCCACTCGAAGCCCTCGGGCATGGCATCGAGCTGGTGCAGAGCTGGCACACGTCGGTAGAGGGCGTTGAGATCGGCCACTAGGCGCTGCACGCCGGCGTGCCGCTCGTCGGCCAGCAGGTCCCATGGCAGCTCGACATCGTGGTTCCATTCGCCGGGTTGGGCGAACTCCTGACCCATGAACAGCAGCTTCTTGCCCGGGTGCCCCCACATGAAGCCGTAGTAGGCCCGCAGGTTGGCCCGGCGCTGCCAGTCGTCGCCCGGCATCTTGCCGAGCAGCGATCCCTTGCCATGCACCACCTCATCGTGAGAAAGCGGCAGCACGAAGTTCTCGGTGTAGGCGTACACCAGGCCGAAGCGCATCTTGTCGTGGTGCCAGCGCCGGTGCACGGGGTCTTGTCGCATGTACTGCAGCGTGTCGTGCATCCAGCCCATGTTCCACTTGTAGTGAAAACCCAGGCCGCCGGCAGAGGTGGGTGCACTGACGCCGGGGTAGGCGGTGGATTCCTCGGCCACCGTGACGACGCCCGGCGCATGCTGGCCGAGCATCGCATTCACATGCTGCAGCAGCGCGATGGCCTCGAGGTTCTCACGCCCGCCGTGCCGGTTGGGCAGCCACTGGCCAGGCTCGCGGCTGTAGTCGCGGTACAGCATCGAGGCCACGGCATCCACCCGCAATCCATCGAGGCCGCAGCGCTCGCTCCAGTACAGGGCGCTGCCCGCCAGGAACGCGCGCACCTCGTGGCGGCCGAAGTTGTAGATCAGCGTGTCCCAGTCGGGGTGATAACCTTCACGAGGATCGGCATATTCGTACAACGCGCTGCCGTCGAAGCGTGCCAGGCCGTGCGCATCGGACGGGAAATGCGCCGGCACCCAGTCGAGCAGCACGCCGATGCCACGCGCGTGGCAGGCCTCGACAAAGCGCGCCAGGCCGTCGGGCGGGCCGAAGCGCGATGTGGGGGCGTACATCCCCAGCGTCTGGTAACCCCAGGAGCCATCGAACGGATGCTCGGTGACCGGCAACAGCTCGATGTGGGTGAAGCCCATACTGGCGACGTAGTCGGGCAATGCGCCTGCCAACTCGTCCCAGCTGTGGAAACGGCCGTCGGGATGGCGCCTCCACGAACCCAGGTGCACCTCGTAGATCGATACCGGCGCCTGGCGCGCGTTGGCAGCGGCACGCGCTGCGGGCAGCGCCTGCGCAGGCGGCAATGGCTGCGCGACCACGCTGGCGGTGTCGGGTCGCAGCTGGGCCTGGCGCGCGTGGGGGTCGCACTTCAGCGGCAGCACTTGGCCGCCGGCCGCGGTGATCTGGAACTTGTAGCGATCGCCGCAGGCCGCATGCGGCACGAACAGCTCCCACACGCCGCTGCCACCGCGCGATCGCATCGGGTGGCGGCGCGCATCCCAGGCATTGAAATCGCCCACCACGCTGACGTGGCGGGCGTTGGGTGCCCACACCGCGAAGCGCACGCCGGATGCGGGTACCGGGGCCGAACCCGGCTCGAGCGCGTGCGCGCCCAGCACCTCGAAAGGCCGCAAGTGCGTGCCTTCGGCCAGGAAGTGCAGATCGGTGTCGCCGATCAACGGCGGGCACGCGTATGCGTCGGCATAGAGCCCCTGCGTCCCGCCGTGCCACTGCACCTCGAGCCGGTAGTTCACCGGCGTGCGCAGCGCCAGCTGGCACTCCCAAAGGCCATCCGGATGTCGCAGCGCAAGTTCGGCCAGCAACCGGCCATCGTCGGCCCGGCACACGCGCACGGCCCGCGCGCCCGGCAGCACCGCCCGCAGCCAACCGCGGCCCTGTGTATCCACGCGCATACCGAGCACGGCGAACGGATCGTCGTGGCGGGCGCCCACCAGGGCACGTACATCGTCGTCGCTGAGCATGGCGAGGGGCTGCTGCAGGGGACCCGAGGCGTTCAGGACCAGACCTGGGCTGCGTATTGCGCGATGGTACGGTCGACGCTGAACGGCCCCATCGCCGCCACGTTGCGCAAAGCGCGAGCCGCCCAGGCGTGGGGCTGACGATACAACGCATCGACCTCATTCTGGGCACGCAAGTAGCCGGCGAAGTCGGCGCACAGCAGGTAGCGGTCGTCGTGGCGCAGCGCGTGCGTCAGCGTGTGATACCGATGGGGCTCGGCGGGGCTGAAGTCTCCGCGTTCCAGCGCTTCGATCACGGCAGCCAGGCGGCCGTCGCGTGCGATGCAGGCCCCGGGGTCGTAGCCCGCGTCGCGAACCCGGGCCACCTCGTCGGCCCGCAGCCCGAACACGAACATCTGCTCCTCTCCCATCGAGAGCGCCATCTCGATGTTGGCGCCGTCCCAGGTGCCGATGGTCAACGCGCCGTTGAGCGCGAACTTCATGTTGCCGGTGCCCGAGGCCTCGGTGCCCGCTGTGGAAATCTGC
>Ga0073899_10001378_pt1 | contig 22211 bp, 13 predicted proteins | sample KloWWTmetaKNB5Ph_FD_88975 | JGI IMG/M metagenome (GOLD analysis project Ga0073899, IMG submission 88975) | Active sludge microbial communities from Klosterneuburg, Austria, studying microevolution and ecology of nitrifiers - Klosterneuburg... | ecosystem: Engineered > WWTP > Aerobic digester >... | reverse complement strand
CGGGCCGGCCACGGCGAGGCTCGGCGGCGTGGCGGTGGCCACCAGGCGGGCCTGTCCGGGAGCGGCCGGATTCCGGCCATCCCGGACACGTTCTGGCCGGATTTCCGGCCAGCCGGACACCGCAAGTAGCTGAGATCGCGTGGGGTGGGTGGACGGCATCGGCGTTGCTCTACGCGCGCGCATGCGCGTGGCGTTGATGGTGCTGGTAGCCGTGGTGGTGCCGTCGTTGGCCGCTGCCGATTGTCCGTCGCTCGACGCCATCCAGCGCAGGGCCGAGGCGTTCGCCGGGCTCGATGGCGCGCCGACCTGGCGGGCGCGCTCGCGGTGGTCGGCGGTGGTGCCGGTGATCAGCGCCCGCGCCACCACCGACACCGGCTGGGAGGAGGGCGGGCCCGCCAGCCGGGCGACGGTCGGGCCCGTGGAGCGGCAGCAAGCCTTCGACGTGCGGCTGACCTGGCGCCTCGAGCGCCTGGTGTTCAGCCCCGACGAGCCCCGGCTGTTCGAGTCGGAGCGCCGCGCCCGCCGCGATCGCATCGCGCTGCGCCAGGAGGTGGCGACCGCCTACTACCGGTGGCGCCGGGTCGCCGCCCAGGCCGGGACCGACGACGGCGCGCTGGCGGCGGCCGAGGCGTTCGCGCAGGTCGACGCGTTCACCGGCGGCTGGCTGGCCAAGGTCGGCTGCCCGTGATCGCCGAGAATTTGCGGTGGCGCCGGTCCGCCGGCGACAATGTCGGTGTCGTGGCTTCGCTCCCCAGCTCCGAGCGCGCGTTCCCGCGCCACGCCGTCGACGCCGCGATCACGCTGGCGCGCGGCGGCGAGGTGGTGGCCCGCGGCCGCACCCGCAACCTGTCCCGGGGCGGGCTGTGCGCGGTGGTCGGGGCCGCGGTCCCGCGCGGCGCGGTGGTCGACGTCGGCATCTCGCTGGTGTTCTCGACCGACGGCGTCTCCGAGCCGCTGACCCTGCCGGCCCGGGTGGTCTGGTGCACGAGCTTTTCGGACGCCGAGCAGATCGGCCTGTCGTTCCTGCCGCTCGATCCCACCCAGGCCGCGTACCTCGACATGTTCATCCGCTACCTGGTCACCCACGACGACGACGGCGGACCTACATCCGACGATCCGTTCGGCTGAGTGATCCATCGTCGTGGGCGTCGGCGCTTTCGCTGGGCCGACCGTTTCGACTACCATCGCCACAACGGGGACGCGCACGGTCACGGGAGCGTCTCCCGCGGCTCGGCGCGCCCGGGAGTGATCCATGCGCCGTCGCTTGCGCCGCTTGTCTACCTTCATCGGGTTCGTCGTCGCGCTGGGCCTGACCACCCACGCCCACGCCCAGCCGGTCAAGCCCCGCATCTCGGTGATGGTGGACTCGTCGGGGTCGATGCTGCTGACGCCGGAGATCGTCACCATCGCCGAGACTTGCGTCGCGCAGGGCTGGAACGGCTGCACGAGCAGCGGCAACCCCACCGCCGCGCAGGAGACCTGCAACGCGTGCATGGCCTGGACGACCCGCGTGTCGCCGACCTGCGCGAGCAGCTTCACGGCGACCTGCCGGTCGACCTACACCAACTGCTACCGCTTCTTCTACGGCTCGACCGCGACCTGCGGCCAGTCGCTGAACCTCTCCGAGGGCGTGCCGACCCGCGGCGACGGCACCGCGCTGACGCCGGGTTGCGACGTCGACGGCGACGGCCAGGCCAACGACAGCCGCATGTACCAGGCCAAGGAGGCGGTCAACAACGTCGTCGCAACGTTCGGCGAGGTCGAGTTCGCGCTGTGGCGCTACGCCCAGGTCGAGGGCGGGCAGACCTGCGCCTCCGACGCGTCGTGCCCCGACACCCCCGGCGGCTCCAGCGTCCTCACCTGCGAGAACGTCGCCGGCGCCAACGTCTGCGCGCTCGACGCCGCCAACATCGGCTCGGCGACCGGCCAGTGCAACATGTTCACCTGGAACGGCGCCGACAACACGTTCGCGTGCTCGCAGTGCAACGACGGCGGCGGCAGCGCCGAGCGCCTGCTGTGCGAGGCCTACCAGCTCGATCGCATCCGCACCGGCGGGTCGAGCCCGCTGGCCGGCACCGTCAACTGCGCGCTGCCCAGCACCAACCACCCGTTCATGATGAACCACGGCGGCTGCGATCCCTCGGGCGGCGAGCGCCTGGTCGACTTCCCGGCCACCGGCTTCGACGACAACTACGCCCAGATCCGGCAGTGGATCGATCACCAGCAGCCCAACGTCTCGACCGACGTCGAGATCAACGCCCAGGGCGGCACGCCGATCGCCGCCTCGCTGCGCGACATGCGCACCGCGGTCTTCAACTCGGCGCGGCTCGACACCCGCACGCCGTGCCGCAAGCACCAGGTCATCTTCCTCACCGACGGCGGCGAGAGCTGCGAGACCGTCGCGGCGGCGGTGACCGCGGCCGGCACGTTCCAGAACATGTCGTTCACCAACGCGGCCGGCACCGTCGTCCCCGACTACGACGTGCCGGTCTACGTCATCGGCTTCGCGGTGTGCCCGCCCGGCCAGCCCAACTGCCAGACCCGCCAGGACCTCAACTCGATCGCCGCCGCCGGCGGCACCGGCACCGCGATCCTGGTCAACAACCAGCTCGAGCTGCAGCTGGCGCTGGCGCAGATCGTCGCCAACTCGGTGCTGGCCGAGCGCTGCAACAACCTCGACGACGACTGCGACGGCGCGGTCGACGAGGACTTCCCCGGTCGGGGCGCGGCGTGCTCGGCCGGCGTCGGCGCGTGCTTCGCCAACGGCACGGTCGTCTGCACCGCCGATCAGACCGGCCTGGCGTGCAACGCCACCGCCGGCGCGCCCAGCCCCGAGGTGTGCAACGGCCTCGACGACAACTGCGACGGCCTGATCGACAACGGCATCAGCTGCACCGGCTGCGTGCCGGTGTGCACCGACGCCGCGCACTGCGACGTCTGCAACAACATCGACGAGGACTGCGACGCCGTGATCGACGAGGACTTCGTCGCGACCTCGTGCGGCGTCGACACCGGCGCGTGCGCGCCCGGCGCCACGGCGTGCGTCGCCGGCACGCTGTCGTGCACCGGCGGCGTCGGCCCGGTCAGCGAGACCTGCAACAACGTCGACGACGACTGCGACGCGATCGTCGACGGCATGACCCAGGCCTGCTACCCGCCGGCCACCGCCGGCTGCAACCCGATGACCGGCGTATGCCAGGGCGTGTGCCGGCTCGGCACCCAGACCTGCACCACCGGCAGCTTCGGCGCCTGCACCGGCGCGCGCACGCCCGGCCTCGAGATCCCGTGCAACGGGCTCGACGACGACTGCGACGGCCTGGTCGACGAGGGCGGCGGCGTCGAGCAGTGCAACGGCCTCGACGACAACTGCAACGGCATGGTCGACGAGGGCGTCGCCACCACCGACCCCGACATCGGCGACGCCTGCGGCACGCCGCCGTTCGTCGGCGCCTGCCGCCAGGGCGCGATCGCCTGCGTCGCCGGCGCCGAGGTGTGCCAGGGCGAGATCAACCCCACCGGCGAGGTGTGCGACAACGTCGACAACGACTGCGACGGCACCGTCGACGACAGCGTGCCCGGGTTCGGCGGGCCGTGCGGCTCGAGCGTCGGCCGCTGCGATCCCGGCACGCTGCAGTGCGTGGCCGGCGCGCCGGTGTGCGTCGGCGCGGTCGGCCCGTTCGCGGAGGTGTGCAACAGCCAGGACGACAACTGCAACGGCGCGACCGACGAGACCGACCCGATGCTCGGCGACACCTGCGCCACGCTGCCGGGTGGCGGCACCGTGCCCAGCGAGACCGGCGAGTGCCAGTTCGGCGTGCTGGCGTGCCAGGCCGGCGGCCTGACCTGCGTCGGCGCGATCGGCCCGGTGGTCGAGCGTTGCAACGCGCTCGACGACGACTGCGACGGCCTGGTCGACGAGACCTTCCCGACGCTGGGCACCGCCTGCGACAACGGCGCGCTCGGCGTGTGCCGCCAGACCGGCGTCGTGGTGTGCTCGCCCAGCGGCGGCACCACCTGCACCGCGCCGCCCGGCGTGCCCGGCACCGAGACCTGCAACGGCCTCGACGACGACTGCGACGGCACCGTCGACGACGGCCCGCTGCCGCTGGTCGGCACCGAGTGCGCGCCGGCCACCGGCGTGTGCGCGCCCGGCCTGTGGGCCTGCACCGCCGGCGTGCTCACCTGCGGCCAGCCCAGCTCGGGCTCGCCCGAGGTCTGCAACGCGTCGGACGACGACTGCGACGCGCAGGTCGACGAGAGCCCGCCCGGGTCGCCGCTGCCCGGCGAGGAGGAGCCGTGCGTCGAGCCCGGCTTCGAGGCGAACATGGACATCGGCGAGTGCGAGTTCGGCCAGACCGAGTGCGTCGCCGGCGGCCTCGACTGCATCGGCTACCAGGGCCCCAGCCCGGAGATCTGCGACGGCCTCGACAACGACTGCGACGGCAACGCCGACGACCTGGCGACGTGCCCGGGCCCGACCGACGCCTGCCACGCCGGCACCTGCGTCCAGCCGTGCGGCGCCGGCGAGTTCCCGTGCGGCGGCGGCTTCATCTGCGAGCACCTCGACGACGTGCCGGTGCCGGGCAACTACTGCGTGCCCGACCCGTGCAACGGCGTGACCTGCGCCGCCGATGAGGTGTGCGACCCGGCCACGCGGATGTGCCGCAACCTGTGCGACGGCGTCACCTGCCAGACCGGCGAGCAGTGCCAGCTCGGCACCTGCGTCGACTGCTTCGACGTGCCGAGCCTGTGCATGCCGGGCGAGCTGTGCGTGCGCGACGGCCAGGGCGTCGGCCAATGCCAGGACAACCCGTGCGACCCCAACCCGTGCCAGGTCGACGAGACCTGCGTCGAGGGCGTGTGCATGGGCGGCTGCGGCGCCGGCTGCCCCGACGGCCAGGCCTGCGTCGGCGGCACCTGCGTCAGCGACCCGTGCGACGGCGTCACCTGCCGCACCGGCGAGGTGTGCGACCCGGCCACCGGCGACTGCGTGAACCAGATGTGCAGCGGCGTGCAGTGCCGCCCGGGCGAGGTCTGCGTCGAGACCACCGGCGACTGCATCGCCGATCCGTGCGTCACCACCAACTGCCCGATGGGCCAGACCTGCAGCGTCGATCCCGGCGGCCGCCCGGTGTGCGCCGATCCCGACGCCCCGACCGTGGATCGCGTGACGGCGGCCGGCGGCGGCTGCGCGGCCGGCGGCGGTGGCGGTGGCGGCGCGGGCGCGGCGATCGGCCTCGCGCTCGTGGCCTGGACGCGACGCCGGCGCCAGCGCCGCGCGGCGGGAGGTGCGGCGTGAGCCGGCTCGCGGTGGTGGCGCTGGCCGCGTTCGCGCTCGCCGGCTGCGACGTCAACCCCTACAACCTCGGCGGCGGCGGCAACCGCGACGCCGGCCTCGACGCCAGCGGCGACGGCGGCGGCATCGACGGCGCCGTCGGCGACGACGCCAGCATCGACGCGCCGATCGACGGCGCCAGCTGCGTGCCGCGCACCGAGGTGTGCAACAACGCCGACGACGACTGCGACACCGTCGTCGACAACGGCTTCAACCTGCAGGCCGATCCCAACAACTGCGGGGTGTGCGGCCGGCAGTGCACGTACCCGCACGCGTTCGGCACCTGCGACATGGGCACCTGCACGCCCGGCGCGTGCCAGCCGGGCTGGAACGACACCGACGCGACGATGGCCGGCTGCGAGTACTTCTGCATCCCGACCAACGGCGGCGTCGAGGTCTGCGACGACCGCGACAACGACTGCGATACCCGGATGGACGAGGACTTCAACCTCGCCACCGACGAGAACAACTGCGGCCGGTGCGGCAACGTCTGCAACCTGCTCCACGCCAGCGCCGACTGCCAGGCCGGCGTGTGCGAGGTGGCGATGTGCGACCCGGGGTTCGTCGACGTCGACGCCGCGGTCCCGGGCTGCGAGTACCAGTGCACGCCCAGCGGCGGCGGCGTCGAGACCTGCGACGGCGTCGACAACGACTGCGACGGCGCGGTCGACGACGGCAACCCCGGCGGCGGCGCCAGCTGCGGCACCGACACCGGCGTGTGCATGGCCGGCACGACCCAGTGCCAGAACGGCGTGCTGTTCTGCGTCGGCGCGACCAGCGGCGGCGCCGAGTCGTGCAACAACCTCGACGACGACTGCGACGGCGCGATCGACGACGGCTACGACAAGCAGAACGATCCGCTGCACTGCGGCGGCTGCTCGCCGTGCAGCCTGCCGCACGCGGTCGAGGGCTGCGCGCTCGGTGCCTGCACCGTCGCGTCGTGCGACTTCGGCTTCGTCAACCTCAACGGCAGCCCCGCCGACGGCTGCGAGTATGGCTGCATCAACACCGGCACCGAGCGCTGCGACACGACCGACAACAACTGCAACGGCACGGTCGACGAGGGCTTCAACACCGCCACCGATGCCGCCAACTGCGGCAGCTGTGGCCACGCCTGCGCGTTCGCCAACGCCGGCGCGCTGTGCGCCGCGTCGACGTGCGTGATGGGCGCGTGCAACCCCAACTTCTACGACGTCAACGGCAACCCCGCCGACGGCTGCGAGTACGGCTGCGTGCCCACCAACGGCGGCGTCGAGGCCTGCGACGGCGTCGACAACGATTGCGACGGCCTGATCGACGACGGCAACCCCGGCGGCGGCGTCACGTGCGGCGTCAACACCGGCGAGTGCACCGCGGGCACCACCACCTGCGCGTTCGGCGCGATCGACTGCGTCGGCGACGTCGGCGCGGCCGCCGAGACCTGCAACAACCTCGACGACGACTGCAACGGCACCGTCGACAACGGCTTCGACAAGCTCAACGACCCGCGCTACTGCGCCAACTGCGCCGGCTGCAACCTGCCGCACGCGGTGGCCGGCTGCAGCGCCGGCGGCTGCACGGTCGCCGGCTGCCTGGGCGGGTTCGTCAACCTCGACGGCCTCGCCGCCAACGGCTGCGAGTACGGCTGCACGTTCTCGGGCCAGGAGGTGTGCGACGGCGTCGACAACGACTGCGATGGCCTGGTCGACAACGCCGACCCGACGCTGATCCGCCCGGCCAACTTCTGCAAGACCGCCGGCGAGTGCGCCGGCACCACCCCGACCTGCACCGGCGCCACCGGCTGGGACTGCGTCTACACGGACCCCGACGTCGAGACCGTCGGCGGCGATCCGGCGCTCGAGGAGACGCGCTGCGACGGCAAGGACAACGACTGCGACGGCGGCGCCGACGAGGTCTACCCGCTCAAGGGCAGCGCCTGCGGCGAGGACGGCACGTTCGGTACCACCCGCCGGCTGGGCGCGTGCCGGGGCACCGGCGCGCTGGTGTGCAACGCCGCCCAGACCGGCCTGCGCTGCAACGTCACGACCGCTGGCGCCGCGGCGGCCAACGAGACCTGCAACAACCGGGACGACGACTGCGACGGCCACACCGACGAGCCGTACGACTCGGGTGGCTTCAACGGCGTGCGCGACGTGACCGTCGGCCCGCTGACGGTCAACGGCGCGAGCGTGGTGATGTACCGCTACGAGGCCAGCCGGCCCGACGCCACCGCCGCCGCGCCCGGCATCGTCGGCAGCCGCGCGTGCTCGGTCGCCAACCGCGTGCCGTGGGCGACCGCCAACTTCGCCACCGTGCAGGCGGCGTGCGCCGCGGCCGGCATGCGCCTGTGCCGGGTGACGCGCAACGGCAGCGGCGTCGTGACCAGCGACGAGTGGGGCCGGTTCTGCGAGGGCGCGGCCAACCGCCTCTACCCCTACGGCAACAGCTACGTCGCCGCGACCTGCAACGGCAGCGACTACGACCCGGTGGCCGGCGGGGTCAACGAGGATCAGGCGGTCGCCACCGGCGCGCTCGCGGGCTGTCAGTCGCAGGACCTGGCCAACGACATGTCCGGCAACCTGAAGGAGTGGGTCAACGATCCGCGCGTGGTGTCCGGCCAGACCGTCCACACGCTGCGCGGCGGGTCGTTCGACAACTACGCGAGCGGCATGACCTGCGACTTCGACCTGACCGTCGTGCCGACCGCCTACTCCTTCGCCAACGCCGGCTTCCGCTGCTGCGCGCTGTCGTGCGCGGCGGGCCAGGTCGAGTGCAGCGGCACCTGCGTCAACACCGCCAGCAGCAACACCAACTGCGGCGCGTGCGGCGTGACCTGCGGCGGCGGCCAGGCGTGCTCGAACGGCTACTGCTGCCCGACCGGCACCCGGGCCTGCGGCGACGTCTGCGTCGCCAACGCCACGCCGTGCCCGTGACCACGTGAGCGCGTCGCTCGCGGCGCGGCGTTCCGCGCGGGCGATCGGTCCAGCCATCGACCCGTCGTGTGCGTAGCGGCTTGCGCACGCGGTGCGAGGTTACGCACGCGATCCTGCGAAACGATGCAGATCTCGGAGGTGATTCCGCATGGTTGTCGCTGGCACACGAGGTGCTGAGGCTGGCTCCAGCATGAAGAGCCACAGTGCTGCGGAGCGTCAGAAGGCGGTGCGGATCCTGGCCAAGTCGCTGTACCGCGATCTCACGGCGCAGGGCTTCGACGAGAAGCAGATCGTCTCGCTCGCGACCGAGCTGATCAGCGAGGTCACGCACAAGATGGCCACTGACGGCGGTCGCGCGGTCCACGCGCCCTGAGCGCGAGGGCGCAGCGCTGTCGACAAACGCAACGCCGGCGCGACGCGCCGTCGCTGATCGCAACCGCCGCGGCCCCATCGGGGGCCGCAGGTGTTTTCGGCGGGCCACCCTTCGCCGCGCGGGGTCGACAGCGGCGGCCCCAGGCGTTAGGGTGCGCGCGACTTCACCCCGGAGACTTCCATGGCCAAGGTTCGCGTAGGTATCAATGGCTTCGGTCGCATCGGTCGCGGCTTCGTCCGCTGTCTCGCCGACGCCCCGGGCACGTTCGATCTCGTCCTCATCAACGACCTCACCGACGTCGCCACGCTCGGGCACCTGCTCAAGCACGACTCGGTGCACGGCCGGTTCCCCGGCACGGTCACCAGCGAGGACGGCGCCCTGGTCATCAACGGTGACCGGGTGACGATCACCGCCAAGAAGGACCCGGCGGAGATCCCGTGGAAGGACCACGGCGTCGACATCGTCCTCGAGTGCACCGGCAAGTTCGTCGACAAGGCCGGCGCCGGCAAGCACCTGGCCGCGGCCAAGAAGGTGCTGATCAGCGCCCCGGCCAAGGACCCCGACGTGACGCTGTGCTGCGGCATCAACCTCGAGGCCTACAAGCCCGCCGAGCACCACATCATCTCCAACGCGTCGTGCACGACCAACTGCCTGGCGCCGGTGGCCAAGGTGCTGCACGAGACCTTCGGGGTCGTGTCGGGCATCATGACCACGATCCACAGCTACACCAACGACCAGCAGATCCTCGACCTGCCGCACAAGGACCTGCGCCGCGCCCGCGCCGCCGCGCTGTCGATGATCCCGACCACCACCGGCGCCGCCAAGGCGCTCAAGGAGGTGCTGCCGGCGATGGCCGGCAAGCTCGACGGCATGGCCATCCGCGTGCCGACGCCCAACGTCTCGCTGGTCGACCTGACCGTGCGCCTCGAGAAGAAGGCCAGCGCCAAGGAGGTCAACGAGGCGTTCCGCGCCGCCGCCGCCGGCCCGCTCAAGGGCATCCTGGCAGTGTCGGACGAGCCGCTGGTGTCGTGCGACTACAACGGCGATCGCCACTCGTCGACCGTCGACGCGGCGCTCACCACCGTCGCCGGTGATCAGGTCAAGGTGATGGCCTGGTACGACAACGAGATGGGCTACTCGCAGCGCCTGTTCGACCTCGCGAAGTTCGTGAGCGCAACGCTCTGACTCCTTGGAGGGCCTGTCGCCAGGCCCTCCCCCGCCGGGGGCACGCCCCGGCGGGGCCCCCCACCCAAGACGCGAGACAGCGCTTGGAGGGCCTGTCGCCAGGCCCTCCCCCGCCGGGGGCACGCCCCGGCGGGGCCCCCACCCAAGACGCGAGACAAGAGAGATCGCCATGGCACTCCCCCACGGAATCGTCCACGTCGAGCAGCTGCCGGTCGAGGGCCGGCGGGTGTTCGTGCGCGTCGACCTCAACGTGCCGCTGACCAAGGACCGCAAGGTCAGCGACGACGCGCGCATCGTCGCGGTGCTGCCGACCATCCGCCACCTGGTCGGGCGCGGCGCCCGCATCGTGCTCGGCTCGCACCTGGGCCGGCCCGACGGCAAGGTCAAGCCCGAGTACTCGCTCGAGCCGGTCGCGGTGCGGCTGGCCGAGCTGCTCGCGGCCGACGTCGTGCTGGCCGACGAGCCGGTCGGCGACGGCGCGCGCAAGGTCGTCAGCGACCTGCGCGACGGCCAGATCGCGCTGCTCGAGAACCTGCGCTTCGACCCCGGCGAGGAGGCCAACGACGACGGGTTCGCCCGGCAGCTGGCCAGCTACGCCGACGTCTACGTCAACGACGCGTTCGGCACCGCCCACCGGGCTCACGCCTCGACCGCGGGCATGGTCCCGCACGTCGCGGTGCGCGGCGCTGGCTACGTCATGGCCAAGGAGATCGACGTGCTGTCGCGGCTCCTCGGCGACGTCGATCGCCCGTACCTGGCGATCGTCGGCGGGGCCAAGGTGTCGGACAAGATCGAGGTGCTCGACGCGCTCCTGGCGCGGGTCGACGCGATCGCGATCGGCGGCGCGATGGCCAACACCTTCCTCACCGCCCAGGGCAAGCAGCTCGGCAAGAGCAAGGTCGAGGCCGACAAGCTGTCGATCGCGCGCAACTTCCTGCGCAAGGCCAGCGAGGCCGGCAAGACGGTGATGCTGCCGTCGGACGTCGTGGTCGCGACCGGCCTCGACGCCGACGCGTCCGAGGTGGTGTCGGTCGACGCGGTGCCGGGCGACCTGATGGCGCTCGACATCGGCCCGGCCTCGATCGAGGCCTACCGCGGCGCGGTCCAGCGGGCGCGCACGGTGTTCTGGAACGGCCCGATGGGCGTGTTCGAGAAGCCGCGCTTCGCCGCCGGCACGGTCGCGGTGGCCCACGCGCTGGCGTCCAACAAGCTGGCGCTGACGGTGGTCGGCGGCGGCGACTCGGCGGCGGCGGTGGCCCAGGCCGGCGTCGCCGACCAGGTGACCCACGTCTCGACCGGCGGCGGCGCGTCCCTGGAGTTCATCCAGGGGCTCGAGCTGCCCGGCATCGCGGCGCTGGCCGTGAAGTGAGCGGGCGCCAGCCGCGCGCGCCGGGCCGGTTGTCGATACAATTTGGTCCGTGGCCGCGCCGCGCCTGGTGATCTTCGACCCCGCGGGGCGGCTGGGGGACGTGGCCAACCTCGCGACCCGGATCGGCGCCGCGCCGGCCGTGGTCGGCGCGGCGGCGCACCTGGCCGGCTTCGGCTCGGCGCCGGTGCTGGTCCCGAGCTCGGCCGCCGACGCGCTCGCGGCCGTCGCGCCGACCGGGGCCCGCTGGGTGCTGGGCGAGGGCGACAGCGCCGGCAAGGTGGCCTCGGCCGCGGTCAAGTGCGGCGCGGTCGGCGTGGCGATGGCGCCGCTGTCGCCCGAGGGCCTGACCTTGATCTGCGCGCCGCCGCCGGTCGCGCTGCCCGAGGTCGAGCTGGCGCGCGCGCGCAGCCTGATCGCCGCGTCGGTGCTCGACGGCAAGGGCGAGCCCACCGCCGACGGCCTGGCGCTGATCGCGCGGGCGTTCGCCGCCGACGACTGCGTCTTCTGGTGGCGCGAGGGCGACGGGCTGGTCCCGTGGAGCACGCGGGCCAGCGCCGACGCCGATCAGGCGGCGCTGGGCATCGCCGCCCGGGTCGCCGCCGCCACCGGGCTCACGACCGTGACCACCGGCACCCACGCGCTCAGCGTGATCGCCGCGCCGCTGGCCACCGGGCCGCAGGAGGTCGGCGGGCTGATCGCGGTGGTCGCCGATCGCGCGCGGCGGTTCGGCGGCGCCGAGGTCGCCGATCTGCGGGCGCTCGCGACCCGGCTGCCGCGGGAGCTGGCGTTCCGCGCCGGCCACCGCCGGCTGGTGAGCGATCACGAGCGGCTCCTGGCCAGCGCCGGCCAGGATCCGCTGACCGGCGCGCTGACCCGCCACGCCCTCGAGCAGGAGGTCGCGGCGGCGCTGACCGCGGCGCGCGCGTCGAGCGAGCCGGTGGCGCTGGCGCTGCTCGACGTGGTCGGGATGCGCAAGCTCAACCTCGAGCGCGGCCACCGGGTCGGCGACGAGGTGCTGGTGACGCTGGCGGCGCGGCTCAAGGCGGCGGTGCGGCCGCGCGATCGGGTGGCGCGCTTCGCCGGCGACGACCTGGTGGTGCTGATGCCCGACGTCGACGCCGCCCGCGCCGAGATCGCCGCGGTCAAGCTGCTGGCGCGGGTGGGCGCGGCGGTGGCGGCCAGCGACGGCGACGTGCCGCTGACCTTGCGCGGGGCGGTGACGCTGCTCGGCGCCGGCGAGCGCTCGGGCGAGGCCGGCTTCGCGCGGCTGCGCGCGGCGGTGCGCGGCGCCCACGCCGGCGCGATCGTCGTGGCCCGCGCCGCGTCGCGCGGCGAGACCGAGGCCGGCGCCGAGGTCGACGTCGCCGCCGGCGTCACGACCGGGACCACGCTGGGCGGCACCTACCGCATCCTCCACGAGCTGTCGCGCGGCGCGATGGGCGTGGTCTACCGCGGCGAGGACCTCGGCCTGGGCCGGCAGGTCGCGATCAAGGTGCTGCGCTCCGACCTGGCCAGCGACGCGCTGCTGGTGACCCGGTTCCGCGCCGAGGCCGCGATGCTGGCCTCGCTGCACCACGCCAACCTGGTGCAGGTGTACTCGCTGGGCGAGCACGAGGGCGACGTCTACTTCGTGATGGAGCTGGTCGAGGGCCAGTCGCTGGCCGAGGTGCTCGACGCCCAGCACGCGGCCGGCCAGTGGCTGCCGCTCGAGGCCATCGCCCAGGTGGTGCTGGAGATCGGCGACGCGCTCGACGCGATGCACGCGATCGGGCTGATCCACCGCGACGTCAAGCCGGCCAACGTGCTGCTCGATCGCGAGCGCGATCGCGCGGTGCTGGTGGACGTCGGCGTGGCCAAGCGCCGCGGCGACGACGTCGACGGCGCTGGCACGCCCGGCTACGCCGCGCCCGAGTCGTTCCTCGAGGGCGGCCGCGAGTCGCCCGAGACCGACGTCTACGGCCTGGCCGCCACCGTCTACTGCGCGCTCACCGGCCGCCCGCCGTTCGGCTCGGGCCAGCTGATGCAGGTGATCGCGCGGCAGCTGCACGAGCCGCTGCCGCCGGCGCGCGGCCTGCGCCCCGAGCTGCCGGCCGCGGTCGATGAGATCCTCGCCAAGGCGCTCGATCCCGCCGCCGAGAAGCGCTACGCGTCGGCCTCGACCTTCGCGATCGCGCTGGCCCGCGCGCTCGAGCGCGCGCCGCGGATCGTGCCCGGCTCGCCCGAGGCGTCGACCACGGTCAAGCCCGAGGCGGTGCTGCGCCAGACCGAGCGGCTGGGCGCGTCGGCGCGCCCGGCCAGCGTGCAGTCGATGCAGTTCGGCATGGTCCGCGCCGCCCACTTCCGGGTCGGCGGCCGCGTCATCGCCCACCTCGCCGGCGACGCCGCGGTGCGCGCGGTGGCCGACGGCGATCCGATGCTGGCGTCGGCGCTCAGCGCGTCGACGCCGGTGGTCGGCTGGCTGCCGCTCGAGCTCCTGATCGAGCTGGTGTTGCGCGCCGAGCCCCACACCCGCAAGGCCCGGCCACCCGACGGCGGCGAGCACCTGATGCGCGCCATCGGCCGCAGCACGGTGTCGGCCACGTTCGCCCGGTTCTTCGGCGCCGATCCGGCGACGCTCGGCGTGTCGGCGATGCTCGCGGTGCTGCCGTCGATGTGGAACCGCTACCACGGCTGGTGTCGGTGCGCGCTCGGGCCCCGGTCGGCGGCCGGCGCCGAGGTGATCATCGACGGCGAGGCCACGTCGCCGCTGGCCTGGCACCTGGTCGAGGCCGAGCTGGGCAAGGCGTGCGAGCTGGCCGGCGCGGCCAGCGTCGTGGTGAGCCGCCAGCCCGGCGCCGGCCCGCGCCAGCAGCGCGTGCACCTGGCCTGGTCGAGCGACGCGGTCGCGACCAACCGCGGCTGAGCCCGGGCTCGTCCTGGGCGCACGCCCGACGCGGGTCACGCGGTGTCGGCGCCGGGGTGACGCCGCCCGCGGCCTGGGGGTAGAGTCGCGGCCGATGCGCACCCCGTTCGTCGTTGGCAACTGGAAGCTGCACAAGCACGTCGGCGATGCCCTGGCCCTGGTGACCGAGCTGAAGAACCAGCTGGCCGCGGTCAAGGGCGTCGCCGTCGGCGTGGCCCCGCCGTTCACGGCGCTGTACCCCGTGGCCAAGCGCCTCGAGGACTCGCCGATCGCGGTGGCGTCGCAGGACTGCTACTGGGAGGAGAAGGGCGCGTTCACCGGCGAGGTCGCGCCCGGCATGCTCAAGGACGTCGGCTGCACCTGGGCCATCATCGGTCACAGCGAGCGCCGGCAGTTCTTCGGCGAGACCGATGACACCGTCGCCAAGAAGACCCGCGCCGCGCTGGCCGCGGGCCTGGGCGCGATCGTGTGCGTCGGCGAGACGCTGGCCCAGCGCGACGCCGGCACCACCACCGCGGTGGTCGAGACCCACCTGGGTGCGCTGCGCGGCCTGGGCGTCGACGTGGCCGAGCGGCTGGTGATCGCCTACGAGCCGGTGTGGGCGATCGGCACCGGGCGGACCGCGACCCCGGGGCAGGCGCAGGAGGTCCACGCGTTCATCCGCGGCTGGCTGGCCAAGGAGCTCGGCGCGGCGATGGCGGCGGCGGTGCGCATCCAGTACGGCGGCTCGGTCAAGGCCGACAACGCCGCCGAGCTGATGCGCCAGCCCGACATCGACGGCGCGCTGGTCGGCGGCGCCTCGCTGCAGGCCGCCGACTTCGTCGCGATCTGCAAGGCCGCGCGCCCGAGCTAGCGCGCCGTCACGCCGACGCGGCGGGGCTGCCCGCGCGCACCAGCGCGTCGCCGACCCGCGCCGTCAGCACCTTGAGATCGAACGGCTTGCGCAGGAACTCGCGCTCGAGCACCCCCAGCCGCGCCAGCGCGTCGTCGGTGTAGCCGGACATGAAGATCACCGCGAGGTCGGGGTTGCCCTGGCGCAGCTCGTCGACCAGCGTCGGTCCGTTGGGGCCCGGCAGGATGACGTCCGACAGGATCAGCCGCAGCCGACCGCCGAGCTGGCTGGCCTGCGCGCGCGCCTCGTCGGCGTCGGCCGCGAGCGCGACCTCGTAGCCGGCCCCGGTCAGCACCCGCCGGATCACGTTGCGCAGCGCCGCCTCGTCCTCGATGACCAGCACCGCGCCATGCCCGCGCGGCGCCCGGGCCGCCGGCCGCAGCAGCTCGTCGGCGCTGGCGGCGGCGTGGGTCGGCAGGTAGATCCGGAACCGCGCGCCGCGCCCGGGCTCGCTGTCGACGGTGATCGCGCCGCCGCTCTGCCGGACGATGCCGTAGACCATCGACAGGCCGAGCCCGGTGCCCTTGCCGACGCCCTTGGTGGTGAAGAACGGCTCGAACACCCGCGCCCGCACCGCCTCGTCCATGCCGACGCCGGTGTCGGCCACGCTCAGCTCGAGGTACGTGCCGGGTGACAGCTCGAGCGCGTGGGCGGTCGGCGCGTCGAGCTCGACCGCGCGGGTGGCGATCGTGACCCGGCCACCGTCGGGCATCGCGTCGCGCGCGTTGACCACCAGGTTCATGATGACCTGCTCGACCTGGCCGCGGTCGATCAGCGTCTGGGCGCTGGGGTGGTCGCGCTCGATGACCAGCTTGACGTCCTCGCCGATCAGCCGCTGCAGCATGCGGGCGATGCCGGTGACCAGCTCGTACAGGTCGCACGGCTCGGGCGACAGCACCTGCTTGCGGCTGAAGGCCAGGAGCTGCCGGGTCAGGCCCTCGGCGCGCCGCGCCGCCGCCTGCACCTCCTTGAGGTCGGCGCTGAGCGGATCCTCCTGGTGCAGATCGGCGATGGCCAGGTCGGTGTACGACATGATCACGCTGAGCAGGTTGTTGAAGTCGTGGGCGACGCCGCCGGCCAGCCGCCCGACCGCCTCCATCTTCTGGGCGGCGCGCAGCTGCTCCTCGATCTCGCGGCGGGCCGTGAGATCGACGATCACGCCGGTGACGCCGACGAAGGCGCCGGCCTCGCGGGTCGGACGCAGCACCACGCGCACCGGGCGGGCGCGGCCGCTGGCGTCGACCGCGCGCAGCTCGCGCGGCGGGCGCTCGGCGCCGTCAGCGATCAGGGCCAGCGCCACCACGTGATCGGTGGGGAACAGGCGTTCGAGCACCGGCTGCCCGAGCAGTTCGTCGGGCGTGAAGCCGAAGCTCTCGACCGCGCGGTTGACGAAGGTCAGCTGCAAGGCGGCGTCGAGCGTGAAGACGACGTCCTCGAGGTTGTCGACCAGCGTGCGGTAGCGCCCTTCGCTGGCGCGCAGCGCACGCTCCGCCTCGCCGCGCCGGGTCACGTCTTGCTTGATCGCCACCAGGTGGGTGACCTGGCCGGCGCCGTCGCGGACCGGCGTGATGGTCATGTCCTCCGTGTACAGCCCGCCATCCTTCCGGCGGTTCACCAGCTCGCCGTGCCACACCTGGCCCTCCAGCACGGTCTCCCACAGCGTCCGGTAGAAGGCGTCGGACTGCCGCCCCGACCGGAACAGCCGCGGGTGGCGGCCGATCAGCTCGTCTGGCGTGTAGCCGGTGAGGGCGTGGATCGCCGGGTTGCAGGCCATGATCGTGCCCTGCGGATCGGTGATGACGATCGCGTTGGCCGCGGCGAAGAGCGCGCTGGTGTAGACCTGCAGCCGCGCCTCGCGGTCGCGGCGCTCGGTGATGTCTTCGATGATCGCCAGCGTCCGGGTGAGCTGGCCGGCGGCGTCCCGGCTCAGGCACAGGGTCACGCTGACCCAGACCGTGTGGCCATCCTTGTGCAAGTAGCGACGCTCGCCGCGGTGGCTGCGCAGCTCGCCCGCGAGCAGCCGCCGCATCGCCGCCTCGAGCTCGGCGCGATCGTCGGGGTGGGTCAGCTCGTCGACCACCGAGATCGCGCACAGCTCGTCGGCGGTGTAGCCGGTGATCGCGCACAGCTGCGGGTTGACCCGGATCATCCGGCGGGCGATGACGTCGCCCTCGGCGATGCCGATCGGCGCGAGCGCGAACATCGTCGCCAGGCGCTCCTCGCTGGCCCGCAGCGCCTCCAGCGCCGCCCGCGGCGCGGTGATGTCGTCGAACATCCCCAGGAGCCGGGGTGGCGCGGGCGCGTCCAGGCACGTCACGCGCAGGCGCCCCCACCCGAGCTCGCCGCTGGGGTGGCGGTAGCGCAGCTCCCGCGTCAGGGTCCTCGCCGCGCCCGTCAAGATTGGCGCCAGGAACGCGTGGATGCCGGCGATGTCCTCGGCCGGGGTCAGGTCGCTCCACCCGAGGCCGAGCAGCTCCTCGCGGGTGCGGCCGAGGATCGCGCACAGCTGGTCGTTGACCGTGAGGAGCTGGCCGCTGGCCGGGTCGACCAGCGCCATCCCGATGTCGGCCTGTTCGAACACCGCGCGGAAGCCGTCGGGCGTCGTCTGGCTCGTCGCGCGCGCCTTCAGCCCGAGCGCGATGACGTCGCGGAGCTCGACCAGGGCGGCGCGGACGTCGTCGCGCGGCGGCACGCCGGCGATGGTGAGCGCGCTGACGAGGGGATGGCCCGGCAGCGGCAGCGACACCACGTCGGGCCCCGGGGCGATCGCCGCCGCGTCCGTCGGCTGACGGCGCTCGCCCACGTCCAGCTGGACCGGCCCCAACCCGCACGCGGCCAGCTCGTGGATCGCGAGGGTCGCGAACTCCACGGGCGAGTCGTCAGCGGGGGCCGCCAGCAAACGCCGTCGGGCCGTCTCGAGCGCGAGGAGCATCCGATCACCGACGCCAAGTTCCACGGGCGGCGAGCCGAGCAAGGGTGGTGCCAGCGTCAAGCTCGCGGTCCGTGGTCGGGCGCCGCGCGGTGATGCGCAAGCGCTGCGAAGTGAGATGCAGGATATGCGCGGTCTGCGTCGTCCATCACGCCGCGGCGGCGTCGATCGTCCGGATCAGGTCGGCGCGCCACGCGGCGGCCTCGCGGGCCCGGGGCATCGCGGCGAAGCCGATCATGACGCGCTGGAACTCGACCCGCTCGCTCCACGGACCGAAGTCGATCGCGCCGGGGCCGGGTTGGAGCTTGGCCGCGTGGGCCGCGGACCACAGCTGCGGGCCGTTGTAGTAGTAGGCCGGCAGCGCCGGCGTCAGCGGGGTGACGCGCGCGGCGTGGTCGCGGGCGAAGCGCTCGCACCAGCCGCGGATCGCGGCGCTGACCGCGCGGCCGCGGGTGCGCGCGCTCTGATGCCAGCGCGCCAGGTGCGGCGGCGCGCCGTCGACGAGGGGCTGGGTGGTCGGCTGGTCGCGCCGCGCGCCGTTGCCGGGCGCGAGGTCGAAGCCGTGGTGCACCGCCAGCCGGAACTCCCAGCCCGGCCCGGCGCCGGCCAGGTCGTCAGCGGTCACGCCCGGCGGCAGCATCAGGTAGACATCGTCGTTGGCGTGGACCCCGGCGATCGGCTCGGCGAACGTCGGGCCGGTACCGATCAGCCCGCCGGCGCGCGCGAGGTCGACGAAGTCACCGATCGGTCCGCGCGTCGTCGTCGCCGGCGTGGCCAGCGCCAGCGCCGGGTCGGGCTGGAAGTAGATCGTGTGGTCGAACGCGGCGGTGGCGGGCAGGTCGTCGCCGTGGACGTGGGTGGTGGGCACGTACAGCGCGGTCGGATCGCGGCGCGGGAACGTCAGCGCGATCGGGTGGACGCGCTCGCGGCGGACGCTGGCGAGCTGCACGACGGCGTACGACCAGCCGTCGCGCCCGCGGGTGACCGCGGCCCGCGCCGCGGCCGACAGCCGGAACTGCGGATCGAGCCGATCGAGATCGGCCGCGGTCGGCGCGAACGACGCGACGAAGGCGCCGACCTTGTGGACGACCAGGGTGGCCGGCGGCGGCGCCGCCCCACGCCCGACCCCTTGCGGTGCGAAGCCGAGCGACAGCTCCAGCGCCGGGAACGCCCGGTCGAGGTCGTCGAACAGCGACGGATAGCGGGCCAGCGACACGAACGTCACCGCGTCCTCACCGCCGCCCGCCGGCGTCGGCAGCGGCAACACCATCGCGGTCGGCGCGGTCAACTCGACCTCCATCGCGTAGATCAGCGCCTGCCGCCCGTCGGCGCGATCGCCGACGAAGATCCGCGTCGCCCCGACGTGGCGCACGCCGCGCGAGAAGATGCACATGCGGCGAGGGTAGCTCAGCGCGCCGGACGCTGACGGTCGATCGCGATCGACGCGCCGACCACGACCACGAGCAGGCCGGCGACGGTGATCAGCAGCGCGTCGATCGACGACGGGGGCGGGCCGACGGTGGCGCTGACGAAGCCGCCGACCAAGAGCAGCGCGAGGATCGGCCAGCCCCAGCGGCCGACCGGCCCGGTCGCGCGGGTGGACCGCGTGTAGAGCGCGGCGCCGATCGCGAACATGCCGAGCTCGACCGCGAGCGTGCCTGGCACCGAGCGCCACAGGCCCAGGCCGTAGCGCGCGCTGCCGGGCCATAGCGGCATGTCGTGCTCGTGGGCGATCCAGTCGAGCAGCCAGTGGCCGACCACCAGCGCGGCGCCGACCACCGCGCCGCGGCGATCGCGGGTGATGGCGAGGTAGCCCAGCGCGAACAGCAGCGCCCAGCCGAGCGCGAACACCAGGCTGTGCGAGTACGGCATGTGCTCGAGCACCAGCGGCGACGCGGCCAGGTGGCCGCGCTCGAGGTGCGCGTGCTCGACGCCGGTGGCGACGAACACCGGCCACGCCAGGTCGAGCACCTGCGGCGCGATCAGCAGCGCCGGCAGCGACGCGCGCGGCGCCAGCGGCTTGGCCGCGAGGCCGGTGGCGAAGTGGCCGAGGAACATGCGGCCGACGGTACACGACCGCGCGACCGCCCCGTAGGATGCCGACCATGGCAACCGCACCTTCGACTGACTGGCGTGAGCAGATCGGCCCCGACGAGGCCGCCCGCCACGCCGCGCAGGCCGAGGGCCTGACCGCGCTGCAGGCCGCGCGCGCCGCCAAGCATGGCGCGGGCCGCGCGCTGCACCGCAAGGGCGTGCTCGGCCTCGCCGCGTCGCTGACCGTCAAGGACGGCCTGCCGGCGCACGCGCGCCACGGGCTGTTCGCGGCGCCCGCGACGTACGCGGCGTGGGTGCGGCTGTCCAACGGCGGCCCCGACGTGAAGGCCGATCGCCACCCCGACGTCCGCGGCTTCGCGGTGCGGGTCAACGGCGTCAGCGGCGACGCGGCGCTCGGCGGCGCCGCGACCCACCAGGACTTCGCGCTGATCAACGCGTCGAATTTCGGCTTCGCCGACAGCGCGCGGTTCCTCGGCCTGGTGCAGGCCGCGGCCAAGGGGCCGCTGGCGCTGGTCGGCTGGGCCTACCGCAGCTACGGCCTGGGCAAGATGTTCGGCGAGCTCAAGCGCCTGAAGGCGTCGGTCGAGCGGCGCTTCGACGGCTACGCCGCCCACGCGTTCCACAGCGCGGCGCCGATCGCCTGCGGCCCGTACGCGGTCCGGGTGCGGCTGACCCCCGACGCGCCGGTGTCGCACGCCGACGCCAAGGGCGAGTACGGCGCGGCGATGGCCCGGACCGTCGCCGCCGGTCCGCTGACCTACACGCTCGCCTTGCAGTTCTTCGTCGACGAGACCACCACGCCGATCGAGGACGCGTCGCGCGACTGGCCCGAGGACGTCGCGCCGTTCGTCGACGTCGCGACGCTGACGATCGCGCAGCAAGACGTGGCCGCGCCCGACGGCCAGGCGCTGGCCAAGCGCGTCGAGGCGACCGTCTTCGACCCGTGGCAAGCGCTGGCGGCGCACCGCCCCCTCGGCGAGGTGATGCGGTCGCGCAAGGTCGTCTGGAGCTGGCGACGAAGTTCCACAGCATGTAGCGCGGGCCGTCGAGCGGCGCGCCGCCGAACAGCGCGACCCGGGTCGACGCGCGCGCGTGGAGCGTCGCCGGCGCGTCAGGCGCCAGCACCGCGAGCTCGTGGGGCAGGAGCGGCGCGGCCTCGCCATCGATCGCCAGCGCGCCGTCGACGACGTACACCGCGCGCTCGGGCTGGAACGCCGGCACGTCGAGCGTCGCGCCGGCGGCCAGTTCGGCGATCACGTAGGTCAGCGGCGACCACACCCGCACCGGCGACGCGACGCCGGCCCACGCGCCCAGGAGCACCCGCAGCCGCGCGCCCGGGAGGTCGATCGCCGGCAGGCTGGCGGCCGGTGCGTGCTGGAACGACGGCGGATCGTCCTCGTGGGCCAGCGGCAGCGCGACCCAGGTCTGCAGGCCGTGCGAGATCGCCGCGACGCCGACCCGATCGGCCGGCGTGCGCTCGCTGTGGACGATGCCGCGCCCGGCGGTCATCCAGTTGACGTCGCCCGGCACGATCCGCTGCGCGGTGCCGAGGCTGTCGTGGTGCAGGATCGCGCCGTCGAACAGGTAGGTCACCGTCGCCAGCCCGATGTGCGGGTGCGGCGCGACCCCGCCGTCGGCGCGGCCGACGTCCTGGTGCGGGCCGAAGTGATCGAGGAAGCAGAACGGCCCGACGAACCGCCGCTCGCGCCGCGGCAGCGCCCGGGCCACCGGCAGCGCGTCGGCCATCGCCGGCTTCGCGGTCAGGCGCAGCTCGATGGGGCTCATCGCCGGGCTCCGGGTGACGACGCGCGCGCGTGCATGCCCAAGCCTGGCACAGGTCGCGCGCGCCGGGTCAGCGGGCGGCCCAGGCGGCGGGCTCGGCGGCCTCGATCTCGTGCCAGCGCAGCGGCGTGAGCCTGGACTCGGCGAGGCAGCGGACCGCGCCGGCGAACGGCGCCGTCGTGGCGCCCAGCGCGATCAGATCGCGCCAGGCGTTCGCGCGCGAGCGTGGGTTGGCCTGCGGTGAGAGGATCTCGTCGAGCTGGTGGTCGGCGGCGGCGACGAGGCGGTGGCGGTCGATGCGCAGCGTGTCGCGATGGAGGCCGCACGTGGCGATCGTGGCGGTGCCGCGGGGCGGCTTGCCCGTGAGCGCGCCGGTGGTCGGGTCGACCTCGAAGTGACGCCACGGGGCATCGTCGTCGAAGCAGTTGAGCAGGAGCGGCGCGTGCGTGCGGTCGCGCTTGGTAGGGCGCCAGCGCG
>Ga0073899_10001375_pt1 | contig 22251 bp, 20 predicted proteins | sample KloWWTmetaKNB5Ph_FD_88975 | JGI IMG/M metagenome (GOLD analysis project Ga0073899, IMG submission 88975) | Active sludge microbial communities from Klosterneuburg, Austria, studying microevolution and ecology of nitrifiers - Klosterneuburg... | ecosystem: Engineered > WWTP > Aerobic digester >... | reverse complement strand
CGCCCTCATCTCCTTGGCCAACGCGGTCATCATCACCCGAAGCCTGCTCCGCCGAGCCTGGATGACCCACCGCTGGGACACCCGACCCACCCGACGACCCTGACCTATCCGCGCGATCTCTTACACCACTCCAAGGGACGGCACCAATCCGCCGTGGAACCCAAGGCCGCAACGGGGTCAGTTTTCGCTTGCCGTTGACAAAGTTTTCGTGGTGTGGCAGCGACCGGGCGCGACCGGTGACGGTAGACGGCGGCCGCGGCTGAGGCGGGCGGCGGGCGCCCTTTGGTGGAGAGTCTTGACTCGAGCAACCGGTCGATATCACTCGCACGGGGCGCGATCCGGATCTTGGTCAATTGACCGGGCCTTTCGAGTTTTTTGGAAAGAGCCGGGCGTGATGGGGCATCCAGTTGTCCTGCGTCGCGGGGTGCGACGTCAACGACCGGGTGGTCGTATCTGGCTGGGCGCAAGGGCACACGGGCTGGCGGCAGCTGTCGTGCCGAACTCAGGCCGAGGCTCGGACTGGGGGCCGCGCCCAGGCCGGTAACCGGCGAGCGCCGGCGTAGCGTCAGGGATCCTGACGGCGCTCGACCTGCGACTCCGGGTTGTCTGGCGAGGAGTCCGCAGCGCCGGTGGTCGTCATCGCGAGATTCGTGCCTGCTCACACGTCGTCGTGGGTGCCACGTTGACGACGTCCGCGAACTTCAGGGTCACCTTGTTCTTCTCGCCCTTAAGATCGAGCACGAACTGACCGTCGTCGCCGCTGACGAGCTTCCCGCATAGGATCTCCGTGCGGGTCGTTATCTGGATCTGTGGGGTGTCGGAGGGCGCTGGCGCGATCAGCCAGGCGCCAACTGCGGCCAGAATGAGGACGATCCCGCTTGCTGCGAATCGTCTCGCGACCCTCAGGGTCCCGGCCTCCGAGATGGCGGCGTTCGCCTCAAGGTCAGCCCTCGTGCCGCCCGCCTTGAGGAACTCGGGCCATGTGATTGTGGTCGTCTTGCCAGCGGCCACTCCGAGAGTGTTGAGCAGGCCGATCACAACGGCGAGGACGCCGAGTGTGAGGCCGCCTGCCACACCGAGCTGCCATGGCCGGTCGAGGTCGCTGGCTTTGTCCGGACCGGAGATGACGAGCCCGCCGGTGACGATCGCGACCAATGCCCCTAGACCGTCTCGCCACTTCTCGGCTGATGCGCGAATGGTTTTCAGGGAGTCGACCTGGAGGGCGCGCCACTCGTCCTGGCGCGCGAACGAGCCTGCGTCGGGTCCGCTGGCTGGCGGCTGCTCGCCGGGGTCGATGTACGGGGACGCCTGAGCATTGTCATCCATCGCGTCCCTCCCTGAGTTCGACCCGGAATCCGATGCCACAGCCTTCTGAGCCGCGGGGTGCATGGCGGTGTGGCAGCTTGCAGTTGCATCTGACGTCGAACTGGATGGTGTCGCCGGTGTCGTCCACGCGTTCGACGCCGAGCACTCCGATGCCTTCTATCTGCGTCAGGTCCATCTGGGCGTGGATGTCCCGGTGGCAGCGGGGGCAGGCGCCGTGGACTCGAGCGATGATGCGTTCTTCCTTTCGGACGATCTCCCGGGTCAGGGTGCCGTTCTTGATGGCTTCGAAGGCCGCGAGGGTCCATTCGTAGGCGTACGGGTTGTCGCGTTCGTACTCGTCGTTGTGGTTGGTCATCGCGTGCCTCCCAGTGCCATCAGCGCGGCCCAGTTGACGAGTGGTTCGTCAGCGAGGTCATCGTGCCTCATTGCGATCGCCTGGTGGAGTGCCTGCGCCCAGGTGGTCGCCCTGGCGTGATGGACGGTGTCGTTGACGACTGCTGCGGCGGTAGGGGTGTCTCCGAGTTCGGTGCGCGTGGTGAGGATCTGGCGCGACCCCCGCGCAAGCGCGATGGTGGCGAGGGTGATCGGTTCGCCGGTCGATTCGCCGGGCAGGTAGGCCCCCCAACAGGCGACGAGCGCAAGCGAGGGTGGTGGAGTGGCATTGAGGAGCTGGGTCGGGGTGACGGACAGTTCTGGGGATAGCTCCAGGTAGTGGCCGAGACCGGGTGTCGGGCGGCCGTGGCCGACGACCACCACCGTGGGGCTCGTGGGGCTCACAGACTTGTCCCTGTGGTCTGGTCCAGCCGGGCTATCGGGATCGGCCTCGGCCTGCGTCGATGTGTCGCCTGTCAGCGCCTTGTAGGCGGCGCGGGCAGCCGCGGGGCTGCGTGGGTCGATCGTGCTCTCGCCGAGGGCGCGAAGGTCGTGCCATCGGACGCCCGGACCGATTGCCGCGATCGTCGTCGAGTCGGCAGGTCGGGCAGCACGGGACGCGGTGGTGTCGCTTGCCCGAGTCTGTGTCGCTCCGCCGGGCACTGCGGCGACCGCGGTGTCCTTGAGGGCAAGTGTCAGCGACGGTGAGAACGCGATGGGTCTCGTCGCGCCGAGGAGGGGACCGGTCGACTGCCTTGCGGGGTCGTCGTGTTCGGAGTTTGCTCGCGTGGTTGTGCGGAGCGCCGGCCACGGCAGTCCCCAGAGCTTCTCCAAGGGCACGATCAGCAGAGGGTCACGTGAGTCATTGGCGAACGCGGCGGCCAGCTCCTGGGGAATCAGGCCGGCAAGGCCGGCGACGTCGGCGGACCCAGCGTTCCGTGGCCATTCGGCGCTCCACGCGTCGATCAGGGAACACTCGTCGTCGCGGAGCGGTCGGGACCCGACTGTCGGGGCCTCCTGAGGAAGTTTCGTCAGCCACGCCAGAGTTCGGGGGACGCCGGGGATCTCGGCGATCAGAAGGATGGCGATGTCGTCGGGTGCGGCGTCGAGGAGGGCGGCGGCCTCTTCATCGGCCATGGGCGTGAAGGTGGCGGCCAGCGCGGTCTCGGTGGCCGCCGTGTACTGTCCGCGCAACTCTTCGGTCCCCAGGGCGTCTGTGGCCGCGGCCGGGTCCTGCCCATCCGGCCCCTGCACATCCCGTGTCTGTTCAACCTGCGACAGGCGGCTTCGCCGCGCCCGCTCGTTCTGTGCGAGCAGTTGGGCAATCAGAAGCGGGTCGGTTGCGGAGTTGAGGCCGACCCCCCCTGTCAAACCCGGGAGTCTGCGTCCCCAGAGGCTTTCGAAGACAGCGACGAACCCGACCGAGTGCCGGATCCGGAGCATGGTCAGCATCGCGGCCCGGTAAGTGATGTCGAACCGGTGTCGGTACTCCTGCTGCCACCGTGGCGTCGTTTGGCGGGCGCGGATGCCCTCGATCTCGTTGATGGCACGGAGCTGGAGAGTGACCGCATCGTCGTTCGATCCGAGGTCCTCCGCACAGAGCGCGAGCTGTCCGAGACAGAAGGCAACCATCCACCGCTCGTCGCGTGGCTGGTAGAAGGTCAGCGCGTCGGTGTATGCGGCGATCGCCTGGTCCGGGTCCCCGCTCCGGCGCAGCGCCATACCGAGGCTGAGGCTGAGGTTTGCGATGCCGCGCGGGTAGCGCGATCCGGCGGTCTCGATGCCCCTCCGGCAGACGTCGAGGGCCTCATCGAACTGCTCGAGCTCGTTGTGGGCGAAGGCGAGCGTGTCGAAGGAGTCGATGGTCTCCATCAGCTGGCCGGTCGCCTGAGTCGCCCTCAGGACCGTCGGGGCGAGGTTGACGATGGCCGCCGAGTCGAGCCTGCGGCGGTATACGTCCAGGAGGCGGAGCCCGGCGCTGCCGATGCCGGGTTGGGAGCCGAGCTGGGTGAACATGTCGAGGGCCTGACTGAGCACTTGAACCGCTAGGTCGCGGTTACCGGACACATGTCCGAGAAGGTCCAGGGCCTCGCCTTTGGCCACGAGGGCGTTGGCGATGTAGACGCGGTCATCGAGATCTCGGGCCGCTGTCTCGCAGTCGGTCGCGATCCTCAGCATCTGTTCCGCGGACCCGTTGCGTCGGATCAGGTAGGCGAGCGGCAGGCGTGCACGCATGGCACCGAACGCGTATCCGTGTCGATCGGCCAGGTCGGCTGCGTCCGAGTATGTCGAGACCGTCCGATCGATGTCTCTGTCCTCGTATCGCAGTACGTCGCCAAGCCCGATCATTGCCTGCACTCGGACCACGGGATGGCTTGCCTGGTCGAGCAGCGTCGTGAAGGCCGTTCTCGCCATGTCGAGGTCGTGTGCGACGAGCGCTGCGTCTCCGGAAGTCTCGGCCTCCAACTCGGCCCGCCACTGCCGCCTGCTGGTGCCGTTGCCGATTCGCGGATCGGCGCCGGGCCTGAGGCCGCGCAGGAACTGCCACCGGGCTCGGAGTGCAATGGGGCCGGGCTCAACCACTGTTGACCAGGTCCACGGACCAGCTGGGTTGTCTGCCGCCGCCTGCCAATCGAGATAGAGGGACTCAACTGCAGCCTCGTAGCGGTCGAGGCCATTTGCGGACGCGACCGGGACCGGGTCGCCTGCAGATTCCATTTGATTGCCGTCCTCGGTTTGGGCGGTCAGTCGTTCGAGACACCGTAGCGCTGGTGATGGTTGTTTGCTGCGTTTTACCTGTGGCTCTTTTCAGACTGCGGGGTCCACTGAGACGGCGAAGGTTCGACCGAACGTGGACCGGGTCGATTCGGTTGCCGACGTCCGACCGGGGCAGTGTGGGAGGCCTACTCGGTTCGCTGGGCGCGATCTCAGCGGCACGGCGACTGGCTGGTTCTTCGCCGGATGCGATACCGCCCATGGTCCACTCCGACCCTCGCACTCCAGGTTGTCGCGTGCCGGGTTCAGTAGAGGCTCCAGAACGGGATCGTCACGCGGTGACCAGTACGAGATCGTCACTCGGAGGGTGACCGGAGCGCGAGCGGCACGCGGAGCGCAAGCCGCAAGCCGATCCCTCGGCGGGATCCGTGCGCTGACGAGCAGAGCGGGCCGCCGTCCGCCACCGACACAGTTCCGATCCGTGAGGACGCCAGCCGATCACCAGGCGGTTACGAGAGGCAATCACGTCGATGCCGTGCTCCTTGGTCGCAGTGTTGGCCACCGACAGAATCCGCCAGCCATCGGCGGCGAGGGCTGTAACCAGGGATGCCTGGACGTTGGCCTCGGTGTGCCACTCCTCGACTGGTGGCGCGGGACCGACCTCGGGCCTGTTGGATTGCGTGGGCGGTCCCACGAAGGTCTCGGGTGAGGGCATGGTCTTGGCGTGCGATTGGATGGCGCCTGCGACCTCATAGCCGAGTACGGCAAGGTGGCGGCGGGCGGTGTGGGAGATGAAGTCTGAGCGCGGGATGCCGGTTGCCGACTCGAAGGCCTGGATGACTGGGAACCAGGTGCTATTGACTCGCACTGCGTGCTTGCGGACCATCTCTGGCGCGACGCCGAGCAGCCGTGTCGCGACCGCCTCACGACTGAGTTCGTAGCGTCGACCGTTCAGTGTGAACGTGATGGCCGTCCGACCGGGTGAGTCCATGGCCCGAACCTACGACGCCACGCGACGCGAGCAGGTGCCGCGTTTGGCCATTGGTGCAGCGGCAGATACCCCGGATTCACTACGGCAGCCCATCACCATCGGGCCATGACCTCATCGACGTTCGGCGCGCCCTTCGCCAACGTGGTTCGCCAGTCGAGTTTCCTGAGATGTTGTAGGTGGCCCACGAGGACGATTGGCGCTAGGTCAGCATCTGCCGCGGTGTGGATGACCCAGGGTCCGCTCAATCGGTCTGGAAGCTGCGGGAGGCCGCCGGGGAGGACCCACCCAGCGGCGGTCTTGTTGGCTTCTCGTTCCTGGGTGGCCTCATCTGAGTGGTCATCGGGGTCGTCGTCAACGTCGATCGTCTCGACGATCGGCGCGTCGTCCTTCACGTGACCATGAGTCAGGTGGGCGATCTCGTGGACAAGGGCGAAGAGCACCTTGTCCAGTCGTTTCCCTCGACCAGACAGGCCGATGACGCGGGTCTGGTCGACAATCATCGCGCAGCCGTCGATCTTCGCGCCTGGGAGTGCGGGGACGTAGACCAGGCGGACACCCACGCCGTCAAGCATCTGCGGGAGGCCGGCGAAGTCTGCAGGGCTCTTGAGGATGCGCGGTAGGGCCGCGCCGACGGCTTCGAGAGCGCTCCGCGAGTACTTGTCCGTGACCGGCTTGCGGCGCGCAGCGTGACGGACCATGTACAGCCAGGAGGTCTGGAGCGAGGAGAGGGCTTCGCCGTGGTTGGAGCGCTTGGCTGCGGCCGCTAGCCGCGGCTCGTGATCGAGCGACTCCAACTCGAAGAATCGGACGACCTCATTCTCGAGCTCGTCCAGCGACTTCCCGGCGAGAACTCCTGCCTTCTTGAGCAGTGGGATGGGGCCTTTGGCGTTGAGGCGGGCACGACGACGTACGTCATCCAGGTCGCTCTGCGACTTGGAGTCTTGTTTCTGCAGCCACAGGAGGTACTGGTCCTGGAGGCTCAGCCACATCTCTGCACTGGTCCCCAGGGCAGCGCCAATCTGCGCAGCGGACTCTCGAGTGATCTCCTTCTTGCCGGAGATGATCTCGGAGACGAACTGCGCTGGCCGGTCGAGGATGGCGGCGAACTCCGCCTGAGTCCAGCCACGAGCCTCAAGCTCCTCAGCGAGGAACTCCCCGGCGGGGAAGACCTCGGCTCGTGCAGCGTTCATCTCGATCTCTCTGTCGATGTTCAGTGGTAGTCGACCACTTCGAGGAGGGCCGCCAGGCGGTCCCCTTCGGTTTGGAAGGTGAGGATCAGCCGGAACTGATCGTTGAGGCGCATCGACGTCTGGCCCAGGCGGTCGCCCTTCAACTTCTCCATCCGCAGACCGCGCATCTCGTACAGGTCGCGCTCGTCCCGTGCCGCGGAGATGAGCTGGACCTTCTTCCGATACGACCTGATGACCGTCGGGTCCCACCCTTTCGGTGCGTACTCCAGCTCCTCGGCGAGCCGGCGCAGCACCTCGTCGTGGTACTCGACGCGCAACGTGACCTCATTCCATCACCCCAGAGATGAAGACCCGCATGTGACGGATCATAGGCGACCCATGCTGCCAGTCCGGCCCGACAAACCTGCAACACGTCGAATCGATGTCAGGTCTTCACCCTTTGGGTGAAGACCTGATGCTACTATGAACGAGCCGAGCAACTGCCGGTTCTCCACATCGACATCCAGGAGCCAACATGTCCGACAACACCAGCATCAAGGTGCACGAGAAGACCTACGCGGTGGTCATCAACGGAACGCCGCACACCCTCGACGACGAGATCGTCAGCTACGAGAGCCTGGGCGCGCTGGCGTTCCCGGGCCACGACCCGGCTGCGATCTTCACCGTCGCCTACAAGAACGCGATCGCACCCCACGGAGGAAGCGGGACGCTCGTGGCCGGCGAGTCTGTCAAGGTCAAGAAGAAGGGAACGAGCTTCGATGTCCGACTCACGACTCGTTCGTAACAGCCCCGACCTGCAGTTGCTCGTCGGCGAGGGCTACACGGTCCGGATCGTCAACGGCTACCTCGTCGTGGACGACATCCCGTACGTCGACTCCGCGAGGGAAGTTCGGTGGGGTTCGTTCATCTGCCCGCTGGACCTGGCCGGCGATCGGACCGCCAAGCCCAGCAACCACGTCATGGCGTTTGTCGGGTCTTCTCCGTGCAACCGGGACGGCGGTGAGATCTCACCCGGGTTCGCCAACGTCGGCCTCACGTCGGGGTGGGTAGCCGGACCTGAGCTGACGCCCGCCGTCGGCTTCTCTCAGAAGCCCGGGCCCGACGGCTACGTCGACTTCTACGACAAGGTCACGACCTACGCAGCCATCCTGCTCGGGCCCGCTCAGGCGATAAATCCGACCGTGACACCCCTGCAAGGCAAGCCCTTCACCACGGACGAAGACGACGGCGTGTTCGTCTACCTCGACACCATGTCCAGCCGCGCCGGCATCACCGCACGCAACGAGCTGCTTGAGTTGTCAAAGGTCGCGATCGTCGGCCTCGGCGGCACAGGCGCCTACATTCTCGACCTGCTCGCCAAGACCCCGATCCGGAACGTCCACCTCTACGACGGGGACACCTTCAGCACGCACAACGCGTTCCGTGCACCAGGCGCCGCGTCCGTCGATGACCTGAACGCGCGGATGGCGAAGGTCGACTACTACGCAGCCATGTACGCCAGCATGCGCCGCAACATCCACCCCCACGCCGTCTACGTCACCGCAGCCAATGTCTCGGAGCTGGCCGACGCAGACTTCGTGTTCCTGGCGATGGACTCCGGGCCCGACAAGTGGGCGATCGTGAACGCGCTCATCGCGGCCGGCGTCCCCTTCATCGACACCGGCATTGGAGTAAGCGACGACGACAACGGGATCGCCGGGCAGGTTCGCGTCACCACCGGGCTCCCAGGTGCAACCGACCACGTGACCCACGGTGGGCTCATCTCCGTCGTCGCCGGTGACGCCGCCGATTACGACACGAACCTCCAGGTCGCCGAGCTCAACATGGCTGGCGCCGTGATGGCCGTCATCCGCTTCAAGAAGTGGCTGAAGTTCTACGCCGACATTGAGGGCGAACTCCACAGTACCTACCGCATCGATACCAACGAGACCCTCAACAAGTACCCACGGGCCTTCGAGCACGCCGACTCGGACGAAGGTGCCGGCGCAGCATGAGGCTGCCCAGACTTGAGCCGACCTACGTGACGTATGTGCCCGGCGAACTCGAGCAGGGACGTCTCTACATCTCGATGGAGTACTCGACCGCCGTGCATCTCTGCGCCTGCGGCTGCGGAGCGAAGGCTGTGACCCCGCTCGCGAGGGACGGCTGGACACTCACGTTCGACGGGTCTGTGACGTTGCGACCATCCGTCGGCAACGGCCAGTCGCCCTGCCGATCGCACTACCTGATCACTCGGGATGTGGTCGAGTGGCTACCGCCGATCGGCGTTGCGGCGACGCGGGCGGCCATCGTCCGAGACCAGGCTGCAGCGGCAGCCGTTCGCGCTCCAGCACGATCGGCTGGTTGGAAACGGCTCGTGGACGCGCTACGGAGGCGTCGCCGATCACGAAGTGGCTGACAGGTCACGCCCGCTTGTGCAGTGCATAAGCGAGTTCAAGTTGCTGCCGCTCGTCCAAGGAGTCGGCGAATCGTCGGTAGCGGACGCGGTCCTTGACGGTGGGCCTCTTCCCTCGCCAGACGGGTGAGAGGTCGAGGTGGGCGTGGGCGACGTGGACCCAATGCCAGGTGAGGGCGAGGTCGTGGTCGCCGTAGCGGGCGACCGGGCGGTTGCGGCGGGCCCATTCGTTGAACCAGCGGGTCAGGCCGAGCCGGTGCTCGATCTTGGCTTCGGTGGCCCGGTAGTCGCGCCGTTCGGTCTCTTCCCCGGCCCGCCAGATGCGGCTCTTCCACTCCTCCGCGGTGACGAGCATGGTGGCTGAGCAGGCGCGGGCGCAGCGCACTCCCATCGGGCCGGGCATGTTCAGGGCTTCGGCCGCCGCGGCCCAGGACGTCACGTCCGGGTGGAGCCGGGCCAGGGACAGGGACGCCAACAACCGCACGGTGTCTTCGCTCGAGGTGGAGGCGCCGTCGAGGTGCTCGAGGTACTGGGCGTGCGGGATGACCTGAGGGACGAGGGTGAGGTTAATCGGCATACGCCCTCCCGGGTGGTTGTCGAGGTGGTGTGAAACGCGGCGGTGTGGGGCGCGGGCGGCCATGACGAGTCGGGTCAGGGTGGGGGTCATGACGGTGCGGTCGGCGAGCCACCCGAGTGGGCCGTCGTTGGTGGTCGGGGTGAGCTCGGTCCACGGCGTCAGGCGGGCAGCAGCCGCGTCGATGTCGGGGGCGGTGAGTACATCGTCCGCCGTCGCCAATGCCGCCGCCCGAAGGGCCGGGTGCTCGGGTGGGCGGATGCCCCAACGTGGTCCGCGATCACGGCTCCGAGCTCCGGCTTCGCCGACAAGGTCGGTCACCCAGGGCGCCAGCTGTGCCGCGCCGGGCTGACCGGCGAGGTGGAGCAGCAGCGTGGTGAGGTGGCGCAGGTCGAACAGGTATGCCGCGGGCTTGGCGGCCTGTCCGAGGACGGTCACCATGTGCCCGGCAAGGGCTGTCTCCACGCGGGTCTGCAGGGCCAAGACGTCGTCGTTGGCGTGTGTCGTGGGGATGGCGGTGAGGTCGTGCTGGCACTGCTTGGTGGGGCCGGCGCCGAGCGGGTTTCCGCACATGAGGGCGGCGCCGACCCGGCGGAGGTGGGAGTGGCGTTGGTCCCGGAACGGTCGCCGGCACGAGGGGCACCGCGCGACGAGGAGCGATTCGTGACGGATGCAGGTGGTGACGATGAGCAGCCGCCACGCGGCCTGCCAAACCCCATCCTCGGCGAGGCATGCCGGGCAGATCTGGGTGCCGTGGGCGGGTGCCCAGCCGCGGGCGGCGACCTGCCGGTAGGAGTGCCGGTCGGCCGGGTCGAGTCCGGTCAGGTTGAGGGCGGTGCCGTCGAAGACGGAGAGGGTCGCGGCATACACGGCCTGTTCGTCGACGCGGGCGAGAGCAGCGAGCCGGGCAATCGTCTCCGGCGAGGGGGCGAGGGTGAGGTAGCGGGTGCCGGCTCGTCCTCGACCAGTCGCGTTGAGGAGCTGGGCGGTGGTGAGGCCGTTGGCGTCAGCGAGGTGCTCGAGCCAGGACTCGATCGACTCCCCAGGGCGTGGCGTCACCGACACCGGCAGGGCGGCGGTCATGTCCCGTCTGGGGGTGGTGTGCGCGACCCCCAGGCCCTGTCGTCCGGCAGGAGATCCTGGGGGTCACTTCCCGGTCCCTCGCAAGGGTGGGCGTCAACGTCAAGGCTACGACGCTTGGCGGGAGTCATCATTGCCCCGCCGCGACCGTTCCGACCGTGTCCAAGCCGTCGTGGAGGGCGTCGGCGAGCTCGGCTCTGGTGGCCGGTTTCGTTCGCTCAGCGGCCTTGCTGATGTGCCTGGCGCTGTCGATGACCCAGACGAGGTCCTCGTCGAGGCAGGCGTCCTCGACTCCGGGCCGGAACCCGTGCTCGGCAAGGAGCCGTGTGATGGAGCCTGTGAGGTCGTCGAACAGGGGGTTGGGCAACTGTCGAACGAGCGCGGGCAGCCCGTCCCGCGTGATGGCGCATCGCAGGATCTTCTCGATGTCCCCTTCGGACTCGGCGACGCCGGCGCCGACGAACCGGCGGCTGCTCGGGTCGAAGATCAGCAGGACCCGCAGGTAGGCGCCGTCGGCCAGGCGCACATAGGTGGGGTGCAGGTGCCAGGTGGTCATGCGGTCCTCCGTTGTTTGGGGTGCCGGTGGCGGCCGAGGTCGGGGCGGCCGTTGCGGTAGCCCTCGCCGGCGGCGATGCCGGTATAACCGGACAGTTCGGCGAGGTCGGCGCACTCCACGGTGATCGGGCACCCCGCGCAGACAGCGGCCGGTGCGGCCAGGGCGGCGAGACGATCCGCCTGGGTGAGGGCGGCGGCAAACGTGTTCTCCCAGCGGCTCCACTCGATGGTGAGGTCTTTGCAGGCGCCGTCGGCCAGGGACCAGGCGGCGTCGCGGGTGAGGACCTCGCGACTGATCCCGCGCATCACCGCTCCCGCGCCCTGAGCGCTGGCGGCGGGTCGTTGGACCACAGGGCGCGCAGGTCCTCGATCGCAGACGGGCAGAGACTGAACGGGCTGAACGCGAGATCAGGGATCCCAGCGGTCAGGGCAGCGGCGGTGGCGGTCGTGCACACGCCCAGCACGACCCCGTGGCGGGTGATGACCCAGGTCTGGTCCAGCAGGTCCACGGGTGTCGCGTTGGTGGCGGTGAGCCATTCCTCGACCAAGAGCCGGAGCTCTTCGTAGTAGTGGTGGTAGTGGCCGTGGTCGATGCGCTCGAGTGGGGTGTCGTCGATCGCGGTGAGCATGGCCGTGGTGCGCTGGTGCAGGTCCTCCAGGGCGGGGTGGTCGAGCGGTGTCATCCGTACCTCCTTGTGACGGCGGCCCAGGTGGCGTTGGTGGTGGGGATGGTGATGACGTCGGCGTCGGCGAGCAGCTGCTGCCCGGTCTCGGCGAGGACGAGGCGGGTCTCGGGGTCGATCGCGGCGTCGAAGGCCCGCACGTGCCGGTCGGCGATGAACGGGCGCGGGCTGGTGAACGCCGGCCCGTGCGTGAGCCGCGTCCAGACCCACGCCAACGCGAGCTCGTGCCCGGGATGGCCGTCGATGCCGGGAAGCCGGTCGGCGGCGATAGGGAGCCGCGGGAGGCGGGTGACCGGACGGAGTGTGTCGCGGCGACGCTGGTAGTCCACCAGCCCGCCGTCGACGAGAACGCCGACGGCGTCGGTGAGGCGCGCGGCGTCGAGGTCGTGGATGCCGCGGCCGAGGCGTATGCCGTCCAGCAGCAGGCTGGTGTCGGTGTCGGTGGTGCCGAAGGCGTGGCACGCGCGGGCTGAGGACGTCGGGCCGTGGTGGACGTGGGTGAGGAGCATGTGCAGCGCGATCGCGCAGTGCCAGCGGGTGCGCCACACGGTCGGGTCGGGCAGGCCGTCCTCGCCGGGTGCGGGCAGCAGCGCGGGCACGTGGTCGGGGTGTATGCCGTGCCGCCTCACCTGGTGGGTCAGCGCGGTGGTGAGCCACTGGAGGCGGCCGGCGTCGTCGCGGTTGAAGCCGGCCAGGATCGGCGCGGCCTTCTGCGGGGATGATGGCCGTTTGGGCAGGTAGCGGCCAGCGTTGGGCACATGCTTCGGCGGGGCCGTCAAGGTGTACCCGCGGCGGCGACGTTGCGCACTTTCGCGCAGCAGGCGGTCCCGGTGGTAACCGGAGTGCAGGGCGGGTGCGGCAGCCGACAGGATGACGGCCACTGTCCCTGGGTCGGGGCTGGGGAAGACTCCCCACCGGCGAGCCGCCGCCACGTCGAGCGCCGGCAGGCCGCTGGGGCGCTCAGGCCACTGGTCATCGATGGTCTGCGCGACGACGGCGCACACCCGACGGAACGACCCGAGCCGGAGACGGGCCGACTGATGGACGACCGACGCCTCAGCCAGCGACGTGAGCTCGCCGACCAGGTCCACCAGCCGCGGCGACGGCACAGTCGCCGGCTCGGCCAGAGACTCGGCCGGGACCAACAGCAGATGGCAGTCACGGCATACGGGCGAGAGGGCGGTCTGCCAAAGCAGCTCGCGGCGACCGGTCAGGGCGGTGCAGCGCGAGCACTCCCACTCCACGCTGAAGTGCAGCCGCCACCCACCCCGATGCGTCTTGCCCCGACCTCGGACGGTCGGCGGATAACGGTCCATCGTCAGCCGGCCCGCGGCGCCGGCATCGAGGCCGGCGCGGGCGGCGACGGCGTCCAATTCGTCAGCTGGGACGTCGATGTCGCGTCGGTGACGGTCGATGGCCATCCCTCGGGGAAGTCCGTTGGCGTCTGCCAGGCGCACGGCATACGACGTCAGGGGCTCCCCTGGGCGCGGCGCTGGGCGGACGGGCCACGCGACCGGCGTCATGACACGGCGACCTTCACCTTGCGCCGCTTCGAGGGAGGGGCGGTGGGGGCGCGGAGCTTGATCTCGGCTGCGGCCGCTCGGGCCGACAGGGTGACGGCATCCAGGTGGGCGGTGGTGATGGTGTCGGATCCGTCGTCGAAGGCGGCGAGGAGGGCTTCGGTGAGCAGGAGGGCGGTGTCGCCGACGTAGCCCTGGGTGCGGCGGAATATGTGACCGGCGAGCTGCTGGGAGAAGATCCCGGGTGGGGCGCAGTCGAAGTAGGGCAACAGCACGGCTTCGGCGTCTTTAAGGAATCGCTGCCAGAGCTGCCGCTCCTGGTCGGTGCCGTAGCCGTAGGGGCCGAGGGTGACGCGGTCGAGGCGGGAGTTGATCTGCGGGTCTAGGTAGAGCGGGGACTCCTGCAAGTCCGCGCCGACCAGGATCATCGTCCCGCCGAGCTCGCCGAGCTCAGTGTTCAGGTACTTCAGGAAGTCCAGCATGTCCCGCGACGCCTTGTTCGAGACGTCGAGGAAGTGGCAGTCATCGATGAGCAGCAGTCGAACCCCGTGCTGTCGGAAGGCGTGGACGACACGGGTCGTGGTGACCCGGACGAGGCCTTCGCTGGGGTAACCCATAGTCAGCAGCAGCGCCGCGAGGACGTCGCGAATCTTCGAGGCCGTCCGCAGGGTGATGTAAACCTGCGGGATCCAGTCGGCGGTGACCCCCGGTTCCGGGCTCCACGTCGGGCGCGGGTCGGCGTAGGCGGGGCCGAGCTCGTGGCGGTAGAGGGTGTGGGCCCAGGCTTTGACGAACGTGCTCTTGCCGATGGCGAAGGGTGCACTGACCGAACCGATCCACTTCGCCCCGGGCGGGCGGCGTTGGTTGCGTTCGACGATCCGGGTCAGATGCAGGGCAGCGTGCTCGGCGAGGATCGACGGCAGGACCAATGTCCCGAGCGCGAACGTGAGCGCCTGCCAGTAGGCGTCCTGCTGGGCGTCGGGGAGGTCGTCGAAGACCTCGACCGGGATCGGGTCGGGCAGCGCCGGCGGGGGTGTCGTGGCCTGCTGGTGCCACATCCGGGCATCCATCACACGGCCTCGGATCCGTAGTCGGGCAACGGGGCGTCGAAGTCGATCACGCCGGGCTCATCGGCGGACTCGGCGTCGTGGGTGACCGGAGCGACCCGCGGGGAGCCGGAGGCGACCTGTTCCTCGATGAGTCGGTGGGCTTCGGCGACCTCAGCGTGATCCCGTTGGGATTGTTCCCAGCGAAGCTGGGCGGCAGCCATCTTGGCGCGCCATTCGTCCGTCGCCGGCGCGGTGGTGAGCTCGCCGATCTCGTCGATGATCTGGCGCATGATGACGGTCTTGTTGAGGGACCGGTTGCCGCCGCGTTCGCGAATCCGCTTCAGCGCACGGTCGACGATGTCATCCACGAGGGGGGCATGGATCAAGTGCCGCGCCTTCCACGGGATCTCGTGGATACGGTCGGTCTCGGGGTGCCGGAACCACAGTCGCGTCATGTCGCGCGGGTCGACATGGAAGGGGATGGCGTGGTCCTTGGCGCGGAACGTGCCGACCCTCACAGAGCGAAACTCCTCCAAGACGGGGGCGTCGTAGGTCAGGTTCTTGTGCTCGACCCCGGAGTGCCCTGGGGCCAGCCAGATGATCGGCAGGAACTGGTAGATCAGGTCGGGGTGTTGTGGGACGAGGATCCTGCCGGTTGCGTCGGCCATGGCGTCATGCATCTCCAAGGGAGTCAGGCGGATTCCGGGTGCGCCCGGGAGGGCGAGGCCGTCGTGGGGCATGCGGTGGTAGTCGAGAGCGACCCACAATTTGAGATGTCGTTCCAGGGCTTCTGCAGTGAGCAGAGGCTCGTCGGCGTCGATCCCAATGAACCGGCCGCGGTCCTTCACGGATCGACCTTTGTAGCCAGGGATCTGCTGATACGCGCGCTCGAGGTCCTCCATCTTCCGCTCGGAGTGGGGGTTGTCCGTGGGCTTCTTACCGCGTGAGAGGCGCAGTTCGATGCCGAACTGGTTCATCAGGGCGCGGAAGTGCTCGCCGACGAAGATGCTGCCGTGGTCGCTGCGGATGGACGTGGGGGTGACGCCTGGGAGGTAGTGGACTCCTTGTAGTGACCGGCCGGGGTTGAGAGCTGGGCGGCGCCCGACGTGGACGGGGTTGCCGCTGAGGTCGAGGGATTCGGGTATGCCACACCAGCGGAAATCGTCCATAGTGGTGCCCTCCACGACCATCGACAACTGCCGCATCGCGTCGTAGACGAGCAGTCCGACGTCGATGCCGCGGGCCCCGCGCGGAAACACCCGGATGCCGTGGATGACTCTCGTGGCGATCGAGTGGATGACGCCGACCTCGACGTTGATCGCCCGTTCCTGCAGCGGGTCGAGGACGAAGTTGTTGACGATGGTCAGGTCGGTGGCCAACTCGCCGGGATGCTGAGCGGGATAGCTCTCGTGGCCGGCGACCTTGCGCAGGGACTTCGACCGCTGGGCTCGGACCGTGGAACCCGTGGCCCGCCAGTGCTGGCTGAGGAACTCCTGGACGAGGCGATCGGGCAGGTTGGGGTCCTCCACACCCTCGTTCTTGAGGGCGACGCGGATCTGGCGTTCGATCTCTTGCAGATTGGGCCGGCTGCGCGACCCGTCGTACTCGGCGAACTTCTCCAGGGCGATCCGCCGGAACGTCAGGTCGATCGCCTCGAAGCCCTGCTTGTCCTTGATCGATCGGCCGTCGACGAGTGCACGGAGACCCCCGCCGCTCCACAACGTGTCCCATCGCTGCAGCGTGCGGGGAGCGATCCGATGGCTCTTCAGCTCGCCCTCGTAGACCCGGCGCATGATCACGCGGTCGACAGACCTCTCGAAGCTGACCACCTTGCTCATCGCCGCATACCTCGCCCGCAGGCTGAGGCCGAACTCCGGCCCGAACGGATAGAAGGGCTCGCCCTCTTGGGCGAGTTCTATGAGGCCGTAACGGAAGCCGGTCCGACACTCCAGGACGCACTCCTGCTTGAAGAGCGCCTCGTGCTGAACGGCCAGCTCCAGCTGCTGCCACCAGGGAAACAGGGACGCGTGCACGGCTTGTATGCCGTCCTCGCTCACACTCCTCACGTCGAGCTGGCTGAAGGCGATGGAGCGTTCCGGCCCCGTGGAGAAGCGCAGTCGCACCCCATGCCGCTCGAGCCGGACGACGACGGCATACCCGTCTGCGGTCAGAATGCGGGAGCCGACCATCAGAGGAACCACGTTGTCGGTCACGCTGACGCACCTTGACGAACGGTGACACCGCTTGTGCGCCTCATCGGCTGGTCGAGATCGATGACGAGGAGACCGGCCCAGGCGTAGTGCCACATGGCGCTGGTGAGATGGCCCGCGCCCCTGTCGGCGGCGAGAACGGTCCCTATCGTCGCGTCTGCTGGGGAGCAGATGGCGATCAGTTCCTGTCGGGCGTTGGCGTACCAGGGCATCGGCATCCGGTATGCCGTGAGCCACCTGAGGTTGTACCGCCGGATTCGGTCACCCCCGTCGAAGACGCGGTAGCGCCAGCCGACGTCCGCACAAGCCTGCGAAGTCAGGTCACGACTCTCGGCGAACTTCTCGTCTTGCTTCTCTGCGGGCCGGACGTCCCAGATCGTCACCTCTTCGCGCTGGTCCATCGAGAGCAGGTCGGGGGTATGAACGCGAGGGCGGCCGTTGGCGGTGACGAGGCGCAGCCGGACCGGCTGGGACACCAGCCACACGACATCGGGGTCGCGGTCGAGTTCGCGGACCAGGTCGTGCTCGACGCCCGACTCCACACGGATCGAGCCGCCAAGCGTCATCGAGTACGCCTGCACAGGGATGTGGCGACTCTTCTCCGTGGACTGCGGCGTACGGATGGACTGAAGGAGTCGCGGATCGGGCGGTCCGTCCGTCCACTCCCACGCCGTTGGGCCCTCCGAGAAGCGGAAGGTCCACGTTGTCACCCGACCCACCGGGGCTGGCCGCGGGCACGCGGCATCCATAGACTGACCCATGACGGTCCTTCGCTTGTGCCAACTTGCATCAGGTCCGTCACCAAGGGCGTGCCAGTTACCGCTGGTACGCCCTCTTGGTTTCTGGAGAGCGTGCCCTTGGAGTCGAGCCTTGTTCGGAGCCTAGACCCGAGGCGGCCGAAGGGCAAGAAAAAGGTGGGGGCAATCAAGTGCGGCTAGGTCCTACACTTCTTGGATCAATTGCATAGTCATGCAAGACGCCGTCACGCGCATGACGCACCCGAGCGCCTGGCTACCGGGGCGACGCAGACGTTTCTGCAGGTCACATCAGTACGTGTTTATTGGGGGACGATCCACATCAAGTGCACGGAGAGTCGATATCATGGGCGATGCAAGCAAGCCAACTCAGGGGACTGACCAACCCCAACCAGACAGCGGGTTGACCACCCGCGCGACACCGGGGCCGCGGTCGCGCTCCTCTGGTGGCCGTATGAGACCGACTCTCTCCGTACTCCGTGCCCGGCGTGGGCCCGACTCGGGCCCCGACACTGTCGTCGATGACCTCAAGGCATGTCTTCAGCCGAAGCTGACGGCGTCGTGCATGAACCCTGACTGCTCCAAGAAGTGCAAGTGGCCGGTCGGCCGCGGCCGCCCACCGCTGTTCCACGACCGCCTCTGCCATGAGAAGTACCACTTGATCCGTCGACGCCTCGTTGCCGAGATCGCCGACATCGACGGGGCCCTCAAACGAGATCCCCGACCGTCAGGGGAGGAGCGGATCTACTTGGAGAATCAACTGGCCCGACGCCGTTGGCTTCTGCAGCGCTACCCCGATCTGGCCCCCGCAGCCCGCAACGAGGACGCAGGGCAGGAGGATTGACTTCACGGCTGCGCCCTGACGACTGGCATCAGGCGGACTGACGCAAGGTCTCCCAGAGCTTCATCATCCCCATGATCGTCAGGATCTCCTCACGCGACCGGTCGGCGGCCAGGCGTTCAAGCCCGCGCTGCTGGCTGTCGGTGGCCTCGACGATCACCTCCTGGATGGTGTTCCACAAGTCCGGCCCCGAGAAGAAGTCAGTCTTGTTGTTGGCCACCGCTTGCGCACGCAGGTCCCCGTTCTCGAGCATCTTGCGCAGCACGGTCTCGACCGCGGAAACCTGGTCGCCGTCGGAGAGGCCGTCGCCTTCGAAGAGGCTGTTGATGTGGGCCAGCACCTCCGACCACGGCACCAGGTCGGCCTCATGACGACCGCGTGACCCGGCTGCGAGGACGGACGCGAGCCCCTCAGCCTGCCCGGTCGCCAGGTCGAGCTCCTGCTCGAGCTGCTTGTGCAGCGCGTGGTGGGTCAGGGTGACGTCGGAGAGGTCGATGGTGTCCTCGTGCCGGTTGGAGTCCTTGAGTGCCTCGGCGAGCAACCGCGCGAAGGTCGCACGCTTCTCCAGGTCGACGTCGTCGTAGTCGACGATCGCAGCGAGGAAGTCATACGTGCCGACGAAGGTGCGCAGATCCCGGCGGAAGGTGTCGAGCCGGTCGACCTCGCTGTCGTCACGACTCTGCCGTGCCCGCCGGTATGCCGTGTTGAACCGTTCCTTGACCGGCGCCAGAGCAGCGGACAGCTTCCCCTGATTGGGCTTGGTGGTCCCGTCGCCCCAGTAGGCCCTCGCGCAGGTGTCAACGTCGACGTCGTCGAAGAGACCGACGCCGGCGAGCTTGTCCCACTGGTCGAAGACGATGTTGGGATCGCTGGCCTGCGTGAGGTAGGCGCCCTCGTAGTAGACCTTGAACGCGTCGAGGACGTCCTCGGCGTGGTTGACGAAGTCCAGGACATAGGTGGTCTTGCCCGGGTAGGTGCGGTTGAGCCGGGAGAGGGTCTGGACGCACTGCACACCGTCGAGCCGCTTGTCCACATACATCGCGCACAGCAGCGGCTGGTCGAACCCGGTCTGGTACTTGTTTGCCACGATCAGCAACTGGTACTCCTCCGTCCCCAGCGCCTCCGGGATGGTGCGGCCGCGCAGGTCTCTGTTCATCGAATGCTCGGTGAACTCTTCCGGCCCGGACTCGGAGTCCTCGACGGACCCGGAGAACGCGACCAGGGTCGCCACGTCCGTGAGGTGGTGCTCGGCGATGTACTTGTCCATCGCCAGCTTGTAGCGCACCGCGGACTTGCGGGAGTCGGTCACGACCATGGCCTTGGCGTTGCCGTTGAGCAGGGGTGCGACGTTGGCGCGGAAATGCTCGACGATGATCGCGACCTTCTGGCCGATGTTGTAGGGGTGCAGCTTGACCCACTGCATCACCGACTTCATCGCCTTGGACCGGTCGACGGTCTCGGAGTCGTAGTCCTGCCCGCCGTGGACCAGCCGGAACGCCGTCCGGTAGGTCGTGTAGTTCTTCAGCACATCGAGGATGAAGCCCTCCTCGATGGCCTGCTGCATCGAGTAGAGGTGGAACGGGACCTTGTCGACCTCCTCCCCGGTCTGCGAGGTCCCGAACATCTGCAGCGTCTTGCCCTTCGGGGTCGCGGTGAACGCGAAGAACGACACGTTCGGCAGCGCGCCCCGCCCCTCGAGCTCGAGCCGGACCAGGTCATCCACGCCGACCGTGCCGTCCTCGTCGGCCACGTCGTCGAGCACCTTCCCCGACAGGGTCTGGCGCAGCTTGTTGGCCGACTCCCCGGTCTGGGAGGAGTGCGCCTCGTCGATGATCACCGCGAACCGCTTGCCCGCCAGCGCCTTGGACTCCCGGATCGCGTCCAGTGCGTACGGCACCGTCTGGATCGTGACGACGATGATCGCCCCGCCGGTGGTCAGCGCCTCGGTCAGGGCCTGGGACTTGGAGGAGAACCGCTTGGCGAAGTCGCTGCCGGTGCCCTGCCCGATCGGCAGCACCACGCCTCGCTTGTGGTCGATCTGGTAGATCGCGTCCTGCAGCTGGTCGTCCAGCACCGTCCGGTCGGTGATCACGAGCACCGAGTCGAACACCTTGTCAGAGTCCGCGTCGTGCAGCGTGGAGAGCTGGTGCGAGAGCCACGCGATCGAGTTGGTCTTGCCCGATCCAGCCGAGTGCTGGACCAGGTAGCGCTGCCCGGGGCCCTTCTCCTTCGCGTCGGCGAGGAGCGTGGTGACCGCGTCGTGCTGGTGGTAGCGCGGGAAGATCACCGTCGAGGACCGGCTGACCCTGCCGGTCGCCGGGTCCTTGCGCTTGGCCACCTGCACGTGCATGAACTTGCCGAGGATGTTCAGCCAGGTGTCCTTGGCCAGCACCTCTTCCCACAGGTATGCCGTGGCCGCCCCGTGCGGGTTTGCCGGGTTCCCAGCATGGCCGGCGTTGCCGCGGTTGAACGGCAGGAAGCGCGCCTCCGGTCCGTCGAGCCGGGTGGTCATGTAGACCTCACTGTTGTCCACCGCGAAGTGGACCAGGGCCCGGTGACCGGGCGTCAGCAACGGCTCGCGGCGACGGGTCCTGGGGTCCACCGGTGGCCGGTCGTGCCGGTACTGGCGGATCGCCTCGTGGACGTCCTGTTGGAACTCGCTCTTCAGCTCGGCGGTGGCGACCGGTAGCCCGTTGACGAAGAACACCAGGTCGATCGAGTCGGTCTTGTTCTCCGAGTAGTACACCTGCCGCGCCACCCGCAGCCGGTTCTGGGCATAACGCTTCGTCGTCGTCGGGTTCATCGACTCAGCCGGACGGAACTGGCACAGGTCCAGCTGCTTGGTGAACTTGAACCCATAGCGCAACGCGGCCAGGGTCCCTCCGCCCGCGTACAAGGGACGGTCCAGCGACTCGGCAAGCCGGTCCAGCAGTCGCTCCCGGTCCTTGTCGGTTTTCACGATCGCGGCCAGTGTTTCCGGCTGGGTGGCCTTCAGCCAGGCGAACAGGTCATCGGGCCACAGCGCCCGCTTCTTGTCGTAGCCGGTGGAGCCTGGCTCGTAGACCCACCCATGCGCCCCGAGGTGGTCGCACAACTCGTCCTCGAGCTGCCGCTCATGCTCCACCGCCACGCCTCAGCCCGCCTTCCCGTAGGTGGTGACGTCCAACTTGCCCGTCACCGCCGCCGTGATCAAGGCCGCACGCCGCTCCTTCAGCTTGGCGCTCAGCTGCTGTGCCTTGCCCACCATCGCGTCAACTTTGGGTGCGTCGACCTGCAACGCCCGCACGACCTCGACCTGAGATCCCACTGGAGGCAACGGCATCGGCAAGTTGAGCAGGTCCTCCTTGCTGACATTCTGCATCGAGTGGCTCGCCCCTGTTGCCTCCAGTTCGATTGCCTGACGAATGCGAGGGGTTCCCAGGAACGACGAGACGAACCAGGGATCGGCGACCCGTCGGTCCACCGTGATCGCGTAGGTCTTGTCGCTCAGCATCAGACGCGGGTAGTCAGCCTTCACCACCGCGGCACTTCCCACGAGCTCCCTCGTGCTGGCCCGTGATATGACGATCTCCCCACGGCGGACGACAGTATCGACGCGCGGTTCGACGTCCGATGGGAGCATTTTGTTCTCCTCGGGTCGGAACACCCCACCGTTGACGCATCCCGTCTTCAGCACACCCCACTCTGCCACCCCGTCGGCAGGGACGGACTCGCACTGCGGGCTCCACCCCTGCCGCATGACAGTCACGAAGTGTTTGAAGCGTGCCCCAGACGAAGGGTCGAGCACCGCCTCCACGGCATGCACGATCGCTGACCGGTGATGTTCGCGAAGGCGGGCGACCAGCGCATCCTGCTTGGCGATGAGCGCGTCAATCTTCGCCGTCTCGCGGTCTAAGAGGTTGCACGGATAGGTGCGGATGTTGCGTTTGGGGTGCGTGTTGCTGAAGGGGTGCAGGCACGGACGCGAGTAGGAGAGGAGGTGTCAAAGCCAATCG
>Ga0073899_10001374_pt1 | contig 22256 bp, 21 predicted proteins | sample KloWWTmetaKNB5Ph_FD_88975 | JGI IMG/M metagenome (GOLD analysis project Ga0073899, IMG submission 88975) | Active sludge microbial communities from Klosterneuburg, Austria, studying microevolution and ecology of nitrifiers - Klosterneuburg... | ecosystem: Engineered > WWTP > Aerobic digester >... | reverse complement strand
GGCGTGTCGCTGGATGTCCACAACACCTGCGACTTCGCGGTCCGCTGCGAGCTCAAGTGGCGCGTGCGCTGCGACGGCGACGCGCCCGACGCCGCGCCCCGCAACATGAGCATCGCCGTCAGCCTCGACTCCGACGCCAAGCGCCACCTGATGGCCTCCGGTGCGGCCTGCGGCGCGCGCATCTGGGAGATCACCGACGACGCCTGGGAGTGCAAGGAGGTCCAATAGCGCGCTCGCGCTCGCGTTCGCGGCACGCGGGCCGCGGACGGTTCTGGTACGGTGATTGCCTCCCGGAGGACGCATGCCCGCTCGCCCGAACATCCTCGTGATCATGACCGATGAGGAGCGCTACCCGCCCCCCTACGAGACCGAGGAGCTCCGTCGATTCCGCCGCGATCAGCTGCCGGGCCAGCAGGCGCTGCGCGCCCGCGGCGTCGAGTTTCATCGCCACTATGCGGCGTCCGTCGCGTGCGCCCCCAGCCGCGCCTGCCTGTTCACCGGCCACTATCCGACCCTGCACGGGGTCCGCGCGACCGACGGCGCCGCCAAGTCGGCGCACGACCCCGCCATGTTCTGGCTCGACCCGGACACCGTGCCGACGATGGGACACTACTTCCGCGCGGCCGGCTATCGCACCTTCTACCGCGGTAAGTGGCACATCTCGCACGCCGACCTCACGAGCCCCGATACCCGCGCCCCGATATCGACGAGCGACGACCAGGGCGCGCCGCTCGAGCCGAACACCTCGCTGTATCGCGCCGCCGAGCGCCTCGATGCATATGGATTCGGCGGATGGATCGGCCCGGACCCGCACGGCGCGGCCCGCTCGAACTGCGGCGCGCTGCGCGACCCCCTGTTCGGCGACCAGGTCGAGGCCCTCCTCGATCAGCTCGATCAGGCCCAGACCGAGGCCCCGTGGCTGGCCGTGGCCTCCTTCGTCAATCCGCACGACATCGTCCTGTTCGGCGCGTTATGGCGGTCGTGGGGCTACGCGTTCGACGACGACACCGTCCCCGAGATCCCCGAGCCGCCGACCCAGCGCGAGTCCCTGCGCACCAAGCCGAGCTGCCAGGCCGACTTCGTCGAGAAGTACGGCAAGGTCTTCCTCCCGCAGCCGCAGATCCCGATCTATCGTCGGTTCTATTATTACCTGCACAAGCTCGCCGACCTGCAGGTGCAGCGCGTGCTCCGCCGCCTCGACGCCTCGCGATTTCGGGACAACACGATCATCGTGTACACCTCCGACCACGGCGATATGCTCGGAGCCCACGGCGGGATGCACCAGAAGTGGCACAACGCCTACGACGAGAGCCTCCGGGTGCCGCTCCTGATCGCCGGCCCGGGCGTCCCGGCGGGCGCCAGCGTCGAACACCTCAGCAGCCACGTCGACCTGCTCCCGACCTTGCTCGGCCTCGCCGGCCTCGACGTCGCGGCCCTCTCCGGCGCGCTCGCCTCGCGTCACACCGAGGCCCAGGCGCCGGTCGGCCGCGACCTCGCGGGCCTCGTGCGCGGCGACCCGGCCGCCGACGAGCCGATCTATTTCATGACCGAGGACGAGGTGTCGGAGGGCCTCGATCAGACGACCGTGATCGGGCGCTCCTATGAATCCGTCAAGGAGCCAGCCAAGGTCGAGGCGGTCCTCGCCCGCCTCGACGCCGGCGACGGACCTCGGCTCTGGAAGTACACCCGCGCCTATCGCCACTCGCTGATCGGCGACCCGGCCGACGCGTCCTTCGCCGCGAAGTGGCTGCCGGAGCGCGACGAGTGCGAGCTCTATGACCTGGACGCCGACCCCCTCGAGACCCACAACCTGGCCCACCGCGCCCAGGGCGATCGCCGGTCCCGCGCCGTCGAGCAGCAGATGGAGGCGCTGCTCGCCGCGCAACGGACGCGCAAGGCGCTCCACCCCAGGCTGCGCTGACCGCCGTGACGACGCTCGCGCCCCCTGACCTGGGAAGCGCTCGGCTACAGATCCGCGACCGAGCGAGGGCCCGGGGCGCAGACGCCCCCCGGGCAGGCCGATCGTGGCCCCTCATCCGCCCGGCTCAGCAGCCGTTCTTGTTGCGGGTGATGCAGTTGTTGAAGCACTGGTCGTCTTCGGACTTGTTGCCGTCGTCGCACTCCTCCTCGGGCGCGTCGAGCTTGCCGTCGCCGCAGGTCGGGGTCGGGGCGCAGCAGGCGGCGTAGTAGTCCTTCTCGTTGCAGCCGTAGTTGGCGACGCACTGCGGCTTCGACGACCCGTAGATGCAGTTGTCGTTGGCGTCGTTCGCCAGCGAGCCGCTGAACCCGAAGTGGCCGGCGCCGGCGTTGCCGGCGCGGCAGCGGATCGCCCCGAAGACCGTCTTCGCCGGGTTGTAGTTCCAGCCCGCGTTGCGGTTGTTGAACTGCACCGCGCTGCACAGCGCCCAGCCGGTCGGGCACATCGTCCCGAAGTCCTGCTCGCACAGCTGATTGTTGTAACAAATGATCATCTTCTTGTCGGGCGAGCTGCTCATCAGCTGTCCGTTGTTCTTGCACGCGAGCTCGACCTTGCAGGTCGCGCTGCAGCCGTCGCCGTTGACCACGTTCGAGTCGTCGCACTCCTCCATGGCGAGCGCGTTGACGACGCCGTCGCCGCAGACCGGGAGCGTGCAGTCGGCGTCGCACTTGGCCGTCTCGACCCCGTCGTCGCAGCCCTCCTTCCCGGCCCACACGATCTTGTCGCCGCACTTCGCCGCCACGCAGGTGTCGGTGCAATCGTCGGTCGCCACCACGTTGCCGTCGTCGCAGGCCTCGCCCATCTGCACGACCGCGTCACCGCAGGCCGGCGTCGTGCAAGCGTTCGTGCACGCGTCCGCGTCCACCATGTTGCCGTCGTCGCAGGCCTCGCCCATCTGCATGATGCCGTCGCCGCAGGCCGGCGCCGTGCAGGCGTTCGTGCACGCGTCCGCGTCCTCCATGTTGCCGTCGTCGCAGCCCTCGCCCATCTGCGCGATGCCGTCGCCGCAGACCGGCTTCGTGCACGCGTTCGTGCACTCGTCCGCGTCCTCCTGGTTGCCGTCGTCGCACTCCTCCAGCGGCTGCAGGACCCCGTCGCCGCAGGCCGGCGACTTGCAGGCGTTCGTGCACGCGTCCCCGTCCTCCTGGTTGCCGTCGTCGCAGCCCTCGCCCGGGCCGACGAAGCCGTCGCCGCAGGCCTGCGCCGTGCAGTCGGTCTTACACAGGCCCTCGTCGCTGTTCTCGGCCCCGAGGTCGCAGGCCTCGCCGGGGTCGACGTTGCCGTCGCCGCAGACCGGCGCCGCGCCGGTGCTCCCGCTCGAGCTCTCGCCCCCCTCGGTCACGCCCACGGTCGTCCCGCCGGTCGTCCCGCCGGTCGTGGGCTCGCCCGTGCTCGGTCCGCCCGTCGACCCCACGGAGCTCCCCCCGCTCGTGCCGACGCTGCTGGTCACCGGGCCGAAGCTCGTGTCGTCGGTACCATCGTCCCCACAGGCACCGACGACCATCCCCGTCGCCACGCACCAACCCAACACCCTCCACCCATTGATCCACGCCATCCGGCGATGATAGCCGAGGCGCGAGTCTCCGGGAATACGTCGCCGCGACCAACGCCGGCCCCGCCGACAGCCGCAGCGGCGCGCAACTGTGCGCCGTGCGCCCACCGGCCTTTTCGCGCGAATGCCCCCGTCGCCGCCCCGCCCCACGCAGACCCGGGTATCCTGCCGCATGGCTTATCGTGCCCTCATGCTCGCGCCTGCCCTCATGCTCGCGCCTACCCGCATGCTCACGCCTGCCCGCATGCTCACGCCTGCCCGCATGCTCGCGCCTGCCCGCATGCTCACGCGAGCCCTCATGCTCGCGCTCGTCGTCGCCACGCCGCTCGCCTGCGGCGACGAGCCGGGCTTCGACCCGGCCGCCCCCCGCTGCCTCCACCTCCCGCGGCCGCCGTCCCGCGACGTCCTGCAGCTCGAGCGCGTGCTGCCCGACATCGCCATCGAGGGCGGCGTCGCGCTGCTGCAGGCGCCGGACGATGCGACGCGCTGGTACCTCGTCACGCAGCCGGGCGTCGTACACCGATTTGGGGTCGAGGGCGGCGCGGCCGAGGTGGTGCTCGACATTTCGGCGCGGCTCGCCCTCGCCGCCGAGGCCGGCCTGCTCGGCATGGCCTTTCACCCCGACTTCGCCAGCAATGGTGAGGTCTTCGTGTCGTACACCGCGCCCGGCGGCAAGGTCTTCGCGTCGAGGATCTCCCGGTTTCGGAGCAGCGACGGCGGACGCACGATCGACCCCGCCTCCGAGGAGGTCCTCCTCGAGCTCGAGCAACCATACAGCAACCATAACGGCGGCGACCTCGCCTTCGGCCCCGATGGATATCTGTACTTCGGCTTCGGCGACGGCGGCAGCAGCGGCGACCCGCAGGGCAACGCGCAGAACCCCGACACCCTGCTCGGCAAGCTGATCCGCATCGACGTCGACGGCGGCGCCCCCTACGCGATCCCCGCGGACAACCCCTTCGCGGCCGGCGGCGGTCGCCCGGAGATCTTCGCGCTCGGCCTGCGCAACCCGTGGCGCTTCAGCTTCGACCGCGAGACCGGCGCGCTGTGGGCCGGCGACGTCGGTCAGAACCTGTGGGAGGAGGTCAACCTCATCGAGCGCGGCGAGAATTACGGCTGGAACATCAAGGAGGGCCCCGACTGCTTCGAGGCCGACACCTGCGACGAGACCGACATGGTCCCGCCCGTCGCCTACTATCGCAATATCAGCTCCGCCTCGGTGATCGCCGGCCACGTCTATCGCGGCGCGCAGCTGCCAGCGATCGCCGGGCTCTTTATCTACACCGACTTCTATCGCGGCACGATCTGGGGCGTGGAGCCGGGCAGCGAGCCGGTCGTGCTCGCGGACGCCGGCGCCCGCGGCCTGGTCGGCTTCGGCGAGGCCGCCGACGGCGAGCTCTACGCCCTCGACTATCAGGGCGGCATCTACCACCTGCGCGCCGCCAGCCCGCCCGAGGGCCCCGGCCTCCCCGACCTGCTCTCCGGGACAGGTTGCGTCGCCGTCGCCGACCCGCAGGGGCCCCCCGCGCACGCGATCGCCTACGACCTCAACCTCGACTTCTGGTCCGACGGCGCGAGCAAGCGCCGCTGGATGGTCGTCCCCGACGGTGAGTCGATCACCGTCGACCCCGACGGCGACTGGCAGCTTCCGGCCGGCTCTGCGCTCGTCAAGACCTTCTATCGCGACGAGCGCCCGCTCGAGACCCGCCTGTTCGTGCGCCACGACGACGGCGCCTGGGCCGGCTACACCTACGCCTGGGACGCTGGCGGGGCCGAGGCGACGCTGCTCGGCGCCGGCGAGACCCGCACCATCGACGGCGAGCCGTGGATCTTCCCCGACCGCAGCGACTGTCTATATTGCCACAGCGAGGCGGCCGGCTTCAGCCTCGGCCTCGAGACCGCACAATTGCTGCGGAACGTCCCGGGCGCCGACGGGCGGCCGATCGATCAGCTCGACGCCCTGGTCGAGCTCGGCCTCCTCCGCGCGCGCCCGACCGCCGAGCCGCTCCCCGCGACCGACAGCGACGCCCCGCTCGCGGACCGAGCGCGCGCATACCTCCACGTCAATTGCTCGTCGTGCCACCGCGCCGACGGCCCGGCCGGCCGCGCACGCATGGACCTGCGCGTCGGAACGCCGCTGGCCGACACCGCCGTCTGCGACCAGTCGCCCCGCGCCGGCGACCTCGGCCTGATCGACGCGCGCCTTGTCCGACCCGGAGACCCCGCGAGCTCGGTCCTCTCGGCGCGCATGCGCAGCGCCGGCAGCACGCGCATGCCGGCGCTCGCGTCGACGACGATCGACGGCGAGGGCGCGGCCCTCATCGACGCCTGGATCTCCGCGCTGTCCGGCTGCCCGTAGCCGCGGCGGGGCGCCCGTGGGGCGCCACGACGCAGGTATTTCGCGGCGCGCCGCGGGACGGGGGCGAACGATGGCCCGCGAGGCGACTATCATCCCGCGCATGCGCAAGCGAGCCTCGCGGATCATCCTCGGCGCCCTGGTCGCCGGGGGCGCCTGCGGACCGGCGCCCGCGCCCGAGCGAGCGGCGCCCGCGTTCGCCCCGGAGGGCCCGGCATCGCCGGCCGATCCCCGGCGCTGCAAGCCCGCGCCCGGCACCACCGGCTCGCCGGGTACCATCGAGGAGGCGGTCGCATTGGCCAACGGTCTCCCCTTCCCGGTGACCGCGGAGTGCTTCGTCGAGGCGCTCGATCGCCCGCTACAGATCGAGGCGACGAAGAGCCGGGCGAGCCTGCAGCGGGCCGAGGGCGAGCGCAGCCCGCGGGTGTTCATCTGGGGCGCCGACTCCCTGGTGATCTCGGTCGTGCTCGACGGTCCGGCGCGCGACCTCATCGAGTTCGGCCACTTCGTCGCGCCCCGCCGGACGATCAAGGGTGAGCTCGAATTCCCCCTGACCGCGCCCGTGTCGACGGCGGCCGCCCTCGACCGGGTCCGCAACCCCGAGCACCCCCGGATCACCCGCTGCTTCGTCTGTCACGACAGCGAGGAGGACGAGCCCGCCGTGCCCGGCGGCCGCTCCTCGCTGGCCCTGCGCCCGCGCCCGTCGACCCTCGTCGACGTCGCCACGCTGCGCGCCGAGCTCGAGCGCTGCGACCGCGAGCTCGAGCCCGCGCGATGCCGCTGGCTCGCGGCCCTCTTCACCCACGGCCCGGTCGAGCGCCGCACCTTCGACGCCGAGCTGCCGGTCCTCTAGCCTCAAGTTCTTCGCGTGGCCACCGGCCCGAACGCGGGCGGACATCGTCGCACGTGCCGGCGCGGGTCCGGCTGGAAACCCGCGCGACCTGGCGCAGCCGGAGGGCCGGAGGTCGGTCCGACCGAGTTATACTCGCCGGCGATGAAACGAAGCTCCGAGGCCTGGCTCGTCCTGCTCACCGCTGCCGTCGCGGTACTCTCGAGCTGCGGGCCCGGCGACTCCGGGACCGACGCGAGCACCGGCACTGCGACCACCGGTGCCAACCCGACCGACGCCGCACCCACCAGCGGCGAGGAGGTGACGGGTGGGGCCGCGGCGTGCGGGATCCTCGATTGCACCGCCTGCGCCGCGTGTCAGCGCGACGGCGCGTGCAACAACCTCTACACGTTCTGCAGCGAGGATGCGTCGTGCCTCGATTACGTCGACTGCCTGATCCCCACCTGCCTCGCGCTGGGCATGCTGGGCGAGGCCTGCACCGAGATGTGCATGGGCAAGGGCGATCCCGTCAAGGGTATGGCCTACGTCGATTGCGTGACGGATGTCTGCGACCCCGCCTGCGGCTTCGGCTCCTGAGCCCGCAGCCCGACACGCGACTATTGTGATCTCCCGGCCGCGACGAACCCGGCGCCGCAGGTGCGGAGGACCTTCATTCCTCCGCCCCTCCTCGCATCGCGCGCGTCAGCCCGGCAAGATCACCTTGCACTGCCCCTGATCGCACACGAGCGGCGGGCAGCAGTCGCTGTCGACCACGCAGGGCTCGCAGGTCCCGTCCTTGCAGGCCGGCGTCGGATTGGCGCAGTCGTGGCAATCCGTGCACCCCCCACCGGGCTCCTCGCAGCCGCTGAGGTCGAGGATCGCCTGGTCGTAGTGGACCGTGAACGGGCTCGCCAGCGCCAGCCCGCCGACGAACAGCGAGCCCCAGATCTCCGCCATGTTGTTCGCCGTGAACATCGCGTTCGGCTGGTACAGGTTGGCCCCGAGCACGAAGTTGCTCGCGAACTTGAACGACTGCTGCACGTAGATCCGCGTCGCCGCCGCCCGCTTCGTGTCGCCGATCGTCGCGGTGTTGTTGAGGGTCACGTTGCCCGCGACGAACAGGTCGAGCTCCGCGTCCGGCCCGAGCTCGAGGACGAACGGCCCCGGGATCACCACGTCGCCCGCGATCGCCAGCACCGTCCGCCCCGTCAGCTTGATCGTCAGCGCGTTGTTCGGCGTGATCGCGTCGAAGTAGAACCGCCCGCACGGCAGCTCGAGCACCTCCGGCAGCGGGTTCCCGATCAGCTGGTCCGGCTCGATCGCGTTCGGGATGTTGTCATTGTCCAGCTTATAGCCGGCGACGATCGCCGCGACGTCGATCGGGTCGCTGCAGTCGCACGGCGTCTTGACCACCACCGGCTCCTTGACGATCTTCCCGAGCACGTTGGCGCCCGCGGTCGACTTCCCGGCCGCGATGTGCAGGTCGCCCCCGATCGTCACCACCTTGTTGATCGCCGCCAGATTGCCCTCGACGTACATGTCGTCGCCGACGGTCGAGGGGCTGGTCGCGGAGTAGTCGCCGCCGCACTGCACGCTCTGCGTGACCATGTGGCTGTTGAACGTCTGGATCGGCCCGTCGACCCACAGCGTCCCGCCGATGTCGTTCTGCGACGACGCCGAGTACATCCCGTTGACGCCGACCGAGCCGCCGGTCTTCGCCATCATGTTCATCATCATCTCGCTGTCGTAAGAGTCGGTCTTGAGCACGTTGTTCGCCGTCAGCCCCGCGCACGAGCACACCGCGAACAGGAACGTCTTCTTGCCGAGGTCCGCCGTGCACATGTCGCTGAGGTCGCCGGGCAGCAGGATCCCGCCGTCGCCGTCACAGAAGCCGACCGGCCCGCCCGTCGAGCTCGATCCCCCGTCCGACGTGCTCGCGCTCGTCGTCGTCGTACTGCTCTCGCTGACCGCCGCCGTCGTCCCGGTGCTCCCGCCGCTCGTGCTCGCGTCGCTCGTCGACGTCCCGGTGCCGCCGCTCGAGCCGCTCGCCGAGCCCGTGCTCACGCCTGTCGCGCCCGTGCTGCCGCCGTCCGACGTCGTCGGCACGCCCTGGGTCGCGTCGCTCGTCCCCGTCGACGAGCTGACGCCGAACCCCGTGTTCGTCCCCGCGCCCGAATCACCGCACCCGACCGCGGCCGCGAGCACGACCCACCAACCACACCGCAATGCCATCGCCATGCCGCAGTCTACCCCCTCCTGACCGCATAAAACAGCGTTCGCGGCGACCTTCAAGACTGCTGGGATACCGTCGCCGACCGGAGGGCCGCACGCGCATCGAGTCGCGCTGCCAGCCCGGCGAGGTGATGGCAACGAGCGAGGTCAGGCCACGCAGATCCGAGCGCTGACTTTTCACACACCCAGCCCGCAATCAGGTCCCCGGTCTGGATCGCTTAATCCTCATGGCCCGCTCGATCGGTACGACTGTCGTCTTCGCCGCGATCCTCCTGACCCCGCTCGCGGCCTCGCTCGCCTATCTGGCGCTCGAGCCCGCGTCGACCGAGGTACCCGCGGTCACGGTCGCGCCGACGCCCGCCCTGACCGAGGTGCCCGCCGCGCCGGTCGCACCCGTCGCTATCGAGCCCACGACGGCCATCGAGCCCCTCGCCCCGCTCACGCCCCTCGCCCCGCTCACGCCCCTCGCCCCGGCCACGCCCCTCGCCCCGGCCACGCCCGTCCCGGTCGAGCCCATCGAGGAGGAGGCGAGGCCGCTGCTCGCCGCGAACGAGGCGCTGCTCATGCATGACGGCGAGCTGGTCCTCGCCGCCAATCCCAGCCTCTCGTGGGGACAGGGGCGCATGAAGGTCGAGCCGATCGACTCTGGTTACACAGTGCACCGCGAGGTCGCGCTCGAGCGCTTGCCCGCGTCGCTGCAGGCGGTCATCGGCGCCCGCTACACCCTGTATTCGGCCGAGGGTGGCATCTGCGACGCGCAGGTGAGCAGCGTGTCGCTCTACGGCGAGGAGCGGGGCCAGCACTTCAGCGAGACCGACGAGCCGCCGACCCGCGCCGACATGCGGGAGATGGCGAAGGAGCTCGGCAACGACAGCCATGTGTTGCAGGCCAGGCTCGCCGCGCCGGACGGTTGCACGCCCGTGTGGGCGCGCAGCGCCGAGCTCCCGCCCCCGATCGTGTTCGCCCGCGGCATCGACGACCCCTCGCTGCGCCCGCGCGTGCTCGAGCACATGAAGACCCTGCGCGGGCTCCGGCGGATGAGCGCCGAGCGGAGGAGCTACCTGAGGGACCTCGACGCCGAGGAGCGCCGCAAGGCGCTGCCCTGGGAGGCCTTCCTCGACGCGCAGCTCCAGCTCGTCCGCTGGGACGAGATCGGCGGCACGCGCGGCTTCGTGACCGCCCAGGTCACGCACGAGGACGGCTGCGGCGGCTTCAACCCCGACCCCGTGACCATGCTGTTCGAGCTCAACGGCGCCACCCTGACCCCCCACGCCGACCCCGGCTTCCTCGACCCGATCGCGCTGATGGACGTCGACCGCGACGGTCACCTCGAGGCCGTCACCGGCGACGCGACCAACCTGGAGACCCGTGGCCCGAAGCCGCTGGCGTTCCGCTACTCGTTCCTCTCGGTCTTCTGCCCCTGCTGACCCGAGCGAGCTGCGCCGCGCTGATGGTCGAGGTCGGCGCCTGCCGAGCCGGCGCTCGAGTGCTAGGGATCCCGGACGATGATGACGATCTTCCGGGACCGCGAAGCAGGAGGCGCCGTGCTCGCCGCGGCGCTCTCGAAGTACAGGGGTAAGGATGTGGTCGTCTACGGCCTCCCGCGGGGCGGCGTCGTGACGGCGAAGGCGGTGGCGACCGCCCTGGAGGCGCCGCTCGACCTGATCCTCGCCCGCAAGCTGGGCCATCCGCTCCACCGCGAATATGCGGTCGGGGCGATCGCCGAGGACGGGCAGGTCGCGCTCAACGAGCGCGAGGTCGCCGAGCTGCCGCCAGGCTGGCTGGAGCGCGAGCAGCAGGCCCAGCTGCGCGAGGCCAGGCGGCGCCACGCGGTCTACCTCGGCGACCGGGCGCCGCTCCCGGTCAAGGGCAAGACGGCCATCCTCGTCGACGACGGCATCGCCACCGGATATACGATGAAGGCCGCGATCCTCGCTATCCGCCGTCGGGGTCCGGCAAGGGTCGTCGTCGCGGCCCCGGTCGCGCCGCCGGACGCAGCGAGGCGCTTCGCCGCCCTGGCCGACGAGTTCGTCGTGCCCTACACGCCGGATGGCTTCCGCGCGATCGGTCAGTTCTACAGCGAGTTCGACCAGGTCGACGACGACGCCGTCGTCGCGCTGATGAAGCAGCCGTCGGGCCCTACGTGAATTGACCGCTCAATGACCCGGGCCGCGAGAATAATTTCGCGCGCCCGGACGACCTGCCGGCACGACGCCGCCGACCTGTGGTAGGTGCGAGGGATGCGTCGCCTCGCGCCCGCCCTGCTCGTGACCCTGATGGCCTGCGCTCATGCGCCGCCGAGCGCCCCGATCTCGCTGCGCAGCGAGACGGTCCAGGAGGACAAGTCCGAGATCGCGTACGAGCTGACCTACGAGCCGAAGGGCCCGCGCCAGGTCGAGCTGGTCCTCAAGATGCGGGTGGTCGGCCTCGTGGAGACCAGCAAGCTGGTCGCCGAGACCTATATCCGCTTCTTCAACGTCGAGTCGGGCAACCTCCGCTGGGAGGGCTTCGTGCCGCCGCGCCAGCCGCAGACCATGCGCCTGCTGCTGTCCTTCCATGACGGGGTCGACGCCGCCTCGGCGACGGTGATGCTGTCGCGCTCGCACGACAGCCTCCCGCTGCTGCGCGAGGAGTTGAGCTTCGTGGTCGACGACAAGGGCGTCGTGCGCAAGGAGTAGCGGCCGCGCCGGCCTCGTTCACGAGGCGGCGGTCGCCGACCTGCGAGCTCGCGCCCCCGCGGGACGCTGCCGACGCGCCCGGCTCCTCGGCCTCGCCGCGGCCGCGTGATCACCTGGCCTTTCGGCCATCTCACTCAGGGCGACGCGGACGCGTTGACGGCCGTCAGCGAGGTGCCACGGATCGGGATCGGCAGCAGGTCGAGCCCGTCCGTCTCCTCGGCCTCGTCGCTCGTCGCGTCGGCCACCTCGGGCTCGTCCGCCGCGGGCGCGGTCGGGGCCGGCGAGAGCGCCGACGTCCGCGCCCCGCGAGGCATCAGCGAGCGCGGCTGTAGTACCCGCGTCGTCCGGTCCTCGCAGCGCGGCAGGGTCGTGAACGGCGCGACGACGGCCCGCTGCTGCTCCGGGATCCGCCGCAGGGTGATCCGCGCGAGGGCCGACTCGTCGTCGTCGCTGCGACCCCTCGTCTGCGCTGCGACGGGCGAGGGGCGCAGGAGCTCACGCAGGGACGCGCCGGCGCCGAAGAAGACGAGGCCGACGAGCAGCAGCGACGACCAGCGCCCGACGCCACGACGAGCCTGTGCGCGCGCGACGGGACGGGCGGACGCGACGGGGCGGGCGGACGCGACGGGGCGGGCGGGTGACCGCGGCCCGGTCAGCTCGTCCGCCTCGACCGACACGTCGAAGTCGTCGCTGACGATCCTGCGGAACACCTCGCCGAGCATGCGCGCGCCGGAGAGGTCGGGGTCGACGTGACCATGGACGGCGGACAGCTGATCGTGGAGCTCCTCGGCGCTCGCGGGTCGGAGCGCCGGCCGCGGATCGACCATGCGCTTGAGCATGCACGACAGCAGCTCCGGCACCCGCAGGCCCGACGCCTCGCTCCTGGCGGCCAGCGCCACGAGCACGCTGCCGAGCGCATGGAGGTCCGCGCGGACCCGCGGCTCCTCGACCGCGCAGGCGCCGGGGGTGATCGCCTGGGCGTGGTCGAGGCCGCCGAGCACGACGCGGAATTGGTCGCCAGCGACGTGCACGAGCGCCGCGCTGTCCGGCGTCAGGGCCGTGTGGGCCAGGCCGATCCGGTGCAGCGTCGCCAGGGCCTCCGCGCACTGCAGGCCGATCGCCAGGACCATCGGCCACTCGACGCCGCGGCCCGCCAGCAGCGACGCGAGGCTGCGGCCGACCAGGCGATCGTGGACGACGAAGGCGCGGGGCGACGCCTCGTCGGTCCAGCCGGTCTCGAGGATGCTCAGCAGGTTGCGCTGCGGGTGCCGCTGGATCTGGCGGGCGGCCGCCAGCATCGCGGGCGCGAGCGTGGCGTGCTCGCGCCGGATCACGCGGGCCATGTGCAGCGAGCCGCGCTCGGCGTGGGTGACGATCGCCATCTCGCAGGGTCCGTCCTCACCACGGGCCTCGGCGACCACGTACTCGCCCAGCCGATACCCGCCCGGGAGGCTCGGCGACGGGGCCGTGACGGGCGCGCCCGGCAGGCTCGGCCTGTCCGGCGTGCTCGGCATGAGCGCCGTCGGCGTCGGGGAGCCGTGGACCAGCGGCGGGATCACCCAGCGAACATCGTCTCGCGGGGCGCGCGACTGCGGTGCACGGCCGATCTGGGTGTCGTCGAAGGACATGGGATACCTCGGCCTCCGGATCGTCCGCCGGCAGCATGTTCGTGTGCGCCGGACCTGCCGTCCGGACGATGTCAGCGCGCCGGAGCGGCCGTACCCCGGGTAGTGCCCGCGACGGGACAAAAGGATCACTGCCCCGTGAATTCGTGTCGTACATGCGTCCCGCGGCCGCGGCCTGCTAGGCTGCGCCTCCGTGCCCGTCGACGACGCCGAGACCGCCGCGAACGCCGAGCTCTCGGCGATCGCCGAGACCACCGCGCTGCTCGCCGCCCGCCTGCAGCGCTGGTCCGGGGGCTCGCTGGCGGCGCTGTGCGAGCGCGGGCCCGCCAGGGAAGACCCCGGCGAGCCCCTGAGCGCGCAGCTGTGGCGCCGTCGCGACCTGCTCGTCCCGTGGCTGCAGGCGGCCCAGGACGCCGGCGCGGGCGGCCTCGTGGTCGCCGACCTGTGCGGGTCGCTGCGCCGGTGGTTGTGGTCCCGGAACCAGTTCCTCGCGCTCGACGAGGACGCGGCGGCGCAGCTCGGGGCGCTGGCCATGCGCGTCGTCCGTGAGGCGCGCGCGGCCCTCGGGGCGGCCCGCGACCCGGAGGACCTGCGCGCCCGGCTCGGCGTGCAGCTCGCGGAGCATCGCGCCGCGCTGGCCGCGGTCGTGCGCGCGCGCCTCGGCGACGAGCCGCGCGACGTCACCTGCGGGCACTACAGTCCGGCGCTGCAGCTCGAGGTGCTCGGCCTCGCCGACGCGACGATCGCCGATCCGGTGCTCGACATCGGCTGTGGCGTCGGCGCCGAGCTGGTCCAGGCGCTGCGGTCGCGGGGTCACGACGCGCGAGGCATCGACCGCGACGTCCCGGCGGCCCTCGGCACCGCGGCCGACTGGCTGCGCCACGACTACGGCGTCGAGCGCTGGGGCACCGTGATCTCGCACCTCGGCTTCTCGCTGCACTTCCTCCATCATCACCTCGGCGGTCAGCCGAGCGCCTACCTCCACGCCGAGGTGTACATGCAGGTGCTCCGCTCGCTGGCCCCGGGCGGCGTCTTCGCCTACGCGCCGGGCCTGCCGTTCATCGAGGCGATGTTGCCCCGCGACCGCTACCGCGTCACCCGCGTGCCGCTGCCCGCCGCGCATCTGACTCCGACGCTGCGCCGGGCCCAGCTCGAGACCGGCCTCGCGCTCGGCCAGGCCAGCCAGATCCGCCGCCTCGCCTGAGCGACTACTTGAGGATGGCGAAGGTCTGCTGGTTCATGGCGACCAGATGATCGCCCTGCCACAGCTCGCGAAACTCGACGAAGAAGCCCTCGCTGATCGCGGCCACGCGACCGACGTGCAGCAGCGGCAGGTCGGCCTGCAACGACGCGAGCGGGCGCAGCAGCTCCGCGGTGAAGCTGACCGTCGCCACCGGCCGCGGACGGCCCTCGATGGCGAAGATCGCCGGCCACCACGCGTCGAGCATGGCGATCAGCGCCGGAGCGTCGAGGCGGGCCAGCGGCGCGCGCGGACGCAACCAACCCAGCGTCCCGTCCGAGCCGGCGAAGGGCGCGGCGGTGGCCGAGCGGTACTCGATGTGCGAGGTGAACACCGGGGCGTGCGGCGGCCCCATGCCGAGGTCGACGAGCGCGTCCCAGCCGGGCGCCGCCGGCGGAGTGCGAGCCGGCGCGGCCACGCTGGCCCGCGGGACGCTGAGCACCGCGCTCGCGCGGGCCTGGACCTCGCCGTTCTGGATCAGCCGCGCGTCGAGGTTGCTGAGGTTGTTGCCGCGACGCAGGGTCTCGACGACGATCTCAAGCGGGCCGGGCAGGACCGGGCCGCACAGGTCGCCGGTCAGGGTCCGGGTGCTGCGGGCGGGGTCCGGCTCGCTGCGCTCGATCGCGCGCAGCAGGAGGGCGAGCACGAGGCCGCCGAAGGCGCCGCGGCCCTGCTGCCAGCCGTCGGGGACGACGCCATGAAAGCGCCCGGCGCCGAGCGCTTCGACGGCGCTGGCCTGCGCGAGGTCGGTCGTCATGCCGCGAGGATATCTCAACGGGCCATCTTCTTGAACGCCCAGCTGCGCCCGTGGCCCTCGCGCAGCGCGAGGTGGATCCACAGGACGGCGAGGTTCTCGAGCACGGCGGCGTTGCGCAGCGGGCCGCTGTCCACCGGCGAGAAGCCGGCCGCCTCCGCGACGGCGGCGACGGCCTTCTTGGCGTCGGCGTCGTCGCCGGCGAGGAACACGTCGGCCACGGTCCCGCCGAGCGAGGGGTCGAGGTGGACCTCCGCGCCGAAGGTGTTGAAGCCCTTGAGCACGCGGGCGCCGGGCACGGCCGCGGCGATCGCCGCTGCGACCGAGCCGGCGGCCGGCGGCGCCCAGACGGGGCCGTCGTTCCAGGTCAGCGGGTTGGTGCAGTCGACCACGATCTTGCCAGAGAGCCCGGCCTCCTGGGCGACCTGCACCGCGACGTTGGTCGGCGTCGTGATGAAGACGATGTCGGCGGCAGCAGCAGCCGCCCGCGGCTCGAGGATCTCCGCGCGGGCGCCCGCACGCGACAGCAGATCCTTGACGTCGCTGCCGGGGCGGACGCCGAACTTGACCGAGAAGCCCGACGCGGCCAGGCGCACCCCGAGGTTGCCACCGACGTTCCCGGCGCCGAGAATTGCGATTGTGGGTTGGCTCTGCATGCCTGCACTCTGTATCACGCCGACAATGCCCCGGACATCGCGGCGCCTGGGCGTGTCGCCCGCGGCAACACAATGTTGCGCGCCGACGCCTGTGGCCGGCCCGGGTGAGTGCGCTATGTTGGCCCCCACATGTCCAAAGTTGCTGTCATTTACTACTCATCCACGGGCACCAATCACACCACGGCGAACGCGGTCGCCGAGGGCGCCCGCGCCGCTGGTGCGGAGGTCCGGGTCCGCCTCGTCGCCGAGACCGCGCCCGACGCGGCCGTGCAGTCCAACCCGGCGTGGAAGGCCTTCGTCGAGCGCAGCGCGGGGGAGCCGCGGGCGGCGCTCGCGGACCTCGAGTGGGCGGACGCGGTCGTGTTCGGCTCGCCGACGCGCTTCGGCAACGTCGCCGCGCAGTTCAAGGCCTTCCTCGACACCGCCGGCGGGCTGTGGTTTCAGGGGAAGCTGGCGAACAAGGTCTACGCGGGCTTCACCTCGGCGCAGAACGCCCACGGCGGCCAGGAGTCGACCCTGCTCGCGCTCTTCAACTCGATCTATCACTTCGGCGGCTACATCGTGACGCCCGGCTACACCGACCCGCTGGTCTACGCCTCGGGCGGCAACCCCTATGGCGTCTCGGTCACGGCCGGCGGCGGCGGCCCCACCGAGGCCGACCTGGCGCACGCGCGCTACCTCGGCAAGCGGGTCGCCGAGGTCGCGGACAGGCTCGCGCGCTAGCGGCACGAGCAGCCGACGAGCGGCGGCGCTCAGAACCAGGCGAAGCGCAGGCCGACGTAGGGCGTGTGGCGCAGGCCGTCGCCGGGGACGGCGCGCACGTCATAGTTGATGTGGACCGCGAGGGCGGCGCTCTGGTTGAGCCAGAACTCGTAGCCGAGGCCGAGCAGGCCGCCGAGGCCGAGCCTGGTGCGGCTCCCGTCGCCCGCGGGCACGCCGGCGACGCCGAGGCCGGTGCGGATGAAGAGGCCCTTGATGACGTAGATGTAGCCCTCGACATCGCCGCCGACCAGGAGCTTGGGGCCGAACTTCGGGCTCGCGAAGGTGCCGAGGTAGAGGTTGGCGCCCAGCGTGAAGCGCTTGGTGACGCCGCCGCCGAGCGCGAGCTCGAGGCGACCGGAGGGGATGAACTTGTTGTGGTCGCGGTAGGTGCGGGCGAAGAGCGGGCTATCGAAGAAGGTCGCGCCGAAGCCGATGCCGGCGCCGACGTAGAAGCCGCGGCGGTCCTGCGGGCCCTCGATCTCGATGCCCTTGCGGCCGACGACGCTGGCCTCGGCCGCGCCGGGGAGCGCCAGTGCGCCGAGGTACAGCCCCATGAGGATGGCGAGCGAGCGGGGGGCGAGCGAGCGGGCGGCGAGGCGGGCGGGCATGGCTAGAGTCCTTCTTCAACGCAAGGTGGTCACGTCGACGACGGCGAAGCCGCCGGACTTCACGTCCACGGAGAGGTCGCGGTGCTCGCGACCGCCGGAGCCCATCGCGGTGATGGCGACGCGATGTTGACCGGGCTGGACCGGGACTCTGGCGACGAACACGAAGGCGGGGAGCAGGGTCCAGGAGCGGGTGTCGGGCTTGTCGGCGGCGACCATGGCCCCCTCGGCGGCGAGGGCGGCGAGCAGGCCGACGATGGCGCCTGCGCCGTCCTTGGCCTGCTTCCCGGCGGCGCGGGCCCCCTCGGCCACGGCGGCGCGGACGATCATGCGGGAGATGGCGGCGCCGATGATCTTGGGCTTGAGGGCCTCGTATTCGCGGACGATCTCCGCGTCGAGGTTGGTGGCCAGCTCGAGCGGCCACTCGGCGCCGTCGACCTGCAATGTGCCGGTGTTGAACAGCGCGCGCGAGGGCACGAGCTCGGGGTAGATGATGAACTTGAGCGCGGAGTGCTCGAGCACCGCGGCGCTGCCGGTGATGTAGGCCGCGCCGAGGCCGATGGCGAGGCCGATCGGCATCCGCTCCGGCACCTTGTAGGGCACGCGGCCGACGTTCATCACCACCAGGATCTCGCCGAGCGGCGCCGCCGGCACGGCCTCCGCCGCCGGGCCCGGCGCCGCCGCGCCGAGCATCGCGTCGATGCGGGGGCTGCGATAGCTGCTGCGGGCGGCGAGGCGGGCGATCGGCGCGCGCAGGCTCGGGAAGGCCTGCTCCTGCAGCGCCTCGTCGTAGTAGCGCAGGGCGGTGTCGGCCTCGCCGAGGCGCTCGAACACGAAGCCGGCGATGTACGAGCCGAAGGCCCCGTGGGCGGCCGCCCCGGCGTCGAGCAGGCCGAGGTACTCGCGGGTGATGGTGAAGCGCTTGGCCTCGACGCGCGCGCCGGAGAGGTCGCCGACGAGCACGTAGTTCAGCATGTTGATGGCGTTGAGGACCAGCTTCTCCGAGGGCGGCGCGTGGTACTTACCGGCCGAGTCGCTGAAGATCCACTTGCCGACCTGACCGGCGTCGCGGGCGACGTCGAGGAGCACCAGCTGCTTGTCGGCGGCGACCATGTCCCTGGCGCTGAGCTGCCAGTCGCCCTTCGCGTGCAGCACCATCGCTCGCTCGAGCAGGGCGACGATCGTCTCCTTCTTCCACTGAGTCGGGAGGTCGGCGCTGCTCTTGGTCCCGAGGAACTTGTTCAGGACCTTCTCGCTGCCGGCGATGTCGCCGGCCTGCGCGGCGTCGCGGGCCAGCTGCGTGCGCTCCGAGTAGGTGGCGCAGCCGGCCGCGGTCACGACGGCCAGGGCCGCGCACCACGAGGCCCGCCCTACTCGCCGCGCTGGCATGCATCGACCCGCCATAGGAATGACCTGAGCCGCGGGACGATCAGCGGACGATCGCCTTGGAGCGCTCGGACTTGTTCTGGAAGCGCACGAGGCTGGTCTCGACCTCGATCACCTGCATGAACAGGGTGTACTGGACCCGGCGCTCGTTATTGAAGAACTCGTCGACGGTGCCGACCTTGCCGGTGATGTAGTACTTCGCGCCGAGCTGGCGGGAGATCTGGTTGGCGAAGTTGGGGTCGTAGATCGAGCGGTTCTGCTGGACGGCGACCTCGTTGGCCATCTCGGCCTGGCGCTCGCGGCTGACGACGCTGACGACGCCGCTGTTGACGAGCTCGGTCTCCATGTCGGCGAGCAGGGTGTTGAGCTGGTCGTCGATGTGCTCGGAGGTCTCGTTCTTGATCGGCCAGATCGCTACGATCACGCCCGGGGTCTGGCTGATCTGCGCCCACCACGGGGAGCCCACCAGCTTCTCCATGTTCATCCGCATCAGCTCTTGCAGGTCGCGGCGGTCGAGCGTCGTGCTCATCGCGCCCTGGTCGAGGTTCGGGTTCTCCGTGCCGGGGCCGCCGCGGACGGCCTTGGGCTTGCAGCCGCCGGCCGCGGTCAGCGAGACGGAGAGCAGCGAGGCGGCGAGGAGGGCGGGCAGCGAGAGGATGCGGGGGCGGGTCGGCATGGTGGCTCCTGGGGATCCGGCGACCCCCGTGGACGTGGACGAGTGGATGAATGTTGGCGTCACGCGAGGCAACATCGGATCGCTATTGTGACGGCGCTCACAGGATCAGGAACAACTGCTCGACCAGATACAGGCGCTCGTAGACCGCCTCGACCTGCTCGACGGTCTCGGCCATCAGCGTCAGCGTGACGCAGCGCCGCGCGCCGCTGGCGGTGCTGCGGACTTGCACCTGCACGCGCTCGGCGGCGATCTCGGCGTGGGCGGCCGCGACGACGGCGTCGTGGAACCCGGCGGTCCCCGGGCCGAAGGCCTTGATCACGAATTCCCCGGGGAACTGGTGCACTGCCAGGATGGCCTCGCGTGAGGGGGCCCTTCGCGGGGTGTCGCCGGACATGGCGGCAGTCCTATCACGCCTGCGCGGCGCCGGCACGCACGGCGCAGATCAGCTCGACCTCGCCGGGGCTGGCGGTGCCCAGCGCGGCGCCGGCAGGCCAGCGCCAGCGCTCCCCGGGCCGCGCGCGGCGGCCGTCGGCGCCCAGCAGCGCGCCTTGCAGCACCAGGGCCTTCGCGCCGCCGACGGGGTAGCGGGCGCCGAGGCGCTGGCCCGGGGCGAGGCGCAGCAGGCAGGCCGAGGGCCAGGCCGGGGACTGCACCATCGTCGTCTCCAGGCTGACCTCTTCGGGGATGTCCGAAGGGACAGGTGGCTCCGCGCCGAGGTCGAGGGCGAGCAGGCGGATGCCCGCGGCGTCGTCGAGCCAGCCCTGCGGGCGGTCGACGCTGGCGAGGATCTCGCGGGCGCGCTCGAGGTCGACCGCGAGGAAGCGCGCGAGGTCGACGGCGAAGGGCTGAAGGCGGTCGGGTCCGCTGATGGCCGCGAGCACGCGGGCCCGGATGCGCGGCGCCGCCGGGCCGGGGATGGTGTAGAGCGCGAGGCTGTGGACGGTGTCGCGGACGATCGCCACGTCGGCCGCTTCGAGGCCGTGGACGCGATCGCCGAGCTCGAGGGCGGAGCGCTCGGCGGCGGCGAGCTCGGAGAGCAGGTAGCTGGTGCCGAGCTCGTCGGCCGGACCGACATCCGGAGCGTCGACCCAATAGAGGCCGGTCCGGAGGCAGCGCAGCGCCTCGGCGAGCTGCGCGCGGACCTGGCCGGCGTTCAGGTGCGAGCGGTCGCCGATCTCCGCGGCGCTGAGGCCGTCGAAGTAGGCGAGCTGCAGGACGCTGCGCTGCTCGCTCGACAGCGAGTCGAGCACCCGCCGGACCTGGTTGCGCAGCGGCGGGAGGTCGGCGGCCTCCTGCGACGCGCCGAGCTGGGCGATCATTGTGTCGTGGGTCGAGGCCATGCGCTTGACCCGTCGCCCCTGGGTCCGCCGCAGCGCCAGGGCGCGCAGGCCGATGCTCCACCACACGCGGATGCTGAAGCGGGCGGGGTCGTAGAACCTGCAGCTGCGCCAGGCCTCGACGAGGACCTCGTGCACGGCCTTCTCGGCGTCGTTGCGGTCGCCGACGATGCGCAGGGCGACGCCCATGAGCATCGGGGTGTAGCTCCCGGCGAGCCCGGCGAAGGCCTCGACATCGCCGCTCGCCGCAACTGCCATCTGCTCCGCGGCCGCGATTTCGCCCGGGCGTGCGGCGGCAACCGGATCCCTCTCCGTCATGAGCCCACGAGGGTCCTCGCATCGCCTGACCTTGTCAAGGTCGAGGCCGCGGCGCCACGGCAAGGAGCACGCGCGCGTGCTATGTCGCCGCGCGAGATGTTGCGACTGTGCCCACGCCTCGCGGCGATCGCCGAGCTCGTACCAGCAGGCCTGGCGCTCGCGGACATCGGCACCGACCACGCCTTGTTGCCGAGCGCGCTGGTGCTCGCCGGCCGGGTCCCCCGCGCGCTGGCCTGTGACCGCGCCCAGGGGCCGCTGGCCTGCGCCCGCCTCACCGTCGCGCGCCACGGCCTCGGCGAGCGCGTCCACCTCCGGCTCGGCGAGGGCCTCGCGGCGGTGCGCCCGGGCGAGGTCGCCACCGTGGTCATCGCCGGCATGGGCCCCGACACCCTGCTCGCGGTGCTCGCGGCCGACCTCGAGCAGGTCCGCGGCCTCACCCGCCTGGTGCTGCAGCCGAACTTCGGCGCCGAGGCCGTCCGTCGCTGGCTCGCCGCCCACGCGCTCGCGCTCGTCGACGAGCGCCTGGTCGAGGACCGCGGGCGCTTCTATACCGTGCTCGCGGCGACGCCCGACGGCGACGACCTGCGCGAGCGCGAGAGCTGGGACGCCGCGAGCTGGGCGCTCGGCCCCTTCGTGCTGCGCCGCCCCGACGCCACGCTGCGGCGCTACCTGGCCGACGAGCTGCGCCGCTGCGAGCGGGCGGCGGCGGGACTCGGGCGCAGCGTCGCGCCGGACCCGGAGCAGGTCAGGGCGCTGGCCGAGCGCCGGGCTCTGCTCGCCGGGGCGCTGGCCAACGCGGGCGCGTTGACGCATCCTGGGCCGGCATGACGGACGAGGCAGAGGGCGGGGAGCCGGCCGCCGCGGCGACGCCGACGGTCGACGCGGACATGAGCGCGCTGGACTCGCTGCGCATCGACAAGTGGTTATGGGCGGCGCGCTGCTTCAAGACGCGGGGTCTGGCCGCGGAGGCCTGCGGCGCCGGGCACGTCAAGGTCAACGGCACCTCGGTGAAGTCGGCCAAGCTGCTGCGCCGCGGCGACGAGCTGACGATCCGCCTCGGCGACGAGCTGCGGATCCTCGCCGTCACCGGGCTGAGCGACCGCCGCGGACCGGCGCCGGCGGCCCGCTCGCTGTACCTCGACAAGTCGCCGCCGAAGCCCGAGCCGGTCGAGGTGCCGGGGATGATCGTGCGCGACCGCGGCCTCGGACGACCGACCAAGCGCGAGCAGCGGGACATCCGCCGCGTGCGCGGCTACTGAGCCGCCGAGCCGC